>Ga0194124_10000568_pt1 | contig 55157 bp, 51 predicted proteins | sample TA2KigCas0mmetaG_FD_148605 | JGI IMG/M metagenome (GOLD analysis project Ga0194124, IMG submission 148605) | Freshwater microbial communities from Lake Tanganyika, Tanzania - TA2015031 Kigoma Deep Cast 0m | ecosystem: Environmental > Aquatic > Freshwater > Lake | place: Tanzania: Lake...
CTTCGCCAACATCCTCGAATCATGTAATTTCACATCATCATCAAGAAAGAGAAGATTCTCTCCATTCACTTCCCGTGCCCCAGCGTTTCTCCCAGCAGGAATCCCAAGATTCTCGCTCAAATACAAAGTTTTGAGATGAGGGAATGAGGGTTGCGGATCCCAACCATTTCCAACGACGATTACCTCGATTGTTACACCTTCTTGCGAAAGAAGAGAAGTAACCGCAGATTCCAATTCATCTTTTCGACGTCCCATAGTTAGGACGACGCAGCTGAAATCGATGCTTTGCTCAGTCAATCAAGAACTCTTCTTTAGGCGATTCGATGACAAGATGGAGACGATATGTCCAAGCGTGACAATCGGACTTGCGACAACCAAGAATAGAAGTGCTTCCTCTAGCCGTCCGAATAGATAAGCGATCGAGAAAATGAGTGTCATTTCAACTGAGTGATAGGCACGGTGAATAGGAATAATGTTCGCAAGAGATCTCAGCCTTGAAACGAGCGTACGTTTGATTACCGACTTCTTATCTGCCAGTCGCTCAAGACCAGAGAATGCCCTCGCCACATGAACGGCGTCATTGAGTCCCTTATTGATCACAATCAAGGTTGCAAGGAGCGCGCCAAGGAATGGCAGGTAATAATCGCCGCCATATCCCATGAGTCGAATTCCAATGGCAATAGGTATCAGCGCTTCAGCAAAGTAATGGCCGACCTTGTCGAGAAAGATTCCTGCAGGCGAGAACTTCTCGCGCCATCTTGCTATCTCACCATCTACACAATCGAAGAGCATCTGTAGTTGGGATAGGAAGAGAGCAAGAAGCACTCCAACGGCGCCAGAAAGTGAAAAAGCGATAGAAATCGAGATCCCAGTCAAAATCATGAGATAGGTGACGCCATTGGGAGTGATTCCAGTTGGAAGGAGTATTCGTGTCAGGTATGGCGAGATTCGCCGAAGATAAAGGTCAGCGATCCAGTGTTCTGAGTTGACTCGTCCAGTCACCGACTCAGGCTGAGTCTTTGCGCGGAGCTCACTGATAGATGGAGACACGAAGAGATTCTAGAGGCGAACTTTCGCTTTGCTCCGCTTCAACTGTTGGAACCACTGAACCGAGGCTATGACCATAAAGAGCAAGATGAAGTAGATCGCGAAAAAGAGGAGAGGGAGATCCAAGAGGAGCGCGAGAGTCAGCGCGGTGATTCGACCCTCTACCTTGAGGCCTAACCAAGAGAGCCAGGTCGGAAAGCTTTGTGATTGAAGCGATCGATAGAGCGCGTCGTAATGGTGATAGACGATTGCGAAGAGCGTGAAGAAAAGGATGCCACCGACTAAATCTGGATCAATGAGATAGGCGAGAGAAGTTACAACTACCAACTCGATCTTTCGAAGAAGTGATGGAACCATCCACTCATAACGCCCACCGAATCGTTTCGAGAAGAGCAAGAGGTCTTGCTGCATCAGTACTACTAGACCATGAGCAGTTGGCGATTTCCACGTTAGCGTTCGTCTGATTCGCGTAAGCCAGGCATAAGAGATGGAGACCAAGCCGAGAAATAGCATCCCCGGGAAAACGAGTGCACCACCACCGATTGCGGCAAAGACTGAGATTGCAAGCCATCGCTCACCTATCGGGAAATTCAGGATCTTCTTCACCCAGTACTTGAAATCACCCTCTCCGCGCCATTGTGGGGATGAATATCCATCATCGCGTAGCGAAATATCACGAGCGATTAGCCTGCCTTCACGTTCTTGTGAGATAGCAGCGAATGTGTAATCACTTAAATGTCTTATCGTCTGTAATGTCATCAACGCGATTGCAAATATCCACCATTTCTCTCCAGCGCTATAAGCCAGTGAGGCATAGACCAGGTACTCCTTGACTCGGTCAGTGCTTGCATCGAACCATCGTCCAAAGTCAGAGAACTTTCGGGTGTAACGAGCAACCTCACCATCAGAACAATCGATGATGAGACTGAGTTGGAAGAAGATTGCACCGGCAAGGTACTGTGATTGAGAGAAGAGGTAAGCGGCATAGAAACCAACCAACAATGAGATAAAGGTGATGAGATTTGGCGATATCCCAAACTTGACCGAGAAGGCGGTTAACGGTTTCGAAAGTCGTCGCAGGACTAAGACTGAGAAGAAGCCATCGTTGGAACGATTGGCAAGATTCAACTTTAGGCGTCTCGCTTTACTCGTGGTGAGCCTTTCAACTCTTCCGTTACGACCACGCGCAGGGTTTTGCCACTCTGCTTTATCGATTGAGAGAGGTGAAATCGCAATAGCGCTACGTACAAGAGCAAGGACAACGAGATTTGCAACCGGGATAGCCTCAAACTGTGTTGATTTAGCCTGGTTGAGCGCCTGGATTATTCGATCTCTATCGCCTTGACTCAATCGAACGATCCCAAGGAATACTCGATTAGCTGCAGGGCAATCATGGATAGAGGTCGCGATGCTTCGCACCAGCTTGTTTCTTACATAGATATCGGCTTCACTTCCAGTCTTTGAACTTGCAACCAATAAAGCACTCTGGCTATGAGGGAAATCCTCGATCTCATCGAGATATGGTTGATGTAGCTCGAGACCTTCTTCACGAAGAATCAGATCTGAATCAGCCAAAGAAAATTTTTCAATAACTTGAGAGAGCGTCGTCTCGGGTCCTAATGTCATGACCTCGAGTTTTGAATTCACGTCCGATACTATAGACGAGTGAATTACCAGATTACGATTCTCGCTGCAGGTATGGGAACGCGTCTTGGTCGTCCATTTCCAAAACCACTCACCCCGTTGGTCGATGGACGAACAATCATGCAACAACAGATTGAGAATGTGGAGCGAGTCTTTGGTGACAAGGCCCGAATCTCCATAGTGGTTGGTTTCAAGATGGAGATGATCATGGAGACATTTCCGCGTTGCATCTACATCTACAACGAAGAGTATGACCAGACAAACACTTCAAAGAGTCTGCTGCGAGCTCTCGCCTCAAGTTTTGATGGAGGAGTTCTTTGGCTCAATGGTGATGTCGTCTTTGATGCAAATCTCTTAGTGAGATTGAAGCCCTTCGTGGATCGCGATCAATCTTTCGTATCGGTCAACACTGCTGCCGTGGGCGAAGAAGAAGTCAAATACACCGTTGACGCAACCGGCCATATCAAAGAGCTTTCTAAGACGGTCAAGGGTGCGCTAGGTGAAGCAGTCGGAATCAACTTCATATCAGGAGGCGATAAAGCCAAGCTCCTGGGTGAATTGAGAGCGTGTGCGGAGTCTGATTATTTTGAGCGAGGGATCGAGACCGCGATTGAGAGACATGGCGTGAAGATCACCCCGGTAGATATCTCAGACCTCTTTGCAGTCGAAGTGGACTTTCAAGAGGACCTCGACCGCGCAAATCGGGGACTCGCGAAATAGTCACGATTTTTCATTGAGTGCCTTCCAGGCCTCTCTTGCTAGGGTGAGCCTTCATAGGTTCTAGATTGAACCGATTTGAGAGCGCGGAGGTATCCCTTGAGCAGTGATGATGAATCAACAAACGATGACATCATCACCGAGGAGATGCTGTGGGAGCGGATTCCTGAAGTTCAAGGCGCGGAACGTGCTGAGACTTTTTATGAATTGAGTGCACGGATCTATGCGCGAGGCCAGTACGACGAGGCGCTAGCCCTCGCTGAGACTGCGCGAGATATCTACTCTGAACTTGGCGCTGGGGCACCGCTCGAAGGTCTAGCACAGGCCTACTCTGCGATTGGTTACAACCTCAATCAACTCCACAGAATCGAAGAAGCATCGAATGCGATGACAAAAGCTGTCGAACTTCTTCGTGAACATAAATCTCCAATGGCTCTCGAACTCGCTTGCACTTTGGGCGAGTGGCTCTATTCGTCGAAGGAATATCGGAAAGCAATCGAATGCATCCAAGATTGCGTGCAGGAGCATCTCGTCGATGGAAATGATATGGGCGCGGCAAATGATTTCTACCTCATCGGATGTGCACGGCGAGACCTCGGCGAACATACCGAAGCGATAGCTGCCTTCAACGAGGCGCGAACTCTTTACAAGAAATTAAAAGAGGTAATCCATGTTGCTCGTTGTGATCAGAAGATCGCATACTCACTCATCGCGTTAGGCGATGCTGATGGAGCAGAAGTTGCTGCTCAACGAGCGCTTGATGTATTCCAGACTGCCAACGATCATCGAAGAGAGACTTTTGCGCTCTTTGAGCTGGGTAAAGCAAGGCTCCTCAGTGGAAATGTCGATGGTGGACTTGCCACGCTTAGAAGAGTCTTACGCACTATCGCAGAATCAGAGGATAAAGACTTCGAATTCATCTTAGAAGTAGAGCAAGAGATCGCGAAGACTTTGCGGGCAAGTGGCGATGCGGTCGGTGCTTCAGAGATCGAAAGACGGATTGAGACTGTCCGCGAGATAATCGAAGAGAAGTAAATCGAATTCATTTTGATCCCCGACCTCGCTCATCTCAAGAGAAAGAAATCTCTTCACGTAATGATGGTCTGTCTTGGAAATATCTGTCGTTCGCCGATGGCCGCTGCCGTTCTTGCAACTAAGGCTCGTGAGGTTTCAGGGATATCAATTGAAGTATCTAGCTCTGGAACATCGAATTGGCATGTAGGTCAAGGTGCGAATCCACCGTCACAGCGAACCTGGGAAAAGGCAGGGTATGTGCATGAACATCGCGCCTCGCAGATAACCGAAAAACGGATTGCAGATTCTGATCTCGTTCTGGTGATGGATAGATCCAATCTGCGCAATGTCCTGGCAATGGCAACGGATGATCAGCATGCGAAGATCCACCTTCTCCGTTCATTTGATGTTTTGGCAGATCATGATGAAGTGCCAGATCCTTATGGAATGGCTGACGGAGCATTTGAAGAGGTATTGGCAATGGTCGAGCGTGCTGTGGATGGATTGCTTAGCGCTTTAGGTGTTGCAGACCCCAGTGATACATAGCGATCGCTCCCGCGGCCGAGGCATTGATTGATCGAGTAGATCCATATTGGGCGATGTCGAAGATCTGGCTACATGCGCGTTGTCCTTCGGGAGAGATTCCAGCGCCTTCTTGACCGAAGAACATCACTACCTGTCGTGGAATCCTTGCACTTTCGAGTGGAACTGAGCCAGGCAAGTTATCTATCCCAATCAAAGGTATCTCTCGCTCACCACACCAATTCTTTAGCTCGGTAACATCGCTGTGGTGGATCACTTGAAGATACTTGTCCGTGACCATCGCGCCACGTCGATTCCAATCACGCTTTCCGACTATGTGCACGCTAGCAACATTGAAAGCATTAGCGGTCCTTACTATTGATCCGATATTGAGATCGTGTTGCCAATTCTCGATCGCGATGCGAAGCGGATTACGTTTGGTATCGAGGTCAGCGACGATTGCCGCAACGCTCCAATAACGATAGTGGTCACTCACATTCCTTCGGTCACCATGAGCAAGCAAGTCTGGATCTAATCGAGTGTCATCGGGCCACGGAAGAGGATGTGGCCCAACGCCAACGACTGGATAGAACTCCCCGGGTCCGATCTCTGGTTCCACCATAGAATCAATCCATACCGTGGTAGAGATATCCGGTGGACATGATGCGCACTCTAGCGAAGGAGGAGTGATGCAAGCGAAGCTTCGTATCATCGGATCCATCTTCGTGCTCCTAAGTATTCTCGCGTCACACTCTGCTACCGCTGAAGAGAGCGCAGTCAGTGCCAGTTGTTTTGTCAAAGCTAAGAGCTGCGTCCCGTCACAATTCATCAAACAAGCCAAATCAAAATCTCTCGCCAATCCCGCAATTCTTGTCACAGATCCAGCGACTGGCGTGGTTCTCTACGAGAACCGCCCGGATTCACCAAGCGTCCCTGCCTCGGTTATGAAGGTATTAACTAGCTATACCGCACTCACTTTCCTAGGTGGTGAGAAGAGATTTGCAACCTCGATATACCGAGTGGAAACTGGAAGTACATTCATGATCGTTGGTGAGCGCGATCCCTGGCTCACCATGTTCCGCTCGGTCTCATTGAAGTATGGACCAGCATTCGCACCTGACTTGATCAATGTCGCCCTCGGCCAATTCGGTGAAGATGATCGACCGAAGCGAATCACTGTTCTTCACTCAAGACTCTACTCATCTGACATCGCGGGTTTAAAAGCCCACTTCAAGGGTAGTGCTGTAAAAGTCACCTTCAAAGAGATCTCCAGTAAAGAAGCCACGTTGAAATCAGGTGAACCGCTTTACCAAATTCTCTCGCCAACCGTGAATCAGATGGTCGAATTCCTGATTCGCTTTAGCGACAATCGATTAGCAGATCGTCTTGCTGTCCATGCGGCGATTGCCCATGGTTATAAAGGTGATAAGGGTGGACTGCAACAAAGTTATCAAGATGCACTCCTGGCGAAGGAGATAGGTATAGATGGGCTCAATGTCGAGGATGGAAGTGGACTTTCGAAAGAGAACCGAATCACCTCTCGAATGGTTGTAGATCTGCTGACTAAGATTCGAGGAATTCCCGAATTTCAATCGCTCTACCAAGGATTGCCCACTAGTGGAAAGACTGGAACATTGAAGAAACGTTTCAAAGAGAGCGCGCCAGATGCTGTCGGTTTAGTGAAAGCCAAGACTGGTTGGGTCAATGGTTCGGTGAGCCTGGCGGGATTCATTACCTCGGGAGATAGGGAGTACGCATTCGCTGTCCTAGCTGATCGAATTCCTCGCTATTACTCTGCGACAGAACGTGCACGCGTAGTAATCGATCGAATGATTGGCTCGCTTGCTAAACCAGCAAATACCGAGGTGCTTGAGGCAATCGGTTAACTCTAATCAGCCGTGTTGGTAGATCTTGATTGCTCCACCGTAACAGGCAACCCAGGTCCGATCATGGACTCCATCAAAAGTGATTCCGATCGGCTCATCGCATACTTTGATCTTCTGTAGGACCTTGAAGTCACTGACTCGAACCTTGGCCAATGTGTCGCTGAAATAGTTGACCACAATCAACGCGCTCTCATCATCGGTGAGTACCAGACTTCTTGCTGCTTTCCCAGTAGTCACTCGTTTGATCACTTTCCCACTCTCGATATCGAGCGCAACGACTTGGCCTGATGCATTGAGCGTTGCATAGAGCGTCTTACCATCCGATGAAAGTTGAAGTGCACGTGGATTTGGACCTATTGCCAAGCGCTTTCGAGTGAAATCAGTTAAGTCAATCTGATGCACGACTGATCCGCCCATCTGCGCCACATAGGCATAGCGCGAGTCGGATGAGATCGTGATTCCTCGTGGGTATGCCCCGATCGAGATTCGCTTGATTCTCTCCCGGCTTTCCAGTGATGTCACTGTCAGGTCGTAAGAGCACCAATTGCTCACCAAGAGAAGTCGCCCATCCGGTGATACTTCGACGACTTTTGGCACTGATCCAACTGGATAGACCGCATCGATCTTGAATGAGTTGGTATCGATTCGATAGACGAAACTCTTGTCATAACCATCTGCAGGTGAACAAGTATCGGTTCCTTCTTTGGTAAAGCCCTTGCCGTACATCGCATAGTTTGAAACATAGAGGTATCTGCCATCTGGGGAGTAAGCACCTTCAACCGGAGCACCTTTGACTGGAGTTGGATATTTCGCGAATCCAAACTCTTTCAAGTTGACCTGATCTGGGATTGTGGCAACTAGCTCCATCTTGGCGCTGTCATAGATGGTGACTGAATGGCGGTACATCATGTTATGTGCGCTCACTAGGCCAAAACCAGATGCCCTCACAGATTTCGGGGCGATATCTCCAGTGATTGTCTTGACCAATCTCATCTTCTTCTCAGCGACTGTGACTCCACTCGAAACTTCATCAGCTGTAGAAATTGATGCATGCGCTCCGACCAGAGCAAGAATCAGAATCGTTGTGAGGGGAAACACCCAACTTCTGGCACGAGTTCGAAGTAGAGAAAAGTGCATGTGCACACCCTATGCGAGAGATTTGAGTACGCTCACCGATTGTGAAGGCCTACATCGCGCTTATGAAATTGCGCGTTGTCGAACTCTTGCTGGTGACCACGGTCCCTGCGCTATTTCTTGCATCTGGGGGTATCCCAGACCTCACAATAACTTTGGCCACACTCTTTGGCGGAACTCTTGCGGCAGGTGCAGCGAATGCATTCAATATGGTGATCGAAAGCGATATTGATCAGGTTATGGGACGGACCTCTACCCGCCCGCTCGTCCGTGAAGATATGAGTGAAGGGGCTGCTCTCACCTTTGCTTTCGCGTGTACTGTCACTTCTCTCATTACATTCTGGGTCTTCACTAATCCCTTAGCAACCGGTCTTACTGTTGCTGCAATCGCCTTCTATGTCTTTGGCTACACCGTCGGCCTGAAACGACGAACCTCACAGAACATCGTCTGGGGCGGAATTGCTGGGTGTATGCCAGTACTTATTGGTTGGGCAGCAGTAACTGGAGACCTCTCAGTTACCGCTTGGCTCTTCTTCCTCTTGATCTTCTTCTGGACGCCGCCGCATTTCTGGGCGCTCGCCATCAAGTACAAGGATGACTATGAGCGCGCTGGAGTCCCGATGCTTCCAGTGGTTGCACCAATGAAATCTGTCGTTGCACAAATGTGGTTTCACACATCAGCGATGGTCATTACTAGTTATGCCGTCATCACATCAGTTGGTGGAGAAATGTGGGTCTATCTCATCGTCACTGGTATCAATGCACTCTTTCTCATCGCCCTTATCGGGATGAGGGGCGATACTTCTCAGATTGAGTCTGCTGCAATCAAAGTCTTCAAGAGTTCGATCACTTACCTCACTCTCTTCTCAATCCTTTTGGTACTTGTTGCTCTGCTGTGACCAAGTTGAGAAATCATCAAGTTTCGGTTGATAAGGTGGCTACATGAGTAATCGCGCGCTGATTGTGCGAGATCTTTCCAAAAAATATGGCGATCTCTTTGCGCTCTCTCATGCGAACTTTGAAGTCCCACTCGGCACGATCTGTGGTTTCGTCGGACCGAACGGTTCAGGTAAGACCACAACGATTCGAATGCTCCTTGCTCTGATTGCACCAAGCGGTGGAAGTGGTGAAGTTCTTGATATTTCGATAGATGAACCTGAGAAGTATCTCCCCTTTATCGGTGCCATGATCGAGGGCCCTGCTTTTTATCCCGCACTCACCGGAATTCAGAATCTCAAGGTCCTGGCAAAGATCGGTGGTTTCTCACTTGATCGAATTCCTGGGTTACTTGAACTAGTTGGCCTAGGCAATCGTGGCGATTCCAAATACAAGACCTATTCCTTAGGAATGAAGCAACGGCTTGGCATTGCAGCCGCACTTCTGCCGAATCCAAAAGTTTTGATCTTGGATGAACCGACAAATGGGTTGGATCCCGCTGGAATACAGGAAGTTCGCGATCTGCTTCGAAAGTTGGCCGATAGTGGAATAACAGTCTTCGTCTCATCGCATCTACTGAGTGAGTTAGAGATGATCAGCGAATATCTTGTGGTGCTACGTGAGGGTCGAGTCATCTTCTCCGGGAAAACGAAAGAGTTATTGGCAAAACAACAACCTCGGATCCGAGTGAAGAGCAATCACCCGAATGGAATTCAGATCGCACGAGAGATCGCCGAAGAGAGCGGTCATAACTGCGAGATCTTTGGTGACGAACTTTTGGTGACAGCGCCACCAGAGTATGGATCCGAGCTCAATCTTCAATCATTCTCCCGAGGAATCACTCTGACTGAGATATCACCGATCCACCCTTCACTTGAAGAGACTTTCTTTGAGATGACAGGAACCGAGATGATCCACGAAGCGGGGAGATAACGATGTTGCGAGTCTTCGCGGGAGAGTGGGTCAAGCTTCGTAGACCAACTCTGCTTCTCGGAACGTTAGGTGCAGTTGGTGGCTTGGTCGCGATGGTGACTTCGGTGATCTATCTCTTGATCGATGATCCAGGTGGTAATGGTGATCGGGGTCGGACCATCTCACGAGAAATCTTGCAACTTCCCTCTGGGTTTTCCTTGACCTTCGCGCAATCTGCAGGGCTCTTGGGTTTGGTGGCGCTCTGCATTTTTGCAGCGCAGACTGCTCAGGAATACACCTATGGAACACTTCGGAATATCTTGGTTCGCCAGCCCTCAAGGATGAAAGTCCTTGCTGGCAAGTATCTTGCGATGTCTCTCTTTGCACTGATTGTTGTTATCTTTGCTGCGATCGTTGGAATGGGTCTTTCTTACGCACTCTCAGGACGGGCAAAAGTAATCACCGATGCTTGGTTTACCACAGATGCGCTCTTCGATACGGCAAATTCATTTGCCAATGTCATCTTTGCAACGATCGCACATGGAACTGTTGGGATGGTTCTTGGATTACTGCTCCGCTCGCCGATTAGTTCGATATCCATTGGTGTCATTTGGATCCTGATAGTGGAATCAATCCTCGTTGCAGTGAGAGGTTCTTTCGCCAAGTACCTGCCCGGAGTTCAGCTCAGCAATATTGGACAGGGCGGAAGCGATGACCTCACATTTATTTATTCAGTGCGCTATGCCCTGATATTCCTATTGGCAGTGGCGATTCTCGCTTCGATTCTCTTCAAGCGCCGTGATGTAGCCAACTAAGAAGGCGACACGAAGGCATTTCTCAGGAAGGTTAAGCCTTCCTGTTTTATTCTTCTTCCCTGCCCAGCACACTCCTCATTTCCCCAGGGAGCGAATGTGAAGTCACCTAAGTCAGTCGCGTTTCTTGCGATACTCGCTCTCGCCATTCCACTTACTCCTCTCTATTCAGCATCAGCAAAGACGCCAAAGCCGACCCTGAAAGAGATCCGTGAGGCCAAGGAGAAAGAGGCCGCGAAGAAGCGCGAAGCCGATAAGGCACAAGCAAAACTCAATGCGGCGAACAAAACTTTGAAACAACTTACTGCGGTAGCGGATGCTGCGCAGGCGAAGTATCTGAAAGCCAGGGCAGAACTTGCGGTCGCGACAAAGCGTGCGAAAGCAGCGGCAGCGCATTACAAAGAAGCAACTGCCGCTGTCACTGCGACGCATAATCAAATTGGTCGACTCGCAACGAATGCCTACATCATGGGAAGTGGCTTCACCGATCTCGATGCCGTACTCAAAGCAGATGGACCACAAGATATGATGGATCGACTATCGATACTCGACACGCTTGGAGAGAATAACAAGACAGCTCTCACTCGATACAAATTTGCTGAGGCTATTGCACAAGAGGCAAAGAAGGAGGCGGATGAGACCCGCCAAGCACAAGAGGATGCGACCGAGCGCGTAGAAGAGGCGAAGAAAGAAGCCGATAGCGCAGAGGCAGAACAACAGAGAGAAGTAGACAAACTTCAGAAAGTCCAAGATCAACTCGCACGCGAATTGAATTCAGCGCGGAAAGTTCGGCTAACTCTCGAACAACAGCGACAACTCGCTTTACTGGAAGAAGAGAATGCAAGACGTGCAGAGCAGACACCAGGCCAGGCAAAGATCTGGACAGACGATGGATTCTCTGGCCGTGCAACGATTCGTACCTCAACCGAACAAAGACTTAAGGCAGTCGAATTTGCGAAGAAGCAAGTTCTTGCCAAGAAACCATATGTCTGGGGCGCTGAAGGTCCTAACTCATTCGATTGTTCTGGATTGGTCTACTCTGCCTATCGAAGCGCTGGACTTGGTTGGCCGAATTGGGATCGACTCAACTCCTCGCTCTATTGGGGATACACCAAGCGCATTCCGTTGAATCAACTTGAGCCCGGTGATCTTCTCTTCTATTCATATAAGGGAACGGTCAACACCATCCATCACATCTCTATCTATGCCGGAGACGGGATGATGTGGGAGGCCCACTCCACGAAGAAGGGCTTGCTCTATTCGAGCATCTACTCGATTCAAGGTCTGATGCCATATGGAGGTCGGGTCTAACCTTCGCGCTATGGCGCAGTCAGGGAGAGAAATCGAGGCAATCGTCTCGATTCGTAGCGCAGTTCGCGCCTGCCTTGAAAAGTTCGAACCTGGGGATGCCATCGCTGTCGCTGTCTCAGGGGGCGCAGATTCCATGGCGCTTGCGCTAGCAACGAGACTTGAGATTGCTGACAGTTCACATCCACTTCACGCAATCATCATCGATCATCAACTTCAATCTGGTTCTGCTGAAGTCGCTGCACAAGTCCAGCCTCGCCTTGAGAAGATCGGAATCGATTCGGTAACTATCAAGAAAGTTTCGGTGGAGATCACCGATGGAATTGAGAGTTCTGCTCGTCGCGCGCGGTACGACGCACTTGCAGAATTCGCCAAAGAGAGATCGATTCGAGCAATTCTTCTCGGCCATACGCGTGATGATCAGGCTGAGACAGTCTTACTAGGACTTGCCCGTGGGTCTGGTGCTCGATCGCTTGCTGGTATGCGTAGCGAGAGTGAGATCTATTATCGTCCGCTCCTAGAGATCTCTCGTGAGCAGACCTTACGCGCATGTCACGAAGCGGGAATCGAAGTTTGGTCGGATCCACATAATCACGATGAGAGATTTCTTCGGGTTCGTGCACGGAAGGCGCTAACACTTCTCGAGGAGAGTGTTGGTCCTGGAATAAAGGATTCACTGGCGCGAAGCGCTGATCTCTTACGCGATGATGCAGATGCGCTTGATCGATATGCAAGCGAGTTCTTTCAAGGGATTGATCCGAAAGAGATTGAGGTCTCACAACTGGCTCGGTTACCTCGAGCTGTGCGCACGAGAGTCTTGCGGCTTGCTATCTATGTCCTTGGCGCACCAGCGGGTTCATTGACCGCCGAGCACATCGCCCCGGTCGAAGCCCTGATCTCTGATTGGCACGGTCAAGGGGAGAGCTCACTTCCTGGGGGTGTGAAGGTGATGCGAAATTCGGGCAGACTTTTGCTGGTGCGGCGGGGATAGGCTCGCCACCTCATTTGATGTCCCGAAAAGGGTAATCCGATAAGGGTAAATAGTGGAGGCGCTTCGTGGATCTCGAATCGGTCAAATCTGAAATTGATCGTGTAGTCATCACCGAGACTCAATTGCAGAGTCGGCTCAAAGAGATGGCGGAGCAAGTCACTCGCGACTACCAAGGGCGCGATCTCCTGCTGATCGGAGTACTTAAAGGTGCTGCGATGGCGATGGCAGATCTTGCGCGATTGATCAACTGCCACCTTGAGATGGATTGGATGGCGGTCTCCTCCTATGGCGCCGGAACGAAATCAAGTGGTGTTGTTCGAATCCTGAAGGATCTCGATCGAGATATCACCAACCGCGAGATATTGATCGTCGAGGATATTCTTGATACCGGCTTGACCCTCTCGTGGCTCAAAGCAAATCTCGAATCTCGTGGTGCGAAGAGCGTTGAGATCTTGACTGTAGTTAGAAAGCCAGATGCGACGAAAGTTGATATCAAACCGAAATATGTCGGCTTCGATATCCCTAACGAATTCGTCGTCGGATATGGGCTAGATTTCAATGAGCGCTATCGAAATCTTCCCTTTATCGCAGTGCTCGCAAAGCACATGTATTCATAGGTCTAGGTAATGGCAACGAAGAAGCTCCTCGACATCAAACGAGGAAAGAATCAGAAGAAGCAACCTCAGAGTGAGCGAGCTACTCGTGGCAATTCCCGGCAAAACCTTCCGCCAGGTGGTCGAGTAAGAGCGCTACTGCGCCGTCCTCTCTTCTGGATCCTCCTAGCAATCCTCCTGGTCTCTATTGTCGGACGAGTCTCTTCTTCCAATGACGGTTTCACCCGCGTCGATACCGCATCTCTGCTTGCAGCGATTTCAAAGAGTGAAGTGGAATCAGCAACTATCGTCGATCGAGACCAACTTATCCGCGCCGTTCTCAAGCCAGGTGAGGCGATCGATGGCGCGACAAAAGTTGAAGCTTTTTACGTCTCAGGACAAGAACCACTCGTCGTAGAACTTCTCACGAGTAATCCACCGCCAGAGCCTTGGAATGTCGAAGTTCCTAAGCAGAACCTCTTCCTCTCATTTATCTTCTCGCTCCTTCCATTCTTATTGATCACATTCCTGCTCTTCTTCCTGCTCTCGCAATCACAGGGTGGCAATCGAGTCTTCTCATTTGGTCGATCGCGCGCTCGCCTTCAATCTCCCGATGCACCGAAGACGACATTCGCTGATGTCGCAGGTGCTGATGAATCAGTTGCGGAATTGCGAGAGATCAAGGACTTTCTCGCCGATCCCAAGAAGTATCAGGAGATTGGCGCGAAGATTCCTAAAGGCGTGCTCCTCTATGGACCACCAGGAACGGGAAAGACTCTCCTTGCTCGAGCAGTCGCTGGTGAAGCGAAAGTTCCGTTCTACTCAATCTCTGGCTCTGATTTCGTTGAGATGTTCGTTGGCGTGGGCGCAGCAAGAGTTCGAGATCTCTTCAATCAGGCAAAAGCGAATGCGCCGGCAATCATCTTCGTTGATGAGATCGATGCCGTGGGAAGACACCGTGGTGCAGGTCTTGGCGGTGGGCATGATGAACGGGAACAAACCCTCAACCAACTCTTGGTGGAGATGGATGGATTCGAAGCAAATGGTTCAGTGGTCTTGATAGCAGCGACAAATCGACCAGACATTCTTGATCCTGCGCTACTTCGCCCAGGGAGATTCGATCGCCAAATCGCAATCGAGCGCCCTGATCTCAAGGGACGAGAAGCAATCCTCAAAGTCCATGCGAAAGGCAAGCCACTTGATGAGGATGTCGACCTCATCTCATTTGCCCGAAGGACACCGGGATTCACTGGTGCAGATCTCGCAAACGTTCTTAATGAGGCAGCGCTACTTAGCGCTCGCAATAATGCAAAGACGATCAATAACTCATCAATTGATGAAGCAATCGATCGCGTGATGGCAGGACCGCAACGAAAGAGTCGTGTGATGAGTGATGACGAAAGACGTGTCACCGCCTATCACGAAGGTGGTCACGCCCTTGTCGCTCACGCACTCCCCCATACAGATCCGGTACATAAGATCACCATCTTGCCTCGCGGTCATGCGCTCGGTTACACCATGGTCTTGCCGGATGAAGATAAGTACTCAGTATCAAGGAACCAGCTTCTCGATCAACTCGCTTACACCATGGGTGGTCGCGCTGCAGAGGAGTTGGTATTCCATGATCCAACGACCGGCGCATCAAATGACATTGAGAAGGCAACGACACTTGCTCGCGCAATGGTCACGCAATATGGCATGACCGAAAAACTGGGGGCAATCAAACTCGGTGTGAGTGATTCCGCGCCTTTCCTTGGTCGTGACTACGGCCATCAGAGGGATTACTCAGAGTCGATTGCTGGTCAGGTGGATCAAGAGATCCGAGAGCTGATCGAGAATGCTCATCAAGAAGCATTTGATATTTTGGTGGAGAATCGCGAGACTCTTGATCGACTCGTTATCGAACTTCTTGAGAGAGAGACGCTCGGCAAAGATGAGATTGCAGAGATATTCCGCTCGGTTATTGGACCAAGACCGCGTGGTGCTTGGACTGGATCTGCGACACGCAAACCTTCGAATCAACCCCCGGTAGCGATACCCCCGCGACCTAACAACGCTGAGCCAGAGGTTGAAGGCAAGAGCGAAGTGAAGAAGGCAAAGAAGCGTGCAAAATCCAGTGAGTAGTGGTGACTACGTTGAGTGAGATTGATCCAATCTCCATGGATCCAAGTGCCGGAAGGGCTCGCGGTGAATTCGATCTAGCGCGAGCAGAGCGCGCCGTCCGTGAACTCCTGCTCTCTCTTGGTGAAGATGTCGAACGAGATGGTTTGCGAGATACGCCGATCCGCGTAGCAAAGGCGCTCGCTGAGAATTTCGCAGGTCTCTATCAAGATCCAAGAGATGTCTTGAAGACGACCTTTGATGCAGGTCATCGCGAGCTTGTGATTGTGAGGGACATTGAGGTCTACTCACATTGTGAACATCATCTTGCCCCGTTTCATGGCGTGGCGCATATCGGCTACATCCCAGGAGAGAGCGGCAGGATCACTGGGTTATCGAAGTTAGCTAGATTGGTCGATCTCTTTGCAAAGCGACCACAAGTGCAAGAACGACTGACAACTCAGATCGCTGATTCAATCGTGGAGATTCTTGGTGCAGCAGGAGTGATTGTGATTATTGACTGTGAGCATCTATGTATGTCGATGCGTGGCGTCCGTAAATCTGAAGCTCGCACCGTCACTAGCGCTGTGCGCGGGATGCTCCGCAACCCAGCAACACGTGCTGAAGCGATGTCACTGATTCAATCCCGCGAGAGATAAGAAGCCATCATGACCACCTTAGTCATGGGGATTCTCAATGTAACTCCGGATTCATTTGCCGATGGTGGCAGGCACTTCTCGTTAGAAGATGCAATTGCGCGTGGCGCGAAAATGATTGAAGAGGGCGCAGAGATTATCGATGTGGGCGGAGAGAGCACGAGACCTGGTGCCGAGCGAGTCGATGAAGAGAGTGAAAAGGCGCGAGTCCTGCCTGTAATCAAAGAGCTCGTAGCAATGGGCGCTACGGTAAGTATCGACACGATGAGATCTTCGGTGGCGAATGAGGCAATCTCACTTGGTGCGAAGTACGTCAATGACGTCAGTGGTGGACTTGCTGATCCAAAGATGGCTCAGTTGATCGCAAGGAACAAGGGCGTCCAATATATAGCGATGCACTGGCGTGGACATTCGAAAGAGATGAATTCGCTTGCGAAGTATGAGGATGTAGTGCGTGATGTAAGACGTGAGCTTGCCGAGCGAACCGAAGCATTGGTCAATGAAGGAATCGATCCTGACCAGATCATCATTGATCCAGGACTTGGTTTCGCTAAAGAAGCGAGCGATAACTGGGCGCTTCTCAAAGATCTAGAACGGATATCCCTCTTAGGCTTCCCAGTGCTGGTTGGCGCATCACGGAAGAGATTCCTCGGTGAATTGCTTGATGGCGCGACTCCAGACGATCGCGAGAGCGCATCTGTTGCAATCACTACCCTACTTGCGCGGATGGGAATTTGGGGTGTTCGCACACATAGCGTCAAGCCACATAAGGATGCGATCAAGGTGGTCGAACGATGGATGAGTTGAAAATTAGCGGAATCCAAGCGCACGGATTCCATGGCGTATTTGATTTTGAGCAACATGATGGCCAACTTTTTCTTGTTGATCTGCTTCTGCACCTCGATCTCAAGAAGTCTGGCGAGAGTGATGCGTTAGAGGACACTGTTGATTATGGTGTCATGACAGCGCGAGTCAAAGAACTCATCGAGTCAGGTCCATATCGTCTTATCGAGCGATTAGCAGAGGTAATTGCAACTACGTTGAAGAGAGAGTTCTCGCTTTCAAATATCGAAGTGACGGTTCATAAGCCAGAAGCGCCCGTTGGCGTGAAGGTCAGCGATATCTCTGTGACTATCAGGCGATGAGAGCAGTAATCGCGCTAGGTTCTAATCTCGGAGAGCGTGAGATCCATATTCAAAACGCTCTTGCGCAGATGGCTTCTTTTCTCACTATCGAACGATTCTCCTCTTTGATTGAGACGAAGCCTGTTGGGGGTCCACCACAAGGGAATTACCTCAATGCCGTTGCGATATGTGAATGTGAAATCGACCCAGAAGAGCTTCTTGCAAAACTGATGGAAGTCGAAGGAACTCTTGGAAGAGTAAGGACAGTGCTTAATGGGCCAAGAACTATTGATCTTGACATCGTCGCCATGGGCAATACTGAGATGTCAACGCCGAATCTCACATTGCCTCATCCAAGGGCCCATCTGAGGGAATTCGTCCTCCGGCCTTGGTTAGAGGTAGAGCCCGAGGCTTACTTAGTTGGCCACGGTAGCGTCAAAGATTTATTGCGATCTATTACGCCTTCTTGAATCCTTTTGGACACTTAGGGTTTGTCGCAGTTACCTTCTTCTTGGTTGCTCCCTTGAGGCATGTAATGGTCTTCTTTCCATTTTTTGCACCGGTTGTGGTCGCTGTTGATGGAGTCGGTGTCGCAGTAGGTGTAACAGAGGCAGCCGAGCCTGCTCCAGCTTGACTTAACTTCACCTTGATTGTGGGGCTTGAAAAGGTGAAGCCTGAAGCCCTAAGTTTGATGAGACCGTTTACTTCATTAACAGATTCAGTAGTGATGATATTCGTGCCGCCATCACTTTCAATGGAGATTGTGGCGGAGATGGGTGCGTTACTAAAGCCATAGATGCATCGGGCGACATCACTTCGCATCGCAAGGTCGTAACTACCAATATGTTTTGTTTTGCCATCACTGGTGTAGTGAGGTGCCGCCACCTTATATTCGAGAGTTCCCGTGGATTTGTTGAATGTTGGTGGACCATCACTATAGACAGATGCATTGGAGTTAATGACACCTACCAAGCCTTTTCCAGCAGAGCACTGGGTGTACTGGCCACTTTGATCTTCGACGCTCTGAAGATTCCACCGTGTTCGCATTGCACTTGCCTTATCCGATATCAACGGTAGCCAGGCATTAAAGTGCTTGATGCTCCTCTCTCCAGCTTCATTGAGATAGGTCAGGATCGTGCGTGCCTCACCATCTTGGATGAGCAACTCTGACGCTGGTTTATTAGGGCGCCATTTCCGACCATCAACACCCTGCCCATAGAGAGTTCGAATTTCGACGGATGTGTCCTTCCACTTGCTCCACGCAATAACGGCACCTACTGTTGAAGGTTTACCGGAGGCGGTCATCTCAAAGCCATTCTGCCTGACATCTTTCACACCAAGTTTGAAATCTTGAATCCGACCAACCATCCACCCCGGTACACCTTTGCTGAGGCGGATAGTGACTTCAAAGTTCAATGAAGTGTCGAATGCCTTAGTCAGTGCGCATCGACCGGTTGCGACAACGAAACACCCTTTTTCCAGTGAATTTGCGTTACCAGTAAGGATTCCATCTTCAATCGTCATCTCTACTTCTTTGTAATCAGCAGAGTTGACCATCTCCACTGGCTGTAAGGCGTAGACCATCTTGCGCCGAGAAACTCGAGAATCGTTACCGGCAGCACGGCTCTCTAATGCGCCGTTGACGTTGAGCTCCAATCCAGCAACGAGGGCATAGTCATTTGAGTTGTTGCCATCTCGAAGAGTCCAAATTGATGCTCCAGTGCCGTCGGGAATCCCTTGTTTTGGATCTCCGGTAAAGGAGTGACGATTTGCGAGCACCTCTTTCATCTCACCAATCAGTTTCGTTCCATCTGACTTTGTTGCACCAAAAGATACGATGCAATCTAGATCTGTGTCGGATGTGCATTTATCGAAGAGCGCTCGAACGTTCAATCTCAACCCAGGCTTGAGGCACTCACTGTCCTCTAGGTCCTTGCAGACAGCAGTCGCAAAGTTGATGGTCTCCTTTCCCGAGTTCTGATCCGGCTTTGCGTAGATAAAAGAAGATATCCCCCAATCTTTGATCGAGTTATCGAAGTTGACGCCATGCCAACCATCTTCCATTTTCATATCAACTCGGAAACGTTCTTCCTCATCACTTGTGGACGCACCAGATGTAAAGGTCGAGCCGATAAGGAGGGCGAAGATGAGAAGGGAGTAGATCGATAACTTCTTGAGTCGATGGTTACTAAGAGAGCTCATCGTCACTCCTTTGATTCTCCGCTACTGGCGTGAGTCTTGCCGGGGGTTATTGCCTTCCTCACTGTCAGAGAAGGGCATTTTTATGCATAGGAGTGGAAGACTCAATAGGTCTATTCTTATCCCGTTGGGTTCCCCAACAAGTGCCCGGTACCGAAGTGGACTGGAGCCAAAGGAAGTGATGCCATGACCAAGACCGTCTCGCGTGACTCTGGTCTAGCCGCTTTCCGAAAAACGATGGTTTCGCCCGTGGTCTTCGTACCGACGATGGGTGCTCTCCATGATGGCCATGCGGCCCTGATCGCTCTGGCAAGAGAGATTTCACCTTCGGTGGTAGTGAGCATCTTCGTCAATCCACTTCAGTTCGAGAACGCTCAAGACCTCGAAAAGTATCCAGTGACTCATGACTCTGATAGAAAGATTGCTGAGGCAGCTGGGGCGAAATTCATCTGGATTCCAAGTCATGAAGAGGTCTACCCAGGAGAAGTTGCGAAGGTCAGCGCAGGCCCACTCGGCAGAGTTTTCGAAGGACATTCCAGAGATGGACATTTTGATGGAGTTCTTACCGTTGTGAAGAGACTCTTTGACTCTGTTCGTCCAGATAAGGCAATCTTTGGTGAGAAAGATTTCCAGCAGCTCTTTCTGATTAGAAAGATGGTAAAAGAACTTAACTTGGAGGTTGAAGTCATCTCTCATCCGACAGTTCGAGATGCAGATGGCCTTGCACTCTCATCCCGCAATTCTCGATTGAGCGATGAAGGACGATCTGCCGCCAAAGTCATCTACCGAGCTCTGGTAGAAGCATCTACATCGCCGAAACCGCGTTCGACTCTTCATCAGGTGCTGATGAGTGAGCCTCGATTCAAACTTGATTATGCAAAGGTCATCAATGAAAAAGATCTCTCGATTGTTGAAGACGGCAATCAAAACCCGGATCGTCGCTCAATTGTTGCAGGGTGGATTGATGATCTTCGATTGATTGACAACATGAAGATTGCACGAGGCGCATGATGAGATTGCTCGCTCCTGCTCCGGGATGGAGTACCTCATGTGATGTCATCGTGGTGGGATCCGGCGTTGCTGGATTGACGACTGCGCTGCAGATTCGTTCGCATAATCTCAAGGTAATCCTCGTTACCAAGGCGAGAATTGATGAAGGTTCCACTCGCTGGGCACAAGGTGGAATCGCGGCGGCCCTAGGACCTGGCGATTCACCTGAAGCACATAAGCAAGACACTCTCAATGCAGGTGCAGGGCTCTGCGATCCAAGCGCAGTTGAAGTTCTCGTCACCGAAGGACCTGAAGCGGTTCGAAGACTTATTGCTCGTGGCGCAGTCTTTGATCGATCGGCTACCGGTGAAATCGCATTGACACGAGAAGGTGGTCACCTTCGAAATCGAATCCTTCATGCGGGAGGCGATGCAACGGGTGCAGAGGTTTCACGCGCACTTCTCAAGGCAGTTCAAGAGGACGAAGGAATTGAGGTAATCGAACATGCTCTAGTCCTGGATGCCCTTCTCACTGAGCAAGGCGAGATAGCAGGAGTGACACTTCATGTGATCGGAGAGGGCACTCGAGATGGCGTTGGTCAGATCGAAGCGGGTGCAGTTGTCATTGCGACAGGAGGTCTTGGACAAGTATTTTCGCAGACCACAAATCCTTCTGTCTCAACTGGTGATGGCGTTGCGCTTGCCCTTCGTGCTGGTGCCAAGGTCGCAGATGTCGAGTTCATTCAGTTTCATCCAACAGTTCTCTTCTTGGGTGAAAATTCCCAGGGACAACAACCTCTTATCAGCGAAGCGGTGAGAGGTGAAGGCGCTTTTCTGGTAAATGAGATTGGTGAGCGATTTATGGTCAAGGCACACTCTTTGGCCGATCTTGCACCTCGAGATGTCGTCGCGAAAGAGATTGAACGTCAGATGCGTGATCGTAATCTTGGAAATGTTTGGCTTGATGCCCGCGCTATTGAGAATTTTGCCTCTCGTTTTCCAACCATCCACCAGTCGTGCGTAGGAATTGGAATTGATCCGGGCAGAGATTTGATACCAGTAGCTCCTGCTGCTCACTACGCCTCAGGCGGAATCAGGGTTGATCTCAATGGGCGGAGCACTGTCCCTGGACTCTATGCCTGTGGCGAAACTGCATGTACTGGCGCTCATGGAGCAAATCGACTTGCTTCGAATTCACTTTTGGAAGGGTTGGTCTTTGGCGCACGTATCGCATTTGATATAGCGCTCTCGCTCAAACGTGGAAAGGTCGCGGCAATGGATGGTCGAAAGCCCTACCTCATCGACGCAGCAGCAAGAAAATTGATTCAAAATACTATGAGTAGAAATGTAGGCGTTGTTCGAAATAGCGAGGGATTGCATCGAGCAGCTGAAGAACTCGAGCAAGTCGGCAAGACCCAATCAAATGACCCCTACATAGACTCATGGGAGACGAGCAACCTCTATCTTCTTGCGCGAGCGATTGCTTCGTCAGCCTTGATTCGTAGCGAGAGCCGAGGTTCACATTGGCGAGAGGATTTCCCCAACCAGGATGATCGATGGGTGATTCGAATTGAACAGCGACTGGTGTCAGGTGCATTGGTCTCGAATGAGGCACCGCTTTCCATTGAAGATGGAAGCGAGAGGAGATGGTGATGTTAGAGATAAATGAGGAGATCATCAGACTCATCGATCGAACCATCGAAGAAGACCTAGATGGAGGAATTGATGTCACATCTGTTGCGACGATTCCTGATGGCCTTGAGAGTGATGCCCAGTTTCTGGCAAAAGCAGATGGTGTGGTTGCGGGAGTTGAGATTGCTGAGCTTGTCATGAAGCGGTGTGGTGTCTTCGGTTTCAAGACACTTCGAAGGGATGGCGACTCGGTCAAGCGAGGCAAAAGAATTGCGATTGCAACAGGGGATACGCGATCGATTCTGCTTGCTGAGCGCACTGCGCTCAACTTCATGACTCACTTAAGTGGAATAGCGACTCTCACTGCGCGCTGGGTTGAGGCGGTAGCAGGAACGAAGGCAAAGATTCGAGATACACGAAAGACGACTCCTGGGCTTCGAACCCTTGAGAAATACGCTGTTCGTCTTGGCGGCGGTGTCAATCACCGCTCCTCTCTCGCTGAGCAGGCACTGATCAAAGACAATCACATCGCAGCAAGTGGCTCGCTCACGGTTGCATTCCTGGCCCTTCGAGAAGAGTTTTCGAATATTGAGGCAGAGGTCGAAGTCGATGATTTGGATCAACTTCGGGAAGCTATCGGTGCTGGTGCCACCTTGATCATGTTGGACAACATGGATCTTGAGATGACGAAGCGAGCTGTTGAGATAACTGCAGGCCGAGCAAAGTTGGAGTCTTCAGGCGGGCTCTCACTCGAGAATGCCCGTGCCTATGCCGAGTGTGGCGTCGATTATCTTGCTGTTGGAGCGCTTACCCACTCTGCACCTGCGCTAGATATATCTCTCGATATCTCCAATCGGAATTCCTCGTCGAAAGGATCAAAGTAGCGATGCTCCTCACTATTGATATCGGCAATACCAATACGGTCTTAGGCGTATTTGATGACGAGAGATTGGTGCAGTCATGGCGGGTCAAGACTGATGCACGCAATACATCCGATGAGTTGGTGCTTCAGTACCGCGCTCTTGTCGCTGAATACGAGATCACTGGACTCGCGGTGAGCTCAACCGTGCCTGCATCACTTCGTGAAGTACGAGTGATGATCTCTCGCTATTTCAAAGATGTGAAGACAGTGATTGTCGAACCTGGTGTGAAGACCGGTGTTCCGCTTCTTGTAGATAACCCGAAAGAAATTGGCGCAGATCGAATCGTGAACTCGCTTGCTGCTCACACGCTCTATCCCAATGGCCCTGCCGTAGTCGTTGATTTTGGAACGTCAACGAATCTCGATGTGGTCTCACCGAAAGGTGAATTTCTCGGAGGTGCGCTTGCGCCGGGAATTGAGATTTCTATTGATGCGCTCGCCCAACGTGCAGCACAACTACGCAAAGTCGAATTAACCAAGCCAAAGTCGGTAATCGGTAAGAACACTGTCGAAGCTTTGCAATCCGGTGCGATATATGGATTCGCTGGTCAGGTAGATGGGCTGGTCGATCGAATCACCGACGAGTTGACCAAGCTCTATCCAGAGTCAGTAGAAATTTCAGTGATTGCAACTGGTGGTTTGGCGCCACTGGTCCTTGGTATCAGCGAAACGATTGAATTCCATGAACCAGATCTCACGTTAATCGGCTTGCGTCTGCTTCATCAAAGGAACTAGCCGATAGAGTTGGCGCATCATGAGTGATCGCACCGAAGACGTTGACGACCTGCCAGAGCAGCTTCGAATCCGCAGAGAGAAGCGCGAAAACCTCTTCGCGCGAGGGATTGAGCCTTATCCAGTTTCTGTCCCGCGCACGTCAACGCTCAAGGAATTGCGGGAGCGTCACTCAACTCTTGCTATTGATGTTGCGACTGGAATCACAGAGAGCGTCACTGGTCGAGTGATTTTCAAGCGCGATACTGGAAAACTCTGCTTCGCCACGCTTCGTGAAGGTGATGGCACCGAACTACAAGCGATGTTCTCTCTCGACAAAGTAGGTGAGGCGCTACTTGAATCATGGAAGGGTGATGTAGACCTTGGTGATTTGGTATCCGTCACGGGAGAGGTAATCACTTCAAAACGGGGTGAACTCTCAATTCTTGCCGCCACTTACGCGATTGCAGCTAAGACTCTTCGACCACTTCCGGTTGAACATAAGCCATTATCTGAAGAGACTCGAGTAAGGCTTCGATATGTAGACCTCATTGTGAGGCCCGAAGCACGAGAGATGGCGCGGACCAGACCGACTGTGATGCGCTCGTTACGTGAGTCATTTCAATCCAGAGGATTTATTGAGGTTGAAACGCCGATACTCCAAGTGATGCACGGTGGCGCGACTGCTCGGCCATTCAAGACGAAGAGCAATGCCTATGACATCGACCTCTTTCTACGTATTGCACCAGAGCTCTTCCTCAAACGTTGTGTGGTTGGAGGAATCGAGAAAGTCTTTGAGATCAATAGAAACTTCAGGAATGAAGGTGCGGATTCAAGCCACTCACCTGAGTTTGCGATGATCGAGACTTATTGGTCGTATGCCGATTGGGATGCGATGGCGACGCTCACCCGCGAGTTGGTACAAGAGAGTGCGAAGGCGATATCGGGCTCACATGTCGTTTCACACTTTGATGGCCGAGAGAGTGATCTTGGTGGTCTCTGGCCAGAGCGAGACTTCTATCAGGTGATTAGCGAAGGTCTTGGCCAGGAGGTAAATCCAGAGACCTCATTCAAGGACCTTCAATCTTTTGCCAGCAAGCTAGGCATAAAGGTTGATCCAAATTGGATCCATGGAAAGTTAGCGGAGGAGATTTTCGAATCAGTTGCTGGGGATCTATTGAAAGGACCAATCTTTATCAAGGGGTATCCCGTCGATACTTCACCATTGGTTCGAGGGCACCGAAGTCGTTCTGGAATCGCCGAGAAGTGGGACCTCTACGTTGATGGATTCGAGTTAGCGACTGGTTACTCAGAATTGGTCGATCCCGTTATTCAGCGAGAGCGCTTGGTCGAACAAGCGAAACTTGCCGCTAAAGGTGATTTAGAGGCGATGCAAGTCGATGAAGATTTTCTTCGTGCCATGGAATTCGGAATGCCACCTATGGGCGGTATGGGAATGGGTGTGGATCGACTCTTGATGGCGCTTACCGGTCTTGGCATTCGAGAGACCATCCTCTTTCCGCTTGTGAAGCTCGAGGATTAATCGTGATTGATGGAATCAAAGTTCGTCCTGCCCAGACGGAGGATGTCAGAGCGATTAGAGAATTAATCGATCTCTATTCACTTCAGCGGAGACTCTTGGAGAAGGAGACTGTCACGCTCTATGAGAGCGTGCAGGAGTTCACTGTCGCAGAATGTGAGGGCAAGCTAATCGGATGTGGCGCTCTTCATGTGATGTGGGAAGACCTTGCCGAAGTTCGCACGCTCGCGGTCTTTGAGGAGTATCGTGGCAAAGGCGTTGGTGCGATGATGCTTAAAGAGATCTTCAATCGCGCTCTCGCACTTGGCGTGAAGCGAATATTCTGTCTTACCTTTGAGACTGATTTCTTTGCTCGCCACGGCTTCAAAGAAATTGAAGGCACACCTGTCGATCAAGATGTTTATGCTCAACTGCTGCGCTCCTATGACCAAGGCGTCGCCGAATTCCTCGATTTAGAGAGTGTCAAGCCGAATACTCTGGGAAATACCAGAATGCTCAAGGTTCTCTGACTCCACAATATTTTGGGTCTTTTTGGGCATAACCTGGCCATATCTGGGGTTGAAGAAATCACCGCTGGCGAAATCAGGCTCCTTGGCTAGGCTTGGGGAGAGCTGAAAAAGGAGATAACTGATGTTTGAGCGCTTTACCGATCGAGCCCGTCGCGTGGTCGTCTTGGCCCAAGAAGAGGCTCGCATGCTCAACCACAACTACATCGGCACTGAACACATCCTCCTTGGACTGATCAAAGAGGGCGAAGGTGTCGCAGCAAAAGGACTTGAAGCCCTCGGCATTTCACTCGATGGGGTCAGGACACAAGTCGAAGAGATCATCGGTCAAGGCCAACAGGCGCCATCAGGGCATATTCCTTTCACTCCTCGAGCAAAGAAGGTCCTCGAACTTTCTCTCCGCGAAGCGCTTCAACTTGGACATAACTACATCGGCACTGAACACATCCTCCTTGGCTTGATTCGTGAAGGTGATGGCGTAGCCGCACAAGTACTTGTAAAACTCGGGGCAGACCTCAATCGTGTCAGACAACAGGTGATTCAACTTCTCTCTGGTTACCAAGGTAAAGAAGCGGTCACCTCTGGCGGTCCTGCCGAAGGGACTCCATCTACCTCTCTCGTACTAGATCAGTTCGGAAGAAACCTCACTCAAGCAGCGCGTGAGACGAAACTTGATCCAGTGATCGGTCGTGAGAAAGAGATAGAGCGCGTGATGCAGATTCTCTCTCGTCGCACCAAGAACAATCCAGTATTGATCGGCGAACCAGGTGTTGGTAAGACCGCAGTCGTTGAGGGTCTTGCACAAGCAATCGTCAAAGGTGATGTGCCAGAGACTTTGAAGGGCAAGCAGCTTTACTCACTTGACCTCGGCGCACTCGTTGCAGGATCTCGTTATCGTGGAGATTTCGAAGAGAGGTTGAAGAAGGTCCTCAAGGAAATTCGAACCCGCGGCGACATCATCCTTTTCATTGACGAGATTCATACTCTTGTCGGTGCCGGTGCTGCAGAAGGCGCGATTGATGCGGCAAGCATCTTGAAACCGATGCTCGCTCGAGGCGAACTCCAGACCATTGGTGCGACAACACTCGATGAGTATCGAAAGCATCTTGAGAAAGATGCGGCGCTAGAGCGCCGTTTCCAACCGATCCAGGTTGCAGAACCTTCAGTTGCTCACACCATTGAGATCCTCAAGGGTCTTCGTGATCGCTACGAAAATCACCATAAAGTCACCATCTCTGACTCCGCACTCGTCTCGGCTGCAACTCTCGCCGATCGCTACATCTCTGATCGATTCCTGCCAGACAAGGCGATTGATTTGATCGATGAGGCAGGCTCGAGGCTTCGAATTCGAAGGATGACTCAGCCCCCTGAGATCCGCGCCTTCGATGACAAGATCGCAGAAGTTCGTAAAGAGAAAGAGTCTGCGATTGATGCACAGGATTTCGAGAAAGCGGCATCTCTTCGAGATAACGAGAAGACCTTGATGCAAGAGAAGATCGAGAAAGAGAAGTCGTGGAAGGCGGGCGACCTTGATGTGGTCGCAGATGTCGATGAAGAGTTGATCGCAGAAGTTCTCTCGACCGCAACCGGTATCCCAGTCTTCAAGTTAACCGAAGCAGAGACGGCGCGATTGCTCCGTATGGAAGAAGAACTCCATAAGCGAGTCATCGGACAAGAACAGGCGATTCATGCACTTGCTCAGGCGATTCGCCGTACTCGAGCAGGTCTCAAGGATCCACGGCGTCCTGGCGGCTCCTTTATCTTCGCCGGTCCTTCTGGCGTTGGAAAGACTGAACTATCAAGGACTCTTGCCTCATTCCTCTTCGGTGATGAAGATGCATTGATCCAACTTGATATGTCTGAATACTCCGAGAAGCACACAGCCTCTCGTCTCTTCGGTGCACCTCCTGGTTTCGTCGGTTATGACGAGGGTGGACAGTTGACCGAGAAGGTTCGTCGTCGTCCATTCTCTGTCGTTCTCTTCGATGAGATCGAGAAGGCACATCCAGATATTTTCAACTCACTTCTCCAAGTCCTTGAAGATGGTCGTCTCACCGATGCACAAGGTCGAGTCGTGGATTTCAAGAACACGATCATCATCATGACCACCAACCTCGGTACCCGCGATATCTCCAAGTCGCTTTCACTCGGCTTTATCAACGCCAGTGACTCGGTGGGGAACTACGAGCGGATGAAGGCAAAGGTTCAAGACGAACTCAAGTCACACTTCCGTCCTGAGTTCCTCAACCGTATTGATGACATCATCGTCTTCCATCAGTTGACTGAAGAAGAGATTGTTCAGGTCGTTGATTTGATGATTGCGAACCTCGAAAATCGACTCAAGGCGAAAGATATGGGCATCGAATTGACCAGCGCAGCGAAGAGAATCTTGGCAAAGCGTGGCTACGACCCAGTATTGGGCGCTCGCCCACTGCGCCGAACGATTCAGCGCGAGATCGAGGATGTTCTCTCAGAGAAAATCCTCTTCGGTGACTTGAAGGCGGGTCAGATCGTGGTCATTGATGTCGAAGGTGAAGAGGGAAGCGAGAGTTTCAAATTCACTGGTCTTTCAAAAGAAGCTCTTCCAGATACACCGGAAGACCTCACCGAGGGTTCAGCACAGGCCTGATCTCACTTTGCAAGCGAGTAACCAGAGTTGCTCGTTGTGATGAAGCCTTCCTCGATTAATTCGGCTAGTGCAGCTTCCAGTTGGCTCTTCGCCTGCCAATTGAATTCTTCTTGAAGTAGTGGTCGATCACTCTCACGAAGTCTTTGCAAGATCGTGCCACGACATTGTCGTTTCGTCCCTTCCCACGCCTGACCCTTACGCACCCGATCTGAGGATGGCTTGCCATTTCGAAGCCAGAGACATGACTTTGCAATCGGACATCGATCGCAGGAAGGATTCTTTGCGGTGCAGAGAAGCGCACCCAACTCCATCACCGCTGCTGACCAAGTCGGACCAAAAATAGGGCGTTCTTCACGTTCTCTCTTATCTGCACTTGGTTTCGCATGTTCTTGGCCATCGATCAAGCGAGCGAAGACTCGACGAATATTTATATCCATCACATTATGACTTTGTCCGTATGCGAATGTAGCTATCGCCTTTGCTGTGTAATCCCCCACTCCGGGAAGAGTCTTCAAAGTCTCGACATCCTCTGGGACTTGATTATCGAAATCTGTGGTGATGACTTTCGCACACTCCCAAAGCCGAAGTGCGCGTCGTGGGTAGCCGAGTCTTCCCCAGGCTTTGATTACTTCACTCTTATCGGCTTTGGCTAACGACTGGGGATCGGGCCAACGTTCGATCCACTCATTCCACTTTGGCAAGACTCGGATGACCGGGGTCTGTTGCAACATGAATTCGCTGATCATCACTCCCCATGGAGTTGTTGAGCGCCACGGAAGATCACGCTTATTCTGCTCAAACCAAGTTGTTACATCTTCCAGCATCTTTAGGATCCGATTCGAACTCGCCCGATCGCTTGTTCGATACGACCAACCTCAACTATCTCCATCCCGGCAATCTTCACATCGCTTCCTGCGGGTACAAGAGCTTTTTTGAAACCTAAGCGCAAGGCTTCGTTGAGACGTTGACTTACTCCTTGAACTCGACGTATCTCACCAGCAAGGCCGACCTCACCGAGTGCGATGAGATCTGAAGGAAGAGCAAGGCTATGTGCCCCAGAGGCAACTGCAAGTGCGACCGCGAGATCCACTGCAGGTTCGGTGATGCGCATTCCACCAACGGTTGCGACATAGATATCGCGCCCACTTAACTTCACTCGAGCGCGCAATTCAAGGACAGCGAGAGTCATTGCAGTACGAGAGTTTTCGAGTCCGCTAGTCACCCGACGCGCATTTCCGTAATCCACATCTCGGTCGTTTCCAACCAGCGCTTGAATTTCGGCAAGTAGCGGTCTTCTTCCTTCGAGTGCGACAGTGACACACGTTCCTGGAACTGGCTCGGCATGACGAGTTGTGAAAAGTCCCGTTGGATCAGGTAGCGCTTCGATTCCACCATCGTTGAGGTCAAAGCAGCCCACTTCATCACTCGGCCCAAATCTGTTCTTTGTTGCGCGAACCAAACGCAAACGTGAATGGCGCTCGCCTTCGAACTGTAAGACAACATCCACAATATGTTCCAAGAGGCGAGGCCCCGCGATTGATCCATCTTTCGTTACATGTCCAACGAGTACCAGTGTGATGGAGCGTTCCTTACAGACTCGGATCAATGCAGCTGCTACCTCTCGAACTTGAGAGACACTGCCGGGTGCACTTTCAATCGAATCTGCGCCGATTGTTTGTATTGAGTCGATAACAAGGAGTGAGGGATTTACTTCTTCTACATGAGTGAGAATCGCACCAAGATCATTCTCGGCAGCAAGCATGAGATTAGGTGAGAGCGCTTTCAATCGTTCAGCACGTAGTCGAACCTGTGAGGCCGACTCCTCACCACTGATGTAAAGCGCCCGTGGACTATGTAACGCAGCAACAGTGAGCAGGAGCGTCGATTTTCCAACTCCCGGTTCTCCGGCCAAGAGGATTGCTGCTCCTGGAACGAGTCCGCCACCTAACACTCGATCGAGTTCTGAAATTCCACTCGTCTTCGAGGTAGCAGCTTCTAGCTCAACATCTTTGATAGGTATTGCAGGAGTTGTCACTGATGAAGGCTGAAGCGAAGCCCGCTTCGGGGCAGCACTTTCGATGAGAGTTCCCCAAGCCTGACATTCGCCACAACGCCCAACCCATTTTGCGCTATTCCAACCGCATTCACTACAGCGATATGGGTCCTTAGCGCTTTTGGATTTTGCGGTCGCCATAACTATCTCTTTGCGGCAAGTGTGGCTGGATGTACTGGGATTAGAGGCAAGAGTTTCTTCTTTGCGGTGGATCTAAGCTTCATTCGCTTATCGCAATGCGCGCTAAGGATGCGGTAAGAATCAACGCCAATGAGTTGAATCAACTCTTTGGCATGTGTGAGATATACCGGATTCTCAGCGGTGTGCGCTTCGGTATTACTCGTGCAGTACCAATCGAAGTCCGCTCCACCCTCGCCCCATGCCATGCGCTCATACTCTCCTATGACGGTGACAGTGACCATCTCGTCACCGATAAGGCGCTCTTCAAAGGTGCGAAGAATCGGAAGTTGCCAACAGGCATCTGGCTTGGTTTCGTAGAACTCACTTCCTTCGCGCAGCGAGAGAAGATGGAGGGCGCATCCCATCCCACCCTCGAATCCCTTGCGATTGAGGAAGATACAAGAATCCTCAACTCTCCTAGTCTTTCGATCACCATCGAGACCAATCTCGCTGATCGAGAGTTTGCCACCCTTCTTTGCAATCCCATGGAACTGCCAGATATCGGGAGTGAGTCGAGCGGCTGCCTTCTTAACTTTTTTCTCATCATCGCTCGCTGAATAGTAAGCACCATCGCTACAACATCCAGCATCAGGTTTATCTGCTTCGATCCCCTGACATCCACTTCCGTAGATGCAATTCCATGATGAGGTAAGCCAGGTGATGTCACATCGAATCAATTGCTGGGAATCGTTAGGGTCTTCGAATTCAAGCCATTCACGGGGGAATTTCGCAGAAATCTCAGGCATAGTCGTAGAGCCTAAAGGATAGGCTCGACCCATGAATACCAAGTTCACCCGCGATGGAGTGAGAAAAGTCGCGGTCGTTGGCGCTGGCGTGATGGGTGAGGCCATCATCTCAACCTTGATCAACTCGAAGTATCAAAAGGATGTTATTTCCTTTGTTGAGAAGCGAGATGATCGCGCTCACGAGATCGAAGGTAAGTATGGGATCTCTCGAGCAAGCCTTAGCGAGGTCGCGACATCAGATCTGATCTTCCTTGTGACAAAGCCACAAGATCTCGAATCAGTGGTGGAGCTCCTTGCCAAGGATCTACTTCCTTCCTCACTTCTCGTATCTCTCGCTGCCGGCAAGAAGACTTCAGTGCTTGAGAACCTTTTGAATAGTGATAATCCAGTGATTCGAGTGATGCCAAATACCCCGCTCTTAATCGGTGAAGGTATCTCCGCCATCTCTGCAGGAAAGCACGCCACAGAGGAGCACCTTTTGGTTGTAACCGAGCTCTTTCAATCCTCGGGGGCGACGATCTTGATTGACGAGGCGCTGCAAGATGCGGTTACCGCTACAAGTGGCTCAGGCCCCGCTTATTTTTTCCTCTTCGTGGAGTCGATGATTGAAGCAGGAATGAAGTTGGGCCTTAAGCAAGAGGATGCTTCTGCTCTCACCATCTCTACTATCAAGGGTGCAGCCGCAATGCTTCAGAAATCGGGTAAATCCCCAGCGACGCTTCGAGAGAATGTGACGAGTCCTAAAGGTACGACTGCGGCCGCCCTCGCTGTATTCGACGATTCTGGTCTACGCGAGATAGTCGCAGAGGCGATGAGAGCAGCGCGTGATCGGTCGGTCGAACTGGGATGAGGGAGAGATTCCCATTTTCGAAGATTTCAATCCTTCTTCTCTTCGTCCTTTTGCTTAGCTCATCACGTGATGGCGCCTTGGCCTCAATAACAGTCAAGAAGTTACTACCAATCACGGAAATTGCTGCTGGGTACCAATCTCTTGCACTCACTCCAACGAATATTGCGTTGGTAGGTGATGGCATTGAAGTACGCGATCGCTTAACCGGAGTAATTCTCGTGGTTCAAGAGAGCTCACCGAGCACTCTCTTCACCGATGTGACCACTTCCTCGGGTTCTTTCATCGCAGTAGGAATAGCGGAGAGCTCCGCTGTGACGTTGCGGGACCCCAGCGATGGCGCAATCAATCCCGATTCAATCACGGTGATGAACGAAGAGCGAAGAACTGTAGGGCTCACTCGACTCATCATTATTGAATTTTCAGGGACAGGTCAGGTCACCAAGACGACTTTCTTTGAGAGTGATAAGCCGCTATTACCTCGCTCTATCCAACTCTTTGGTGGTCAGATCGTAGTTGTTGGAGATGTGGCCTCTGATCGCGGCTATCAAGGATTCATGCTCACACGAAGCCTTCTTGGCGACGAGTTTCGAATGAGTAAGTTTGGTGAGATCAGCACATCTATTTTTTCTGCTGCAAATTCACGGACGCTTTATGGGTCGAGTGAAGAGAATTTGGTCGAAAGTGAGAAACAAGGAAAACGCGATGGCGTCATCATCTATCTCGATAAGAATAGAAAAGCGGTGAGAGTTGTGAGGAGCTTTGCGGCAGGTGCAAAGCGTCAATGGAGTGATGTAAGCCCTGCTCATCTAGCAGCTGGAACTCTCATCCGAGGTAATACAAGTGAAGTCGCGATCACTGATTTCGACGGGCAAGGTAAACCAGAGTGGAGTACACGTATTCCTGGCATCATGGGTCTTGTCGAAGGCAGGGTGGTTGGCCTTATCACAAAGGCTCAAATCAAAGCGTTGCCAGGATTCAAAGCGAAGTCAAACCAAGCGCTCTTCCTTGGATTTGATAAGAAGGGCACCATCAAGAGTGCATCTTCTATCCCAGCAATATCAATCATCGATATCTTCCAAGACCACGCCCTGGTAGAAGTGAAGTCAGGCGCTACCCAGTTGATATCTTTCTCGTAGTGTCACGCTGAGCTAAGCGAGTCATCTTTGAAATCTAGAAGAGATTTTCGATCTGAAGGGATGTGATCATGGGTTCCGTAGTCAAGAAGCGCCGCAAGCGCATGGCAAAGAAGAAGCATAAGAAGTTGCTCAAGAAGACCCGTATCCAACGCCGCAACAAGAAGTAATCGGATTCTTTAGCGGGAAGGTTGAGCGTAAAGCGTCAACTTTCCCGCAACACCGATCACCGCGAATCTTTCACGTCCGAGCTTCAACCATATAGCCATCTGTTTCGGTGAGACTTCCCTATCAACGATCAAGGTAACGGCTTGGCTCTGTCTGCTCATCGCGCATACTCGACCCTCGCAGCCAAAGAGCGCACCAGTGAAATCCTCTGCCAGCGGGCCACTAAGCGATCCGTGATCCTCGGCAAATCCTGCGACCGGTGCATCGATATCACTGATCAAGCGTGACTTGATTCGATCTGGCTTTGGCCTTGTCATTGGCGTTGATGAAAGCCACGAGCCGAAGACTTGTTTCGAGTTAGCGCTCATTGAGATGTCATAGCCAGGGACAGCTACCAATTCACCCGTTGTCTCAAGATTCTTGTAACTCCAATCTTCAGGGTAGATGGTCGACCTCGTTGCCATCCTCACTTCACCTTGCGTTGCATCTCGATTTTGATCGACGACCAATATCGAGTCATAGAGAAGATAGACCGTCTCACCAAGAGTCAATGCGCGTAATCTGAAGCCGACATCACCAATCGTGCGACCACCGGTCTTCTTATCGCCATCGACGATCTCATAGAACCAACGATTTTGGCTTCTTACCGCGCCAAGGAGGATTCCTTGGCTCTCATCACGGTAGAAGACTTGAACTCCTTTTGAAGTAACGGCGCAGGCATTTGAGACGCTGACATCGCTAGCTGTTCGCACTCGGACCTCTTCTTCGTATTTTTGCACTTCAGCCCCGTCGCCATCAACGACTTCAAATCGCCAACGCTTGCCGTCGTATTCCCCGTAGCGAAGATCCTTATTGGTGAGATCGGTGAAGAAGAGATGAAGTCGTTGCCGAGTATTACTGCCACTGACACAGAGAGATATGTAGCCGGAGACATCATTTAAAGTTTTTCCTGAGAGATTGGAATTCCCGTCGATTGTCCTTATCGACCAACCAGACCCATCCTTTGTAGCTAGCTTGACATCACCCTTGGCAGAATCGGTATAGGCGATCACTGTCTTTCCTTGGAAAGTCGCAGTTGCGATGAACTTTGCATCTGCATTTTGATCGAGGACCTTTCCTTTCCATCCCGACTCAGGAGTCACCGCATTGCTACGGGCAGTGGGTGAGTTGCCGTTGGGGTTGGATGCGATGACATCGAATGAGTACTCACGTCCATTTCGAAGTCCATTGAAAATCGCGGGGCTCTCAGTGACTGTTACCCTCTTGCCATCTTGAATACTGGTGATGGTGTAGGAACTCACCTGTGAACTCCTGGCATTGGATGGCGGATCAAATTTCACTATTGCCCGTCCGTCGCCAATCAGCGCTTCGACATTTCGTGGCTCATTAGGTATACCAAAGGCAATTCCAGCAGGAGGCTTGACCTTCATATCCTCAATCATCGCCTCGGCCAGAGAGCCAGGGGCATTGAGCACTTCACCTGCTTCAAGATTGGGCGTCATCGTTGCATCCGTTGCACTCTTTGAAAAAGTACTTTCATCAAGGTGGCTGATTGATGAACCATCTTCGTAACTCTTTGGCGTATAGAGAATCGGCTTAACGCCACCATTTGCGGCGATCCCCCGCTTGCCTGACCAATAGAGGCGATTGACGAATGCAGTACCAATCTCTATCGATGGCGCTGGTAAGTCGATAAGACGTCGTTCATCTGGGAGTTGTACGTAAGCATCAAAAGGTGTCGGTCGTGGCAGAAGACCGAGCCCGTTGTAGGCGACATACTCAGAGTTTGAGAGGAATCCAAGTCCATGACCCATCTCATGTAAGACAACTGAGGCCAGGTCATATTGGCTTGAACCAGGTTTTCCATCGATACCGTAATACCAGAATGGGAATGCACTGATTCGAATGATGACTTCAGGATTTGCTGGATCAAGGTCCTTGCCGACTATCGCATTTGCAAGCGCTGAGGCGTACCAGAGTTCCTTATCGGGCGCGCCGGCAAAGTTGTTGAAATATCTCCCTGGTCGCGCGGTGCCGAGGACGCCAAATGGAGCGGTTCTATCCCACGAAGCAAGTACTTTGATAGGAACTTTCGAGTCGAAGTACCCCTCCCATAAACGCACACCGAGATCAATCGCATCCTTTGCCCGCTCCGGGACGTTGCTATACGTGATTTCGAATGTACTTCTTCGAGCACGTGGTAAACCCTGATCACCCGGACGTGTGGTTGCCACCGGAGTTTCACCTTCAGTTGCATAGAAGGTGCGGGCGGAATCTTTACCGGCATAGAGCGTGCCCCATATTGTTGCTGGTGCCGAATTGAAAGAAACTCCTTGTGAAGTCGCGGGAGAAAGTAATGTGATCGCTAGCGCCGCGACTTGGATCCAAAGCGTCAGCACGATCCGCTTGGAGACTCGCCTACGCATAGGGAAAGAGTAGCCTTCACGCAGGTCTGCAAAATTGGGAAACCCCTTAGAAAGAAGAAAGATAGTTGTGAAGCACATCATCATCTATTCGAGGCATGGATGCCATCTCTGTGAGTCAGCTCGCGCCGAACTGGAAAGTATCAAGAGCGAGATTGACTTCGACTTAGAAGAGTCTTTCATCGATGGCGATGCGAAACTTGAATCAGAGTATGGCTTGATGGTGCCCGTGATTCTCATCGACGGGAAGATGCATGGTTATGGTCGTGTAGAGCGCGAGAGATTCAAAGCTGCGATTAAGGCGTGAACTCAGATCTTGCCAGTGAAAACATCATCAGCATCGATGATTCGGTAGGCATACCCTTGTTCTGCAAGGAATCGCTGTCGATTCTGGGCATAATCTTGATCGAGCGTGTCCCTCGCTACTAACGAATAGAAACGTGCGCCACGACCATCTGATTTAGGGCGAAGCACCCGACCAAGGCGCTGAGCCTCTTCTTGCCTTGAACCAAACGTTCCCGAAATCTGAATCGCGATTGATGCTTCGGGAAGATCAATAGAGAAGTTCGCCACTTTTGAGACAACCAAGAGTTTGATCGCGCCACTTCTAAATTCACCGTAGAGCCGTTCTCGCTCTTTGATTGGCGTCTCCCCTTTGATCACCGGCGCACCAAGCTCAGCGGCAATTTCATCAATCTGGTCGATGTACTGTCCGATCACCAATACTTGATCGTTCTTATGATGCTCGGCGAGGGCTATCGCGACATTCTTCTTTGTCATCGTGGTGGCGCAGACGCGATATCGCTCATCTTGCTCTGCTGTTGCATAACTGAGCCGTTCATGGTCGGTCAATGTCACTCGCACTTCGACGCAATCGGCTGGTGCGATATAGCCCTGCGATTCAATTTCTTTCCATGGCACATCAAATCTCTTTGGCCCAATAAGAGAGAAGACCTCACCCTCCATTCCATCTTCGCGGACCAATGTCGCAGTGAGACCAAGCCGCCTTCTCGATTGGATATCTGCGGTAAATCGAAAGATGGGTGCCGGGAGAAGATGGACCTCGTCGTAGATAATCAAACCCCAGTCATGGGCGTCGAAGAGATCAAGGTGAGCGTAGAGACCTTTCTTTCTAGTTGTCATGACTTGATAGGTGGCGATCGTGACGGGTCGGATCTCTTTCTTCGCGCCAGAGTATTCGCCGATTTCCTCTTCGGTGAGCGTCGTTCGTGCAATCAACTCATCTCTCCATTGACGAGCGGCGACCGTATTGGTCACCAAGATCAGCGTTGTTGCCTTTGCATGGGCCATCGCCGCTGCTCCCACGATGGTCTTTCCTGCACCACAAGGGAGGACGACTACACCTGAGCCACCATGCCAGAAACCTTCAGCAGCTAACCGTTGATAGTCACGAAGCGACCAACCATCTTGTCGTAGGTCAATCTCATGACTCTGACCATCGACATACCCTGCGAAATCTTCTGCAGGCCAACCAAGTTTCAGCAGAGCCTGCTTGAGATGTCCGCGTTGTGAAGGATGAACTGCGAAGGTCTCGTTATCGATTCGTGTTCCAAGCATCGGTGCGACCTTCTTCGCCCGCGCGACCTCGGTGAGAACTGCGCTATCTGTAGTGATGAGAACGAGACCGTGAACTGGATCAGATTCGAGGCGGAGTCGTCCATATCGTCCCATCGTCTCTGCGATGTCGATGAGTAGTGAATGTGGGACGGAATAGCGTGAATATTTGAGCAAAGTATCAATGACGCCCTCGGCATCATGGCCAGCAGCTCTCGCATTCCAAAGGCCTAGAGAAGTGAGTCGATAGGTGTGGATATGTTCGGGGGACTTCTCTAACTCTGCAAAGGGAGCGATTGCTTTTCGGCATTCGTCAGAAGATGCATGGTCGATATCAAGCAGTAGCGTCTTATCGCTCTGAACTATGAGCGGGCCGTTGGACATTCTCGCGAGTCTACTTGGAAAGTCGCCTTAACATCTCGGCGACCAAAGCTGAGCGCTCGATGAGTCCGGTAGCGCTGATGTACTCATGGGCAGCATGCGCGCCATCACCAACTGCGCCTAGTCCATCCAAAGTTTGAACCCCAAGCGCCGCTGTGAAGTTGCCATCGCTCGCACCACCCACCGCTGCATCCTCAAGTTTCTCCATCCCGATTGATTTCGCAGCTTCGCGTGCAACTTCAAACAACTCTTTGCTCATCTTCGGGTCGAGTGCGGGGCGATTAATCTCACCTTTAACCGTCACGATTGCTCCAGAGGGATGTGTTCCGGCCAATGACTTTATGGCGGTATCTACCCGCTCTTGTTCCGCGCGAGAGAAAGCACGGACATCAATCGCCAACTCTGCCTCTGCGGGAACGGTATTGAGCGTTGTTCCAGCATGGAATTTAGTTGGTATCACCGAAGTGCCAACTTCACTACGAGCAATGGAGGGAATCTTTTCGACGAGTGATGCCAATGCCACCATCGCGTTGATTCCTTTCTCAGGTTCAAGTCCTGCATGGGCGGCACGTCCCGTCACGTGGAGGAGATACATCGACGTTCCTTTTCTAGCGGTCTTCACCTTTCCATTAATCGCTGATTCGAAGACCAATACATAGTCGCATTCTTTGGCGCACGCCTCGATCAACTCTCGTGAAGCGGCGCTCCCACTCTCTTCATCAGTAGTGGCGAGAATATGAATTCCATCGCGATTCTCGAGAGCGGCAGTTGCCATTACAGCTTGAATGAATCCCGCTTTCATGTCGTAGATACCTGGAGCCCGAATCACATCACCTTCGACTGACCAGAGTGGTTGGAAGGATCCCTTTGGCCAAACCGTATCGAGATGGCAGAGAAGAAGAATTCTTGGTTTACCGCTCTTCCACGAGAGAGTCGGGTGACCTTTAACAACCTTGATCTCGCCAGGATTTCCGAGAAGTTCCGCAACTATTTTGTTTGCCTCAGCGATGACAGCGGTGCAGCCGTCGATATCCTCTGTTGGCGATTCGATTCCGGTGATTCGCTCTACAAGTGCAATTGCCTCGCTCCGCGAAATCCCGGCTACTTTCTCGTTCGCCCAATTCTTCATGCGCGCATTATCCCATAGCAAGCGTTTATTGGAAGTGCCTCATTCGGCAATGAAGGCGACTCCAGTAATTCTGGCAATCTTGAACGAGATCACTTCATCACTTCCATGATCGCGTGCAATGAGGTTGCCCATTGCAATGGAGACCGGGTCAACGATTCTCTGAGTCACACCGCCATTGGTATCGGCATAACCGATGGTGATGGTCGATTCACTCTCAATTGATCTCCTTAAGATTGCAAGAGTTTCGTTAGCAGAAGTTCGTGGGATCTCAGCTCGAGAAGCTGTCAATGAGTGAGCGCGATCTCCAGTGCGAAGTACTTTCACTGCTGCAGCGATCACAGTCGCCGAAGGCTCGCTCGTCTCAGATATGGCACGCGGCAGCCTTGCCTTACTCTGAGCGCGCAATTGTTTTGGAAGTGAGATGACATCCCCAGATTGGCTCTCCATTGATGGGAGATAGCCAACGTTTCGCAAAACTTCGAGCGAATCGCCACTCTCTGATTCACTGACGAGCACAGTTGGGGCAATCTGCCGCAACCGTAAATTCTCTAGACGTTTATCTTTTAGGATCGCGGTGATTGAACCTTCATCTTCACAACTGATGTAGGTATTGGCATATCCAACTCTCAGTTGTCCATGGCGACGAGCTACATCAGTGATGAGATATTCAAGTGGTTGCGGAACTGGTGTCTTTGAAGTGCTACGTAAGAATGCCTTGATCTCATCGCCAGTATGACCATGGTCTAAACCTCTGCGAATCGATCCTTCGGTGAATCGATAGACCGTTGCATTCCCTCGACTCTCGATATCGGCAAAAGTCGAAAGTCTTCGCGCGATCTCAATGAGCAAAGGCCCTGGCGCGATTGCGGTGTTATCTCCCTGAATCAAGATGTGATCGATCGCAGCTGGAAGTGCAGCAGTTATACCAAGTTTGCTATCGCCGTTGAGGAGCGCACGACCGAAAGATGAGATCGCGCCTCGCCCGGTGATGCCGAGCCACTCTGCTTCGGCCATCACCCACTTCGGGAATTCTTTCGCTAAAGGCGCATCTTTTCTCGCGGGAAGCGTCCAATCGAGTCTTTGTTGAAGTGTTGCAAGTGAGATCGCGATACCTGATTCGCCACTGATTAGTTCAAGTATTGTCTTCCTAACTCGTGGCGCCCACACCCGATCCAATTCGTTACCAAGTGGCGCAATCCCCTTGGACTCTTCAATCCGAATCAATCCGATGACGCGAGATGATTGAAGCCAGATAGAGACCAAGTCATGCCACTGGTCCTCACCAGTTGCACTTTGGAAGAGATCAAAACCAGTTGTTGGTAGCACTCGTCCATCTCCTTCAACGGCAAGAAGGCCCTGGAGATAGCAGAGTTCAGCGACGAACGCTGCGCAATACTCATCGACACCGAGGTGCTCTGCTGCCTTGCGAAGGTCTCGAAGACCGAGCCCGCCCGTGCGAAGCAGGGTAGGTGTCTCCTCTGACCAAAAGTCCATTAACTCCGATACCCAGCGAAGCAGATTGCTCACTGATGCGATCGCTGCTTGGTCGCCTTCTTCCTTACTTACTAACTCACCAGCTAATTGAGGTGGAGTTACCACAAGTTCCTTATGAATCTTCCCGCCACGAAGGTGTATCCCTATCTCACGTGGTATCGCAACATGTTCATTGTCGATCTTGACCATCAATTCATTCTCAAGGAGCCAATCGATGGCTGCTCCAGTCTTTCGGCGATCGCCAATCGCTCCTTTTGCTGGCCCCCACGTCATTCTGGTCATGAACTCCGCTGACATCTTCGGCGCGCTGTTGAGCAATGAGTCGATTCGCTTTCCGTCGATAGGTAAGAGTGAGACAGGACCAAGGCCCGCTGGCTTTGCCCCAATCAATTCCCTGAGTGCTCGCGGCATTCGAATTACTTCTCGATCGAAGTAAACAAGTGCTCTATCCCAGAGATGTTTGAGTTCTTCAAGTGCAAGCGAATCTGTCGCAGCAACCAGCTTCTCGCGCGTGAGGGATTCATCGAGAGCCGAGATAGCTTCTGCAATCTGAAGTTGGAAGAGATTGAGTGAGTCGAGAGCGCGGATGAGACTCGGGGTTGAACTGGCACGCGCTGAGAGACTTGAGAAGTCGTTTGGTACTGGTGATGTGAGATCAGATCGAAGCGCGAAGAGCCGCGCGATCTCTTGATCACTTCGCGAACGGAGTTCATCGGCAAGTGATGCAGCACTCGCTGGGATTCTCGGCGTTCCCTCAGTCTCTTTCTTTGTTGCACGCTTCGTTGGCATAACTGGCCTACATTACCCGCGAATTTCCAATGGCGTCTCGCTCAACTGACTCGCTTATGCTTTGCCATATGCGCGTGCATCTCCTACGACATGGACAAGTGGAGAATCCCAACAACATTCTCTATGGCAGACAACCTGGGTGGTCACTCTCGCATCTAGGCAAGGAGATGGCCGAAGGGGCCGCTAAGTGGAGTGAATCCCTTGATCTTGGCGCTCTGCATGTTTCTCCACTGCAACGGGCACAAGAGACTGCCGGACCAATTGCAAGAGCGCATGGCATCGAAATCACCACTGATCCTCGATTGATAGAGGCCGCAAATATCTTTGAAGGCAAACCATTCGGCGTTGGTGACGGCGTCTTACGTCACCCGAAGGCATGGCGACATCTCTATAACCCATGGAAACCTTCCTGGGGTGAGCCATATGTAGATCAAGTCAATCGAATGTTCGAAGCGATATTCGCAGCCCGTGATGCAGCCGAGCTCAAAGGAAAGGCAGAAGCGCTATGTGTATCACACCAGCTTCCGATTTGGATAGTTCGAAGCGCCATTGAAGGCAGGGCGATGCTTCATGATCCAAGAAAGCGGGAGTGTTCGCTCTGTTCAATCACGACGATTCATTTCGATGATGCTGGAATGATCTCTGGAACTTCATATCAAGAGCCGGTCAGAGATCTACTTCCAGTCAAGAAGAAGAAGTAGTAGATGTTTGGTACTAAACGATTACTCTGGATTTCAAGCGTTGTGATCGTAGCTTCACTCTTGCTCTTCTCCGCTACCGATGACGACGCTGCTGTAGAGCCTTCGGGACAACTCTCTTATATAGAAGGAAATGGAGCAGTAACCAAAGTAAGTCCAGGATCTCGAGTGAAGGCTCCTGCAATATCAGGAGAATTGATTGATGGAAATTTCTTCGCAGCTAAACCAGGCGAGGTCCTTGTGCTCAATGTTTGGGCATCGTGGTGTTCGCCTTGTCGCGCTGAAGCGCCAACACTGCAGGCGCTCAGTGAGAAGTTCGCAGATGTTCAATTCTTAGGCGTCTTGACCCGAGACAATCTCACAGCGGCGCGAAGTTTCGTCAATCGTTTCAAAATCACCTTTCCTAGCCTTCGAGATGACGCAATTCTCCTTGAATTCAATGATTCATTGATTGCTAGCGCAATCCCAACGACCTTGGTGATCGATAGTAAGGGCAGGATCGCAGCGCGTATTGGCGGTGAAGTTACCTTCACTGGTCTCTCCGCCCTCATTGCAGAGGTACGTAGCGAGAAGGACGCCTAATGCGCGAATTTTTTCTAGATCAAGTCTTCGAGGGCTCGCTTCTCCTTGCGGCACCGATAGCGCTCCTAGCTGGGCTTATTTCTTTTCTTTCACCCTGTGTTCTACCTATCTTGCCCGGATACCTCTCTTATATAGCGGGAGCAAGTGCCAGTAAGGTGCGAATCTTTGCTGGCTCGATTCTCTTTGTATTTGGTTTCACCGCTCTTTTTATCTCTTACGGAGTTTTCTTTGGCGGCCTCGGCACGACTTTGATGCAAGAAGAAGAACTCTTCTCGAGAATTCTCGGTGCCGTGACGATTGCGCTCGGACTACTTTTCATCTTTAGCGAGAGGTTTCCCAGATCAATGAAGGTGGCATCTCCTCGGGTCCAAGGAATCATCGCTGCCCCGCTTCTTGGCTTTCTCTTTGGATTTGGCTGGACACCGTGCATTGGCCCAACTCTTGCTGCGGTGCAAGCCCTTTCCTTCCAAGAAGCGAGTGCGATGCGCGGAGCAATACTTTCAGCCTTCTATTCATTAGGCCTTGGTATCCCACTGATTCTCTTTGCCCTCTTCTTCACAAGACTCACATCACTTCGAAGTTTCTTACTGAAACACAATCGACTGATTGCAGGTCTAGGTGGTGTTGGCTTGATTGCGATTGGTCTTGCCCAGTTCACTGGACTTTGGGAAAATTTCATTGCGGCGATTCAGGGTTCAATTACTAATTTCATTCCGGTGATCTGATGGCAAAGATTGAAAAGGATAGGACTCGTGAGCTCCGTGAGATAGGTGGCTATTCGTTACTGCGTTATCTCTGGCGCCTTTTAACCAGTATGCGCACCGCTCTGATCCTCCTTCTCTTGCTGGGCCTTGCCTCGATTCCTGGTTCGATAATTCCGCAACGCACACAGAACCCATTTCAAGTTCAAGATTTCTTTGCTGCTAATCCAACTATCTCTCCTTGGCTCGATCGCCTCTACCTCTTTGATGTCTTTGGCGCGCCATGGTTCTCTGCGATCTACATCCTCCTCTTTATCTCACTCATTGGTTGCCTTCTACCTCGCCTCAATCACTATCGAGTGGCGATCTTCGAAAGACCTACACGGCCACCTCAAATATTTGAGAGTTCTGAAGGTTTCTTCGAGGTAGATGGCGATATGGATCGGGCCATCAGGTGGCTTGAGAAGAATAGATATCGCATCGAAAGATTTGATGGATCAATTTCTGCTGAGAAGGGTTATCTCAAAGAGTTCGGCAATCTTCTATTTCACCTTTCGCTTCTACTGATTCTTATAGGGATTGCCATGAGTTCGCTCTTTGGTATGCGAGGAGAGGCAATCGTGAATGAGGGCGAGAGATTCATAAACACCCCAGTTGCCTACGACAACATTTCTCCTGGTCGGCTCTATTCACTCGATTCGATGCAACCATATCGAATCGATCTCGATGACTTCACTGCAAAGTACAACCCAATAACTAATCAAGCACTCGATTATGAGTTGAAGGTAAAGATTCGAGAATCGACTGACGCCAAGCCTCGTGAGGGTGTGATTCGAGTCAACAAGCCGTTGACCTTCGGCGCTTCGCGGGTCTTTCTTCAAGCAACGGGTTACTCAGTGCTGGTCACGGTACGCGATAGCAGTGGAGTCGTGACCTTCCAAGGTCCGGTCCCGCTTTTGCCGCAGGATCCAAATCTCACCTCTGCTGGCGCAATCAAGGTGCCAGATATGGATCCAGGAATCGGATTTGTCGCGTCATTTATTCCGACTATCGAACGCGACCCGGTCAGAGGCGCATTCTCATCCTTCCCAGAACCACTTGATCCTCAACTTCTCTTGGCTGCATGGCAGGGCGATCTCGGAATGGATGAGGGCAAACCGCAATCCATCTATCGCCTCGATACATCGAAGATGGAGCGAATCGCACTTATCTCAATGAAGCCTGGGGAGAGTTTTGATTTCAAGGTGGGCTCAATCACTTTTGATGGTTATCTACCGTGGGTGAACATCCAAGTGATTCACGATCCAGGTAAGCGCACCGCACTCTTTGGTGGATTTCTTGCTCTATTTGGCGCGCTGGGAATGCTCTTTATACATCGGCGAAAGATTTGGATTAGATTAAGGGGCGACAGTCAAGGAAAATCTCTCGAAGTTGCAGGATTAGCGACGAGTGGTGAAGAGAAATTGCGCGAGGATCTTGTATCACTTAAGGAATTCCTCAGTGCCAGAGCAGGAGAAGGGAAGGGCGAGTAATGGGAAATAGAAGTATGGGCTTTCTCTCAAATGACCTCATTTACTCAGCGATAGTCGTTTTTGCGCTCGCCTTCATCTTGCATGCTATTGAGACGGCGTGGTCTGTTCGAAGTGGTGAAGGAAGAAACCTTGATAGAAGTAGAACCGAAAGAGTTGCAAGGAATGCCACCGGTCTCATAGTCCTTGCCGATTTGATTCTTCTTGCTGGTCTCATCACTCGAGGTTTATCGGCTGAACGTCTGCCACTTGGCAATATGTATGAATTCTCGATAACTGGAGCATTCGCCTTTACAACTGCCTATCTAGTGGCGCTGAAGAAGTTTCAGATTAGATGGCTTGGTCTCTTTGTAGCAGGCGGAGCACTCCTCACTTTAGGGACAGCAATCACTTTGCTCTATGTCGAGAGTGCACCTCTAGTCCCTGCACTCAAATCGCCATGGCTAGTGATCCATGTAGCGGCCGCAATAATCTCGGGCGGGATCTTCCTCTTAGCGAACTCGATTGCAGCGGTCTATCTGATCCTTGAGAAGATAGAACGAAATGGGACGCGAGGAAGTTGGGCTGCTCGCCTGCCATCGCTCGATTCTTTAGATCAACTTACATATCGCTTGATTGCTCTGGTATTTCCACTCTGGACTTTTTCGATCATTGCTGGAGCCATCTGGGCAGAAGCGGCCTGGGGTCGATATTGGGGATGGGATCCAAAAGAGACGTGGGCATTCATCACCTGGGTTGCTTATGCCGCTTATCTCCACGCTCGCGTAACCGCAGGATGGAAAGGAAAGAAAGCAGCTTGGTTATGTCTGATTGCAGGTTCAACTTTCCTTTTCAATTACATTTACGTCAATATCTGGGGAACCGGGAAGCACACTTATAGCGGCTTGTGAAAAGCGGCTTGTAGACAGCGGTTTATAAACCTTTTAAGAAATCTGGATTGTCGTCGGGCGGAAGAACTTTTCGCTTCGCTTTGAAACCGCCGAAACCCTTTCCTTTTGGCCTTCCCGCAATAAACCATGCGATTGGACCTAGCCCAAGAGTTTGTGGTCCGAAGACAATGATGATCAAGAGCCAACCCCATTTGGGGAGATTTCGAACGTTGTCGGGTTCCGTCTGAGCGCACTCGACCAATGCGTAGATAGTGATAGCTACAAGAGCAATCACAGGTAGATAACGCAACATAAGGCGAGGTTACCCTCTACTAACAATGAGCGCCAAAGAGAGCGCAAGCGCGTAAGCCATCTGGAATTTTCCAGTGAGTTCGAGCGCTCGGATTAAGCGTCCACCGGCTATCTCTTTTCGAATCAAAAAGAGAATCGGAAAGAGTAGAAGGGCAAGGAAGTTCCATGGGATCTCAATGGTCAATAAGAAAATCATTAAAGCAATAATCATCAGGAGTGAGTAGAGGAGCGTGCTGACTCGTATGCCAATACGCACCGAGAGAGTCCGCTTTCCAGATACCTCATCACCGGAGTAATCACGGATGTTGTTCAGCAAGAGGATGCAGCAGGCGATCGAGCCCATTGCGATAGCGAAGAGAGTTATCGTCAGATCTACGCTCTCGGTCTGTACGAAGTATGTGCCGATCGTTGCTACCAGTCCGAAGAAGATGAAAACGGAGAGCTCACCTAATCCTCGGTACCCATAAGGTCTCTCACCACCTGTGTATCCCCAGGCAGCAATGATCGCAAAGGCTCCGATAAGAAAGAGCCAGAGTGATGTGAAGAGTGCAAGGAATGATCCAGCAATAATGGCGATTGCGAATGCAATGTAGGCGGCGGTCTTTACTGACTTTGCAGTTGCAAGGCCACTAGCGACTAAGCGAGTGGGTCCAACGCGGTCACGATCGGTACCCCGAATCCCATCGGAGTAATCGTTGGAGTAATTGACTGCAATTTGAAGTGAGACTGCGACGATCAGAGCGGCAAGAGCATGTGCCGGGTTCCAATCTCGTCCCGCATAAGCAGTTGCAACGAGAACAGGGGCGATAGCCGCCGGAAGCGTTTTGGGCCGCGCTCCCAGCCAAAATACCGAAGGTGAACTCATGAAAGCAATCGTCTCACTCAGATGCCATCGCGAGTGAGGCGTCGAAGGCGATCACGATCGACTTTTCCAAGTGTGGTGCGAGGAATCTCATCCAAGAAGTAGAAGCGTTTAGGTATCGCGTGCCGTCCTAGGGTCGCCCCCATCTTGCTTTCGATCTGAGAGCGTCGTTCGCCATCGACCAAAACTGTTGTTGCAACGGCAAGAAGTTCGCCCCACTCTGGATCCGGGGTGGAGAATGCGACAAGATCTCCATCAGTTATATGTTCTCGTAAGAACTCTTCAACTTTGTCGAGTGAGATTTTCTCACCGCCAGATATGACCACATCATCATTTCTACCGAGGACAATCAATTTCGATCCATCGAAAGCCCCACGATCTGAGGTGATGAACCAACCTTCATGATCCCTGATGGATCGAATCGACGGCTCACTTTCAGTAGGAAGGTAATAAGAAGCGAGTACATCGCCTTTAAGAGCGATGAGTCCACGACGAATCTCCACTTCAAGTCCGGGAAAGGCAATGCCGTCATAGACGCAACCACCCGAGCTCTCACTCATTCCGTATGTGGTGGTGACTTGTACCTGAACTGCATCAGCATCCTTTCGAAGCGCCTCATTCAATGGCCCTCCGCCTACTAAGACCCGATGTGCGGATTGAAGGTGGCGAAGTAGGTAACCCGTTTCGCTCACTGCACGATGAAGTTGGGTGGGAACTATCGAAGTAAAATCAACGTTCGGTAGGTTCTCATCTCGAATCTTCCTTAGATCAACGGGCTCTCTTCCAAGTTCAAGTGAACGAACCAAGACATTGACACCAGCGATATGAGTTAATGGAAGAAGTAACGACCAGGTATCGCCAGCTTTAGCACCGAGATAATCATTCGCTGCTTTGGCAGATGCCAGTAGCGCCTGAGCGCTGAGACCTACTTCTTTAACCGCACCTGTACTGCCACTTGTCGCGATGATTACTGCGACATCTTCTGGGACAGAGGTGAGCGAAGAATTCTTTCGTTCAGCAAAACGCAGCGCAGGTCCTTGACCCGCTAGAGCTTTGGCGAGAGCGTCAATAATCTGTGGCATCTGCCACTCGGCGGTTACATGTTGGACGCCCCGCTTGGCGCTTGTATCCATAACAGCCGTAGGCTATCGGCTTGCTATGAGTAAGCCAATAAAGCGAGAGCCGGGATCACTCGAGATCCCTCAATGGCAGCCTGCCCCAGAGAGCGCCGATTTCACCGATGTTCGCTACGAGACCGCTGAGGGCATCGCAAAGATAACTATCAATCGCCCGCAAGTGCGCAACGCCTTTCGTCCTGAAACACTCAACGAATTGCAGATCGCTTTCAACCTTGCTCGCGACGATGAAAGGGTCGGAGTCATCATCTTCACTGGTGCAGGTGGCGAAGCATTCTGTTCCGGTGGAGATATCTCAGTCCGTGGTGATGACGGATATCTTGGCGGTGATGCGCTTGGCAAGAAAGGCATAGGCCGACTCAACGTCCTTGACTTACAGGTACAGATTCGAAGAACTCCAAAGCCCGTGGTTGCGATGGTCGCTGGTTGGGCAATCGGTGGTGGACATGTACTTCATGTCGTCTGTGATCTCACAATTGCGGCAGATAACGCGAAGTTTGGCCAGACCGGACCGATGGTTGGTTCATTCGATGGTGGTTACGGCTCAGGTTTGCTCGCTCGTCATGTCGGGCAGAAGAAGGCGCGAGAGATTTGGTTTCTTTGTCGGCAATACGACGCAACCGAAGCGCTAGAAATGGGATTGGTCAATTCAGTTGTTCCGCTCGACCAACTGGAAGCCGAGACAGTCTCATGGTGTCGAGAGATGCTGCGCCACTCACCGATGGCGTTGAGACTTCTCAAGGCAGGGATGAATGCCGCTGATGATGGCCTCGCTGGTGTCCAACAACTTGCTGGAGATGCAACGCTTCTCTTCTATCTGACTGAAGAAGGTCAAGAGGGGCGCGACGCATATAAAGAGAAGCGAGAACCTCGCTTCGACAAATATCCGAAACGCCCCTGATAACGAGATGGTTGATCTCCAAGAACTTCTCGATTCCATTCACCTGATCAAGCTTGATCTCAATACGCCGTTTCGAGGAGTTACTTCACGTGAGATTGCTCTGATTGAAGGACCCTATGGCTGGGGGGAGTTCTCGCCTTTTCTTGAATATGGAGCGAAAGAATCTTCACGTTGGTTAGCTTCAGGAATAGAGGCGGCATTCGAAGAGCCCTTTCCACGGTTGCTCGAAAAAGTAAGAGTCAATGCGACGATGCCAGCAATCAACGACCCGGATCAAATCGCCACACTTATGGCGCTCTATCCGGGGGTAAAGACAGTGAAAGTAAAAGTCACAGAAGATGAGAGCGCAGATTTCTCTCGTATCGAGAGAGTGCAAGAGGCGGCGCCAGGTATCCGCATCCGCATCGATGTCAATGGGAGTTGGAGCCTCAATCAAGCAGAAGAAAGATTGCGGTCATTGCTCAAGCGATTGGATGATGAGTTGGAATATGTGGAGCAACCTTGCAATAGCCTTGAAGAGCTCCGGGTATTAAAAGGCAATTGCGATGTACCGATAGCTCTCGATGAGATTCTTCGTAAAGCAGATGAACCGCTTGCACTTGATTTGAGAGATGCCTGTGATCTCCTTGTTCTTAAGGTCTCCCCGCTTGGTGGGATAGGTAAATGTATGCAAATAGCTGATCACTTCGGACTTCCCGTAGTCGTTTCGAGCGCGCTAGAGAGCGCAGTGGGGATTGCACGAGGATTAAGACTTCAATCGGCTTTAGGCAATCAGGTATTCGATGCAGGGCTTGCCACAGGATCACTCTTCAAATCCGATATCGCATACTTGAAGATCGCAGATGGAGAAATTGATGTGAGCGATGTCATCCCGAGAGCTTTAGATGAGTTTGAACTAGAAGAGCAGCGGACTGAGTGGTGGCAGAATCGCGTACGTGAGAGTTATCAGGTGCTTGCATAGATGAACTCATCAACTCTTCTTGCCAGACATTTAGTCCGCCGATTGATTGAATCGGGAGTATCTGATGTCGTCATCTCTCCTGGTTCTAGGAATGCACCGCTAAGCCTTGCCTTTGCTGAAGCACGGGATGCCGGCTTCCTACGAGTCCACATAAGAATTGATGAACGCAGCGCTGCCTTCTTCGCACTTGGTATCGCGAAGGCGACCAATCGCTATGTTGCAGTCGTCGTGACGAGTGGAACTGCTGTCGCAAATCTATTTCCAGCAGTTCTTGAGGCCTATCACAGCGACGATCGCTTGCTTCTTCTTACGGCAGATCGCCCAGAGCGCCTTCGAAAGACGGGATCGAATCAAACGACTTTGCAGCATGGAATCTTTGGAAACTTTCTCACTAAATCGATTGATGCATCCACACCCTTCGAACTCAACTCATCGCTCTCGCATCGTGGACCAATTCATTTCAATCTTCAATTCGATGAACCTTTGATTCCTGATGAGAGGCATGATCCTTTCGAGAACCTGAAGGTGACGTTGCCCTCGGAGAAATCAGTGGTTCCTGGGGAGATTGCCATCTCTCAGAAGAAAGTCCTCGTAGTAATCGGTCATGATCGTGCTGGTTTCTCTGTCGATGAGGTGAGGTCATTTATCGAGTCGACTGGTGGAGTTTCAATCAGCGAGGATCCACTCTCATTTCCAGATTCGATAGCGCATGCCTCAGTAATCCTCTCTTCAGAGCAGGTTCGAAAAGAGTTAGAAGCCCAACTTGTGATCGTCATCGGTCGGACGACGTTGAATCGCTCCTTCAACACCTACATCGCTTCAGCGAAGAAGATCATGGTGATAGATCCTCGAATTGAAGATATCGATACTCGACGTAGTGCTGATGAGATACACCATGTTCTTCCGCAAATCTTGGCAACAAATGCCGATTCAACATGGCGAGAGCAGTGGCTTCGCTATTTTGGATTCGCACAAGAGGCGATCTCATCGAGTGCGGAGTGGAGTGAAGGTCGAGTTGCTGCAGCAGTCGGTCAGGTTGAGTGTGATGCGCTATTCATCGCATCATCGCGACCCATTCGAGATATCGAAGCTTTCGCTTTAGGCGGCTCAAACTCTTCAACCAAGCGAATCTTTGCCAACCGTGGTCTTGCCGGTATTGATGGCAATATCTCCACCGCGATGGGAATTGCAACGAAGCATGAGAGAACAGTCGCGTTGATTGGAGACCTTGCATTCCTTCATGATCTATCGAGTCTTACAAATCAGATCGCGGAGAACCTGACTCTAGTTGTTGTTGATAACGATGGTGGGGGAATCTTTTCCACTCTCCCCCAAGCCGGGGTTGAGCACTTTGAAGAGGTCTTTGGTACGCCACATGGCAAATCAATAAAGAAGATCTCAACTGCAATGGGGCTCAAAGCGGTAGAGGTGGATAACGTCAGTGATCTACTGAGCGAGATAGAGGAGAAAGGTGCAGGCAAGGGCATCAAAGTTGTGATTGCCAAGATGCCATCTCGAGAAGAGAACGCTCAGAATCTCAAGTTAATCAACGAGAGGTTCGCTTCGCTCGCTTCTCATCGATAGCCTCAATGCGCAGCGAGCGCAGAACGCATCGGTAGTAACTTAGCCTCGCTCTCGGCATATTCGTCGCTCGGATCCGAGCTCGCAACGATGCCGCAACCAGCATAGATTCTTATCTTGCTCTTGCTTTCATCAATCTGGCCACATCTCAAAGCAATACCGAATTCCCCATCCATCCTGATATCAATCCAGCCAACCGGACCTGCATATCGGCCACGCATCGCACCCTCGACTTCCTCTATTGCTTCTTGCGCTTTATCGCGTGGCGTGCCGCAGACCGCAGCTGAAGGATGAAGTCGTTCGAGGGCATCGAGGACGTCGGTGGGATTTGCAGAGTCGTTGAGGACTCCAGTGACATCAGTCGCTAGATGCATCACATTTGCAAGATGTAAGACGAATGGTGATTCAGGCGCGTTGATAGATGAACAGATTGGTGAGATCGCGTCAGCAACTGAGCGAACGGCATATTCGTGTTCTTCGAGATCCTTTGATGACCGAGCAAGGGATGCGGCCAAGGATAAGTCTCGCTCGTCATTGCCAGTTCGCTTGATGGTTCCAGCAAGCACTCGCGAAGTGATCATTGATTTGCTGAGTCGGACAAGAAGTTCTGGTGTTGCACCGATAAGCCCGGTATGAAGGAAAGACCAGGTAGTCGGATAGTGCTGATGAAGGAGTTTGAGTATTCGCCGTGGATCTAGCGGCTGCGATGCAATTCCATCAAGAGATCTGGCAAGCACGACCTTTTCCACACTGCCTGACTTGATTCGATTGATCAGATCAGAGACGCGATCTCGCCAGAGATCGCCATTGGAGCCACTCCATTCAATCTTTCGCGGATCTGGCTTTGGATCGAGACGTTCGAGCGCTGGCTCGACCTCATCACCAATCCATGTGATCCATCGCTTCTCTCCGCGTCGACCAACCAGCACACGCGGTATGACAAGGTATGAAGGATCACTCTCGTCGAATGAGAATGAAGCGAAGAGAATTGGCCCAGTCCCTGAGCCATGGACATTGTTATGGATCTCGAATTCACGAAGTTTGCTCTGCCACCAATTTCGAGCTTGAGCGAAGCGATCGCTACCCTGAACTTGGATTCGCGCATACTCACCAAATCCAATCAGTCCCTCTTCACCTTTGATCCAGGCGAGTGGTTCGGATTGGGGAGCTCCTTGCCAGTTGAGATCTATGAGCGAGGGAGCATCGGTGAGCATTTCACTTCGCACCTTTTGCTTCACGATTTCCCCAGAGTTCTTGATTGATGAGCGCTTCGATTTGTGGCTAAAGCCTAGCCCGACAAAGATGGGAAGGTGACTCGAGCGGATCTGAATAAGGAACCCGACGATGTATCACGCATGTTTGATCGCGTGGCACGTCGTTATGACCTACTCAATGATCTGCTGAGCCTTGGCCAAACTAAGCGTTGGCGAAATCGTGTGACGAAGATGATTTCACCAAAACCGGGAATGAAGATCCTGGATATCGCTGCAGGCACTGGCGCCTCAAGTGCGCCGCTTGCGAAGGCTGGCGCCGATGTGACCGCGCTGGATTTCTCAGAAGGAATGTTGGCGGAAGGTCGACGACTTCGCCCCGAAATAACGTTTGTTAAAGGAGATGCCCTCGCGCTTGGATTTCCTGATTCGACTTTCGATGTCACGACAATTTCCTTTGGTCTTAGAAATACCAAGGACATCGCTCAAGCTTTGAAGGAGGCGCTACGGGTGACAAAAGAGAATGGTTCGATTTATGTCGTTGAGTTCTCACATCCGACATCACGAATCTTCCGCTCGATCTATCTCAAGTATCTAATGCGGTTACTGCCAAGAGTCGCCCGACTTTTCACGCAGAATCCAGATGCCTATGACTATCTCGCTGAGTCGATCATCGCATGGCCTAATCAAGCCGATCTTGGTGAAATCATGGGAAAGAGTGGGTGGCGAGAGGTCAATTGGGAGAACCTGACCTTCGGGGTTGTCGCAGTTCACACTGCCCTTAAGTAATCCCGATTTCTCCCCTTCAATAGCCCCATTTAGGATGATCCCTTGTGAACCCCTATGTACCGATCATTGCCGTTTTCGCGGTCGGATTCGGGTTCGGATTAATCTCACTCGTTGCTGGTGCTCTCACTGGACCGAAGCGATACAACCGCGCAAAAGCTGATGCTTATGAATGTGGAATAGAACCAAGCCCACAAGCACAAGGTGGTGGGCGATTTCCAGTTAAGTACTTCCTTACTGCGATGCTCTTCATCATCCTCGATATCGAAATCGTCTTCCTCTATCCCTGGGCTGTGACCTTCGATCAGCTAGGAGTCTTCGGCCTTGTCGAGATGGCGCTCTTTATCTCGACCATCTTCGTCGCCTATCTCTATGTCTGGCGCCGCGGTGGATTGGAGTGGGACTAAATGGGTATTGAAGAGAAATTACCGAGTGGATTTCTCCTTACAACTGTGGAAGGTCTTGCCAACTACATGCGTCGCAATTCACTATGGCCAGCAACCTTCGGTTTAGCATGTTGTGCGATTGAGATGATGGCTGTTGGCGGTGGCCGTTACGACCTCGCGCGTTTTGGAATGGAAGTCTTTCGGGCATCTCCTCGCCAAGCAGATCTTATGATTGTTGCTGGTCGAGTCTCGAACAAGATGGCACCCGTGCTTCGCCAGATCTACGATCAGATGGCAGATCCAAAGTGGGTTCTCTCCATGGGTGCATGTGCTTCATCTGGTGGGATGTTCAATAACTATGCGATCGTGCAAGGGGTTGATCACGTCGTCCCGGTCGATATCTATCTTCCTGGTTGTCCACCGCGCCCCGAGATGCTGATGGATGCGATCATCAAACTCCACGAGAAGATCAAGAACTCGAAGCTTGGCGTCAATCGAGAAGAAGTTGCAAAGGCGGCCGAAGCAGCAGCACTTGCAGCAACCCCGACCCTTCAAATGAAGGGATTGTTGGCGTGAGCGATGTAAATGACCTTGATAGCGGGATGTTTGGCGTCAAGGGCACGGGTGATACATCGGGTTACGGTGGCCTCGTTCGCACCGCTATAAGACCTGGATCAAGTCAGCGTCCATATGGTTCTTATTTCGATGAGGTCGCTGATGAGTTAGAACGTGCCTATCCACTCTTTTCTGATGCGATCGAACGTGTTGTCGTAGATCGTGGTGAGTTGACCCTTCACATCAAACGCGAACGATTAGTTGAAGTGGCAAAGATCCTCCGCGATACCCCTTCGCTCAGATTTGAATATTGTCTTGGCGTTAGTGGTGTGCACTATCCAGAGGAGCAGGGGCGCGAACTTCACGCCATCTACCCACTGCTCTCCATGACCAATAATCGCCGGATTCGCCTGGAAGTCTCGGCTCCGCAAAGCGATCCACATATCCCTTCACTCGTTGAAGTCTGGGCCGGAAATAACTGGAACGAACGCGAGACATTCGACATGTTCGGAATCATCTTTGATGGTCATCCCGCGCTCACTCGAATCTTGATGCCCGATGACTGGCCCGGCCATCCGCAACGCAAGGATTATCCGCTCGGCGGAATAGAAGTTGAGTACAAAGGTGCCGTCATTCCACCCC
>Ga0194124_10000580_pt1 | contig 54506 bp, 54 predicted proteins | sample TA2KigCas0mmetaG_FD_148605 | JGI IMG/M metagenome (GOLD analysis project Ga0194124, IMG submission 148605) | Freshwater microbial communities from Lake Tanganyika, Tanzania - TA2015031 Kigoma Deep Cast 0m | ecosystem: Environmental > Aquatic > Freshwater > Lake | place: Tanzania: Lake...
AACAAAATGAGGGGCATTCCAGACCCACACAGGTGATGGGGTTGAGAGTGGGTGATTTTGCCTTTTTGACCGATATAAAGCAGTACGATAGCCGTTTAATTAGAGAATTAAAGGGGATCAAAACTCTTGTTTTGGGGGCGATTCGGGATGGAGAATCTATTGCGCATTTTACTTTTGACGAGGCTTTTGAATTCAGTAAAAAGCTCGCAAGCCCAAGGACTATTTTTATCCACTTAGATCACTCAGTAGACTATGAGATTGCTTCAAAGCGATTGCCCCCCAATGTAGAACTCGGATATGATGGTTGCAAAATAGCGATCCACGGATTCAAAAAATAAACTTTTCGATTTTCTAAAAGAGAAATCATGACAACGGTATTAAAAAAGGCGCTTCTTGTGGGCCCATATAGCGGAACTTCTCAAAAACATGCCTGTTTAGAGTCCTTAGAGGAGCTGAAAGCATTGGGGGAGACTTACGGGATTGGCGAATTTGGGTTTGAGGTCTGCCCAATAAAAAAAGTTGAGGCGGCAACCTATATAGGAGAGGGGAAGGTAGAGGAGATCCATCAGAGAATGGAGACCGAGGGCTACGATTGCATGATTTTTGATGAGGAGATTTCCCCAAATCAACAGCGAAACATTGAAGTGATTTTGAAAAAACCTGTGATAGACCGGACCGGGTTGATCATTGAAGTCTTTGCCCAAAGAGCCCACACCAAAGAGGCACGTCTTCAGGTGGAATCGGCAAAAATCCGCTATGAACTACCCCGTTTGAAGCGTCTTTGGACCCACCTTTCTCGGCAGCGCACCGGTGGAGGGGGAGGAAGCGGTGGGGGCGGCTATTTAAAAGGGGAAGGGGAAAAACAGATTGAAATTGATAGACGAATTCTCGATCGACGTTTAGTAATGGTTGAGCACGAGATTAAAGAGGTTAGAGCTCATAGAGCATTACAAAGACAGCAACGTCTTCGCTCTCACGTACCGGCTTTTGCGATTGTGGGCTACACGAATGCTGGGAAATCAAGCCTTTTGAATAGTTTGACAAATGCCGGTGTTTTATCTGAGGACAAATTATTTGCGACTTTGGATACCACAACACGCCGTTTTCAATTGCCTAATCATCAGAATGTCCTGTTGATCGACACTGTTGGATTCATCCGTAAACTTCCGCACAAGCTTGTCGATGCATTTAGGAGCACACTTGAGGAGTCAGTCTACACAGATATTTTGCTACATGTTGTTGATGCCTCACACCCCGATGCGATAGAACACGCGGCAGAATCGATTCGAGTTCTAGAAGAGATAGGAGCCAAAAACAAACCTATTATCACCGTCATAAATAAAGCCGATAAAATTGAGGATAATACAAATCTGGAAGAGCTTCGTTACCGCTACCCAGACACGGTGGTGATTTCGACCGTCACACGGCAAGGATACGAGGAGCTCTATCGGTTGATGATTGAAAAGATTCAATCTTTGAGAAAAGTGATGGAGTTAAGAATCCCGCAAAGTCATTACAACGTAGCCTCCGAGCTAATGAAAGAGGGGAGAGTTCTTGAGACCGATTATGAGGGAAACGATATCCTTTTGACAATCGAAATACCCCAATCCCTAGAATACAAAGCTCTCCCCTATAAAAAAGGGTAAAATGGGGTGAGCTTTGCTAAAAAAAGGGCCTTCATTAATAAAAAAATGGGAGTTATACGGAGAGGCTCATCTCAGTAACGAGGAGCTCTGGGCTCTATTTTGGGAAAACGGCAGACAAAATTTGGGCGAAGCAAAAGCACAATTAAATGCAGCCGGTGGTTTTAGCTCATTGATGCATTCCTCTTTTGACCCTATGACCTCAAACTTGAAATTTTCTAAAAAAAAGGTTTTTTTATGGAAAATTTTTCAGGAGATTATAAAAAGGCAATCGACTTACCCCAAAAAACATATTCTGAATAAACCTGAAAAGATCTTTGATTTAGTAAAAGGAGATTTTTTGGGCAAAAATATTGAAATCTGTATGGTTATAGGGAGAAACAAAAATAAAGAGTGCATGTTTAAAGAGGAAATAGGCTCTGGAGATAGCCAAAAAGTTTTTTGTCAGACCAGGGATGTCTTTAGATCTTCGCTAATTTATAATGTCGAAGAATTTATTTTGGTGCATAACCACTCTTCACCTTTTTTAGCCCCCTCCAAAGAAGATTTGATAACAACAAAAACAATCCAAAGAATTGGCACCCTCTTGGGGCTGGAAATGATAGATCACCTGATAGTCCATGAAGAGAACTTTCTTTCTTTGTACCAATTAGGCTATCTTCGTCAAAGGGAGAGTTACTAAATGCCTCTATTTGATCCTGCAATGCTCGAGGAGCTGAAAAAAAAGATCGATATTGTCGATGTTTTGTCCCCTTACGTCCAATTCCAAAAAGCGCCCGGCGGATTCAAAGCATTATGCCCTTTTCATTTTGAGCATACACCCTCTTTTGTTGTGCAAAGAAAAGATATGCATTACCACTGCTTTGGATGTGGTGCTCATGGAGATGGGATCAGTTTTTTAATGCAGCATTTGAAGCTGCCATTTCAAGAGGCTGTACAAACTCTTTGTGAAAGATTTGGCGTTGAGATGCGCTATGTTGAGGAGGTGCATAAAGGGCCGAGTTTGATGCCGCTCAAACAGGTACTCAAAGAGCTCAACCGTTTTTATCATTTTCTTCTTTTACACACGCCTGAAGGACAACTAGCACTGAGCTATCTATATGAAAGGGGAATGGATCTCTCATTCATCCGCCTTTTTGAAATAGGGTTGGCTCCAAAGGATCCAAGAATTTTTGACGCATGGAGGCAGGACTTTAAAATTGACCTTGAGGCCCTATTTGAAGCGGGCGCTATGAAAGGAAAGGGAAATCTCCCTTTCTTTATGGATCGGATCACGATCCCTATCAAGGACTCCCACGGGAATGTTTTAGGATTTACAGCCAGAAGGTTTCAACAAGAGGACAAAGGGCCTAAGTACATCAATACAAAAGAGACCCCTTTGTTTAAAAAATCGCAAATCCTTTTTGGGCTTTACGAATCAAGAAAAAGGATTGTTAAGGAAAAAAAAGCGTTGATTGTCGAAGGACAAATAGATGCTATGCGGCTAATCCATGAGGGATTCGATTTTACAGTTGCTGGCCAAGGGACCGCCTTTGGAGAGATGCATGTTCAGCAAGTCAAAGATCTTGGTGTAGAAAGTGTGTACATCGCATTCGATGGAGACTTAGCCGGCCAACAGGCTGCGCTGAAAGTGGGACAACTTTTCCTTAAACAGGGGATAGAGGTAATGATTCCGATCCTGTCTAAAGGAGAAGACCCGGATACCATTTTACTAAAGAAAGGGAAACAGTTTTTTGACGAGCTTTTAGAAAAATCGCTCTCCTACTTGGACTTTTTAAAATCTGTGCTCGTTAAAAATAAAGATCTGAGTCTACCAGCGGTAAAAAGCGGCGTGATTAAGGAGATGGCAAGTATTGTTAACGCTTGGATCGATCCTGTGATGCGTCATGAGGGGAGAAAAAAGATTGCAGAGATCTTCCATATCCCGTTGGATTTTATTGAGGCCAAAGAGGAACTCAAAAATGAAGAGCCTTTAGAAAACAATAAAGAGGTTGTCGATTTCGACCTTATACTTGAAGGAGACCTTGTCCGTTGGCTTATTGTTGCCCATGAGTTGACAAGAGAGATTGCTTTGAAAAACTTGGAACAAAAAGATCTTTTCCATCCTGAAATGCAAAAACTCTATGAGCTTTTAATCGAAAAAAAAGGGGATTTGATGGGGGTCCTCTCTTCTTTAGACTCCATCAAATTACAACCCTTTATTGATAAAGTTTTGTCTAAGAAAATCGCTATCGAAAGAGCTGAGGTTCTAATGATCGAAACAGTGCGCAAAATCTTGGAGCGTAATTGGCTCAAAGAGCGTGAGACGATCATAAAAAAAATGCAAGAAAACACTCACGATGAGGCTCTTTTGGAACAATTGGCAAAAAGCTTTGATCTTATAAAACAAAAGCGTCCTATTGTAAAATAAAAGAGCCGGCTCCAAAAGCATAAAATGAGCTTTGTTTTTTTATTATCAAAAAAGTTTTTTCCCTAAGTTGATAATTACTGAAGATTTGAATATGCTGTTTTACATGTAATTATTGTAAAAAGGGATTATGCGTACTTTTTGTAAATTTATTTTATTGGGTGTGGCGTGTTTGTCTTTAGCCCCACTCAAAGCTGAAAATCGTGAACTTCAAGGCCTTTGTAAGTTTCAAGAAAGGGGGCCAGGAGATATTCATGAACATCTCAAACATCTTCGACGAATCTCATCTGAATGTTCCTCTGTAATGGAACTTGGCGTAAGGGCAATGGTTTCTACTTATGGGGTACTTGCAGGCCTAGATTTAAGCAAAGCACCAAATAAAAGTTATATTGGTGTAGACTTATTTTTCCCCCCAATTAATACGTACAGAAGATTAAAAAAAATTGCCGAAAAATCGAATATCTCTTTTGAGTTTATTATGAAAGATGATGCCTTTTTAGATCCGATTGAGGTAGATATGCTTTTTATAGATACATTACACACCTATGCACAATTGACGTTTGAGTTGGAGAAATTTTCCCCTTATGTCAAAAAGTACATTACAATGCACGATACGGATGAGCCATGGGGATTTCAGGATGAGCCCTATCCTTATGGAAATTCTCATGATTTTTATCCTGAGTGGATTGATAAAACAAAAAAGGGTCTTCTTGCTGCGGCAGATGATTTTCTTGAAAGGCATCCTGAATGGGAATTAGCCGAGCGCTATACAAATTGTCATGGATTTACGATTTTAAAAAGAAGGTATTAGGTGCTTTCCCTTTTTAAAAAAGCCTGTGGAATTGTTTTCTTAATGTCTTGCCCCTTTGGTGAATTATCCGCAAAGGGCGGGGCAAAAAAGTTTTTGGAGCAGAATTACCTTGAGGAGAGTAAAAAGAGTTTTCTTTTTAACGAGGTAAGCGATTTTATGCCCCGTTTAAAAGAATTAGCAAAAGAATGCTCGAGTGTAGTTGAGTTAGGGGGCGATCAAAGAGCCGGATCGGTGAGCATAGTTTTAGGCCTTATGGAAAACTCAAGAGAAGAAAAAAAATTCGCCCTCTATTGTCCTAGAGGGTTTCAACGCCAAGACAAAAAATTCTTTAGAAAATTTTCTTTAATGCCTATAGAGTTTGTTCGCGATAATAGAGAATTTTTATTTCAAACACCCTTTGAGGTCGATTTAGTCTATGTAAATTCCTGGCATACCTATCCCAGGCTCTATAGCGAACTCTGCCATTTTGCCCCTTATACAAAAAAGTTCATCGCTATCTTGCATACACATTCTCATTGGGAAAATGAGGATGAGCCGGACTATGCGCTTTTAAAATACAGTCCGTTTAAAGAGCTTTGTAAAGATAAAAAAGGGCTAAGACTAGCCATAGAGGATTTTTTGAATTCCCATACTGAATGGGAAAAATTTGAGGATCATGCAAATAGTCATGGATTCACGATCCTAAAAAGGGTAAAATAACTTTATTCTATCTTTAAGATTTGAAAAGATTAAAAGATTTTTTGGTGAAGGAGACTATGATTCGTCAGGCTGTCCATTTTTTTTTAGGAACTCTGATTAGTCGTTTGGGGGGACTTTTAAGAGAATTATCCATGTCTGTCTGTTTTGGGGCGAGCGCCTTAGTCGGAGATTTTTTTATATCTTACAGGTGGTCAAATATTTTTCGCCGCCTCTTGGGAGAGGGGGGGGTAAGTAACGGATTCATACCGGTCTACGAAAAGTATCGTCAGCAAGAGCCTAAAAGGGCAGACATCTTTTTTAGAGATCTTTTTTGGTCCCTATTCTTTATATTATTGCCCACTATTTTTGTGGTAGAGCTGATATTTTTTGGTAGCGTAGCCAGTTATATGTTGCCCGGTGTCATCTTTATAGTGATGTACGCCCTTTTTATGGCTTTTTTGCAATGTCATGGCCATTTTTTTCTCCCCTCGGTAGCTCCTACTATATTCAATCTTATTTGGGTGGGGGGCTGTTTTTTCTTTGCATCTTATGAACAGTCTCAAGCTTTGAAGGGGATCGCGCTCAGTATTTCAATCGCTTTTTTATTTCAGTGGTTAGTTCTTTTACCCAAAACAATTAGATGTCTTCATATCGGGTTAAAAGAGTGGTTTCAAATACACCCTTTTTCTAAAGAGGTAAAAGAGCTGTTGAAGCCCTTATCTCTTACTCTAATTGGAGTAGCAGCCACACAGCTGAACGGAGCGATCGATCTTCTTTTTGCTAAATGGGCAGATCCGAAAGGGGCTGCTTTTTTGAGTTATGCAATTAAACTTGAGCAAGTCCCCATGGGGCTTTTTGGGGTTGCGGTAAGTCAGGCAATCGCCCCTCTACTAGCAAGGGCTTACCAAGGAAAAAATTTAGATCAATACCACTATCTCACCGAAAAAAGTTTAAGACTTACTTTAAAGCTTTTAGCTCCTTTCACTCTTCTATTTTTCGTAGCAGCACCCCCTTTTGTCAGCTTGATTTATGGTAGAGGAGCTTTTCTAGATACCGATGTCACTCTTACTGCACAAGCTTTGGCATTTTATACAATCGGACTTATCCCCTCCGGCCTGATTCTGCTTTTAGCCCCCTCATTTTACGCGACTCAAGATTTTAAGACGCCTATGAAAGGGACACTTTTAGCTGTTGGAGCAAATACCGTGCTCAATACAATTTTAGTATTCGTACTCCATTCCGGGCCGTGGGCTATAGCGTTGACAACCTCGATCAGTTTTTGGATGCAATGGGCTTATCTGGCCTTAAAATTGCAAGCCCCTTACCCTATTCGCAGTTTAGTGAAACATCTTAGTTTGGTGACGTTGATTACTCTAATCTCTTTCTATATTTTTCCTGATCTCTATTGGTCGACAAGCTATCCAAGACCTCTTTGGGATAAAGCTAGCCAGCTCACTAGCGTTTTATTGGCACCCTTTTTTCTTTATATTTTAGGCGCTATTTGGTTTAAGGATGCTCCGATTGTGGAAAAAGGGGAAAAGATTGTTGATGAAAAAAATCTTAGCCCCAAATTGGATGCTTAATCCCTAAGAATCAGTGGGTTATATTGTTCAAAACTTATCAACAAAGTTGCAACAATGACCAAAAAGAGCGCTGTTTGGTATTGTGATCAATAAGTACAAATTAGGATGAGGAATATGGCAATTTACAACATCTTTGACTACGGCACACTGCAAGGGCAAAAAGAGGAGCAACTCTTTATCCCTCAAGCGCCAAAGGCTGTTGTAGAGGATAAGGGGAGTTTTTTTAGCGCATTAGCGGCAAGGCTTTTCTTTTTCGTTCTTTTAATTGCAGATGTTGTTTGGGGTCTTTATTCTGCTTGTGCCCTAATCGTTAAGGTTCTGCTTATGATGCTGACCTTTCATAAATTTGAATCCTTAAAAGAGTCGATGGGTCGTTCATTTCTTTCGTTTAAAAGATCTTTGGTTTGTGCCATAGCGCTCATGGTGGCTTTATTTAGTCCGGCTTTAGGAATTATGTTTTCTTGCATGTATTTTTTGATGTATGACAAAACAGGGGTGGATGAAATCGTTCCCTCCTCTCTTAAAGATCAGTTCAGAGATATTTTTCCCAACGTTTAAAAAATATTCAAGATTCGCAAAAAACCTTTTTAAGGTTTTTTGCAATTTGTTTCTTATGGCATACAAATTTTTTCTCTTTTTTCTTCTTAATTTATGCAACCTTCATGCTCTGGTTGAATATTCTTTAGAGGAGAAAGTAGGTCAACTTTTCATGATCTCTTTTGAGGGGGAAGAGGCAACTAAGGAACTTAAAGAAATCGTAGAAACAGCTCATATTGGTGGGGTGGTTTATTTTAATTTTTTAAACGGTGAACTCAGCCGATCTCAAGTAAAGAGCCTATCTCGCCAAATCCAAACCTTACAGGGAATTCCTCGTTGGATTGCTGTGGATCAGGAGGGGGGGAGAGTTCAGAGGCTAAGAAATGGCTTTAGTACCATCCCTGATCCCTCTTTTTGGAGTTTTTTGAAACCAGATGCTTTGGTCTACATGGGTGAAAAGATAGGAAAAGAACTGAAAGAGGCGGGGATTTGCGTAAACTTTTCTCCCGTTTTAGATTTGACCAACCCAAAAAGTACTGTGCTACAATCTAGGACGATAAGCGCTTCAGCTAATGAGGTGATCGCTGTGGGAAGATCTGTTTTGTCGGGGTTCACAAAGCAGGGCCTAATCGGGGTCATAAAACATTTTCCCGGCCATGGGGCAGTTGATGAGGATTCTCATACGGAGGTTCCAATCACAGAAAAAAAATTCTCCCTGTTACTTGAAGAGGATTTAGCCCCTTTTATCTGTTTAAGTTCAAATGTGGATGCAATCATGACAGCCCACATGATAGTAAAAGATTTTGATCCCAAAAACATGATCTCTTTTTCCTCAAAATGGATCGATTTTATCAGAAAAAGCATGAACTTTTCGGGCCTTATTTTCACTGATTCCTTAGTGATGGATGCGGTAAAAAAACAGTATGAGAGCTTGGAAACGGCTGCTATTTGTGCAATTGAGGCTGGCGCTGATATCCTCCTTTTTGGGGGAGAAACACCAATAGGATCCAAAAAAACGCTCCCCTTTTCTCGTATTAAAGAAATCTACGAAACTCTCCTCATGAAGGCAAGAAACGATCCTGTATTTCTTAAACGTATAGAGGAGTCTTTTTCAAGAAACCTCATCTATAAAAATAAGGCAGGAATTCTCCCCTCAGCTTGCCTTCAAAAAAACTCTTTTGCCAAACAAAACGATAAAAAGGGCTGTATTCAAAAGAAAATAAAAGAAGAGCCCCTCTTTAAATTGTAACTCCATAAAAAATGGGGCTACAATAGGGCCAATTACGCAACCTATTCCATAGGCCACCACACCCTTTGTAACAGCGCTAATCGTCTGGTTTGAGGGAATTTTTTCACAGAGGCTATTGATAGCTAACGGGTACAAAGTGAAGGCTAAAGTTCCAAAGATAAACATCACGATACACATTAAATAAAAGGGGAGGTGAGTTCCGAAAAGCATCGGGATCGAAATAATAAAAAGGGTAGAGGCATTCAGCATTAATACGCGATCTTTTGGAAAAAGATCAGAGATTTTTCCCATAGGCCATTGTCCTATAAACCCCCCTGCGATTGTAATTCCCATCAATAAACCGATCTGCTGTGTGCTTAACTCCAAAGTCTTTCCGTAAAGGGGCACAAGACCATAGAAAACGCTCAAAGTAGACCCAGATAAAAGGTTACCAAAAAAACCTAAAGGGGCCACCTCTATGACTGTACGGGTCGATAGCTCTGGAGATTCTTCAGAACCCTTTAAATCCTGGGCCTTATTTTGAAAGAACAAAACCCCCATTCCGATCGTACACGCTAGGATTGGAATCAAGACGTTTAAAGGGTAAAGTTTTGTTGTATCCCCTAAAATCATTTGTCCCAAAGACGCGCCTGAATAGAGTCCGATCATATACCATGACATCGCCTCCCCCTTTTTTTCTACAGGAGCTAAAAGGAGAATCCAACTCTCTACAATAACAAAAATCCCACCAAGAACGACCCCTAAAAAAAAGCGTATCAAATACCAATAGGAGAGATCTTCACTTAATGGAAATAGGGCGATGAAAAGAATATTTAGAAGAACAAGCACCAGGTAAGAGCTGGAAAAGCCGAATTTAAGAATCTTTTTTTCCAAAAACCAGGACCCAAGCATCATTCCAAGATAGTAGATGGAAACAATCCCCCCTACAGCCAGATTAGAAAATCCTAGCTCTCGTAGGTCTAAAGAGAGTAGTGTGCCAAAAAAGCTGTTACCAATGGTTCCCAAAAAAAGGGAGAGGATGGGAGCTAAAAGTTTTTTCTTAAGTTCTTTCATTTTTTTTCTTAAATCGTTTCTATTACAAGTTTGTCATTTTTTCTTGAGATGCGGATATGGCTTCTAGATCCTATATTCCCAGAGAGGATTTCATTAGCTAATAGATTTACAATCTCTTGGCTAATCAATCTTTTCAAAGGTCTTGCACCGAAAATGGGGTCGTATCCTTTTTCTGCAAGATATTCGATGACACTTTTACAGAGCTCAAGCGCAATTTTTTTCTCTTCGAGCCTTTTTTCTACCTGCTTCATTTGGAGGTAGACAATCTTCTCCATGTCCATCAGGCGCAAAGGATGGAAGGGGATGATTGCATCTAGCCGATTTAAAAATTCGGGTCTAAAATAGCTTTTCAAAACAGGCTCTAGAATTTTTTGCATCTCTTTAGTGCCCAGCTCTTTTCTTTTTTCAAGCTCCTCTAAAATTTTGTCAGATCCGATGTTTGAGGTGAGGATGAATACAGCGTTTCTACAGTTGATAACTCTCCCTTTGCTATCGGTGATTCTTCCATCGTCAAGAACTTGTAAAAGGATATTGAAAACATCGTGGTGCGCTTTTTCTATCTCATCCAAAAGAACTACTGAGTAGGGATGGCGTCTTATTGCCTCAGTCAGCTGCCCCCCCTCTTCATATCCAACATACCCCGGGGGTGAACCGATCAGTTTTGAAACGCTATGTTTCTCCATGTATTCGGACATATCGAGGCGTATGAGCGCCTCTTCCTGATTAAAAAGAAGCTCGGTAAGGGCTTTTGCTAGCTCCGTTTTTCCAACACCTGTAGGCCCCATAAAAAGAAAAGAACCGATGGGCCTTTTAGGATCCGAAAGACCACTACGACTTCTTCTAATCGCTTCTGCAATCGAAACAACAGCGTCGTGTTGTCCAATCACCCTTTCGTGTAGCCTTCCCTCAAGCTTCAAAAGATTCTCTTTATCCTTTTCAACCACTTTTTCCACTGGAATTCCTGTCATGCGGCCGATAATCTGGGCTATGAGAGTGTCATCCACCTCTTCACGAATAAGTCTTGAGGGGAGCTCGTGAAGTTTTTTTTGTAACTCATGCATCTGTCCCATAACCTCGGGAAGATCTTTATAGCGCAATTTTGCCACAAGTGTATAATCGGCGTTTCGCTCCGCAAGCTCCTCTTGGAATTTGATTTTTTCTAATTGGTTTTTTTTGGCGTTGATCTCATCAATAAATTTCTTTTCAAGAGTCCATTGATCGGAAAGGTCTTTTAGGTGGCGTTTATGCTGCTCAATTTGCTGGTGAATGGCCTCTTCATCAGCCTTCACACCTTTAACATTTTCCAGTTTGATCATAAGGGAGGCGATTTTTCGTTTCTCTTGATCGATTGGTAATGGAGTCGATCCAACCTGCATACGAATCAGGCTTGCAGCCTCATCAATCAAATCGATCGCTTTGTCAGGCAAAAAGCGGTCACTTATGTACCGGTAGGAAAGATGGACTGCAGAGCGTAATGCCTCTTCAGTGATCTCAACTCCATGGAAAGACTCGTACCTCTCTTTCAGTCCGCGCAAGATCGCAAGGGCCTCGTCTTGTGTAGGCTCCTCTACAAGAATTTGTTGAAATCTTCTCTCGAGAGCCGGGTCTTTTTCAATATATTTTTGGTACTCATTAAGTGTAGTCGCTCCTATCGCATGCAAAACCCCTCTGGCAAGTGCAGGCTTTAACAGATTTGCTGCATCCATCGAACCCTCAGCTGAACCGGCACCCACAAGAGTATGAACCTCGTCGATAAAGAGGATAATAGAGCCCTCCTTAGATTCGATTTCTTTGAGAACCGCTTTTAACCGTTCCTCAAATTCACCCCGAAATTTAGTGCCAGCAACAAGCTCTGCTAAATCGAGTGCAAGGACCATCTTACCCGCAATTGCATCCGGCACCTCTTTTTGGACTATTTTTACAGCTAGTCCTTCTGCAATTGCTGTTTTTCCAACACCCGGTTGACCAATCAGGACGGGATTATTTTTTGTGCGCCGACACAGGACTTGCATGGTGCGAAGGATCTCCTCATCGCGTCCAATGACTGGATCTAACTTTCCTTTAAGCGCAAGATCTGTGAGATTTTTTGTATATTTTTCTAGAGCTTTGAGTGTTTGGTCACTTGTGGGACTATCCATAGATCTACCCGAAGTACATTCTTCAATTTTTTTTATTCCCTCTTTTTCACTGAGTCCAAATTTCTCTAAAAAAGGGGGGAGAAAGTGGGGCTCACTGGTGTAAGAGTCTTTAAAGTGCTTTTTGATTTTTTCAGCTTTAGCAAGGACCTGGCTTAAAGAATTAGAGGGCTTAGCCTCCCCACCACCATCAATAAATCGAGGAGTCTTTTTTATCTCCTGATTGAGGATCTCTTTATAATTGGAAAGAGGGGTTTCAAAATCTTTAACCAAAGACGAAAAAATCGCCCCCTCTTCTAGAAGAATTTTAAAAAAAAGGGAATCTGTAACCTCAGTAAATTTTTCTTCATGAGCTTTAGAAAATGCCTTATTGAGAGCATGGATAATCGACTCAGAAAAATTTAGGTCCATGAGAGCCACCTTTTCATAATCTTTTACCTAGGCCTATTTAGTTATTTCTTTTTTTAGGGGAATTCTTGGGTTTTTTTGAAATTAGTGAAAAACCCTCTTCTAATTAGACAATTTTTAGCCTATTTGGGTCTATAAATTTCCAGGTTTTGTATCCAAAATAATCTTAAAAATTTTTACCACAAATCAAAGAGGTATGTCGATACATACCTCTTAGCCCATAAGATGTAAAAAAAGTTTAAAAAGCCTTAAGAGTTGCTGCGTCTTACTTGCTTCATCAAGATTTTTTCACCCGGTTTCGTTTTGATTTGGTAGAATTCTACTTTCTCAATAAAAACCTCTTCACCTTCGATTTTTCTATCTGGAAGAACGGTTTGAGCCTCAAACACACTTCCATCAGAAAGTTTTACTACACGGTCGTTTTGGCTAATGACAGTTAAGCGTGAATGATTCACAGGCTTATCAATTTTGACAACCCCACTTTTTTTCATAACGCTTATTTGTCTCCACTCGGTCTTTTCAGCGACTCTTTGCGCGAAAAAAGTACCTGAGGAATTTTTGATTTGCGTATCAAATGTTCTTCTTCGGTCGGACTTTTGAAGGCGTACTACATCAAATGTACCCCCTAAAGATTTTTCAGAAAAACGGGAAACACTATCTTTATTTAGACGATAAACAGATCCATCCTTAAAGAAAAGTCTTGGTCCTTTGATATCTACGAGCACCAGTGGTTCAGCATGCAACAACATACAGAACACAGAAAAAAACAAAATTTTTTTCAGCATTTAGTTGATCCTTTTTTCCCTTCCAATAAGGATTTAGATTTTTCTGTTCAAATAATTTCTTAAAAAAAATTCTAAGATGGTGCGAGATACATTCCTGAAAGTGAAATGTTTTTTAAAAATCAAAAGTGGGATCTTCTTTTTTGTATGCCAAATAGAGATCTTTAAGAACATTTGGAGTGTAAGATTGTTGTTTCAAAAGCTCTTGGGCTTTTTTGAGATGCACTTTCCCTGATTGTAATGTCAGTCGATCTAGAGCTAAAGCGGCAAGGTAGTATTCTACAACAGGGTTTTGCGAATCGATTGCGTGATATTTTAAAAGGACTTCAAATGCCTCTTTTGAGCGATTAAGAGCAAGCCAAGCGCCTGCAAGATGAAAAATCCCATCACGAAATTTAGGGAATTTGGTGAGTGTATTTTCTAAAAGTTTGATTTGCTTTTCAATATCACTACGTTGGTTTCCCTCTTTTTCATACAAAAGCTTGATCCCTTCGGCATCGATATTGTTTAACATGAGATCATCGATTTGCGTATCTTTATAGGTTGAACCCTCTAAGGTCACATTACGTATTTTTTCAAAAATATTTTTAGCGGTCTCTTGTTCACCTAAAAAAAGGTGTTGCAAACCTTTAAATCGCATCAAAAGGGGGTCTTCACCCATATATTTTTCTGCAATCGTGTAGGCTTCTACTGCTTTTTTGTGGTTATTTTGCTGCCAATAAAGAGCACCCTGGTTCATGAAATTTAAACCAATCACCTCACGAAGCGTTCTACGTTTCAACGATTTAGTTTGAACCGATAAATAATGGGAATCGGGAAGATGGATTCCCCGCGCCGTAGTCTCAATATTGATAACCGCATCTTTGTGTTCAAAACGGACAAAAATATGTCCGGGAGGTGTGATAGGAACTAAAGGGAGGTCTAGTCTTTGGGCTAGAGCTAGGTAAAGAGTGCTCACGCCCAAGCAAACCCCAAATCTGCTATCCAGGATCGTTGGAAGTAAAGTATAGGAGTCGATTTCCTCAACCCATATGGATTGGGGTGGAAATCTATATTCCATGTCGTGGAAAACATAGGAGGAGATTTTTTCTAATTTTTCCTCAAGAGTGGCCCCTTTTGGTAGATGAGCCAAAATTTCAAGTGCCATAAGATCGACTGTCGCCTCGTAAAAGAGGCGCTGTTTAGGATCTTCGACGAGCTCTAGAAGAAGAAATCTGGTGAGATCAATTTGGTCTGTTTCGATGGATTTAGCCTCTTCGAGGTTTTGTACATAGAAGCCCTTTAGTCTCCTATTGTGTAGGTGAGAAGCCATTTTTTTTATCGTCAAAAGCTCCTCTTCTGTGATATTTTCCATCCCTTTTTTGGGAAGCTGTGAAGATAAACTGATGATCAAATTGGGGTTGAAAGGGGGTATTTTGACTTTGCAATCGATTTGATCGGAAAGGGGGCGATGGATATTTACTAAATCCAAAGCTCTCTGCAAGGCTTTTTTACCAATATCTGTATCGGGGTAAAGCTCATAAAAAGCTAATTGCTTAGAAATGGAGTAGGGATCGATTTTATGGTAAAGTGTGTCTATTTTCTCTTTGGGAGTTATCGACAAAAATAAAAATAAAAGGGTCTTTACGATCATAAATCAGACTCTAGCAAAGATGCGATCTTTGTTGCAAGGTCTGTATTTACTTCTATCTCTTCTAAAAAAGGGCGCATCCTGATTGTCCAGTTAATGGGTAAAACTGTTGCAGGGATGTTGATTTGCTCCATTTCGTCATAGATGAATCTAAATTCTGGAACAAGCGCTAGATATTCTTGTAAAAGATTCACCTTAAACTTCGAGGGTACGTCTAGCGAAACTTTTAGCAGTGTAAACCGCTCCTCTTCATTTATTGAGTGACCGGTTTCCTGCCGAAACCAAGAGGCTAAAAGAGAAGTATCATGTAGTGATATTGTGGATAAGCTATTTACCGGATAGTTGTCGGTATCCTCTTCCCATCTTAAAACTCTCATACCAGGAATGTGCAACTCCTCCAAAAGTTTTTCCATCCCAACAGGTTTTGTACCCAAATCTTCGGCTATAGGTTGTATTTTTACCGGTTTTGAGGGCTCTAAACTTTTTTCTAAAAGTGCTCTAAGCCTTTTTTTTGCTTTTGGAAGATACTCTTTAGGATCTTTAACGCTGAACTTTCCTTTTGTCCCTTTTTCGTTTCTTGGTATTTTCCAAAATCGAAAAAAACCGATCACATGATCGATCCGATAATAATCAAAAAATTCGGCTAAAAGATCTCTTCTATTTAAAAAAAAGGCGTAACCCTCCTTCTCATGAGCTGCCCAGTTATAGATCGGATGTCCCCAATTTTGCCCTTCAGGGGCAAATGTGTCGGGTGGGGCTCCGGCTTCATAATCTAAATCAAATAGGTGAGGATGAAAAAAGACCTCATGGCTTTCTCTGGAGACAAGGATGGGTAGATCCCCCATTAATTGGATCTTTTTTTCTTGTGCATAGAGTTTTATTTCCTTCCATTTTTGAAACAGATGTTGTTGCAATCTCAAATGAAAATCGACTCTTTTTGAAAAGGTTTCGTCATTTTTTTCAAGGATACTTTCTGGATCTAAACCTTGATAGGGGAAGGTCTCATGGCTATGAAAATGGAACTTCTCCTTTAAAGATTTGTAGACGGCATATTCCATTAACGAGGGGAATTTCTCTAAAAAATCGGGGTCAACAGGTTTTAAATCAAGAAGAGATAAAAGGCGCATTTTTTCATGGTAGACGCTTGTATAGCTCACTCTATCTTGTTGATTTAGATAGTCTAAAAAGGGGGTTGTTTGGGGTAGTCTTAGATAAATGGGGTGAAGGGCAATCGAGGAGAGTGCAGAATAGGGGGAGCTCTCAGTTGCAGTGTCGCTAATCGGGAGAATCTGAATAAGATCGATATTAGATCGGCTCGCCCAGTCGATCAGTTGTTTGAGATCTTCCAGGTCTCCGATACCTTGACTATTTTTAGACCTCAAAAAAGACAGAGGTGTTGCAATACCAATCATTTTTTGTTGAAAGCACCGAAAATCGAGGTTCTGGGAAGATTTGGCTCTTCAAAAGCTCCTTGTGGTGCGTTTTGTCCGGAGCCTAAAGCCTCAATCCAGCTCCTCGCTTGTTTAGAAAGAAGAACCATCTCATCAAAGACTTTTTGCGCTGTTGCAATCGATTGAGGTATGTAACTAAAAAGGACTAGAACTCCCTTTTTTTCCACAAAACCAAAATGTCCCCCGTAAGGGCGGAAGGTGTGATTAGATTTCAAAGCAGCTTTGAGAACTTCTTCACGGCGTATACCCTGGTAAAGCTGGTCGATGGAAAAAATAATGCAAAAGGATTCCTTAAAGGAGTGAAATTCAAGCTGCATTTTTATTGTGCGATCTAAAATGAGTTGGACAACTTTATTTTTGTCGATAACAAGCTCCATTCCCAAAAGTTCCGAAAGCTCATCCACAAGGTCGTTGAAATTCATTCATCCTCCTCTTCATCTTCCGATTCCTCAATCTTTTCATCGAGCTCACTTACACACTCGACTAAAGCCTGCAAAAGATCTTGGCGCTGCTTTTCATTTTTAAAGAGCCGAGGGGAGACAAACCTCAACGAATCGCGATAGTTTGAAAATACGATCGCCTGGGCTATTATCGAACTACTGATCCCCAGTTGGTTAGCCATCTGAAGAACACGCCCAACGCTTGGGTACTTTTCAGCTAACAGCTGTACAAATATTTTAGCGAGTTTTTCAAAATTAATCTCTTCGGGTTTGGGTTCACCGTAGCGGCCAAATTGGCGCTCTAAAAAGTTCATGCGCCCCATGAAAAAGAGGTAAACTCCCAAAATCGCCTGAACGGTACGAGTTTCAGCAAAAAGTTTTTGTAATTCTAAAGGATCCATTGAGGGGCCTTTCGATTTGATATCAGAGCCCAGCGAGTGCAATAAAAACGCCAGCACTGATTTCATCTGGTCATAGGGGAATTTTTTTACCAGATCCTCAAAAACTTTTAAGGGCTCTTGTTCTGTCCCGGTCATCCACTTGTAAAGATCCCTTAGCCCCGTTGCATTACCCAGACCTTTTTCTGAAAATTCTCTCGCCTCTTGAGAGATATTCCTTCCTATGAGAATCTCTCTTTCAAAATTTTGCTGGAGTAAAGTTTTAGCTTGAAGAAGTTTGCCAAACAGCGAGTTAGACTGCTGGGTAATCCGTAAAAGAAACTCGATGGCCTCATCGACTAAATAGGCATCGGGGTAGCTTGCAAATAATTTTTCTAAAATCGTCTCTACCGAATCCTCAGAGGTGACAATTAGACTTAAAGCTATCAGTGCACGGGTATTAAATTCTGGGTTTTTTCTAGAAAATTCTTCAGCTATTTGGGAAATCTCTTCAACAATTTGGTGCTCGATTTCCTCATTTTTTGCCCCTTGGGGTTTCTCTTTTTCAGGGGGGCGAAGCCTTTTGGACAGTTCTTGTGCAAACTTATTGGCGGCAACAGGATTGAAGGCGGCATAATCGCATAACTCTTCAAATCCTTCAGAAGAGGCTTCTTGGTAAACCTCTTGTGCAAGCATTTGAGCATTAGCTTGCGCTTGCTGCTGCTGGCGAATGTTTTGTGCTGTATTTCCGGTGGGGTTGACCCCTTGTACCCGCTCTTCTGACAAGATTTATCTCGCTCTTTTTCTCTCTTACATATAGAAAAAAAGAGCGAAAAAAGGAACTACTTTCTCAATTTGAGACGTATGATCAAGCTTGTGTAACGCGCTGTATCTGTTGTGTTAAGGTAGTCGAGTAGTTTTCTGCGTTGTCCTACCATTTTGATCAGTGCTAAACGTGTTGCGTGATCTTTAGTATAGATTTTGAGGTGTTCGTTGAGCTCAGCAATTTTTTCAGTCAAGATCGCAATCTGTACATCGGCCGATCCGGTGTCTTTTTCATGCAATTGGAACTTCTTTGTGACTTCTTGCTTTGTGCCTTTATCTAGCGACATGTATAATCATCTCCGTCAAGACTAATCTCAAGGATTTTAACATATCAAAGTGAATAAAGCAACCATTGATGAGGGGTTTATGCGAATAGCCCTAAAAGCTGCAAAGAAATCTTTTGAAAACGGGGAAGTCCCGATAGGGGCCGTGCTAGTGGATCAGGGAGAAATTCTCTCGATTGGTTGTAATGCATGTGAAAAAAACGCCTCACAAATCTTCCATGCCGAGATGGTTGCGCTGATGCAGATTGAAAAAAAAGAGCTTTTAGACCCGGTGGCTTACATCACGCACGAACCCTGCCTAATGTGCCTATCGGCTCTTGTGGAAAGGGGAATAAAAAAAATTGTTTATGGTGCTAGGGAGCCTCGCTGGGGTTGTCTTGGGGGAGTTGTCGACTTAGAAAAAAAACTTGAGCTAGAGGTGACTAGGTTTGTTTTAGAGAAAGACTGCAAGGAAATCATTCAAAGTTTTTTTAGAATGAGGCGAAAAAAATGAAAACCATCGACGAGTTTGAGGCAATCTATAGTAAGAGCGAGAAAAATTGCGTTTGGGTCTTCCATTTAGGGGAATTTAAACAGGCTTTTTTTTCGTCCGATCCAGTTTTTGAGGCTGTCCGTTACCTGAATCGGTATCTGAAAAATTTTCGTCTAAAAGGGGTTACGCTATTTTGTGTCTTTGAGCCCTCTTTAAAAGAGACCGGTTTGATGCTCTTGTCTAGAGTTGAAAGAGTCCTATATTTAAAAAAAAATCACCCGGAAGACAGAAGTTTTCTAGATAAGTTTTTAATTCACAGGCTAGAATGGGAGCATTATGAAAGAACTTGAGCTTCTCAAAGAGATAGAAGAGGCTATTTTTCACCAAAAAGAAAAGCTTATAAAGATGGGTCAAAAAAAAATGCACCCTTTTACTGAAGAGGAGCTTTACCAGCCTTTCGACTGCCCTAGTCTAGCAAATGATCCCGAATTTCTGTATGAAGAGGGGATTTACCACGGGCAGTTAGGGGTTATGAGCCTTATAAAGGCCTTTATTTCAGAATCTGGCGCCCGGTCTTAAAATCGACAATCACACACTTCTGGCGGGCTTTGAAGACTTCAAAAAAGCGAAACAACGTTTTTTCAAATCTTTTAAGAGTTGTAAAAGGAGAGTGTCTTTTGAGTGTTTTCAAACCGTACAAATAGCCGTAAAAAACCCCTGTCGCGGTCGCGATAAGGGGTGTATAGTTACCCGACTCGATCGAGAAAAATAGGGAAAGTCCAAGACCTAACCAAATGAAATTGCGCGCTCGAATAGGGAAGATGAAAAAGAGGAGTTCCAGGTCAGGAAGAATAAAAAGGCTATAGCTGATGAGGGCGTAAAATAGAGGTTGTGGTCCGAAATAGAGAAAATTTGCACCCGTTGCCAGATAGATCCCGTAAAGGACAACAAAGGGGGCGACGCAAGAGCCCAAATAGAATTTAAAAAGATTCTTTGGGCCCTCAACTTCAAGGAAGAAGTTTGCTAGCCGAGCTACAAATACCATAAATAATGGGGCCAAAAGGGCCAAGGCATCCATGCGGATGTCAAAAGAGAAGAGTAGAGGGTAAGTAAAAATTTGAAAAAGTTTCCATTCTCTGATCCCGTAGCTGGATAAAGATAACCACTCTAAAATTGGGGCATGAATTTGGAAAGCGCGAAGCAGTGTCGGCAAAAGGCTTACGATCACGGAAGCTATAAGAATTCTTTGGATGTATTTATGCATATTACCTTACGAAAAGTTCCCTGGACGATTTAAGACCTTTAGTTTACCGAAAATACTTGTTTTTATCCACATCGATTGAGTAATATAAAAGCCTTTTAGAACAAAAAAGGGCACTCATGAAAGAAGGTAAGCACCCAGAATACCGTGCGGTTCTATTTGAGGACCAACGACAGGGGACAAGTTTGTGGTCAACTCCACACGTAAAACAAATTTGACAGGCAGCTACGAGGGTAAAGAGTATCCTTTTGTAAAGCTTGCGGTAAGCTCTCACTCCCATAGTTTTTACCTTGGGGACAAAGGGCAAAAAGGCTCGCAATACGGCAGAGCGGCGCAGTTCTTGAAAAAGTACGGCAAAAAAGGGGCGTAAACTCCCTTACCTATGGGTCTGCAAGATAAAATACGTCAGCGTCTAGATCGTTTAGAAGAAGTTGAAGCGCTTTTATCCACTGAGCAAGTGGCAAGAAACGTCAAAGAGTTTAAAAAACTTTCGTCCGAACACGCAAGACTTTCCCAGCTTAAGCAGACCCAAGACATCCTGATTTCTTCTCAAAATGGAATCCGCGAAAGCAAAGAGCTCCTTGAGCTCGAAAGCGATCCCGATATGAAAGAGATGTTAAAAGAGGAGATCTACCGCTTGGAGGTCTCCATACCTCTTTTGGAAAAAGAGCTCGTTCAGCTTTTGGTTCCTCCCGATCCCGATGATCATCGTAATGTGATTTTAGAGCTTCGTGCTGGTACCGGTGGGGAGGAGGCAGCTCTATTTGTCGCCGATTGCGTGCGCATGTATCGCATGTATGCCGATTCTAAAGGGTGGAGTTTCCAGACTATGTCAATTTCTGAAGCAGATATGGGTGGGCTTAAAGAGGCTATTTTTTCTGTTAAAGGGGAAAACGTTTTCAAATTCATGAAATTTGAGGCGGGTACTCACAGAGTGCAAAGGGTTCCCAAAACTGAAGCTCAAGGGCGCATTCATACCTCTACGATAACTGTAGCGATCATGCCAGAACCGGACGAGGAAGAAGAAATTGACATCAACGAAAAAGACCTTCAAATCGATACCTATCGCTCGTCAGGTGCCGGTGGGCAGCACGTCAATACCACCGACTCCGCAGTGCGTATTACCCATATGCCGACAGGGATGGTTGTCTACTGCCAGGAAGAGCGCTCCCAGATAAAAAACAGAGCTAAAGCGATGACTTTATTAAAGGCGCGTATGTTAGACAAACAGCGTCAAGAAAGAGAGAACGAGCGGGCAAAACTTAGACAGGATCAGGTGGGTTCAGCAGAACGATCTGAGCGCATTCGCACCTACAATTTCCCACAAAATAGACTGACTGACCATCGGGTGAATTTCACCTCTTACAACCTTGATAGAGTCATGGATGGGTACCTCAATGAGGTAACGGATGCTCTGCTTTCGGACGAAGCGGCTAGAGCTCTTAGCGAAGCTTTGTAGACATTACGCGAACTCTGCATCCTAACTTCCCTTTCAAAATTTATCCAATAAATAGGTTTTAAAAATTTCCATGAAAGAGATCGAATTTTATCATAGCCGGTTACTGGTCGACTCGACTAAATGCTTGGAGCCAAGATTGGAGACAGAGCTTTTGGTGGAAAAAATTGCGCTCAACCATAAAAAAAATCCCCCAAAATCGTTTGCGGACATTTGCTCAGGTTGTGGAACTATTGGAATTCCACTAAGCCTTGTGTTTAAAAATTCTATCGGTTTTTTTTGTGATATCTCTTTAGATGCGCTAGACATCTTGAAAAAAAATTTGGAGCTGAACAAAGTTGCGGCCAAAGTCTTTCATGGTGATCTATTAGAGCCACTAATTGCAAATAAAATAAAAGTTGATCTTTTGGTTTGTAATCCACCTTATGTGGCGTTAGAGGAGATTGATCTTTTGGATGAAAACGCCTTGAAAGAACCTAAGATTGCTCTTTTTGGGGGTGCGGACGGCTTAGATTTTTATAGACGTTTAGCCTTAGATCTGCCCAAAGTTCTTAATCAGGGGGCTTTTGTTTATTTTGAAACAGGGTATCGACAAGGTTCTAGCCTTTTGAAGATTTTCGACTTGCCCTACTACCACAACCAAAAAGTAGAGAATGACTATGGTGGACACAATCGTTTTTTTTCCCTTGTTTTTCAGTCTGAACCTCTTTTAGAATCTTAAAGCATGTTTCAAGGTTTATCGGATAAATTCCGCAATATTTTTTCCTCTTTGACAGGGGTCACTAAACTAACCGAAGAGAACGTCTCGGAGGCGGTTCGTAATGTACGCATGGCGCTGTTAGATGCCGATGTGAGTTACCCTATTGTTAGTGCATTTGTAAAGAAGGTAAAAGAGAGGGTTTTAGGTTCTGAGGCTACACACCACATCAAACCAAAAGACCTTTTTGTAAAAGTTGTGCACGACGAACTGGTGTCGTTGATGGGAGCATTAGAACCCTCAATTCGCATGAAAGGGAATCCGTCTGTATGGATGCTTATAGGTTTACAAGGGGTCGGAAAAACAACCCAGGCAGTAAAATTAGCTAACCTTTTAAAAGGGAAAAAATACAACAAAAGTCCGTTGGTTATAGCTGCCGATTTACAAAGGCCTGCCGCAATTGAACAGCTAAAAATATTGGCGACAAGAGCGCACGTTGCGGTCTATGCCGATCTACAGGAAAAAGATCCATTGGTAGTTGTGAAAAAAGGGCTAGAGCATGCCAAAAAAAATGAGCATGATGTGGTTTTAATAGATACAGCGGGACGTCTTCACATCGATCAAGCTCTCATGGAGCAAATACGCCAAATAAAAGAGATGACCCACCCAGATGAGGTTCTTTTTGTTGCGTCGGCGGCGTCTGGTCAGGATGCGGTGAAAACTGCGGATGAGTTCAATAAGGCGGTAGAAATCACCGGCTCAATTTTAACGATGCTTGATGGTACCGCAAGGGCGGGTGCGGCCATCTCTATTTTAGAGGTGACAAAGTGCCCATTGAAATTTGAGGGGATCGGGGAGGGTATCCAGGATATCCAGCTTTTCAACCCCTCATCCATGGCGGATCGTATTCTTGGCATGGGAGATGTGATCAATCTAGTCAAAAAAGTACAAAATACTTTTGACGCAGAAGACCAGCCCGATATGGAAAAAAAACTTTTACAGGGGTCCTTCACATATCAAGATTTTCTTGAACAGCTCACTAAGCTGAGTAAATTAGGTCCGATGAAGGGGTTATTGAAGATGATCCCAGGGCTGCCAGACCTACCTAATGATATCGATTTTGAAAAAGATTCGAAAAAAGCTAAAGCAATTATTTACTCTATGACCGCTAATGAGAGGCAAGGGGAGACCGAAATCGACCACGGCCGTCGGCAGCGGATTGCTAAAGGTTCGGGCACATTTATCGAAGATGTTAACCGTTTGGTGAAAGGATTTAAGCAGGCGAAGCTGTTTTCAAAAAATATTCCACAATTAAAAAAGAAATTTAAATCATTTGGAGGGTTTGGAGGTCTTTTTTAACCTCTTTTCTCTTCTCGTTATTTCCGTTTTACTGTAGAATCTTAAACATTTTAAGGAGACTATTAACCAATTATGGCAGTGAAAATCCGTTTGTCGCGAACCGGTCGCAGAAATTGCTCCAAGTTTCGCTTGATTGCTGCGGACACCCGCTTTCCAAGAGACGGGCGTTTGATCGAAAATTTAGGCAGCTATGACCCTCACCAGGTAGAAGATTCTTTAAAAGCGCAATTTGATAGAGAGCGAGTGCAATACTGGGTAAGCGTTGGCGCCGAACTCACTGATAGCGTCCATGATCTATTTAGAACACGCTTCCCTGAAGTTTTGGAATTGATCCGAAATAGAAGAGAAAAGCAGTTAAAAAAGAAACGTGAAGATTAGCATTTTATCGCTATTTCCCGACTTCTTTACAAGCCCCCTCAATGCGAGTATTTTGAAAAGGGCCCAGGAAAAGGGGATAGTAAACATCCAGAAGGTTGATATCCGTGATTTTGCAGATAATAAACATCGCAAAGTCGACGATCGGCCCTACGGAGGTGGACCGGGGATGGTTATGATGCCTGAGCCGGTACAAAATGCTATAGATTCTGTGCGAACTGAGAATGCTCACATTGTGTACTTGACGCCTCAAGGAAAACTCTTTGATGCGAAAAAAGCCGAAGAGCTAGCAAATAAAGAGCATGTAGTTCTGCTGTGTGGCCACTACGAGGGGATAGACCAGAGAGTTATAGACCTCAATGTGCACGAAGAGATCAGCATCGGTGATGTTGTACTTACCTCTGGTTGCCCTGCAGCGTTGATTGTTATGGATGCCTTGATACGATTTATTCCTGGTGTTCTTGGCGATGAGCTTTCAGCGTACGAAGACTCGTTTCACACAAATGACGGGGGATTTGATTGTCCCTCATTTACCAGACCTTACACATTTCGTGGGGTCAAAGTGCCCGAAGTTCTAACCCAAGGAGATCATAAAAAAATCTCTGAGTGGAGAGCTAAAGAGGGGAAGGCTAAGACACTTCGGGTTAGACCCGACTTGAATTTTGAGAAAAAAAACTATGAACCAACTCATTGATAAAATTAACGAAGGGCATGTGAAAGAATCCTTGACCCATTTTGTTCCTGGCGACACCGTCAAAGTTCTCTTGAGAATCAAAGAGGGTGATAAAGAGCGTACGCAAGTTTACGAAGGTACTGTAATCGGTCGTAAAGGTCGTGGAATCTCCGAAACTTTCACAGTTTTGAGAGTTGCTGGCGGATACAAAACACAACGTACGATGTTTGTGCACAGTCCTAAAATCAGTGTAGAAGTGAAGCGTAGCGGTAAAGTGCGTCGCGCTAAGCTGAACTACCTTGAACACAAAACAGGTGCAAAAGCTCGCGTTAAGGACAAGATTCGTCCTAGAGCAAAATAGAGTAGCTCTGCTTTAATGATTTTAAGGCTTCAATCTTAAAGGGAAATCCTCAAAATATGGATTCAGAAAGTGCAAACATTGCTTTTGGGCAAGGCACCATAAAGAATGCATATTTTGAGGATGCTGGTTTACAGGAGCCCCAGGATCTTTTTTTCTATGAAAATCGGGCTCGTGAATCTGGCTTCCATTCCATCGCCGGTGTCGATGAGGCTGGTCGTGGTCCCCTTGCAGGCCCTGTAGTCATCGCTGCTTGTATTCTTCCTATGGATTTTCCCATAACCGGTCTTAAAGACAGTAAGTTATTAACCGAAAAAAAACGGGAAGAGTTTTTCGCACTCTTAACACGACGAGACGATGTGGTCTATGCACTCTGTATTTTGGATCATGAACAAATCGATCGCTTGAACATTCTACAGGCTACTTTACAAGGGATGCAAAAAGCTTTAAAAAAGCTTAAAAAACAGCCGGACTTTGTTTTGATTGACGGAAATGTAGCGCCATCTATCCCTTTTCCTTGTCGAACAATTGTCGACGGAGATAAAAAATCGGCTTCGATAGCTGCAGCATCGATTCTTGCTAAAGTCACGCGAGATCACTTGATGAGGAAAATGGATAAAAAGTATCCTGATTGGAATTTTCTAAAACATAAAGGGTACGCAACAAAAGACCATCTCGAGAGGTTGAAGCAGTTTGGCGTAAGTCCAATACACAGGAAGAGCTTTGCTCCCGTACGCCTTTTATTGCAAAGGTCAAAGTACCCCCATGAAAAATCGTTTGAGCAGATGGATTGGGATATGTTGAACCCCGTTGATACCGGATGAAAAAAATGAAGCACATAGTATTGTCTGGACCCTCTGGAGTGGGAAAGTCAACCATAGCTGAACGCCTTATTAGAGAGGGCATTTGTGAACGAAGCGTTTCTTGTACCACTCGCCCAAAAAGAGCTAAAGAGACAGAAGGGTTAGACTATGAATTTGTCGATGATGAAAAGTTTCATGATATGGCAAAAAATGGGGAATTTGTCGAGGTCAAAGAGATCTTTGGCCATCTTTACGGAACGAAATTAAAGAGAATTCAAAAGGCGAAAAAACCTCTTCTTTTCGTTGTCGATGTAGATGGTATGCTCTCTTTAAAAAATGCCCAAGTGCCTATTATCAGTATCTTTATTCTCCCCCCCAATCTAGAATTATTAAAAGAGCGCCTAAACCGTAGAGATTCGAATTCATCCCAGGAGATCAACCAAAGAATTGAGAGGGCTGCTTACGAAATGACGAAAAAAGATTTCTACGACATGCAAGTCGTCAATGAAGATTTACAAAAATGTTACAACTTAGTGAAGGAGTTTATATTATCCCATGAAAAGCCAACATAAACCATTGACAACAGAATCTTACCTTGTAGAAACAAAAGACCTTTTCAAGCTGGCTCAGTCCCTTATTGGTAAAGCGCGTCATGAGATAAGAGCAGGCAAAGAGATAAAACTCCATGCACTTTTTCACAAGTAGTTTTTGTTTTTTAACAAAAAATCTTGGTTAAATGCTACACTGACTGCACCTATGAGACGACACAATAAAACTTTGATCACCGCTGCTTTGCCCTATGCAAATGGCCAAATCCACGTCGGCCACCTTGCCGGGGCGTACCTTCCCGCAGACATCTACCATCGTTACCTCTTAAGTAAAGGGGATGATAGCCTATTTATCTGTGGATCCGATGAGTATGGAATTGCAATTACCATAAAAGCGGAAGAGGCGAAAAGGACACCGCAAGAGCAAGTTGACCATTTTCATGAGATCAATAAAAAGTTGTTCGAACGAATGGGGATCGATTTTAGTCATTATTCAAGAACGACACTGAAGCATCATGCTGAGAGGACGCAGCAAATTTTCAAAGAGCATCTCAAAAACGGCTGGATTGAAAAGAAAACTATTCACCAACTCTACTCACCTATAGAGGGGCGTTTTTTAGCCGATCGCTACGTTTTAGGAACATGTCCTAAGTGTGGCTACCATGAGGCGAGAGGAGATGAGTGTACTAAATGTGGTGCAAGTTTTGAGGCGACCGATCTTTTGCACCCTGTCTCTAAAATGACGAAAATGCCTCTTGAGTTAAAGGAAACAGAGCACTATTTTTTTCGCTTCGATCTTTTCAAAGAGCGCCTAAAAGAATGGCTTGAGACCAAGAGCTTCAAACCCTCTACGATGAACTTTAGTCGCCAGTACATAGAAGATCTAAAACCCCGTTGCATCACACGAGATCTTGACTGGGGTGTTCCGCTCCCTATAGAGGGAACAAAAGGCAAAGTTCTCTATGTCTGGTACGATGCTCCCATCGGCTACATTAGTGCAACGTATGATAAGAATCCCCAACTTGTTAACGACTATTGGCTAGATCCAAAAACTCGTTATGTTCAATTTGTAGGTAAGGATAATACCACATTCCATTCGGTGCTTTTTCCTGCGATGTTGATGGGTCAAAATACTTTGTACAAACTCGTTGATGACCTTGTAGTGAATGAATTTCTTAACCTCAAAGGTGAAAAGTTTAGCAAATCATCGGGTAATTCTCTTGACCTTGAGGCGATGCTCAAGTGGATATCACCGGATCAGCTCCGTTTTTACTTAAGCCTAATTGCTCCTGAGCATCAAGATTGCGATTTTTCTTTTGAAGATCTTGTGGTTCGGGTCAACTCTGAGCTTGTTGGGAAGTTGGGAAATTTCATCCATAGAACATTAAGTTTTGTCCAATCTCGTTTGGGGTGTGTCCCTTTAATAAAGGCTCTTGAAGAGGAGGATAAAACTTTTCTAAAACAAATCCAGACCCTTCTTGATGAGGGGGCAGCCCACTACGAAAATTTTTCTATCAAAAAAGCGACAGAGACTCTTCTTGAAATGGCTCAATTATGTAATCGCTATTTCGACCACCAAAAACCGTGGAGTCTGGTCAAAGAGCCTTCTAAAGCCGATCGATTAGAGACAATACTTGCTGTCTGCATCAAGGCGGTGCAATTCCTATTAGCCCAAATGCAGCCAATCCTCCCTTTTGCAACAAAAGAGGCCTGGGGATTTTTAGGTCTGTCTAATACTCCATCCAGAAACATGGCGACTGCCTTAGAGATAAAGGAACTGAGGGCCCCTTCACCCCTGTTTCAAAAATTAGAACTAGAAATTAAAGAGGGCAAAGTGAGCGAGTCTTCCTTGAGCTGTAATTTGGATTCTCTAAAAAATGCAACGATTCTTCATCCCCTAGAAACTCAATCACCCATGATTGAATTCGCGGATTTTGAAAAAATAGATCTTCGAGTTGCTGATGTTTTAGACTGCATAATCGTACCCAAAAGTGACAAACTTCTACAATTTACTCTCGATGTTGGCGGAAGTAAAAGGGTAATCTTATCGGGCATACGCCATTTTGTGGCAGACCCTGCGTCATTGATAGGAAAAAAAGTTGCTATAGTTGCTAACCTAAAACCTCGTAAAATGATGGGAATAGAGAGCCATGGAATGATCCTTTCCGTCGTCGAAAACGGAACTTTTGAAATGCTCTCCTTTGAAAAGGCTCCTTCAGGTGGCAAAATTAGCTAAGCATCTATGAAATCTCTTAGGAGAGGCTACACAAATTTTGTCGCCTCTTCTACTGCTTTATCGATACCTGTTGCTACTTCGTAGCGGTTAGCGTCCTCTACCATGAATGCCGGCGTGGAAACAATGCGGTTGATCGGATCAACAACGCAACCATTCGCCATAGCCTCTTGGATTGTAACCCAAGAGCATTTATTTTGAGTATTTCTGTCCATCCCCATCGTTATAATTAAATTTTTCTCATTTTTCAATGCGATAGCGACAACAGCAGGGGATATGCAAATAGCAACAATAGGTTTTTTTTGTTTGTGAAACGCAAGGATAATCGTTTTTAAGCTTTCAAGGACCTCTCCCTCAAATCCACGTGTTCTAAAATTTGAAAGTATTTCAGCAGCCCCTAATCCCCCCGGTAGACAGAGAATATCGAACTCTTCTACCCTGAGCTCCTCTATGGGGTGTACATTACCCCTGGCTATGCGGGACGCCTCGTCAATTACGCCTCTTTGTTGAAGCTCTTTTTTACTCCCTTTAAGATAGGAGCGAGCCATGAATGTCTTGTCAGGGGCAAAACCCTCCCAAAGAACCCCCCTTTTCTCTAGGGCCATAAGGCATAAAACCGCCTCACTAATTTCGGTGCCCTCTTTATGACCACACCCAGAAAAAATCACTGCAGCTCGCACCTTAACCCTCCTTAGATCTCGTTTAAGAACATAATCTTTTTATTTTTAGGCGAAAAATCGACTTTCGTTTTTTTAATTTTCAAAAATATATTAAAAAAATTTTCAATGTAATTCATGATTTTTTTGATAGAAAGAACCCAGTAGGTACATACTTTTGAAAATTCATCGAATACAAAAGAGATTACAAAATCAAATAAAAATTTGCTCTTGAGTCAGCTCTTGAACCAATGGTGTTACTTTTTCGAGATTCTCCTTTAAAAAATGCTTTAATCCGGTAAATCTCTGATCGACAGCAACACTTTTGACGGCTATAGCTATCGCCCGTTTCGAGCCTACCAAGATGACAAGCCTTTTGCCTCTTGTGATTCCTGTGTAGACAAGATTTTTTACTAAGAGTTTGAAATGGCTTGTGTGGACGGGCATGACAACAACTGGGCATTCACTTCCCTGGTATTTATGCACGCTCACCGCATACGCTAAAATGAGTTCGTCTATTTCAGTAAAATCATACTCGACTTCCATCCCATCAAAAAGAACAACAAGCCCCTCTTTTTCCTCATCAATCTCTACGATTCTCCCCACGTCCCCATTAAAGACAAGCTTATCGTAATTATTGCGGATTTGCATGACCTTGTCTCCAAGGCGAAAGGTGCGCCCCATTTTGGTCACTCTTTTAAGAGAGGGATTGAGCTTATCTTGAAGAGCTACATTCATGTTTAAAGTCCCTAAAACCCCCTTTTTCATGGGTGACAAGACTTGGATCTCCTCAAAAGGATGGGCGTTTTTTTCCTGAGGAAGCCTTGTGCATACAAGCTCGAGGATTTTATTGAGTATATCCTCTGGTTTTTCCAGTGGGATAAACCAGAAATCCGATTTTGGGTCCTCCTCGAGCTCAGGAAATAGGCCCTGATTCACTCTATGTGCATTCCGTACAATTCTTGATCCTTTGGCTTGTCGAAAGATCTCTTTTAAGCGAGTTGTGGGTATTCTTTGCGATTCGATAAGGTCCTTTAAAACGCATCCTGGACCCACGCTGGGGAGTTGATCAATATCCCCAATGATGAGGAGGCGTGCTTTTAGAGGTACAGCTTTCAAAAGATGTGCCATCAGCTGCGTATCGATCATGCTTGCCTCATCTAAAATAAGTAGATCACAAGCGAGTGGATTCATCTTGTTTCTTTTGAATCCGCCCTGAGTAAAATCCATTTCAAGCAAGCTGTGGATAGTAGATGCTTTCTTTTTTGTGATTTCACTCAATCGTTTGGCAGCTCGTCCAGTAGGTGCAGCAAGAAGAATTTTTGAGGTAAGTTTTTCCGAAAGTGTCAAAATAGCCTTAGTGATGGTGCTTTTACCGGTACCCGGCCCACCGGTGATGATATGGATCTTCTCTTCCATACTCTTTGTAATGGCTATTTTTTGTTTTTTGGCAAATTCAAGCCCTAACTGTTCTTCTACCCATGGAATCGCTTTTGAGCTGTCAATTGACCGCAAGCCACAAGAGTGCCCCTCTAGCCTTTTGAGCTCTTCTACAATAGCTTTTTCGGTCTCAAATGAAGATTTCGTCCAAAGCATTTCATCCTGGGCACTCTCAAAAAGCCTGATCGATACAAGGCGACCTTCATTCACAAGCGGCTGAATCTCTTTTTCAATCAAATCCTCATCCACCTCTAAAAGGTTTTTTCCATGCTCAACTAGCCCTTTGATCGGATAACAGGTATGCCCCTCGTCGCAAAGAACTCTGAGTATGTGCTCTATTGCAGAACGGATCCGATCAACGGAGTCTTTTTTTATTCCAATTTCTTGTGCTAACGCATCAGCCGTTTTGAATCCTATTCCCGGGATATCTCTTGCTAACTGGTAGGGGTTGGTCTGAATGATCTCAAGCGCCTCTTCTTTATAGCGACGATAGATTTTTTGAGCCAAAGAGAGGCTCACGTTGTGCCCCCTCAAGAAAACCATCACGTTCCGGATGGCGCCTTGCTCAGTCCATGAACTTTTGATTTTATCTAATCTTTTTTCTCCAATCCCGTCGACCTCCTCCAAACGTTCAATATTTCGGTCCAAGATATCAAATGTCTTTGTTCCAAAATATTCTACAATCCGCTTGGCATATGTAGGCCCGATTCCCTTAATAACACCCGACTCCAAATAGCGCTCTATCCCTTTCAGATCTTTGGGCAGACTCACTTGAAATGCCTCCACAACAAACTGTCGGCCAAATGCAGGATGGTGTTTCCATAAACCTTCAGCGGTGATCGTTTCTCCTGAAGAAATAGGCATCATGTTTCCTACTACCACAACCGGTTCTTTAAGACTGGGACTTTTTAATCGCGCAACGGTGTAGCCGTTTTCTTCATTTTGAAAGACAATCTGATCGATCGTTCCGGCAAGAGTTTCAAGCATAAGGCTAGAGTGTAACTCAAAACGGCGTTAGAAAACAAATAAACACCCTTTTTTTTTCTTGATGCAGAAAACTTGAATCTAAAAAAATATTTATTTTATGGCTTATTTTTGAATTACTTTGAAGATTTAACGAAGATTGTGATAAACTATACCCTAGTAATATCCTTTTTTTGATAGGATAGTTCATCCCTGCCCTTTTTGAACTTTATTTTTGATAAAACAGGAAAATATATAAATTTTTTAATATAATTTCTTGAGGTTTTATGCATGTAGCTCGCAGTGTTGTTAATACGTTAGCCATATCTAGAAGTTTTTTTTTTCATGATATTTGTAAACGACAAGAAGAGCTTGACGGCAATCGAAATTTAAATGTTCTCGCAACTGAATGCATTTGTTTAGATGTACTAGGAAATTTTGTTAATAAGGCAGCCAAACCAACCTCCCTTTTTAGTCGCTCATGGAGGAATGTTCATTTAGGATTAGAACTTTTGCCTTTTGCCTATCTCGGAATCTCTTATAAAAAACCGATCTACCTGGAAAAATTTGACTATCTAATCAAAAACGGATCTAAATGGTTAGATGTTGCAAAACTTGTCGGTATTGTAGCTCTTTTCTATCTCAGATCTTTTGAGGCAGCAATCGGTATAGTAGTCGGATTATCGCTGGCGTATTTGCAAAAAAATACTAAGCTCCCTCGTTCTATATACGAGATACTACGGTTTTTAAGTACACCTCTTCTTGTATGGAATTTCTTTATGAGACCCATCACTGGAATTCTTTCTTTAGTTGAAAAAATCTTAATAAGTTTGGAGCTCGGGAAAAAATTCAATAATCATCTAGTTTCCAAAGAGGGAGGAATTGATTTTACGTTGGTAAATACTACTAAACCTCGCGATATAGATCCCGAACAGTTAAAGCTCTACGTACAAAAGCTCAGTTCTCAAGAAAATATAGATTTTTTTCGTGAGTTGGAATTTGACACCTCTTCGGTTCACAGGATACCCCAGTACCTAGACATAACAATCCAAGACAAACTTCAGAACGCGACAAAACAGGAAATACTAGAGGCTTTTTCAAAAAAAATCGAGGAGCTTTCCCTGCAACAACACGCACAACAGGGGTTTGAAAGATTAAAGAAAAGCTATCTTCTTGGGAACAGTTCCGACGTATTGCCCGTACAATGGAGCAAATTCGAAAAGATGTTTGGCCTTTTCTTGAGACATTTAATCACTCTAGATGAAGAGGAGCTAACGCCAATCCTTAAAAATCTTGAAGATGTTGGCAGTCACTGTGTCGATGCTTGGGTTGGAGAACTTGGAGCCATTTACCCCGATACTCAGCATTCTGGCCTTAAGAATAAAATCCATGCCTATTTTGCTGAAGTTAGGACTAACTTGTTAAATGCTTTTGTCATGTCTTTGTATCAAGAAAATCGGAAAACATTCATAGGCACTGTGCGAAATAAGTTTATAGATTTGGGCGGGGGCGTAAATGATGTCCATTACATGCAAAATCTACATCTCATCCTACGACATACATGGAGAACGAAGCTTGCAGAATTCGCGACAAGTTCCTCTGCAAACCAACAAGATTTCATTGATATTTTCGTGCTAAATCCGATCTATAAACGTATACATTTAAAAGGTGGCGTGCTTGCCCCTCAAATGTTCAGACCCGATTATTGGATTCAAGAACTTCACGGGGCTATGAAGCCACAGATTTCTATTGTAGAGCAAAAAAATGGCTTTGAAAAAGTGGTGAAGTCTTTTCAAACAATCCCATCGCAAGATCTTTTAAGTTGGATTGGAGAAAATCAGGATAAGTATCCGCTTATTAATGAGAATTACGAATACAATCCCGCTTTTTTCCATTCTACCTTAGATGATTCGGGTAAAGAATATCTTCAGCTCACTGAAAAAGGGGCAGCTTTGGTCCTTCTTGATGCAGGTATCCTTAGAGTTAAAGCTTCGTAAAAAAAAGTCTTGATTCCTATTTTTCTCTACAGTCTGGCAAGTATTTCAACCATGCAACGGAAATATTGCCTTAATGGGTACTTAAGAGATAATTAAACATTAAACTTTTAGCATTTTACCAATGGACTGCCTCGGCTAACTCAGGGAAATAGTAGTAAAGTTTAATCAAATGATCTGTTAGAATACCTCTTTATTCTAATTATTTAGTTGGAGTTTTTGAGAATGAACGGTTTAAATCTTTTTTTGCCTTCTGTGTTTTCGCAATCTCAGGAAACAACCCTCGAGAGTCTTGCTTCAATAGAAAAAACAAAAGAGCTTATTGAGCAAAACTACACAAAAAATTTTGAAAAAGAGGTAATGGAAAATCCCGAAAAGTTTTTAAAATCCCTTGAGAAGATAGTCGAAAAAACCAAAATACATATCTCTTTAGAGGAAGTAAAATCTTTTATTGAAAAAGAGCTGCAATTTGCCAGTGTTTTCCAACAGGCACTTTTGCCCCCCCCCTCCTCACTGAAAACAAAAACCAAAGATTTATTAGCCAGTATCGTCCTGCAAATGGACAATATGGTGCAAGCTTTTGGGATAAAAGATTTATTTGATCCGCCGAAGCATGAGTGGAGCGCGAGCCAAAAAGTCCATACAATATCGATGCTGAGGGCTACTATTTCCGAGATACTGACTGTTCCGTACAAAATCGGATTCGCGATGTTTAGTGCTTTTTTTATTTTGTTGAGCCTAATTTGGGATAAGCTGGAGCCGATTCCCTCATTTTTACCGAAATGTCAAAATCTATCGGATGATGAGGTGAAAGGAAATAAGGAATACTTTGGACGAGTAGAGGTGATTCAGACCATTGGAAATATTCTAAAAATCGGAAAGCATCCGATACTGGTAGGCCCCTCAAGAGTTGGAAAGACCCACACCGTAAAAGCTTTTGCAAAGGCGGTCGGCGAGGGGAAAATTCCCGAGCTCAAAGGTAAGAAGGTTTTTTATGTCAATAGCTCCATTTTGGTTGAGAAGCAGCCAAGCTGGGCCAGTGTCCATCCATTGAAAGCGCTTAGCGAAAGGATGGGGCGTCACAGAGACAATATCATTCTGGTTTTGGATGAGATACACATGGTAGCCAAAGGGGAGGAAAAGCTTGCCGATGTATTAAAAACCATGTTGGATGAGGGAGGAGAGCTCCCACATGTGGTCGGGATCACCACCGATAAAGAATATGCGGAATACGTGGAAAAAAATAGAGCCTTCAGCCTCCGATTTCAGCCTATACTCCTCAAGGGATCGACAGAAAGTGAAACAAAACTGATCTTGTCTCAGTTCGCCTTAAAACACCCTTCCCGCCCCATCATGGAAGAGGGGACTATCGATCTTATTCTCAGGTTATCTTCCGGACAAAATGAGGAGGATCTGCCCCAACCTCAAGCTGGATTAAACCTTTTAAAGCGCTGCATCAACCATATTCAAACATTTACTATGACCGATAGACAAAATAAAATCCTCTGTTTGGAGCGAGAAATCCTTAGTTTGCTTTCTGTGGATCTGGTTGGTAACCAGCGTACATCTTCCCTTTTAATCGAGAGAAAGGAAGAGGAACTAAAAGCCTTGAAAAAAGAGGAGTCCTTGACTCTTGAGCGCCTTGAGAATTTTGAGAAGCTGAAGTCTTTTTACCAAATGTTACGCCGGGAAAGGTTTGAGTCGGTTTTAGAATCTTCAAAATACCAAACTAAAGGTGATAAAGGGTGTAAAAAAGCATTCTGGGCCTACGTTTTGCAGCATTTTATCGAGCCCGTTTTTTTAGAAAAAATCAAGGGTGAGGCAAAGGAATTAGGACTTGAGCCGTTGATCACCCGTGATTTGGTTCAAAAGCTTGCCGGCAAAAATTTTTGAAAACACCCTGTTATAGGGATGTGAAATAGAGGGTTTTTAAATTCGATTTTTAAGAAATTCTTCAATTCAAACCTATAAATCCTGACGAAAAAAACATGAGCGAGTCTTAAAGTATTTTTAGACGCACATACTCTAACGACCTTTTTTCTCAACAGCGGCAATTAGACCGAGGACAACATTTTTTTGTCCTAACGATGGTTTTAGTACTTTTTTTTGGTGCACGGCAACTAAATATCTTCCTCTTGTGGTGAGGAGTCTTCTTTTGATACAGATAGACAAAAGATTAAAAAATCCATCTAGCTGAATTTTTTTTGTAGATGCTTTTACCATAAGGACCGTAACAACCTCGAGTGAACAAGGGCAAAGACATTTCTTTTTGCCTTTTAAGAGGTTTACAGGTCGTTACACCAATAGCAAATAAGGACCTCATAAAGCTTAAAGCTGTTGGGCTAGGTATTATGAAAGAACTTAAAGACTGGATCACAATCAACAACGAAAGGCTCCTTTTGGCCCATGAAAATGGTTTCAATCAGCTTTTTTTTGAAGATAGGGAAGATATAGAAGGGTGTAGGCTTTTATACCTTACCGATCAAATTCTTCGATTTTTTTAAGATATGGGTGTTTTTTAAAACCAAAGTCATGAGAACTTCTAGTACTGCAAGTCCGATTTTACGTTTAAAAAAGTCTTGATTCCTATTGCTCCTCTCAGTTATCACCGAGGATAAACTGAAGGGAGATTTCTTTTTGATGGGCAAAGAGTTTTTAGAGTCTAAAAAATGTTCTGCCTGTTCAGGGCTTTTTGAACCGATCAGCTCGAAAGAGATCCCTCCCCTTTTAGCTCAATTAGATGGCTGGGTCGTGGAGGGGGAAAAAAGGTTGGAAAAAACATTCCATTTCAAAGATTTCACTAAACCTCTTCAACTTTTAAACGCAGTAGCTTTCGTGAGTGAGATTCAGGGGCATCACCCTGATATGGAGCTCTCGTGGGGGCGGCTTTTCGTAAGAATTACTACCCATAAAATCAACGGACTGCATTTAAATGATTTTATCTTAGCCAAAAAAATCGATGAAATCTGTAGGGTGTCTTCATGATTGTCTTAGAGGATAAAGGGATCAGGGCTACATTTGATCCTGAAAGGGGTTTAAATTTGACAAGCCTCATAATTGATGGGCATGAATTAATAGAACAATCGACGAAAAAAGATTTTCTAGAAAGCTCTAGGGGACTAGGTCCTCTTATTGGCCCCCATTTTTACCATAGAGTAGCGGACACGATACCTTACCTAGATGACAATATTCTCGATAAGCTTCAAAAAAAACTCCGATTTAGGAGGGATTCAGAGCCCTTTTCCCATGGGATTGCCCGGTATGTACCCTGGAAGGTAACAAAAGAGCAGAAAAACTCTTTTCATGCTGTTCTAGATTCTCATGATACGATTGAGGGGATTACTCTTGGGGAAATCGAGGGTTTTGATTTTGTTATGGAATTTGAAGCGACTGTTTACCAACGCGAGCTCAGGATTCTCTATAAAGCTAAGAGCACCACTCAACCTGTTGTTGTAGGTTTGCATACCTATTACGCTTTAGAAGATTCGATGAAGACCATAGATTTGGTCGGAAGCCCTTTTTATTACGATAAGCTCAAAAAAAAATCGGTTCCTCCAGAGTGGTACGGAGCCCGCGGGCTAAGAATACCTCTCGATAAGCCCCTAGATTATACCTTTTCACCCCAGCTCGATAAGGAGGGGTTTGGAGAGGTAGAGGTCCAAAGAGGGGTCTCTACATTCCTTATTCAAGCAAAAGCTTCTCCCGATCTTTCCTTTCAGCTCTATAGAGGTGAAAATAGCCCTTTTATCTGCATAGAGCCTATTGCAGCTTTAAACCCAAGAATTGTGACACAAAAAAACGCCTCAATTGAGGTAAGGATTTCGCTTTAATGGCCCATTTTTTTCGTTATACTTTAGCTCCACTCTTTTTAATGGTAGCGACCCCGATTTTTGCATTTGTTTTTTGGTTTACAGCTACCGAGTACCAAGGATCTTTGCTCAATCTCAAAGAGTTTTTCTTACAACAGGGATTTATCAACGGGTTATATGCAATAATCGCCCCCGTTTTTTTTGGTTCTAAGTTTGCTTGGATTACAATCGCCTGCTTCATGGTTTTTGAGATCCTTTTAATGAAAATTGTTCCGGGAAAAAAGTATTTTGGACCCACAACAGCCAAAGGGAATATCCCTGAATACAAAGAAAATGGGTTAGCCTGTTATCTAATTACTTTAGCGCTTTTTTTTGTCCTGACTCATGCAACAACTTTTTTTCGTCCCGAATACCTGTACTCTCATCTTGGTGAGTTCATAGGGGCCATGAACCTTTTTAGCCTTCTTTTTTGCGCTTTTTTATACCTTAAAGGGATCTTTTCTCCCTCTACTTCGGATCATAGTAAAACAAACAACCTCATATTTGATTTTTATTGGGGTACAGAGCTTTATCCGCGTGTTTGGGGTATAGATCTAAAGCAATGGACAAACTGCCGATTTGGAATGATGGGATGGCCTTTGATCATTTTATCCTATTTATACGCCCAAAAAGAGAGTAGCGGATTCACGTACGCTATGTTGGTAAGTGTTGGATTACAGCTCGTTTATATTACCAAATTCTTCGTTTGGGAAAAGGGGTATATGCGCTCTATTGATATCATGCATGACAGAGCGGGTTATTATATCTGTTGGGGTTGTTTGGTATGGTTGCCAGTCATCTACACCTCAGTTCCCCTTTTTTTAGTAGGATTGCCCGAATCTCTACATTTACTAACGGCCGTTTTCATCTTTATAGTGGGTTCTATCGCAATTATCATGAATTTTTGGTGTGACTATCAGCGCATGCTCTTAAGAGAGCAATTCCAGAAAAAACACAAACTTTTTGAGATAGATTATATTGAAGCCATCTCCAAGGAGGGTGAGGATAAAGGGAATGTTTATCCGCTTATAACAGGTGGTCTATGGGGAATATCAAGAAATTTTAGGTATGTTCTCGAGCTTTTAGGGGCATTTTTATGGACTATCCCTGCAGGGTTTTCATTAGCTCTGCCTTGGTTCTATTTTGTTTTTCTATTGATATTGCTGGTCGATCGAGCCAATCGCAACGACCAAAGATGTAAAAAAAGGTACAAAGAGGATTGGGATCTTTATTGCAAAAAAGTCCCATATAAAATTTTTCCAGGTGTTTATTAAAAAATTAGGAGGATGACATGGGAGGACAAATACAACCACCTTCAAAATGGGGGGGTGTAGGGGGTTATTACCAATTTGGAGATAGTCCCGACTTTAAAACTTTGATGCAGAACTTTTATCAAGCTCTGATCGACGTCCAAAAACAACCAAATCTTGTAAACTTAAGAAGCAATTCCTCAAGCTTACAGGAAGTCTACGATAAACTTGCACCCTTTAAAGATCAGGGTAAGCTAAATTTTCTTAGACAAATATGAGGCTCTTAATAACAAGTTCTTAGCGTTCATGAATCTATCAAAAAATTCCCATCCCCACTCAAATTAAACCGGTGGGCAGTTGGGTGAAATGGATTAAGCTTATGAAGAATTTCACAATCATTGGACCCAGTTTAGCCAAGACACAAATGCGGGAAAATATTTAAAAAAATTCCAGTTATTTTAAGAACAAAACCAATTTTGCTGATTCGCAATTATTTCAAGCTATTGAAATAGACTACAGCCAGCCTGCACGAAGTAGCCATGCCGATGATTTCAATAATTTGAATATACAATATCAAAACGCTTTCAATGATTTGATGAATACGGTGGGCAATTACCAGTAGCTAAAACCTTGGGGTTTTTTTGGCTAAAGAAAGGGTGCTAGAAACTATCAAAAGAGTTTTTCTCCACTATATCGGAAAGAGTTTCATAAATTGCTAAACAGGCGGCTTGTGCTGTTTTTTCGACTTTAGCCCTTTCGTTGTTTTTCCATTGAACTTTGTGTTGCGAAGAGTAGTTTTGAAAGGCTTTGTAAGCATTAAGTAGAGATTGTCTACCATGAGCCAAAACCTCCTGAACCTGTCCATTTGTTAAAAAAGAGTGATTCAACATTTCGGATGGAGTATTGTTTTCGTCTGTAAGCGCCTCGATGTAAGGAAGGTAAAGTTCAAAGGCCGCATCAAAAGCTGTCTCTTCATCCAAAGCGTACTTTTTACTAAGGTGTTTTTGTAGCTGTAGGGGATCAAAGACTTTAAACATTTCAGAAACTGGGACGACAATAGCCCCGCTAGAACCGGTAAACGATTTAAATTTATCAGGAAGGGCAAAATAGAGATTTTTTGCAAAATTTCTTGCCTTGAAATGATTTTGGGGAAGCTCTTTCAGGTTTTTTTGAACAGAAAGTTTTTTCAAATCTATAGGGACAATATTCTCCATCTTTTGTGAGGCCTTAGCCATTCTATAAGGCTCAGAGGTAATCAAGGCCCGAATATTTTTAAAAATCGTGTCTGAAGACTTGAGGTGCGATTCTTGTTTAAGACTCTCAATCAAACGCCTCGATTCCATATCCCTTGACGGGGGTTTATGGGGTTCAAAGGTCGCGCGTTGCATAAACTCTTTCAGCTCATCGCTACCGTAGCCGCTGAAAAAAGCAACACCAGGCTCAGGCATATAACAAGAAAGGGGAAAAACACTATTCATAGCGCTGCGCACAGCCATGTCTATTTTTGTTGCTGCCTTTGAAAGTTTACCTGCTGATTGCGGCATATTGTAGCCAAAGCTGACAACAGAGGGGAAGGCATTTCCTTCTGCGAGGTAATCTAAAATTGTGTCGTCCAAAAGTCTAAAATACCCCTTTTCTCCTTTTAAAGAGATGGCATCATCGTCCATCGTTAGAAAATAGTGGGTGTTGTCAGGAGCAAGTCTTGCCATAGTATCTGTTAATTCACGGGCTGCAACACTTTTTAGGATCCGGTTTCGGATTTTGCAAAAAGGGATTCTATCGAGAATAGAGGGCTTTAGTTTTCCCTGTTCAGTAAGCTCGATTTCTTTTCGTAATAAGGCGCCCTTCGAAGGATCCAGCATCTTCACTTTCTTGAAAGCTTTGCGCGCTTTATCGAGATAGGGGGGAGCTTTTTTAGATTGTTTGTAGCTAAAGGGGATTTTCCAGAAAAACCCCTCAGCCTCAATGTGTAGACTATCAGGGGGAACAAAATTTCTAACGACTTTGATGAATTCCTTATTCAAAGCCCGATCAATTGATTTGTATTGGTTCAACCCAAAACAGACAAAAAGTCTCGACTTTGCCTCAGAAGAGGAGTCAACCTTGCCGGGTTCGTAAAAACCCTCTTGAGCGAGTATCTTTACCTGGTCTTGAATTTTTTTGTATAAGGGGATCTGTTCACCCTCTAAGTGTAAACGGGGCTGCATGGAAGAGGGAATTGTCACCCAGTAGACATTTTCCGACTGATCTACACTTTTTTCTGATTGGATGGGAGTTTTTAAAGTCTCAAAACGTTTTGAGGACAATTTAGCCAACCCCTTCTCGCTTAAAGCGTAGGGGAAATGGGTAGAGAGGGTCGCACTTTCAGAAAATAATAGATCAAATAGCCAATCTTGGTTCGCTTTTTTCTCTTTCAGATGCACTTCTAGGTGCTTTTTAGCCTCAAAAAGAGGAACATTATTCACAGACATCCTGTAAAATATATCATATTTTATTATTTTTTTCACTATCTGAAATTTAAGCACGTAAAGATCAGGCTCTTGCATTTTTAGGGAAAAAAAGATAAAGCCAAGTTTAATGGTCATCAAGCTAGGGTTGCCGATCGCATCGGTTGTAGGGGTTTTATTGGCGGTAAGCGCCATGGTTGTAGGCGCTCAAAAAGCTCCCTTACGCCCGGTTCTTTTCCCTCCGTCAGTGTCTCCCTATAAACACACGATAGCCGGAAGCGGGGTTGTAGAGGCCTCTTCGAACGATATTCACATCGGCACTCCCTTTAACGAGATTATATGGGATATTTTTGTTAAAGTGGGGGATGTAATCAAAAAAGGGGATCCGATTTTTCAGCTTGATACCAGAACCTATGAGGCGCAACTTGTTGAGGCGATGGCTGCCAAAGAAAGGGCTCAAATTGATTTGGAAAATGCGGCAACCGAGCTTACTTTGTATGATTCTCTTAAAGATAAACGGGCGATCAGCTTGAATAGCTATAACCAAATATTTTATAAAAAACAGGCTGCGTTGGCACAAATTGAGGTGCAAAAGACAAAAATACGCACTGCTCAAACATTTATCGACCGGTCATTCATTATAGCTCCCTGCGATGGGAAAATTTTGCAAAAAAATATTAACAAAGGCGAGACCGCAAACCTTTTCGTTGCTGAAAGTCTCGTAGTGTTTGGTCCGATTTGTCCCTTTCACCTTAGGGTGAGCATCGATGAAGATGATGCTTGGAGATTTAAATCCAACACCCCCGCAACCGCTTTTGTGAGAGGCAATAGTTCAATTTGTTTTCCTTTGAAATGGGTGCGTACAGAGCCTTTAATGATCCCCAAAAAAAATTTGACGGGGGATAACTCGGAAAGAGTCGATACGCGTGTTTTGATTGTGATTTATGAATTCGACTGTCAAACTCCTTTTGTTTATGCCGGGCAGGTGATGGATGTGTACATAGAATCGATACCGGCCGACACAAGGTTTATGAATGGGAAAAACTAGATTTATAGCCCTTGGATTACTTTGGGGTTGTAGCGTTGGTCCAAAATACCATGAGCCGAAAATTGAAACCGCTAGAGATTATAAAAACGCTGAGGGGAGTGTGGATGCAGAGGATCCCTCTTATATCTCTTTGAGCTCTTGGTGGAAACAGTTTGAAGACCCTGTCTTAGATCAAATAGTAGACCAAGCTATCCAAAAAAATTACAATCTATTGATCGCATTTGAGAGAATCAAACAGGTAAGAGCTTATTACAACATTAAGACCTCTAACCTTTTCCCTACCTTAGATTTCAATGGAACTTTTAGCCGTTACGCAACAAGCCAGAACCTTTTTGATTCCCCCTTCCTAGGTCCCAGAGTACAGAATCTTTTTCAATTAGGGTTCGATGTACAGTGGGAAATTGATCTTTTTGGACGCTTGAGAAATTTAAAAAATGCGGCTCTCATGGATCTGTTTGCTACTAAAGAGGACTTTCAATCCCTTTACATCACTATTTTAGCTGATGTAGCGCGCAATTATACCCTGTATAGAGCGTTTGAAAAAAAGCTGAATAATCTCAAAAAACAGGTGCAAGTGCGCACTTTGATCAATGAATTGAATCTCTCTTTAGCAAAATCGGGTCTGGAATCTTGGGAAAAATATTATACAACGCGTGCTGAAATTCGAGCCATAGAGGCGAAGATCCCTCAGCTTGAAATGCAGGTGCAATACGCAAACAATCGTATCGCTATTTTGATTGGTGAGCAGCCCGAAAATTTCACCTTAAAAGGGGAGGGGGAGATTTTAGCTGCCAAGGGGCGTGTTCCGTTGGGCCTACCCTCGGATCTTTTAAGGCGTAGACCCGATATCCGTCAAAAAGAAAGAGAGCTTGCTGCTGCAACCCATAGAACTGCGGCGGCTGTTGCCGACTTTTTTCCTACCTTTTCTTTAAGTGGATCTTATGGTTGGGAGGCGAGCCGTTTTTACAAATGGTTCCGTCCACAAAGTAGTTACTGGGACATAACACCGGGCTTAACTCTTCCTTTGATCAATTTTGGACGGATACAGGCCCAAGTGGATCTGAAATACGCAGAACAAAAAGAGCTCTTTTACGATTACCAAAATGTTGTTTTGCAAGCCTTGGAGGAGGTAGAGAACAATCTATTTACCTATTTACAACAACAGGTAAAAATCACCACTTTGGATCTGGAAGTGCATGATTTTTTTGAGAGTTATCAACTGGCACTTAGCCGATTTCAATCGGGGTTGAGCCCATTATCTGAGGCGTTATTGCAAGAATGGTACTATCTAGGTTCCGAATATGAGTGGATCGAGGCAAATCAAGTTTTATCAGAGGGTCTTATTGCCATTTATAAATCTTTAGGCGGGGATTGGGAATGTTCCTCTACGCCCTAAAAATGCTCATCAATGACAGAGCGAAGTATATTGGGATTGTCATGGGGCTCTCTTTTGCTTCATTTATTATTGTCCAGCAGGCCTCTATTTTTGTCGGTTTGATGCTAAGAACGGTGGGTTTTATTCAGGATACCCCTCAACCAGACGTTTGGGTGATGGATGAGAAAGTGCAATTTATTGATGATGTGAAACCGATGAGCGATACGAACCTCTATAGGGTTCGAGGCGTTGATGGTGTAGCCTGGGCAGTTCCTCTTTATAAAGGAATTCTTAAAGCAAGACTTTCGAGTGGGAACTACCAAAATTGTAACCTCATTGGAGTGGATAGTGGCACCCTCATTGGTGCTCCTCCTATTATGCTAGAGGGGAATATTGTCTCGCTTAGAGATCCAGATGCGATTATTGTGGATTATGTGGGTGCGAATAACAAACTCTCTTTTGATTTTCCCATCAATCAAAAACCCCTTGTTGTGGGAGATGTTATCGAGATCAATGATAATAGGGCAAAGGTGGTAGGAATCTGTAATTCTGCTAGAACTTTTCAATCTCAACCAGTAGTTTATACCACTTTCAATAGAGCCCTCAATTTTGCCCCAAACGAAAGAAAACTTCTTTCGTTTGTCTTGGTAAAAGGTAAAGAGGGTGTAAACCCCAAAGAGCTTGCAAAAAAAATTCGTAAAACTACAGGACTGAAGGCCTTTGATGCAAAAGATTTTAGATGGTTGACGATCTCTTATTATCTAAAATACACGGGAATTCCTATCAATTTTGGGATAGCGGTTCTTTTAGGTTTCATTATTGGGACAGCAATTGCGGGGCAAACATTTTACAATTTTACCTTAGATAATCTTCGCTATTTTGCAACCTTTCGCGCGATGGGTGCCCCTATAGGGATGTTGCGAAAAATGATTCTTTTGCAATCTTTTTGGGTCGGTGCGATTGGTTGGGGACTAGGCACGGGTGCAGCATCTATTTTTGGTTTTGTATCCAAGTTTAGTGAGCTCTCTTTTGTTTTAACCTGGTGGCTCTTTTTAGCTTCCATGCTGGCTGTAGGATTTATCTCAACCCTCTCCTCCTTTATATCTTTAAGAAAAATTCAGAAGATGGACGCGTCCATCGTTTTTAAAAGCTAGGATCAAATTTCATGGAAGCTATACGCTGTGAAAAACTCTGTAAAACTTATGGTTCAGGTCCAAATGCGGTTCAGGCTGTAAGGGGAGTTGATCTACAGGTGAATACTGGAGAGCTTCTTTTGATTGTAGGACCCTCTGGGTCGGGCAAAACGACTTTAATCTCTTTAATAGCCGGTATTCTTCCCTACGAAGAGGGTGAATGTAGAGTCTTTGGGGAAGAATATAAGGAGATGACGGAGGAAAAAAAGACCACCTTTAGAAAAAATACTATCGGGTTTGTTTTTCAATCGTTTAATTTGATCCCCATGCTGACTGCAACAGAGAACGTAGCGGTTCCTTTGTTGCTAAACGGAATTTTGCCCCCCGATGCAGAAAAAAAAGCTAGAGAACTTTTAACTGAACTAGATCTCAAAGACAAGCTTGATATCAGCCCAAAAGAGCTTTCGGGAGGTCAGCAGCAACGCTTAGCGATAGCTCGTGGTTTTATTCATGAGCCCAAATTGATTGTTTGTGATGAACCAACAGCCTATTTAGATCACAAAACAGGGGATATGGTAATGGATATTTTAAAAAACAAGGTCTTGAACAAAGATCGAGCCATCATCGTTGTTACCCATGATCCAAGAATTTTTTCCTATGCAGATAGAGTTGTGCATATGGAAGACGGGCAACTTTCAGAAAAATCCCTATCTTAAACTGTTCTTAACTATATCTTTTAAATTTTTCTTCACAAAAAAAACCCATCCTGAATATCTTAAGAGGGAGTTCTAGTCTGCTATAAGGGATTTATGCGAAGCGAGTTTTCTCAAACAAAATGTGAGTATTTTTGGAATGGCCCAGTATTTGTAAGTTTATGTAACGAGGTTCAAGAAGAAACCCGATTTTCGTACTTATCTCTACTATCTTCAGGCGTATTGATCGGTGGAATGGCTTATGTTGCTCTAAACAGTAGACGTAATGTGCAACTCATGGCTCTTATAGATGGTGGAGCAAGAAAAATAGGATCTCTTTATCGAAAGTTTTTTGAAAAACACTTCCCCCCTCAAACGCAAGCTTGCCAACAAATTATCAAGGACTATTTCGAGACAGGGTTTCTAAAATTCTCGGCTCTTGAACATCTTTTGATTCAAAGTTTACTTCCCAAAGAGGCTAAATTGGTGAGCGATTTTCATCAGATATTTCAAGGGCGCGTTGATGGGAGCGAGGCGGTTCAAAGAGAGGTTACAGAGGCTATTTTGAAGATCCTCAAGGTCAAAGAAGAGCAATTATTGAATTCCTCAAGGGGTTGGGATTTTGAGGAAATAGAAAAAATGATGGAATCGCTTGGTCTTGAAGAGGCTTTTTCGGTTCTAAAAGAGGCACATCCAAATAAAAAAGAGCTTGTAAGCTTTGGCCCCTGGAATCTTTATATGAGGGCTTTAAATCTTATCCATGAAAAAAGGGCTCAAATTCATCTAGATAAATATAAAGAGGTGAACCGAAATCTCCTTCATCAGATTAAAAGTTTTATTCCAAGAGAAAAAAGGGAGATCATCGAACTTTTATTTAAAGGAGTTTTGGAAATAAAATTTGAGGGGACTCATGATTACGAGCTCGTGGGACCTCAAGAAGATTATGCTGCAGAAATTGAAAGAATAAGCCTAGAAAGGAGTAAAATCGACGGCTTTTTGAAAATTTATAGCTGTATAGATACTCCCTTAAATAAAATTGAAGAGCTCGATCCTCATAACTATTTAAGATCTTTGTTTGCACAAATCCGAGACACCTCAAGAGCAAAAGAGATTTTCTCCTCAATAGGGCTTGGGCAAATTTTTATGACCTCTTTAGCGGAAGACCCCGATTTATTAAATTCGGATAAAAGCTTGGTCGATTTGATTTTAGGACTTCAAACGAAAGGGGCGCAAATTTGCGGTTGGTAACTGTTATTCTTTAGAATCTTTTCGTTCTAAAGTGGCAGTAAGGAGTTTTAGAGGTTTTTTCATAATATTTTTGATGAACCTCTTCAGCAGGATAGAAGGTCGTGGCCGGTATTAAGTCGGTTGCGACTTCTATTCCCTTTTTTGATAGCTCTTGAATCAATCTGAGCGCCAGCATTTTCTGCGGATTCGATAGGTAAAAAATCGCTGATCTATATTGAGGGCCGATATCGGGTCCTTGTCCATTTTCTTGGGCGGGATCATGAATCTCAAAAAAGAGCCTACAAAGAGCTTCAAAATCTACTTTCAGGGGATTAAACGTGACTTCAATCGCTTCATAGTGGCCGGTTTCATGGGAGCAAACCTCCTCATATGTGGGGTTCACAACATTTCCGCCGGTGTATCCCACAACTGTCTCTATAACCCCCTCGGTACGGTCAAAATAATATTGCATCCCCCAAAAGCAGCCTCCTGCAAAAATGGCTCTCATTAGCCCTTTGGGAGTCTTTAATGGGATAAATCTTAAGGAAATGGAATTAACACAATGCCTGGTATTTTTTGGGGTGAATCCTTCATTAAGAAACACATGACCTAAATGTGCCTTGCATCTATTACAAAGAATTTCTACTCGCCTTCCATCAATATCCATTACCCGCTCGACCGCTTGATCGATCGCATCATCGAAAGCGGGCCAGCCACAATGGGAATCGAATTTGTCCTGGGAAAGATAGAGTGGGGTATCGCATTGGCGACATACATAGATACCACTCTCTTTATTTTTTTCGTATTCACCCGTATAGGGACGCTCTGTCCCTTTTTGCAAAATCACTTTGGATTCATTAGGATTTAAAGGATGGTGTCTTTTCATTTCGGCCCCTTTTTCTAAGTTACTGCATCAAATAAAAAAGCTATCAAAACAGAGGAAGAGGCTATCCCTAAAGCAAGAGGGGATTGCATGGCACATAAAGGGGCTAAAAGAATAGGGCCCAAAGTACAACTCAGGATCCAAAAGAGGGTGGATCTCTGAAAAAAAAGAGGGGTTTCAAGATTTTCTTGCTGTTGCAGTCGAATTTCTAATGATCCCAAAGATAAGGATGAGCTTGCTACTAATATTGGTATGATGATCCAAAAGATCCAAAGAATCGAATTTTGGCAAAAGGCAAAAATCCCTAAAGCTCCCAAAAGAAGGCAAGTTAAAGAGACGATACGCATCTTATCTAAAGAAAAAAAATGGATAAGAATAAAAAAGGCAAAGAACCAGATGAAAAAATAAAATGCAAAAAAATCGCCAAGAGTTTCAACGGCTAAAGAGAAATTTTCCACTAAAAATAAAGAGTTGAAGATAAGAAAGTTGGTCCAGCCAAAAATAAAGAAAAAAAGAACTAAATAGAGTCTTTTCGACTCTTTTTGTTTTATGATCAAAAGAACCTGCCCTAAAAAAGAGGGGGGGGCGGCCTTTAAATAAGAGGATGAAACAAACCCCCTCTCTTTATAAAAAAGAAGAGTGAAAAAAAATTGAAGCAAAGAAAGAAAGGAACCAAAAATGAAACCTCCAGATCCATGGATCCAAAAAAAATTGGAAAGTTTTCCCCCGATCCAAGGACCTAACATGAAGGCAAGCGCACCAGCGGTAAAAAGAATATAAACACCCTCTTTTTTGAAGGGTGGGTCTAATAAGTCATGTACCGCTCTTTGACCTATTAAGACTGTTCCAGAACCTAACCCTGTCATTAGGCGTCCGGCAAATAAAAAACTAAGGCTCTCTTCAACCGTACCAAAAGCTAAGAGACCATATCCTAAAATCGACAAAAGGCTTGACGTAATCAAACACCCAAAACTCAAGAATTTTTGGACAAAAAGACCAAAAATCCAATTTCCCAAAAGGTGCCCAATCCCAAAAAAAGCATAGAGCAAACCGATTATAGCCATCTTGTAAAGAACAGAGTCGTTGTAGGAAAAATAAAGAAAATTTGGATACAAACCTAGAAACGCAAATAAAGGAAACGGTAGTGAAAACCCTAGCCAGTCCACCATATAGGTATAGACTAGGACGTAAAAGTTTTTGCGTTGCCCGTTACAGCTGAATTGCATTGTTTTCTTTAGCCTCTTCTACCTTTATAAAAGGCCCAAACTGTTAAAAAAGCTCCTGTACCCACCAGCACCCAGCCAGCAATGTCTAGATTGTTGGCAACCGATTGAAAATAAGCAATATCTTTCTTCCCATCATTGATTTGGTTTTGGATTGGACCTGTAGCCGTTCTACTAAAAAAATAAAGGGTTGCATTTCCTGAAGCAGCTGAATTTGCTGCGTTTACAGCCGATTGCGCTTTTTTCACCTTGCGTTTTCCTTGGTCTACTTGGGAACGGATATAGTAAGACCCAATAAAAGAAGAAATTCCCAAAAGAATCAGAAGAATCCCTATTATTTTATACCATTTCATGTGCGATGTTTGTTCCTTAATCATAAGGGTTCCATCGCACATGAGATAAAAAAAAGAAATGAGTTTTTCTTTTTTTTTGAGAAAACCGGTACAGTTTAGAAGTCCACAGTCGGGGTAAAGACATTGTTAAAGTAATTGGTGGTGATATTGAGAGCAATCACTCCCACAATCTCTATTAATTCCTCCTCTTTAAATCCGTATTGGAGCATTGTTTCGATATCACTATCGGACACATGCCCCCTTTTTTCGAGCACTTTATGGCAAAACTGTAAAAGAACCGCTGTTTTAGGGTCTTCGCTTTTACATTTAAGGTTCTGCTCTATCTCTTTATGGGGGATTTCACAAGATTTTGCAATTTTGGAGTGGGCTGCAGTACAGTAGGAGCAAGAGTTAAACCCTGCAACACAAAGGGCTATTGCTTCGCGTACTTGAGGGGTGAGATGGCCATGCTCCAGGCTTTTAGAAAAAGAGGTAAAACCAGTAAACATCGATTTAGAATGCCCCATCAATTTAAAGATATTTGGGGTAAAACCTAGCTTTTTTTTCATTTCAGCTAAGTGCGTCTCTACTTGAGGGTCATAAGAGCTTTTAGGGTGAATGCGACTCATGTCTTCTCCTTTGTTAAAATGATTCCGGGTGCTGCATGTAATCCTACGAGAATTCCTCCTTCAACGATTAATTTAGAGCCGGTGATAAATTTCGACTCTTCTGATCAAAGATAGATACCGCCCTGGCTAGTCTTATGGGCTTTCCCAGCCGACAAAAAGGGATTTTTGAGGCGATCTTTTTTCTTTTCAACTCCTCATTTTGTCCAGCTTCCATCGGATCCCAATAAAGGGTATCGATGGCCCCAGCATATATGGAGTTGCAGCGAATGGGATAGTTTTGTGAGTAATACTGCAATTCTACCGATTTTGTGAGGTTTCTCACATTAATTTTAGATGCAGCATAACCGCACATTGTAGGGACACCAACATTTGTCGATCGAGAGGAGATGTTTATAATACTTTCTCCATGCTTTTTCATAGGTTGGATAGCAAAGGGGCAACCCAAAAAAGTTTCTTCCAAATTTACCGCATGATCTTTTTTAAAATCCTCCAAAACAGCAAAGGCGCACTTTTGCATGTGAATTCTAGCAATTTGAAACCCGATTTCGTGCTGAGGTCCTGTTATGATCGCTTCCTTGCTCTCCACTATACCTTCACGCATGTTTGTCTCATGATTTTCATTTACTATAAAGTCATAAAACAAAAAGAAGCAAGAGATGATATGGATCATAATTTTTTGAAAAATAGCACGAAAATTGAAAAAGCCGTATCAGAGCTATTTAGCTCTCGATAATATTAGAGCCGTTATAAATGGTTTTATTTAAAAGCCCTTCAGAATGGTCTACGATCAAAGCGACCGTTGCATCTCCGGTAATGCTGATTGTAGTGCGCATCATGTCTACAATTCTATCAATTCCTAAAATAAGGGCGATCCCCTCAATGGGTAAACCGACAGCACCAAGAACAAGGGGTAACATTACTATCGTACCACTTGGGATACCCGCACCGCCAATTGAGCCTAAAGAGCCTGTAAATCCGATGAGCACGTAATCGTAAAACGATAAAGGTTTTCCCAGAGCTTGTGCAAAAAAAAGGGCTGCAAGGCTTATGTAGATCGCAATCCCCACCATATTTATGGAGGCACCCAAAGGTAAAACAAATGAAGAACTGACTTGGGAAATACCTAAATTATCTTTTGCGACACGCATGGTTGTAGGCAAGGCTGCCTTACTGCTTGAGGTGGAAAAAGCGATTACCTGGTATTCAAAGCTTTTTTTGAAGAAGGGGATTGGGGAGAGTCCGGTCGTCATCCATATTAAAACCCCAAAAAGTAGATACTGGATGAAAAAACCCAGATACGCACAACCTACAAGCTTTAGGAGTAAAAGAAGTACAGTAGCTCCCTGGCTTCCTACAACCCACGCAGTCAAAAAACAGGCGGCCAAGGGCGATAGCTGAACAATTAGATGTACCATCTGAAATACCATGTGTGAAACCACTCGAAAAAAATCGGAGATTTTATCCGCAATTTCTCCTTTGATGGTATTGATGGTAAAACCGGTAAAAAGGGCGAAGAAAACGACTTGTAAAATAGTCCCTTGTGCCATAGCTCCAATCGCATTGTCGGGGACAATATTCAAAATGGTATCAAAAATTTGTAAAGTCGTTTGTGCGGGGGCACTATCAGGCATAAACGATTTATCTAAATTGAGTTTAAGGCCTGTTCCAGGCTCCAAAATTGAACCAATAACTAAGCCGATTGTAATGGCTAAAAATGTGGTAACAAGAAAAGCAAAAAGGGATTTTAAACCTAACCTCCCCAAAGTTTTAGTGTCTTTTACGTTGGTGATTCCGGTCACAATTGAAAAAAAGATGAGAGGAATGATGATCATTTTGATCAAGCGGATAAAAATATCCCCCAAAGGTTTAAGATAGGTGGCCCACTCTCCTAAAAAAAAGCCCAAAAGAACCCCTAACACCAGTCCAATAATCACTTTTTTCCAAAGACTCAAATGCCTCAATTTCCTATCTTAAATTTCACTAGTTTATAGTAAAGGTTTTAAGAAAAAAAAGCATCGAAAAAAGTAATCACACAAACTTAAAATTTAGGCCTGTAAAATCTTCTTTTTAGCAGCGTATTTATCAAAGGGTTTACTCACTAGATAAGAGGCAAAAAGAAATGAAAGGGGCATGATAGAAAAGGAGGCCAAAAAGCTTTCAAACGGGTAGAGGCGATTGCCCATTTCAGTCATCGAGCCAGACCAAAAAAGATCCATCAAAGTCCCTGTCAAAGGCTGTATCAGCATCGGAAGCCCCATGATGATCACAGCAGCAATTCCCATCGAGGTCCCTTTCAAATGCTCTGGACTGTTTTCAGTGATGGTAGGGTAACCTAAGACTTGCGAAGAGGTGAAAAGTCCCAGAAAAAAGAAAAGAAAACCGAGATAAAATAGAGAGGAGGGGGCAAAAAGGATCAAAAACATCGTGATACTGGATAAAATTCCCCCTAAAACCATCCAGCGTCTACGCATCCCGAAAAGATCGGAGAGTGTTCCGTACATCGGTGAACCAAAAATAGTGCCGATCGCAATCATGCTCGCTATAAACGCACTTTTTGCAAGAGAGATGCCATGAATTTGTGTCAAAAAAAGACTTGCGAAGACGGCGCTGATCACCATGAGAGGTAGGTTAAGAAAAGCCGTATACAGTCCAACTTTCAAAGTAACAGGATTTTTTAGAGCTGTTTTGAGTTCAACTAAAAGATTCTGACCCCTACTTTTTCTTTTCTCTTGCTCAGGGTTATGTATGGTCCAATATAATAAACCCAGTAAACCCACCCCAAAAAGGGCATCTAAATAGAGTGCTTGTCTCCAGCCGAATTGTTCAGCAAGAAGAGAAAAGGGCGATTGTGCCACAAATGCTCCTAGCATCCCTATTGTGATAATCCACCCCATAATACGCCCTTGCATTTTTTCATCAAACCATCGAGTCACAAGGATCATACAACTTAAAAAACAAAAAGCATTTCCAATTCCTGAGACAAAATGGCAAATTGCAGCTGTCCAAATATTGTGTGCAGAGGCAAACCCTATTGTTCCCAAAACACATAAAAAAAGAGCTGATAGAATCACTTTTCTCACCTCAAATCGGTCCAAAATCATCCCGGCTGGAAGAAGAAAAAATACGTCGGCTAAGAGATATGTAGCGCTAATGTAGCCAAAACTTGTGGCGCTTAAGCCCAAATCTTTCATCAATAGAGGGGAGATCGCATTCATCATATGTAGCTGCATTAGCTCATACGCCAAAAAAAGAGCTGCAGAAAAACAGACAAAATAAGGCATAAGTTTTTTCATAAGGCGCTCTCCATTTTAATTTCTTGTTGAACGTTAAAAACCTCTTTTCGAAAACAGCGCATGCATTTGGAAATATAACTTTCGTTTCCTCCGATCTGAATTTGTGAGCCTTTTGTGACTACTTTCCCGTCTTTGTCAATTCGCAAATTCATGGTGGCCTTTTTTGAGCAGGTACAGATCGTTTTGATTTCGGTAATCTCTTCAGCCCAAGCTAAAAGGTAGCGGCTACCCTCAAAAGGTTCGCCTAGAAAGTCCGAGCGCAGGCCATAACACAAAACCGCTACTTTTAAGTCATTAGCAACCTCAAAAAGATCCTCTACCTGTTTTTTTTTTAGAAAATGGGCCTCGTCGATCAAAATGCAACGGATATTAGCTGTGTGCTCTAATTGGTGCTCCACGTAGGACATAAAATCGAAATTTTCATCAAAAGGAACAGCCGTTTGCTTAAGACCGATTCTTGAATAGATCACAGTGTTTTCAAAACGCTGGTCGATTTTTGGAGCGAAAAGCAGAGTCTGCATCCCCCGTTCCATATAATTATAGCTTGCTTGTAGAAGAGTTGTACCCCTACCTGCGTTCATTGCAGAGTAATAGAAGTAGACCTTTGCCACCTTGAAAGTCTCCGTTCAATGCCTAATTAACCTCTCACTTTACAAACAATGAGATTTAAGAGACACCTTTTTTGAAAAGACTTGTTCCCCTAGGTGCTTTAGATGAGTTTTTTATCAAAAATAAAAAAACCCTCATCAAGTGACAGGGTTTTTCCTTAAAAATTACACCGCACGACTATCTTTTAAGTTTTACTCCAGCATACAAAAGGGCTGCAGTAACAATTGCACTGACAACGATTATTGCATTGTTGAAATTACTAGTGATTGTAATGCAACCGAACTCGTAAGGAAGATTCACGTAGAATGGAAGCAAAATATGAGAAACCATGTGAAAAAAGGCAGCACCTGCCACAAAAAAACAGACATCTCTGAGTTTAAACATAAATAATAATTCTCCTTATAATTTTTTCTATAAGGGGTCTCGGTTTTTTTTTCAACAAGAACATATAATATTTTTTATAAATTTTATAAACATTTATGTTTTAGTGGTTTGCTGGATACGGAGTATAAAATTGTCTATGGAGGACTCGAGGTCACCCTTTAGGCGGTCGAGCTTTTCTTTTTCCTCCCCTAGTACTGGAAGGATATCCTCTAGGGAAAAAAAATTGGTGGGGACATGGGGCCATCGGGCTCTTTTATTGGCTACTCCATTTACATTGAGGATCTGATGCAGGTAGACAAGCTCGAAAATCGCCTTGCTTTGGTCTCCATCAATTTGGACGGGGTTTTTTAAGAATGCACCCGAAATACAGCAAAATAGCTTTTGTTCGTCGGGGATCTCTTTTAAAACAGCTTTATATTTTTCAACATGGGGGGAATTTGCCTCAAACTCAGGTAGTAAAAGGGGGACAAGTGGCGAATCGGGATCCTCTTTTTTTAGCCGTGTGACAATTTGGCCGAGTGTATTTTGTCGTCCAAGATGCAAGGAGATTAT
>Ga0194124_10000584_pt1 | contig 54282 bp, 73 predicted proteins | sample TA2KigCas0mmetaG_FD_148605 | JGI IMG/M metagenome (GOLD analysis project Ga0194124, IMG submission 148605) | Freshwater microbial communities from Lake Tanganyika, Tanzania - TA2015031 Kigoma Deep Cast 0m | ecosystem: Environmental > Aquatic > Freshwater > Lake | place: Tanzania: Lake...
TTTCATACTTTTTCAATTAATACTTGCCATTCCTTGATTAATAGATTGTATTTACCCTCATAACATTTCAGAAATGCATCAATACCATATCTACAGTTACCCCAACCATAGTCATCAAATAACAAGAAACCACCACTTTTTAACAATTCAAAACTAATACATGATTCGTACATTACATAATCTGGATCATGACAACCATCTAAATAAATGAAATCAAATTTATTCTTTGGTTGATCTCCTACAAACTTTGATCCTAAAGTTCCACCATATAATTTGCGAAAAAACTCTTTTGAATCGGTCACATAAAACTCACATTTGTTCTTATCGATATATGGTTGTAGGTTTTGTGTTAATGTTAACGATAATGATTCTCCAAAATCAAATGATAGACTACCTTTTTTATAACTACGTACATCTTCAATATCGACCGTAATGATCTTGGAATTTGGTTGGGTTAGAACATTTTCTAACATCCACACCGAAGATCTACCATGTCCAGTACCAATTTCTAAAAACAATAAATTTTCTCGATCTAAAAATCTTGTCAAATAAGAATCCCAAGATGGAATGTTTAGTGTGAAGTCATCTTTCGGACTGAAGAAATGATCTGGATATGTGTAATGATTGTGTTTTACAAAGTCTCCATATTTGGCTCTGAGTTCTTTATTAGTCATATTATTTTACGTTATATCCTTTATTTTCTTCTTCGGTAAACATTTTGTTATAGTTTAAGTTGGTTTGTCTTTGTTTTTCTATTGATTTTTCATGGATTATAGCATAATCTTTTTGTGGAGGTACGAATGTATACGATTTGAAACCTTCTACTTTTTCATGCAATCTACGTTGATATCTAATATGAGACAAATTTCTGTAAATACGCGATTGATAATCTGGAAAATTGACCATACCATCATGGAGTTTCCAACCCCATTGGTCGGCGTCATTTTGTGTTACACCAATAAAAAAGTTCATTCGTGGCAACCAAATTACTTCATTGGTTCCATTTGACTCTAATACAATATCAATATTTTCCAATAAAAGGTCAGTGGGACATTCATCACCATCTAACTGAAATATCCACTGACCCTTGCATTTTTCTATACCATAATTTTTATGAGCGCCGTAGTTTCGTTCCAATTTATGTTGATGTAACACTATGATTTCTTTATATTTTTGTATAAGTTCCAGAGTAGTTTGGTTATCTGAATAGTCATCAAGTAAAATAATCTCATGATTATCCTTTTTATTTTGTACTAGCTTTGACAATAGCTTATCCAAGCTGGTTGTTTCATTATGACATGTAACTAAATACGACAAAAACATATTACTACATCTTTAGCCTTGGAAGATTTAACTTTGTACTCTGTAGATTAGATATATCATTTGACGTAGATAGAGCCTTTAGTTTAGGCAATACAAACTTATTTTCCACTGCGAATACAGGCATATTCTTTTCAAGAATCGACCATAGTTTTTTATCCATAGCAGTCAGACTAAACTTTTCAGCGTTTTCTGCACGTAGGTATTCAGCTTTTTGAACAACTTTTTCGTTGTTTCTATTTTGATAAATATATTTCAACTTATCTTCAGCAAGACTATAAGATACCTTGAACCACTTACTTTCTTTGATAATCCAATCATTTGTTGATTTCTTATCTACATCAATTAATGTACCTGGCAAAAGATTAGCATTTTGTGGATTTAGATAATCCAAATGTCCACTCCAATTTGGAGCTAATAATGGTTTACCACTCAATGTAGCTAACAACAATGGATGACCATAACCTTCACCATGAGTAAAGGATACGTGACTAATAACCTTTGGATGGTTAAGTAGACTATTCATTTCTATTTCATTTAGTTCACCATGCAATAGATAAACATTTGGTGGATTATCACAGACTTCATATCGAATCTTATTGATTCGTTCTAGAAGTTCAAAACGATCAACAACAGAATAATTTGCACCGCTACTCTTTAATATTAAACATGGTTTATTACCATTATCAAAGTTTTTGAACGCATGACAAAATGTTTTAATTAGATTACCAATATCTTTTCTATCATTATACAAACCTGGGTGTGTCCATTGACCAACAAACAAGAATGCGGCATTTTCCTTAATCTTTTCAAGTGTTTTATTTATTGAAGATTCGATAATATCTGTTTTCTTGAATATATTTGTGTCTGCACCCCAGAAACAAACTTCAATTGGTTTAGTTATTTCGATTACTTCTTCCTTACCATTTTCGTGTTTCTTTTTATACTTGGTTTCTTGAAACACTTTCTTTACATGATTAGATAGACCAATAGTAAGATCCATGCGATTTACACCTTCGATCCATGGGCCAGGACATAATGTAGTTTCAATACCAGCTGTCATTCCAATATTAAACTTTCCGAGTCGTTGGAATTCATTCGGTATTGTTACTTGAATATATAGATCCGGTTGCTTATCTAATCCATTTTGTAGAAATTTAGAGAACAACAACTTATCTTCGTTGCTGTTTAAATCTTCAATAAATCTCTTGGTTTGACAATTACCCCAACGTGTAGGAACGATTTTGAGATCAAACTTGTCATAACGAATTAGACTTTTCGCGATAGTTGTGGCCCAATCACCATATCCACTACGATTGAATACTGGTCCTTGTAATAAACAAACTGGTTTATTCATAAATTATTGTAGATTCCTTTCTCTCATCAAATCTGCATATTTCTTAGAAGGTGTTGGTACACCGCCAACTTTGTTGTATAAAGCTTCCATGGTTGACATCTGTAATTGTGCTATTTGCACGCTTTCTCCCTTTTTAGTTTTATCAGTACTACCAAAACCATCTTCGCCTCTATTGGTACTATCCAATTCATTTACTAAAATAAACTCTATATTTTCCACCTTGGTAACCTTTAGTTGACAAATCTTATCACCTTTCTTATAGATTTTATTAATATTAATCATTCCCTCAAATAGGTTATCTTTATTAAATTTAAGATCCTCTGGTTGCCAAATATATTTAAAACGAAGTAATACTTCACCACGATAATCTGCATCAACCAATCCAATACTATTAGCTAATATCAAATTGTATTTACTAACACTACTACGAGGAAATACTAGGACATCATAATCAACATCTATATGACCAAACCCACTATAGATTTTATCTTTTAGAACAGCCAATTTTAAATTAGTTTTATATTGAATATATTCGATATGAGTATATGTGGTTTTATCTTTTGTTTCACCAACAATTTCTGGATCACTTGTAGCAATAATATCATATCCCGTAGATCTATTTGTACCTTTCTTGGGCAAATTATCCACATCTTGATAATCTTCGTTTTTTAATATTTGAATATTCATTTAATTGTAGTTTTTATTGATTCAATATCGATTTTATGTAAATCAAATCCTAATGCATTATTTGGCAATGATTTTGTATCATAACCATCATATGTAAAGATGTCAAACTTTGATGGTGGTGTAAAATGTTCTAATGTATAATCCATCGCTTTGATAAATTGATCACACATATTTTTACTATTGATTCCACCTTCATTAATTGCCCATCTACGTCCTTCGGCACCACACTCTTCTCTTTTTTCTGGACCAGCTAAATACCAATAAGCAATTGCATCGGCAATATCACTATAATTGCTTAAGTCGTCTAGAATATATGGTGTTGGAGGACTGCCTTGAACGTTGTGTACTTTTGGCCAAATTGCCTTAGCCCACTTACCATGATTCTTATATCTACCGGTACAGTTGGTACTAAATTCTAAAGTAAATTCTACTGGATTGGCATTATCATCTGTAATTCCTAACTGATCTTGTAAACCACCGGTAACTGTGGCAATTACAGGCGTACCACACATTAAGCTTTCGGCTATACTTAAACCAAAACCTTCGTTGGAACTTATATTTGCAACCACGTCACATATATTATAAAATGCAACCATTTCTTCTGGTGTCTTTCTTGATTCATCAAATACAATATGACATTCGGGTGCCATAGCTTTCGCTGTGGTTGGTAGATCAGTACCAGCTTCACATACTTCGTCGGTATGAAGTAACAAAGCACACTTACTTGCTGCTTCTGGACCAATTGAAGCACAGAATGATTTAAATGCCAAGATTAGATTAGCCGGATGCTTACGATGAGCATTACGACTATTGAATCCTACTACGAAAGAATATTCTTTATCTTTGAAATATTCTTTCTTTAGTTTAACAACAATAGGATTGTTTGCGTCTAATTGTTTAAAATCGTTTTGATTAATACCATGTGGTACATAATGTAATAGATGTTTTCCTTTTACTGGCATATTAAGCGTTCTCCTTTATGATGTTACCATTACTATCAAAATCACCATAGATACTGGTACAATTTTCTGGTCCAAGTACCCATTTATTAATGTTATCTGTTTGTTTACTAATAGCAAACAATGCATCACAACTCTTATAGAATGGTTTATTCCACATTGGATATGGTAAATCATCCCAGATATCTAAGTATGTAATAGGAATCTTGCTACGAATTTGGTGTTCAATAGCATACAACCATCCCCAAAAACGTGGATCGGTAAAGTGCATAATAGCGTTGGGAGTTTCATGGGCCATTAACTGAAAGAGTATGTCTTCGTTACCATAACCATCTACAGGATATAACTTAAGGTAGTTATCATTTCTACCATTTAGTTTGTCACATGCTTCTTTCATATCGATAACTTTACCTTGTTCTGGGTGTTTAATTGCACCTGCAAGTTGCACCCAATCATATTGGTGTAATGTACCAAGAACCAATTCACGGCTCATTGTAGCTACACCACTATGCATTCTTAAATCATCACTTAGTAATAGTATCTTCTTTTTCTTACTCATTTTTTATCCTTGGGGTTTGAAAGTTTAAAAGGTTGATTGTGACTCAACTGTTGACAAACACTTTCACTTATTTCTGTTTGAAAAGCATTATCCGTCAAATATTTTTCAAGACATTTATTAACAAAATCTTGAAATGATATCTTACCTCTTATATTCAATTCTTTAAACTGAGAATATAACTCGTTGTCAAGTTTAACTGTCGTAACAAATTGTTCCATAATATATATACATATATACATATGTACATATGTTTAAATATGCTTATTTTAATTGCTAGCTTTAGCATCGCATATTTTCTTGTAATGTATACAATATTTACAATTCTTTTTTGCGTTACCTGGGATTTTTATATAAGTATTATCTAGATTATAAGAACCATCCTCTTTGAATGCAAAATTCAAAAACTCAATGAATGTGTTAATAGATTCTTTAATAGCGGTAGGACCACTTGCTGGTTTGAATATTTGAATTCTGCTCTGGGGGAAAGCTACATTTTCATATAGTTTACGTTTAACAATAAAGAATTCGACTTCAATATTATTAAGAGGAACATTAAACTTTTTACTATAAACGCTTTTGTAGAGATGAAGTTGTGCAATCTTGCTTTCATCTTCTTTCATATAACTATTCCAACCATTGCTAGAAGTCTTGAAGTCAATAATTTTGTAATTATCCTTATCACGTTCTTTAAGAACTATATCGATGAATCCAATAAAATCAATATTATTCTTAATTGGGATTTCTAATGGAATTTCAATCCCAACCAATTCGTACTCGGTATGGGGAAAATACTTGATTCTATTTGCAGACTTTAGAAATGTGTCGATAATATCATGACCATCAAATACAAATTCGGTAAAATCATCTTCGTTTGGATCTTTAATCTTTTTGACTTCTTCGTTAAATTTATCCAAAAATAGTTTTTTTACATCTAAAGAATCTGCTGCAGATACACTTTCATTATAAAGTGCAGACAAATAGGTTTGAAATGCATAGTGAATTGCGGTACCAAATGTAGTATTAATGTTGTCATCTTTTACGCGTAAATTTTTAGCATAATCAAGATACCATTTATGTGGACATTTTAAATATGTTGAGTATTGACTGAAACTTACTCTATTCTTTTTTATTTCTTTTACTTCCATACTATTCATCATATATCATAACTAATGTTCGTCAATTTATAACAACTATTTATTAACATATGAAGAATCTAATCTTATTTTTAATATGTTCATTATCGGTTTTTGCTAATAATATCTTAATTTATGATTATGTTGGTAAAGTAGAAGTAACCGATGTCATCAATAACAAATTAAATGAATATGCATTTACATCAGGTCAAACATTGGGATTAGCTAATGGTCTTAGTATAAAAACCGAAACAAATGGTATTGTCAGTTATATAACACCACATCGTATATCATGTATACAGACAGAAGGGAGTTCTGTATATTTTAACGAAGATACTAGTATAACATATGTAAATAAATTTGATTTGCCAAAAGTTGTAAAAGTAGATAACTCTTCTTTTAATTTTTCATTGATGGGACAATTATATGTTATATCAGAATATGATAAACTATCTACAATTGGCACTTCAATGGCAAATATATCATTTACGAAAGCTAAATTATTTATAAAGTCAGGAGAGAAATATACACAAGTCTATGTAATCGATGGTAATGTTGTGGTGTATGATAGTAAATCAAAGAGGAAGAAAGATTTAAAAAGTGGAAATTATTTAGTAATTACTCCACAAGTTGTATTAAGTGCAAGAGAAGCTAGAGTAACTACATCTGGTAATTCATTTAGTATTAAAGATATAGAAGAAGAAGAAAAACAAGCACATGATAAAGAAATATCAAGTCTTGAATCCAAATTAAATAATACACTATTTGTTAATTATGGTACGAATATATTTGGTGTTAAATTAGGGCTGCCATAATCCGATACCACCATAGTGTTCACGATAACCGCCGATTGAATATGAAGCCGTAGATCGTTGACACATAATTTCGGTTTTGCTACCATAATCTAGATCTTGCCAGAATTTATATACTTGTCCACCGGCTCCATCTCCGAATACATGGTTTGGATCGATATCGTGAAATCCAATATAACCTCTAGAACTCAATAATGGTTTGTATAGTTCGAAATCTTTACGTACACCATCATATGAGTGATCACCATCAATAAAAATAAAATCGAACTGTGGACATAAAGACTTGACATAGTTGGCAGTTTCTGATAACTGTGAGTTACCATTGATGAATGTGAAGTCTTCGTTTTGAGTATAGAAATGTATGGTTGGTAGATATTTCGTATCAATATCAACTCCTATTTTTTTACCAGTAGAAAACTTATTGAACATATAAAATGTTCCACCTTTACATCCTATCTCCAAAATATTATGAGGTCTAAAGGATGATAGAAAATATGCTAACATAGTAAACTCCTCTCGTACCTGTTGTATGTAACATAAATCTACAATTTTGAGGTTTAAACAATAATCTACAACACTTTTAACTTCGTCATTTTTCATAAAACATTTTATCATATATATACTGACCATGACAAAAGAACAATTAAATTCATTAACAGAAGATGAACTAGCTATGTTGTGGTTTATGATTAATAAAATAAATCCAACAATTATAAAAGATATTGAAATGGAACCCGTTTTATTTACATCAATAAATCATAAAAAATTAGTAGATAGAATAATGAAATGCAAAGTACATGTTAAAAATGAACACATGTCAGTTTTTGATGGACTTATGAGCAAACTTACGATAAGATAGGAAATACGGATATGTATCAAAATATTTATTTCGACAAAAAGACAAATACATGTCACCTTTGGGATGATAAGAAAGGCTATACAAACTTTGTGTTTAGACCTTATGCATATAGAAAGCGTAAGGGTGGTAAGTACAAAAGTATGTTTGGCGATGAATTGGAGAAGGTGTATAGCTTTAATCCAAGAGACCCATCATTGTTTGAGTCAGATGTTCCAATCGAAACTCGTATCTTAATTGATGCATATGAAAATACTGATGATATTTCCGAAGGTCATCGTGTGTTGTATCTTGACATTGAGGTTAGTACCGAAGGTGGTTTTCCAAATGTAGAAGAAGCCGATAAAGAAATTACTGCTATTGCTATCTATGATAGTGTAATTCAGAAATATACAGCATTTATTCTTGACAGAGATGGTAAATTAGAACCATACGCTAAAAATAATGTTGAGGTACTAAGTTTTACCACAGAAGAAAGTTTATTATCTCACTTTATTACAAAATGGGAAGAGATTCAACCAACAATTATAACTGGTTGGAATAGTGCTGAATTTGATATGCCATATCTATATCGACGCATGAAAAATATTATTGGCAACTCAAAAGCTAAACATCTAAGTCCTATTGGTATAGCTTATATCAACGATTGGAATAAGAAGTTGGTTATCGGCGGTGTTACTCATATTGACTACATGGAGTTGTATAAGAAACTCAATATCAAACAAGAAGCCAGTTATGCGTTGAATGCAATTGGTAAGAAAGTTGTGGGTATGGAGAAGATTAGCTACAAAGGTAGTTTGGATGATTTGTATAAATCTGATATTAACAAGTATATTGAATATAACTTGAACGACGTACAAATTATTGTAGCGATTGAAGAGAAGAAACAATTTATTGAGTTGGCTAGAGCTATTTGTCATAAAGGTCACGTACCATATGATTGTTATGAAAAGAGTTCACGATTTATTGAAGGTGCTATTCTTATTTATCTACGACGTAAAGGTCAAGTTGCTAAGAATAAGCCAGTTGATGGTAATGAGGAGTATAAAAACCAAAAGGAAGATGATGAAGAAGGGTTTGAGGGTGCGTATGTTAAGGCTCCTGTACCGGGTCGTTATGATTGGGTGTTTGATTTGGATCTTACATCAATGTATCCGAATATCATCATCAGTCTTAACCTATCACCTGAGACTAAAGTAGGTGTGGTTGATCGTATTGAATATGATGATAGTTTTATCGATGATCGCAAAGCTGAACTGACTGAGGATTATAACAATTTGAGTAATAGTACTCAGAAAGATACTCCATTATCCGATTATATCAATCAACGTCTTTATAATTATAATGCAAAGCTACATACACAAGGTCGTATTACTAAGTATTATATTGGTGGTAGTGTATATTCAAATGAACAATTCAAAGACTTGATTAATAGTTCTAAGTTGAGTATTGCTAGTAATGGAGTGTTGTGTAACAAAGATATTGATGGTGTTATTCCAGAAATTCTGGTGAAGTGGTTCGATGAGCGCAAAGATATGCGTAAGTTGGCCAAGAAGTATCACGATCAAGGTGATGAAGGAATGTATGAATTTTATGATAAGAGACAACAAGTGCAAAAGGTCTTGCTTAATTCAATCTATGGTGTATTGGGTCTACCGATCTTTAGATTTTATGATAAAGATAATGCGAGCGCTGTTACCATAACTGGTCAAGATATTATTAAGACTACTGGTAAAGCTATCAATGAATATTTTAAGAAGACGTTGAATGAAACCAATGGTGATTGGGTTATCTATACAGATACCGATTCATGTTTTGCTAGTGCTTTGCCTATTATCAAAAAGAATATGCCTGATATCGATGTAAACGATGAAAAGGCTATGACCGATGCTATTTTGAAGGTTACTGGTGAAGTTCAATCATTTGTAAACAAGTTTTATGATATGATGGCAGTCCGGTTCTTCAATATTGAAAAACATCGTTTTGATGCAAAACAAGAAGTTATTGCTAAGACTGGCTTTTGGTTAGCTAAGAAACGATATGCCCAGTTTATTATCAATAAGGCGGGTATGGTAGTCAATGAAATGGAGGTAAAAGGTATTGATGTTGTACGTACATCATTTCCTATTCAATTCAGAAAGTTTATGCAAAAATTCTTGGATGATATTCTTCGTAAGACTGATAAATCTATAATTGACGAGAATATTTTGAAGTTCTTGAATGAATCATTGCCATCTGCTCCAGTTATTGAAATTGCTAAGAATACTAGTGTTAAGTTCAAGAGTGGTGGTGAAACCAAGACTGATTATAATCCCAAGACTCGTAATAAGTTCAAGTATATTAAAGGTACTACAGCTCAAGCTAAGGCTGCTTTATTCTATAATGATCTATTACAACATTGGGGTTTGCATAAGAGTACACCACCTATATTCCATGGTCAGAAGATTAAGTGGGTATATTTGAAACAAAACGAGTTTGGTTGTGAGTGTATTGCTATAAAAGCCGATGGTACTGATCCAGATAGAATCGTGGAATTTATCAATCAGTATGTTGATAGAGAAGCAATGTATGAACAAGAACTCAAGGGTAAGTTGTTGGATTTCTATAACATCTTGAACTGGTCATATCCAAGTCAATCTGATGGTACTTTAGGAGAGTTCTTTAGTTTTTAATTATGAAAAAATATAGTGAGTTGCTAAACATTAATATGGATGGTGCAAAAATACCATTATTTACAAGTTTTCCAAATACTATTGCTACATCATATCAACGTGTAGTAATTGGTCAACGTGGTCCATATGTTGAATTCTGTAAAAATGAAATTCTTGAAAAAGAGTTATATATACCAAAAAATCAATTATATAGATTAAGTGACCCTAAAGTTTATTATATTGAGTTTAGAACTAATGATTGTGACATAAAAGTATATTATCAAATGAGAAGTGTAGCATATGCGGATTATAAAATTGGTTATTTCTATATTTCTCCATGTAATTTATATACTGAAAGTGGTCCATGTATAAGAAAAACACCATTTAGCGATATTCCAGAAGAATTTTTCGAAATCATTTGACAAAACACCAACCATATAGTACTATTAATCAGTTATGAAAAAACAACTAATCAATTCATTCACAGATAAATATTCCCTAAATGGGATTATTGAAAGCGTAAAGTGGTCAGTAGTGTCTGCTGACAATCAAATCAAAACATCGTCTATTACTGACGACAAGAATGTGTTAGCATTCGTTACTCTAAAAGACTCTGCCAAACTCGCAGATGTTGAATTTGGTGTTAATGATACTGCTAAGTTAAAGAAGATGTTGAGTGTGTTAGGTGAGGAAGTAGAAATCGCACCTACGTCAACAAATGATAAAGTAACATCTATTACCTTTACTAGCGAAGGTACTGATATTCAGTATGTCACTTCGGATCTTAGCGTTATTCCTCCAGTACCAGCTCTTAAAAAGATGCCTGGATTTAATTTGGAGATTCCACTTACCAAGGAGTTTGTATCTACATTCGTGAAAGCTAAAGGTGCTTTGTCTGATGTTGATACACTTACACTTACTAAGGATAAGAAGGGTAAGATTAAGATGACTCTGGGTTATAGTTCAACTAATAGTAATCGTATTAACCTTGATATTAAGGCTACAGATGGTAAATCTGACTTGGGTAAGACTCTTCATTTCAATGCTAAGTATTTGAAAGAAATCTTGACTAGTAATTCGGAATGTGAGAATGCTGTACTAAAGATTAGTGACGCTGGTATTGCTCATGTGGAATTTGATACTGAGTCATTCAATAGTAATTACTATTTGTTGGAAATTAAGAACGTTGCCTAATTATGAGTTTCTTTACAGAAGAACAAGCTCAGAAAAGCAATCATTCACTTTGGGCTGAAAAGTATCGGCCTAGTACAATTGACAATTATATTTGTGATGATCAATTGCGGAATATCGTAAAGGATTTTATTTCCCGTAAAGATATTCCACATCTATTGTTTCATGGTAGTGCTGGTACTGGTAAGACTACTCTTGCTAAGATACTAACTAGTAATATTCCATGTGACGTAATGTATGTAAATGCATCAGATAATACTGGTGTAGATTTCGTTCGTGATAAGATCAAACCATTTGCTTCTTCAATGGGGTTTCATGATTTGAAGGTTGTTATTTTGGATGAGGCTGATTATATGTCAACGAATTCACAAGCTTCTCTTCGTAATCTAATGGAGACCTATAGTAAAAATACTAGGTTTATCTTAACTTGTAACTATGTAGAGAAAATTATTGCACCACTTATCAGTCGCAGTCAAGTATTCAAACTAGAACCACCATCAATGAAAGATGTTGCGGTTTATGTAAAGAATATCTTGGATGGTGAGAATATTAAGTATTCTATGCCTGATATTGCGAGTGTTACTAAGGACATGTATCCAGATGTACGTAAGATTGTAAACTTCTTACAACAGAGTAGTACTAGTGGAACATTGAAATTGGTTGCTACACAGAGTGCAAATGTTGATCTTAAGAATAAAATAATTGTTTCTCTTAAGAATAGCAAAAACAATCCAAAAGCATTTAATGAGATTCGTCAGATAGTCAATGATTCTGGTGTTAAGATGTTTGAAGAACTATATTCAGAGTTGTATGATAGGGCTGAAGAATTTGCTTCGGGTAAAGAAATAAATGTTATTATCGAAGTATCGGAGAGTATTTATCAGAGTGCGATGGTTGTAGACAAAGAAATTACGTTTATGGCTTGTATCGCAAAACTGATAAAAGTTTTAAGTAAATGATAGTTACAAAACATTCATCATCTAATGTGCAAAAGATTTTCGCCAAAAAGCGAAATTCTTTTGTTTTGCTTTCGGAACAACCATACAATTTAGAAACCGAAGAGTATCAACAAAGCAACATTTATGTTGTGGATGACCTTGATAATCTTTCTTTTTCAACACTACAAATAATATTTGAAACTTATAAAAGTGGTATATTGGTATTTGTTAATACAAATTATGATAAAAAAGTATTTAATAGCATAATAGTTAATAAATTATTGAGTTATTTTGACACACATTCTTGTTTTTATACATGTGTGGTGTATTTTGATCATGATTTTCCTGTCAAAAAGTTTTATACAAATACATCAGGTGTTGTAAAAGTAAATAACTCTGTATTTGATATAGATCATGGTGGTTTATTATATATTGGTCAGTCTGGTACCAGTGGATATGCTTCTGCCGCAAAAGGTTATATTGCTGACTACATATTAAAAGGTGTTGATATATCTTGGCAACCATTACGATTTGATGATAGTAAAAATGATACAAATTACTATGTTGATGCTATAGCGGAATCTGTTATCGATAAAAAATTAAATAAGACCGAATTAACTATTGTTCATAGTACACCTGACATATGGATTAAACACATCACTGATGAATGTAGATATGTGGGTTATTGTACGTGGGAAACCAATAAATTGCCAGATGCTTGGGTTGATAATATAAACATAATGCCTGAAGTATGGGTACCATCTGAGTTTAATAAAGAATGTTTTATAAATAGTGGGGTTAGATCGAAAATAGAAGTGGTACCACACATATGGCATCTTCAAAAAACATTTAAAAAAGAGGAAGTTACCATTACCGATTGTTTTGGCAATGTGGTACCAAAAGATAAATATACCTATTATTGTATCGGAGAGCTTAATTTTAGAAAAGGTATACAAGATTTAGTACATGTGTTTGATAAAGTAAACGATTATTATCCAAACACTCAGTTGATATTGAAACTACACTATAAAGGATACTCGGATAAAAGTGTAGTTTATTGTATAGATGAAATCAGAAAGTTAAGTTCAAAGTTGACCACTAGCATTTATTTGATACTAAATAATATCAACAATAGAGAGTTATTGGCACTGCATAGTTTTGGTGATTGTTATGTGAGTCTCAATAAAGGTGAGGGATTTGGACTTACTATATTTGAAGCATACCATTATGGTAAAGATATCGTTACAACTGGATATAGTGCGCCAGTTGAATTTTTAGGTAAAAATTACCATGGTCTTGTAAATTATAAAATAGATAAAGTAAGTGGTATGAGCACTTTCAGTACTAATTATTCTAGTGACCAAGAATGGGCTTATCCGAACTTGGAACACGCTTATTATTTAATGAAACAAAGTTATGAAAAAAAGTATAATTTATATTAATCAACCATGGTGGGCAAAAATATTAGGTAAGATTAAATTCCAATCACTTAATATAAGTGAAATTGAACCAAGTGAAGATAGCTGGTACCAAAGTGAAGGCGATTTTGTTTGGTCTTATCCAAACGCAAAAATCAAACTCAGTAATACTGACACACTCATACTCACGTTTAAGTGTCCAATCGGTAGAGAAGTAATTTTTAAATCTAAATACTTTAAAGTAAAACGTCAATTAATTAAAGATAAAATCTATACATTTTCTATAGATACTTCCAATTTAGAAGAATTGGAGATTAAGACAATTCCATATGCCCCAAAAAGTGATACAAGATCTCTGGGGTTGTGTTTTTACAATATAAGTGATAAAGTTTAAATGAACATTATTTTTAAAAGTGGATGGTATAATCAAGAGAATGATGGTTTACGAGACTTTGTTTGGTCTAAATCTGAATCAAGTGTAACGCTATCAAATCAAGAGGTATACAAATATTTAAATTTGTATATAGGATCTCCTCGGAATAATACTCTTACAATAGGTTACAAAAACGAAACTATCGTTGAGGTATCAATTAATAGTGGATGGCATATATATCAAATTCCATATGGTGTGGAATTAAATTTCAAATGTAAATCTTTGAATATACCCAATGAGTCTCGGGATTTGGCATTCATGTTATCTAATATTGAGTGTACGAATCAATTTGTTTTTGATAACGATGTGATAGAAATAGAGAATTTAAAATCCGAATGGATAGATATTGTTTATATTTTATACGCAGACACAAACTCAGAAATTGATTTAGTTACTAACAATTCTAAGTATACATATCCATTATACATAGGTGGTCAACGATCTATATCATTTAAAATAAACAACAATGATATTGTAAATAACACTTTTAAATTCAATCTTAAGAAGGATAAAAATGTAAATTTGAAGATTTTGTCTATAATAAATCGTGAAAATTTTTATGATTTCTTGAACTTAAAAAAGTTTGAAGATGATTCTTCAATCCGAAATAAAACAAGAACAAAACAGATAATCAAAAATGAAAGATTGAGAATTCAGTGGTTTGTTACGTGGAAGTGTAATATGTCGTGCGAATATTGCTGGCAAGAATCCGCCGGATCTATTTATAGAACTATTGGTGGTAAGACTACAAAAACAGCTAAAGATTGGGCGGATGCTATAAATAATTTAAATCCATGTAGATTATATCTTACTGGTGGAGAACCTTCTTTATTTAGAGAGTTACCACAGATGTTTACTATGTTAAACAAAGATATAAAGTTAGATATGACATCAAACTTTGGTAAAACTTTTGATTTAGAAAACTGGAAAAATCTAGACCCTGATCAGTGGAATTTTATATTTTTTAGTTTACATCCCACACAATTGTCTAATATAGATGATTTTTTCAATAAACTTGAAAAATTTTTTGAAAATTTTGACTCAAGAAAAGTCGGAATCGAAATGGTATTGCATCCAAAAAATGTGTCTTTAATAGATCCACAACGAATAATAGACTTTTCTAAAAAATACAACATGGTAACTCCACATTTAGATAATTTTGTTGACTCAAATGTTTCTAAATTAGACAGAACACAACCAAAGAGTTCAGTTAAATCTACACTCAAAACATCGTTTGATACCAAATATAGTCTATCTAATAAAACTGACAATATACAAAGACAACCAATATATTGTCCTGCGGGTTGGAAAAAGATTAATGTTGATTTTGAAGGAAATATTTTTACTTGTATGAGTGCAATTGATAGATCTAAATTATTTCACTCAAGCGCATTACCACATTATAATTCTATAGGAAACATATTTGATCCGAATTTTAAAATAAAAGAAGAACCTGTAATTTGTTGGGAATCATTTAGGTGTTCTGCGTGTGATTATCAAGATATACAACACGCATGGACAAGATTTAGTGATAACTTTGATTATCAATTGCCAATAGTAGAATAATATGAATGAAATACACGCATTTGACTCAGATAAATATGCACAATCTGAAATTAAAAAACTAATATATGAACTATTACTATAATATTGCTAATGATGATGTGCGAGGTGCTTGTTCAAAACTTAGAATATTAAATGCACATATAGACTATCACAAACAGATCGGTAATGTTGTATATCCAAGATTTAGAGTAAATAATAAGGATATATGGAAAGAATATTTTGTTGGCGATTTTGATTATAGTGTATATGATTCGTGTCAAGAATTATTTTGTAAAGATGTAAAAGTTGCGGAAAGTGCCACTACTTTTCCAAAAAACATACAATTTAATGATGCTTGGTTGAGTAAAGTTGATGAATTATATAAAAATATTGGAAGTCCTACAATAGCATTTTATTCAAGAGAAACTGATAAAATGTATGAACACATGGTTTTAGCCCCTCATTTTTATTCAAAGATTATAAAAAATGAGGATATTAAAGAACCTATAATGATGGTTTCGGATTGCAATTATTCTATAAATTATTTAAAATCAAAACATAATAATATATTCGCCATGCCACACCATAGAAGTGATAATTTTATGCCGATGCATAGATTTCATAAAAATAGGTTTAATAACAATAAATCTGTCGATGAATTAACACTCATGCATCAATTAATGATTGATGTAGCTCTGATATGTAAGGTTAAAAAAATATATTATGGTACTTGGGCAGGTGTATTATCACTGACACATTGTTTTTTACCCGACGATACTAGACCTAAACTTGTAGATATGACAACTTATATCGATGATGATCTTATGCAAGTCTTGAATTATTATAAAGATCGTGAAACTTTTTTATGGAAAGTTATACAAGATTATTATTATAATGAAAATATTATTTAGTTTTGAATCATGTAGAATGCCTATAAGAGCCGTTACGTTGATTAACTGGTTGATAAGTCGTGGTCATAATTTATCAATTTTATATGAACATGATATTTGTGGTGACGATATGGTTTATGAAAATCATATTAAAAATGTAAAGATAATAAATCACTCAAATATAAAAAAATCAAAGATATCTAAGAATTTAGAAAACACATTGATAGATAATTTCAAACGTATAACAAGTGTATCTCTATGATATTCAACCAGGAAGATTTACAGATAGACATACTTAAAAAGTTTGATGGTGAATATAATTATTTAAATCCATCGTGTTATGATTGTACTATCATTTACAGAAGAGAACATAAATATTGTGATAAAATACTTGTAAGTGATGTTGTAGATCAATATGGTAATGTTTTGTTGGAACATCATATGGATGATAAGTATCTTTGGTCATATGAAGACGCTAGGTTGATAGATAATGAAAGTTTTGGAGTAGCTGCGTGTAAACGTGATAAAAACGATATAAATAAAGTCATTAACGTTGAGTTTAAAAAGTATAATTTTGCAACCAAAGAGTTAACACACTATAAAACTCAAAACAAATACTACGAAAAACACTGGCAGTATTACAAAAAATACATAATATATCATGTAAATCCATTTACACTAATTAATCATAATGAAAATGTAGTATTCAAAAGTAATATCAATTGGACACTATGGATTGAAAAGTATGGCAATCCCGGCTTGAGTACAAATGTGTTTGAAATAGATGGGTCACAATATTTGATGTATCATAGTTATGATTATAACAATGGAATAAACCTATTATATCATAGTGGTGTGTTGAAATTAAATAAATTATTTAATCCACTTGCATATACTACAATACCATTATTTCCATCAGTAAGTAAATTTGATATAAAAACATTGGTGGATTATTACAATTGGAAACGTAAGTTAGACTCTTTTCCAACAATTGTTGATGTAATATTTCCTATGTCGGTGGTTGTTGATAATACCAATGTAAATATCTACTCTGGTATTAATGACTGTATATGTGCAAATGTAAAAATTAATAAAAACGTGTTTATTGAGAATATTAAAAAACACATGATGTTAATTAATAGTTAGTTTGTTATGAACATATTAAATAAAACATTTGATAGAATATATCTGATAACATCGTTTTCAACCATTAATAGATAAAATGATAACAATAGTTTCTCCGGTATATATAGGTCAATCACACAGACTTGTATACCACAAAAAATTTCTACAATGTTGTAAAAATCAAAAAAAGTTTGATTCGATACAATTTATTTTTTTCTATGAAAATACCATAATTGATGTCGATTTAATAGATGATTTAAAAAAATATAATAATATTGATCTACATATAAACTCATATGATTTTAAAACATATCTAAACCAGTACAACTGTTTAAATTATTGTTTTGAACATCTAAATTTGGAAAGTGTTATATATCTTGAGGATGATGTTGAAATGTCCAATGATCTATATGACGTAACTAATTTTTATTTAAACTCAACTCATTATAAAGAGAATAACATATTTTGTTATCTTAATAAAGATAACCTATTATCTAATGATATTACCAGTTCAGAACTTATAGAAATTAAACCATTTATGAGAGGTGATATGGATTATTTTACACCTTGGGGATTTTTGGTAACTAAAGATATATGGAATAAAGTTTTGAAACATTGGAATAAGAAAAGTTCATTTGATTATGACATTGTAGAATATTTCAAAAAAACCCATCGTATTGTATCTCCACAAGAATCTAGAGTTAACCATATAGGAGAGGTTGGCATGAATTATAATAAACAATTATTTCAATCTCATAATTTCAATGCTTATAAATTAAAGCAATATAAAGAATCAATAGTATACAGTTATGTATGATTATTTTTGTTACAAATATTTTGATATGCATCAAGTAATTGGACAAGCTATGCATAAGTTTAATGAATGTCGTTTACATAATTAACCAAACTTATTTTATGAGTTTATATATTATTAAAAAAATATAAAGTGTCTTTTTTGTTTTTATCAACAATTTGTTTAAATAAGAATCGTCGTTCTCTATTTTTGCCTATAGGAATAAAATTTTGTAATTTATATTTAAATGTAGATTCATCTATAAAAAAAGATTTTCTTAATGGAAATATATTATTTTTATTATCACTACAATATAAATATGATTTATCTATTTTTTCGATTGTTGGGAGAAAATGAACTAAGTCTGGATCCAAGTTTTCTCTAAATACAGGTATATCGCTACATATTATTTCTGCACCTGTAGATAATCCTTCAAACAAATAGTGGCCCCAGCTCTCATATAGACTTATACAAATGTGCGTATTGTGTGAATTAAGTATGTTTGATATCTCTTGGGTGGGTTGATATGAGTTTATGTGTTTTATACCGTTGTGTAAGTCTGTATATCGATTGCCTGGGTCTATTAACGTAAGGGGTACGTTCTGTTTTAACACCAACTCTGTGTTTTTTTGAATTGATTTACCCAGAAAATGTAAAAACTGATTATCACGTGCAATAGTTGAGTCATAAAAATTATGAGATATAAAAGGAAGATATACCACATTATAATATGGTTCTAGTAGTTTTTTAGCATATTTTGATTTACAAATTACCGTGTCAAATAGATTTAAATGACTAAGTTCGTGATGACTAGCCCACTCTTCATTTATAAAAAATATGTTATGTTTGAATTTATTTAATAACTCTACGTTAAAGTTCTGAATCCAGATTCCCACACTTGATTCTTCTATATTTTTATCATCAATATAACTTATTTTAGCTTTGTAATGCGTGTTTGACTCTATTAAATTTTTTAACAATATCGCATCTGTAACTATACCCACATAGTTATTGTATGTTAAGATTGTAAAACGTGTCATAATTACTATGAAATTGTGTATAATAACTGGCTTTGATAAGACATACTCAGAAATATCAAGTATAAGTATTCCAAATTATCTAAAGTATGCTAATCGTCATAACTTTGATTTGCATATATCAACCCAAAACATATACCCAAAGGACGTACACTGGTCACTAAACAAATATCATATAGTAAAATCTATATTACCACACTATGATTGGATTCTCTGGGTTGATATCGATTGTTTATTTATTAAACAAAGTTTTGATGTACGTAAATTGATAGACAACGACTATAACTTTATATTGGGTATTAATAGAGACGCACCAGACTGGTATACAGATGACACATCGTATCTTGAATTGGGAACGTTTCTTATGAAGAACGATCCAATGTCATTTAAAATGTTAGATATATTTTCATACGGGGTGGTAGATCATCCATGGCACGATCAATACTTGGTTATAAAGACTCTAAGAGAAAACAAGATTTATGACGATGCTACCAAAAAGTTGGAGTTGATACATATCAATTCGATATATAATTACGACCAACCAATACAAGATATGTTTATATTTCATGTGGCTGGTGGTAATTCAATACCATTGAATCGAAGAATAGAGATAATGACCGAAAAGTCGAAGTATGAATACTAAATTAGCGTTATTCAGTCATCATTATGTTGATGATATAGTTGTGGAACGATACAATAGTCTCAAGAGATTGAACCCATCTTGGGATATTAAACCTATAGGATTTGATGGATATAACCTATTACCAGAGTCAGTTGTGGTAAATAAGGAAAAATATCCCAGAAACAAAGAGTTGGTTGAAGTAGATAATTTACATACAGCGGATTGGGCTGATCCAGATTTGTATATTTATGATGCTTATTTACAATATCCCAACTATACGTCTTATTTTTTATATGAATATGATACTATATGTAATGTTTCTATAGATCAATTCTTTGATACAACCCTTGATTTTTTTGGTAATAACATAGTTGTACCAGGTGAAGAAACATGGTGGTGGGTTGAACAATACAGAAAATTAAACACATACAATAATAGATTTGATAAAATATATTCATATGGACAATCTACATGTATATACTTTACTAATGATATATTAAACAAATGTGTAAATGAACTTCTATCAAATAAACATTATTATGCTAATATGTTGTCAGAAATACGTGGTGGTACATTAGTAGGTCAATTTACATCTTTAAAACGTGGTAGATTGGATATTAACAAATATATAAGTTGGACACCGAATGATATTCAAGTAGATACTACCAAACCCCATTTTTATCATCCAGTCAAATAATATGGTATCCGATATATTGTTTTTACATTGTTCTACTAATGACGTTACATTACAGAACTACGAACTGATTAAAAAATACAATCCAACTAAAAACGTATATCCAATTGGGTTTGAAAATCATGATTTGTTGGATGATTCACATATAGTAGTAAGAAAACAAGAGTATCCTAATAATCATGTTTTAAATGAAATGTATGGCAACAAGTATTGGAGTGAAGCCGATTTGTTAATTTATGATTTTTATCTACACAATCCAAATTTATCTAGTTATCTAGTACTTGAATGGGACACATATTGCAATTGTTCTCTGGAATCATTCTATGGCGAATCTCTATACTCCGATACATTCAGTCATATTATACATACGGAGTGCAATATAAATGATTGGTATTGGTATACAATGTTGACAGACGAACAAAAACTGATACCGAGTATTGGTGGTATAACTCCAACATCTGGATTGTTATTTAAAAATGTAGTATTGTCTCAAATGACCGAGAAATTATTAGCTAATCCACGTTGTTATGATAATATGTTCTCAGAGTTACGATTGGGTACTTTATTACAACAATGTGGATATAAGTTAACCACACCATTTAGTGATTCGGATAAATACATTAGTTGGGATTTTGACAATATAGTGTTTGATACATCACAAAGTGGATACTATCACCCGATCAAAACATTGGTGTAAAATATTACGATTAACTTGGCTAATCAACAATATTTATAAGTATGTCTAAAATAAACGAACTAGGTGATCTTGGCGATAGAATGATGCAAGGCTTACCATATGGTCAAGGTGGAGCCATCGCTGGAGCTGTAGAACCAGGCGTTTTGGATACATTTGGCAGTCCCGACGTAGTTCAAGATCCCAGTAAATATGGTAGTTTATTGAATAAAGCTAATTTGACCGCAAAACAAACTCAAGCAAATATCTCTCCGTTTGCACCATATAATGGTAAAAATCCATGGGATTATGTAAAAGACGTAGAACAAATCAAGTACAAGGTTACCCCAGACGAAATTATAACGGGTATTGACTATGAAATGAAGAAACTTGTATTGAAAGATAAACAGGTCGCTAAAGAAAAGGTAATTACCAACCTAAAGAAAGACCCAAAATATTATAGTAAACTTCACATGTTGGGTGTATATCCAGATGAGAAAGATGAAGCATTAATGGAGATTATGACTATTTTGAAAGCTAGAAAATACGCACAACAAAGAAGAGAGTACTAATATGGCTAATTTTGCTAATGACAAATCAACATATCGTAAACCAGAACCACTTCAAAAAGGTTGGCATTATATTGGTGATGGCAAATATCATGATCCATCAACCGGTAGTACTGCTATGAGAGGTCGTAGATGGATGATTGATTATGGATATGGAAGTGGCAAAAGTTTCAACAAATTTCAACAAGGGTTAAAAAACAATGATTAATAATTTAACTAAACTTTCAGGCGGAATTGGAGATAATACTCCAATAAATCAAATCAGTCCTACTGAATTAAGTACCGGTATTCAAATTGAAATGGAGCATACCAATGATCCAAAAATTGCGAAAGAAATTGCTATAGATCATCTTACAATAGATCCGGAATATTACAAAAAATTAATAGCGGCTGGATTGACTAAAGAATTTCAAGCAGGTTCTAGTTCTGGATTCGGTGATCCAATAACAGGATTTAATGACGCTCCTAGAGTAGGTCGAGGTGGTTTAAAGAAAGGAAATATCCATGGATCTATAGGAGGAACTTCTAATGGACAGGTTGATGGTAGACGTAGTAATCCTATTGTAAATAAAACCATTGATATTGAATTAGAAGAACAAGTGTTTAGCAGTTTAGAAGAAGCTATATTATCCGAGAAGAAAAGAAGAAAAAAATCTGTTGGTAAAAAAAGAAAGCCAAAACCAACAAACCCAGCTCTTTGGGCTAGAGCTAAAGCTGCTGCCAGATCTAAATTTGATGTTTATCCCTCAGCGTACGCTAACGGTTGGGCAGCTAAATGGTATAAAAGCAAAGGTGGGGGTTGGAGAATGAGTGAAGAAATAGATGAAAGTGTCGTTGGTCAAGTATTTGATGGACCATCACCCGGCGAAGCTTCACCGGAAGGTACTGGTACTTATTCCAGTGGATATGATTTTGTCGGATATGCAGAAAACAAAGAGAACAAAATGAAAAAAGAACATTTTAAAAATATATTAAGAAAACTAATAAACGAAACAATTCAAGAGCAAGATATGGAAGATAATCCAGAGGGTGATGAAACCAACGGTGGTGAAGTCAAAACTCAAAATATTGTATTAAATTTGGATCGTAAGACAGCTCAAAAACTACATGATATGTTGATGTCACAACTAGCAACAAAGGATGATACCGAAGATGGTGTACAACAACCAGTTGCAAGTGATATGACCGATGATCAATTACCACCAGATTCTGGAGAAGATATATAAATATCAGACGAAGAAGAAATGACATTTGAACAATCTAAGGAAATTGACGAAACCAAGAAACAATTAATTAAGATTGCTAAAAAGAGAAAGAAATAATAGTTTGAAATCATATCTGTTAAAAATTGGTAATCTAGAGTATATGGTGAGTGGACCGGGTGACATGATGTCTACACCACCATCTGCACGTGGTTTCTCATTAAAAATATTTGAAAAAGGAACGGGTAGATATGCAACTGTATATAAAGCTTACGAAGAAAATGGTTATGGTTTCTTGATATATGCTGACGACGATAAAAAGTTGATTCTTAAAGGTGGTCAAGGTTCTGATCACAAAGAAACCATATATGCGAGAAGTGAAGAACTGAAAAATATTCGTAAAGAAAAATACTCTGATCAAGATGACATGAACTTCTTGAGAAAGATTTGCTTGAGTGGACGTGCTTGGTTAGTAAACTTAAACAATCAGAACTATTACTTTGTTGGTATTTGGAATACATCTATTACCAATCAACAATATGACGCGTTGAAAGAGTATTTGACCAAACTTCCAAGTAATACTACATATATTCAAATGGGTATGGCTGGAACTGGACCATCAAGTGAATTTCAATTGTTGAGTGGGTTTAGTCCAAAAATTACAAGTGCAATTAAACCAACAAAAGAAAAACCAAACACACTATCCAAGAAAGAAAGAGACTTTGTAACACAGGCTCATGCAATAAAAGCAAAGTTACCAGCTGGCTTCGCAAAAGAACTAGAAAAACTTAGAAATATGGCTGAACAAGATACTTTTGCTTCAAATTCTCAATCATTCAAAAAGTATGAAAGTTATGCTTTGAAGATGATTGCTAAACTTGAAAAGATCAAGGCCTTGGGTAAAGCTAAAACATCGGCTAGAGATATTGTGACCAAGAGTTCTGTACAGTCAATTATTATTGGTCTTGGTAAACAATATCCACATTTGACCAAAAAACTTGATAGTCTATTGAAATATGCTTATACTCATAGTGATTTGGTCAATTTACACAAAAAAGGTATAATTGATGCGGCTAACTGGAATGATACTTCAATGGTAGGAGTAGTTAATGATGAAAAAAAACTTACCCATCAACAATGGCTAGATAGTCAATCAACTGGGTTGGGTGACCCAAAACATCCTATCAATCATAAAAACCCGGATGTGAATAAATTGACTGCGGAAAATGCGGAAATGGCTCAAAGTGATATTACTAAGATTGTTGATTATAGTGAAAAACTACAGTCGATGTTTGATGTAAATGATAACTTAGAAGACTGGGTTAAAGCAAAATTAAATCATGCTTGTGACTATGTATCCACTGTAAGAGATTATTTAAAGTTCTATCGTGATGAAAAAGAATCGGGAACTCCAGATGATCAAATTAATGAAAAGTGGAGCATGAAATACAAAAAGAGTATTAATTGCAACAATCCAAAAGGATTTGGTCAAAAGGCACATTGTAGAGCACGTAAGTTACGTCAAGCTGGTAAACACACCAAGAGTAAGCCAGTGAGAGAGATTTATAGAGAAGTTACAAATCAATTGTTAAAAGAGTTTAATAGTAGTATGGCTATGGGTGCATTGAAACAAATTAATAGTGATGCACAAGAACTTCAATCAATGTTGCAACCCAATACCAAGTTGGAAGACTGGGTAAAGGCTAAATTGAATTTGGCGGGAGAATATTTGGACGATGTGTATCACCACCTTGATCACTTTGGTCCACAAGGAAGAAAACTAGATGAAGGTTTAAATGAACTGGATTATGAAGGTAGTGTTGGAATGCATGAATTGATAAATTTTTATTCCAAAGCAAATCCAGAAGAAGTAAAAAATATGGATTTTTGTATCGAGAAAAAGAATATACCTTGTGTAAAAGAACTAGTAAAAAAAGTGACTGGTATGACGATGGTTAATATCAACGAATGTTGTTTTGACAATCTACAACTATATCATGATATAGTAGCTTCAAAACGACTTGAAGAGGGATGGAAAGATTTGGTAGCCGCAGGAGCAATTGGTTTGAGTGCATTGTCTAATAGTCCCGCTCTTGCCGCAAAACAAGATGCAAAACCAGCCATAACACAACAAGCCACAAAGCCTCAATCAGCGGTTAAATCAGCTATAACACAACAAGATACAAATCCTCAATCGTCAGAGGCTTCGTTGCTTAATAAAAAAACCAGTGACTATATTGGTCAGTGGGAAGGTAAACGTAAATCTGTATATTTAGACACCGAAAATAAGCCAACAATCGGTATTGGACACTATTTGACAAATACACAACAAGATCGTGACTTGTTCAAATCATTGTTTGGTAACAGCGTAAACTATGATGCTGTGTTGAAAGGTAAACAAAAGTTGACCGATGATCAAATCGAGAGACTGTTTAATGTCGATGTAAAGGTTAAAGAAAGATTGGCAAACAACAAAATCAACAATTTTTCATCGTTGCCACAATATGTTAAAAACGCGATTATAAATGCATTTTATCGTGGTGATATTGGACCAAAAACAATTAAGTTGATGAATGTTGGTAACTGGAATATGGTTGCGAAGGAATATCTGAATCACCAAAATGCTCGTAGCGGACCAGATCAAATTCAACGTCGTATGAAAACGAATGCTTTGGCGTTCACGCAATATGCCAAAAACAAAAACTAATACTTTGGTTTTTACTACGAAATTTGTTGATTTATGAGTGAATGGAATCAAATTGATGCTGGAATGTTGTCACGAATGGCAACACTAAATTCCATTTATCGTCAAAATGACTCCAAGCCTGTTTCTGGCTTTGATCCATATCAAACGTTAATGCGTCGTAAGCAGATGCAAGATAATTCTCAGGATTTGCCTGTTATGGAATACGATCCTAGAGATGTTGAAGAACTAGAAGAGTTTTGCAGAAATCATAATATACTAGGCTTTAACTTTGGTAAAATGGCACCAAAAGCTGCGTTACAAATGTTAAAGAGAAAAGTTGGAGTTGTATCTGAACAAAATATAAATAAAAAATTATTACGTGGTTAATATTTTATAATTATAGCTATTATGAATAGCAAGATAAAGACCGCAGATATTTTATTAATTAGGATTAATAAAGGTAAAATCCAAGTTTTGTTAACAAAACGCGGACCAAATATATATGAACCAAATAAATGGTGTATACCCGGTGGTCATTTGAATGATGGAGAAGTACCTATAAATGGTGGTATAAGAGAGTTAAAAGAAGAAACTAATGTTGACATAACTCCAATTAAAAAAAACTTAAAGATATTAGATATACATCTTATTAGTGAAATACGAAAATCTTACGGAATTACTTATACATGTGTATTGCCACCTACATTCAAATACATAATAAAACCACAAGCAAATGAAATATCAGATGTTAAATGGTTTAATTACGATGAAATACCCTATAACCAAATTGCGTTCGATCATGGAGATGTTATTAATGGATTAATCATGCGAATTAAACCAGGGTAATCTTGCTGTCATTCTTTAATTCAGATGGTAATAAATCTTCAAATACTTGCAAACAATTAACACAATACGGAATATTAACTGGAATCAAAGCATCTTTATCTGTACCCGCAATGATTTTACTTACTTTACGTAGTATCATTCCATTAGCAAATACTTGACCCTTACAATCTTTACATGTAACTGATTGTGTATCTTTGATACTAAAGTTTAATTTTGGTGATTGTGTTTCAAATTTATTCATGACTTGTCTTTTCCTTTTTTGTTATTTTTTTATGGGAAGAAGGTTTTTCAGTAATACAATACCCACATTTGGGGCAAGTGATATACCAACTATGTACCTTTCCATTGCATTCTTTACAAATATAAATTATTTTCTTTTTCCTCTTCATTTATTCTATAAAACACTACATAATTTTTGGCATTCCATATGGTAATACTTCTGGTACATTTGTAAACTCTGAAAAAGCTGAAAATAAATTTGTAAAATCCTTGTTTACATCTCCAGATAAACAATCGGTCAATTCTCCAGCCAACTCTGGAGATTTATCAGTTACCATACGAAAACTAGCTTGCGGATCATAAAATGCATAAACTAATTTACGCATATTCTCTATACTTTCTTTCATATTAGCACTATAACAATTAAATTGATGTGCGCCATAGTCCTTGGATAAAAGTGATTGATGCACCGCATCAGCAGCGGCAACTCCACTCTTTAAAGCCAACATCAACCCACTAGAAAAAACTGGGTCTAAAAATCCATAAGCATCACCAATTAATACTAGCCCATCCGCAGCGGAATATTCAGAACGAAAAGTATATTCGTTTGTTAACCAATATTCTTCAGAACAAATTCCAGAAGATAATCTATCTGCAATCCACTGATTGTTTGATATTTCTCTTTGAAAAATATCTTTTGGATTTTTTACTCCATCACGGGTCAGATATTTTGCATCAGCAACTATACCTACACTAACCATATTGTTGTGTTGTGGTATATGCCAAAACCATCCTTTATTTTCAATAAATGCGACAGTGGTTTGACCTTCATCAATTCCTTGGTCTCTTTTTGATCCTTGATAGTATGTCCAGACCGCAGTCTTGTTTAACTTAGGATCTCTACGACGCCAAACATTAGAAGTAGCAGCAATTGCATCACGACCAGTAGCGTCAATAGTGATAGGAGCATACAATTCAAATTGTTGTTCTGAATCATCAGAAACTTTTACTCCTTTATATTGTTCTTTATCTTTTATTAATGATATTACTTTGTGTTTTTCACGAAAGTCTACTCCCCTTTCAATCGCATGATCTCTTAACATCAAATCAAATTCACTTCTTAATACCTGCCATGATTGAGCAATTGTTTCTCGGTCATAACGATTGAAAAAATAAAATGGTTGTCCAACCTTACCAGATGGTGACACAAATTGAACAGAGAATTTTTTGGTGAAGTGTGAACGTTTTAGTTTAGGTATGAATCCAATACGTTCCAGTGGAGGATAAGTAAATGGTATCATACTCTCTCCAATATGGTAACGAGGAAACAATTCTTTCTCCAATACTATTACTTTGTGTCCATATTCAGCTAAAACACATGCAGCACTACAACCAGCAGGACCACCACCAACGATAACAACATCACAACATTCCATTTTCATAAATAATGAAATTATAACCTATGCAAATATTACTTCAAGTCTTTTCTTTTTTTATAGTCTTCTAAAGCTGCTTTTAATGCTTCTTCGGCTAAAACACTACAGTGAATTTTAACGGGGGGTAAACCCCCAAGAGCTTCTACTATTTGATCGTTATCAAAATTCTTTTGCAAATCATCTATAGTTCTACCTTTTATCAATTCGGTAGCCATGCTAGAAGCTGCTATTGCGCTTCCACATCCAAACGTTTTAAACTTAGCATCAATAATTGTATTAGTTTTATCGTCTATTTTAATACTCATTTTCATGATGTCACCGCAAGCGGCAGCTCCTACCTCACCTATACCATCCGCATCTTTTATATCGCCCATGTTACGAGGATTTGTAAAATGATCCATTACTGTTTCGTTATATAATGTATAAGATTCACCCATATCTATAACTATTAGGTAAGACCTAATAAATTCAAGTCATTTTTAACCATCTTTTCAACTAGTTGTTCAAATGATGTTTTTTGTTGCCATTTTAATTCATTTCTAGCTTTTGTGCTATCTCCCAATAATAATTCTACCTCCGCTGGTCTGTAGAATTTAGGATTGATTTTAACAAGTACAGATGCACATGGATCATATTTTAATGCATATTCTGTGGTAATGCTAAATTCTGAATATTCGGCTTCACCATGCCAACTGCCATCAATACCAGCAGCTTTAAATGCATACAAAACAAATTCAGAGATTGTATGTGTTTGATTACTAGATAACACATACTCTTTAGGACTTTCTTGATTTAACATCAACCATATGCCTTCAACAAAATCTTCCGCATCACTCCAGTCTCTTCTGGCTTTTACGTTACCTAACTCAATTGGTTGAAATGATTTACGATCAATTATAGCTTTCTTTATTCTAGCTACTCCTTTTGTAATTTTACGAGTTACAAATTCTTCACCTCTTCTAATACCTTCGTGGTTGAATAATAGACCTTGAATTGCATATAGATTATAACTTTCTCTATATACTTTAACTAATAATCTAGCGGCCGCTTTACTTGCACCATATGGACTACGAGGTCTAAGTGGATGATTTTCATCTTGAGGAGTATATCTGACATCACCATATTCTTCACTACTACCAGCATTATAGAATCTACAAGTTGGTTTATGTTGACGAATAGCTTCAAGAATATGAATCACGCCTGTTGTATTACATTCCCAAGTTTGCGCAGGAAAATCCCAACTACTTCCAACGAATGTTTGTGCAGCCAAATTTATGAAATAATCTGGTTTTAATTCTTGTACTATTTTATTAATACTATGTACGTCATTCAAATCAAAGTTAACCAACTTAAATCTTTCGTTTTTAATGTGTTGGAGGTTTTCATGATTTTTTATACTAAGTCTTCTTACACCACCAATAATAAAGTAATCGGTTATGTTTAATAAGTAATCAACTAAATGACTACCATCTTGACCAGTAACGCCTGTTATGAATACAACTTTGCGATTGTTAATATAGGCCTGTGCGTCTTTAATATTTAAAACTTCCATAATAATAATCCTTATAGATACGTATTTTTGTTATAAAATACAATATTTTTTTATTTAATTAAAATTATAAAATTGTTCATATGTTTAATAGATATTAGATATGTGGAAGTTAAATACTAATCATTTTACGATTTGGGATAGACTAAAAATTTGCCGATTTTTTTTAAACAAAAACAACTTTTGGACATATGGAAAACAAGTTCAAAAGTTTGAAGCCAGGATGGCTAAATTTGTTGGTACTAAGTACGCACTATTTGTATCTAGTGGATCTACCGCAAATACATTATTAGCATATTATTTGAACGATGTTGAATCACGAAAGAAGATAATATTTCCAATAGTGACTTGGGCGACATCAGTAACACCATTTATCAAATGTGGATTTGAACCGGTTTTTGTTGATGTTAGTTTGGATAGATTTTCAATCAATTTGGATCAAGTAGAAAATTTATTAAAGAAAGACAAACAAATTGGCACCATATTTTTAACATCACTATTGGGTATATCACCAGATATTGGTCGTTTAAAACATCTTCAAGAGACTTATAACGTGCGAGTGATGTTAGATAATTGTGAAAGTACTTATACCAAGTATAACAAACAAAATATTTCTTCATACTTTACATCTACAACCAGTACATACTTTGGTCATGTGCTACAAAGTGTAGAAGGCGGATTTGTATTTACTAACGATGATAAAGAATTTGAATTATTTAATATGATTCGTAATCATGGTATGTATAGACATTTACCAGTTGCCAATCAAGAAAAATACAAGAATCCATCGGTAGATCCATTATTCGACTTTTATTGCATCGGCAATAATTTTAGGAATACAGATATCCACGCATATATTGGTCAACTCGACTTTAATCGTATTACTGAATATGAATCTCATAGAAGACATTGCGGAAGGCTATTTGCTAATTTATTAGATAAAAATAAATTTTATCCACTTAATATAACCGCTGAAGATAGTCTATTTTGTTTACCTATTGTTGCGAAGAATAAAAAAACACTACAAAAGATTAAGGATTATTGTAAAACTAATAAAATTGAATATAGACCAATTATTGGTGGTAATTTATTAAGACAAACTGCTTTTAAGAAGTATGGTAAACATACCAAGTTTAAAAATGCAGAAATAATCAATAACAATGGTGTATATGTTGGACTACATTATAGTGTAATGGATTATCAGGTCTATGAATTCGTACAAATGATTAATAAATTTTAATATTCGTCATTGTCTTCATCATCATCCATTTCATCTTTATCATCTAAATTGGGAGGTTTGAATTTAATGTTAAAGTTTTTAAGATCTTCCGATGATATACCTAAATGGTTAAATATGAGTTGTATCGCGAGTAATATTTGTGAAGTGTTCAACTTTTTTGAAGCTGCATCTATCGAAAATTTATTCGAAATGTCAATTATTGATAACTTAATTAAAGGTGGTAAATTTTCAAAAAATATCATCATTTCACTTTTGTTTTGATCGATTATCAATCCTGGTATTTTATCGTACGAATGATAATTTTCTTGAAGAGTTATCATTGTTTGAAGTTTCTTAAAAAATTCAGCGTCACTTATATTTTTATTAGGAATTTTATCCTTAATCTTGTTGACTTCATTGGTTTTAATCTTTCTAGCAATATTAAAACTAACTAGAACTCCATGCTTTGATAAAAGATGTGAAAAATTAGACATTTAAAATTAAATATATGATAGATACATACAATATATATTTTTATTATGAAAAAACTAACAATTTTTATAGATTGTTACTAATAATCAGAAAAATGATTTGATTATAATTTAAGTAATTTATAATGATTAAACATTAAAATCTTTGTTTTAATATTTTCTTACCATCTTGAAGTATATCAGGATCAAATATTTTCGGTCCTCTACTGATATATCCTTTGCCAGAAGTAAATGTACAATTATAACACAACAATTTTAAATTTTCTAGTTTATGATTGTGTTTATCATCATCTTCAAAATTTAGTAATAGTGGTATTTTACCATCAGTAATTCTGCGTTCATGAAATCCACATTGTTCACATTCTGCTTTTTTAATTCCAGATCTAATTAACTTATCTTTTAATCTATGTATAGGAAAATCAGGCCACTTACCATCTAATACATCTTGTATTGGATATTTACCTTTATTTGGATCTACTAATACTCTGTTTTCAAAGTTTTTTTTAGTTACTGGCCAGCCCGGTGTTCTATGTACACCATATCTTCTAGCATAACTTTTAAAGCACTCATAACTTACGCCAAGACGTTTTGCTGCTTTTCTGGCGGATGGAGACTTGTCTAACGCTTCTTTAATCTCCGATTCTGTGATTGGTTTTTGTCTTTTCTTACCCCGTTTTGGATATATCTGGTCAGCGAATTCTTTTTCTAAATGAGGTATCTTCACACCCTTATCTCTTAGAACTTTGTATTCGTCTAGTTCTTTTCTTACATCATCACCTATTTGACTAAGACTATAAATCTGTTCTACTTTTTTCTTAATATCTTCAAGTTCGGCCAACTTTTGATTAATATATTCCGTGTTAATATTTAAAGACTCATCATTCATTTTTTTAAAGATGCAGTTATTGGTTCTAATGCTAGGTCCACATCTGTTGAAGATTGAAATATTTTTCTGAGATATTCGGCTCTTTTAGGCATTCCGGCGTTAATTAATACTTTATATGTATTGATATACTTTGGTTCTTTAGATAAAGGCTTTATTTGTTTACAAAGTATTACTGGATTGACCAGAAAGTTCTGTTCATCACTATATTTAGACTTAATCTCTAAGGCTCTGGTACACGCCTCTATATCCGCATCATCAAATATTTCAGTATCAACATCAATCTTTAGTATCCAATCAGCAGAGCTTACTTTAAATTTTACTAGTTTTTTCTTTGCCATAATCTAAATCTCCATCGTTTAATAAATCTAAATTGTTTAATTTTTGGTTTACACTATTACATACTTGTTCTTCAACAGTATTCGCAACAAATACAATCTTTTGTATGCTTTTTGTTTTTGCACTATCACGCCATACTCTACCAGTTGCTTGACGCATTAACACGGCAGAGTAAGAAGGACATATTAACGATAATCTTGGAAAATTACCATTCAAATCATGTAAATTTAATCCAGCGCCACCAGCCGCAATATTAATAAGAATTACTCTACTCTTATCCGATTGAAAGTCATCGATTGCTCTTTGACGATCTTTATCACTTACAACACCATTAACAATACATTTGGTATTTAATCTATCCGATAAAGCTTTAATGGTTTCGGTAAAATTACAAAATATAGCAACGCTCATACCATTTTCAATACCTTCTTCTGCCATTTCTATAATTAATGGTACTTTAAATATTTCTATTTTTTGTCTAGCTCTCAATATAGCTGTAAGTTGACTTGTGTTTTCTTTATTTTCTTTTATCTTTTTCTTTAATCTGTTTAACTCGTCCTGCATTTCAGCATAAATGGAATTGATTTTATTCTTAGCATCATCTTCCATATTATAACATTCAGCTATAATTTGACTTTCTGGGAAATTTGGTATTGTATCTCTACTTAATCTTATGCCACGATTTGTGAATATGTCATTACTTAATTTTGTTAAAGACTTACGATCTCCAGTAAATTCCATACCAAATCTACCCCTTATAACACCATGCGCATAAGCCCATTCATAATATTGTTTACTGCTTTTAAACAAACGGATACACTGACCTATAGTTCTTAGTTCAAGTGGATTAGTAGCCATAGTAGCACTACAAAACAACATCTTATAACCCTGTTTGAGTGCAGAAAGACAAGTTTCACTATTCTTTGTTTTAGCATTTTTTAACTTTTGTGCTTCATCCCAAACAATAAGAGTATTTTTTGGTACTTTCCATACAAACTCTTTACGTCTTGTATCTTTTCGTTTTACATAAGAAGCGTAGATACTATCGGTTCTACCAGTACGCAATAATTCATAATTGATGATACCTGCAAATTTACCCGAGTATTTAAAGTGGTTTTTTATTACTCTTCTCCAACTTTCCATTACAGCCTTTGGACATACTACCATAATGTCCATATTTAATTCTCTAGCTACACCACAAGCTGTATATGTCTTTCCTACGCCAACGTCACTACCATCAACCGCACATCCCCATTTATTTATTGAGGATACAATTTTGCTCACAGCATCTACCTGCCATGGACGTAAACCATCTTGATTCTTTACATCATATGGTGGTAGTGGTTCTTCTTTGTGTATTTTTACTGGCGTATCTTTAAATAAAGTTGGGTTATCTTTGGTTTGTGTTAAAACCCAGTTATTATCACGTTTTGTAACTCCGAACCCTTTGTCTTTAAGACTTAGTCTATTGCTTTGCCAGTAGGTAAAGAATTGATTTAAATATTGAGATGATATAACCCATTCCCTAACAAAGGTTACGTCCCCATTTTTTTCTACTTGTATTGGATCGGACCATCTGATATCCAAATTGATCATATATCAATCACCCATTTCGTTTCTATATTTTACGTTACGAGCATGTTCATGAATGTTACATCTTACATGCTTTCCGTCTCTTTTAACAACTCCAATATCAAAATCTGCGCCAAGTAGTTCTGTAAAATAAGTACCTTGATCATCATCATAACCATGACCAAGACTTATCATTTCATTCATATATGAACTCCGACTTCTTCTATGATAACGTTTACATACTTCTTCAAGATGCTTGACCACGTCTTGAAGATTGTTCTTGTATATAATTTGGTTAATTGTAGTATCTTTGATGTAATAACTCATATGTTATATCTCCTATATACCATATAAATACATATAAATCAAGAACTATCGATATTATAATTTACAGACGTTATTTAGTCTTATTTGACTTAATCGTTTGATAAATAAATTTATTATTTGATCTTTAATTTTCTGACTGGTTCACTCCTACTTTTGAAAACGAATCTCTTGTAGTTTGATCACGAATTGTATCCAAATAATCAATTAAATTAGACACAATATCATTTGCCATAGGTTCTAACCAATCTTCAATTTTATACATTGTAGTAATTGGTCGATCATTATTGTCAATTATTTTTAAATTTCCTTTATCAAACTCTTGTTGTAAAAATTGTTTTAAATCGTTTACCAATGATTGTTTATTTTTCAAAACAAATATTTCAGACAATTCTTCTTTATAACTTACTCTAACAGGAGATTGACCTTTACTACCACTACCTTTTTCTCCTCTACCGGCAGCTCTTTGTGCTGACTTCTTTCTTTTTACCCAATTTGCAATAGCCTTTCTACCACCTTTGGCTCTCAATCTAGCTGCGTATTTCTTACCTAAACATGCACTATAACTACTTCCTTTTTTAGCATCTCCACATTTACCAGCTTTTTTACCACTACTATCGTATCGATCCCATCCACCACCACTACTACTACCTACAGACCCTTTACCAAACCAAGCTCTTAAACCACCACGATAGGCTTCGTTTATTTGGTTTTCATATTTTTGATAAATTGTCATGGTATTTATAAATATATAAAACAATCTAAGATATTTATATTAATAAGATAAAAGTATGCCAAATAAATTAGACACGGTATTTCAACAAAGAGATGTGAGTAATACAAGGTTCGTGGAACGTGTAATATCCGGTTCAGGTCTAATTATCCAAACAAATGCCGGTGGTGTGCTGGTTGGCAGCAGTACTCTTCAAGTTGGTACTATATCTGGAAGTGCTATTAGTGCATCTGATATATTTATAGCATCAAATGGAGTTTTAACTGCTACCACAGCTTCTATTGGTTTAATGATTGGTACTGCCAGTTATGCTTTAAACGCGACGAGTGGTGGTACTACTTTAATAACTGGTAGTCTATACCCAATCACTAGCAGTTGGTCTAAATATGCAATTACAAGTAGTAATCTTAATCCACCAGGCAGTTTATTAGTGCTATCATCTGCTAGTTTCCAAAGATTAGTGGTCGATACACCCAATGCGCCTGCTACACCAAATGATCCAGGAGTTGAAGGAGAAATGAAATTTGACAACAACTTTGCATATTTCTATGCAAATGGCAAGTGGAGAAGAGTTGCTTTTAATCTTTGGTAAAAAAATTGATTAAATTGTTATAAAACTTTTCCAATGATTTCTTTTTAGCTACCTTTTTATGGGTCTCTTGTAAAAAGAAATCTATTCTATCCAAAGACAATTCTATCTCTTGTCCATTAACATTAATGTTATATGTCTTGATTTTACGAGTGGGCATATACGTTATCTTATATTAACTATTTATGTCTGCCCATTTTGTTTATTATTTTTTAAGTTTTAATTAAAAAATGATTCCAATCAATGTGTTTAGCATCCTTAATAAGAGCATACACAGGAATTGGTAAAGGAGCAATAGGCTGCTTGAGCAACTTCAAGCCCACTTCATTATTCATACGATTACCTTTCTTGGCATTTACATCCTTGGAACACAAAACCAAATTGGTCCAAGTATCCTCACCACCCTTACTACGAGGAACAACATGGTCCACAGTAGCTGATTGACGATCAACCTTATGGCCGGTATATTGACATATACCACCGTCACGTTTGTAAATCGCATCCTTGGATGGCTTGCCCTTGAAGATTTTCACAGGCATCTTGTTGAAGTTGGTAGCTATAATTACCGTGGGTACACGAATCGTCATATTAGGGGTATTGATACTCAAATCCCAATTACGAACTGGAAGAGTCATCCACTCTTTCCAAGTAACGGGATTTATGCTCATTGGCTCATCCAAGATTGGATCACCATTAGTATCAATTTCATAGTCAATATCCAAAGCCAATGAAGTAGGTTTTCCACGATAATCAGCACCACAAAGATCCACAATAGCATCCTTGACGGTCTTGAAACCAACTGGCTGCCAGTTAGCATTAAGATTAAGACAAATTAACTTGTTCGCAACATTGCTCATAACTTTATTTATGATACCTCATTTTTTATAAATGTCAATAGGAAATTTTTCTTCTGGCTCCAAAGTTTCGTTTAACCTTGTTTTTGCTATGTTCAAGTCGATTCTGAACCATTCATTTCGAATTTCTAAAGCAAAATGTTTCATCATTTCCTTGATCCTTTGTTCAGCGACATAACAATCTGGATGTTGAATATAGTATTCTATACGATAATCCCGATGTGGTGACGATGTTTGATAGGTGCGCAAACGACTCTTTATATCATTAGTAACCCCAATCTTGTAAAAATTGGGGAATGCACTATTGCTAATGATATAAATAAACCCTTCTTTGGATCGTTGTTTACCCATGCTAATAAGTATCCAACTGACTCCCAAGAAGGGTTTTAGTGATTTATTTAATGATTTTACAGGCGTTTTCTAAAAATTTCTTTGATACTAAAACCATATTTGTTTTCTTTAAAAGACCAAATTGAAGGTTTCTTTTTGAAATACAAATCTTGATTAGCATATATCTCTTTTACACAATTATCCGTTTTGACAATCAATACTTTATGTTTACCATATTGGTCGAGGTGATTCATGGACTCAACTAAATGACCATCTGTCCATGCCATCTGTTGTTTACAGACCACACATGTTCTTCCAGGTTTCTTTTTAATAAAGAACCCCGCGTGTGTATTTGTTGCAGTGATTAAAAATAAACCGACAATTAATAATGCTTTATTCATAACATAAACATGTTACTCTATAAAACATTAATGTCAACTTATATGATTGATTACTTTTTGTAAAATAGATTTATAACTATCAAACCATTGTTTATTGCCCATTTGATATTTTGGTAACTTAGACAAATCAATAGTTTTACTGGTAATTGCAAATGAACTTAAATAAGCATCATTGCAGTTAGCATGTTGTTCATAATGATTTGGCATAGGTATCATCAATAATGGTTTATTTTGATATATCGCTTCAGCACTTGTTTCAAATCCACCACTACAAATTACTGCTCTACATACTTTCATTTTCTCTTGAAACAATTTACCATCCAAATTAAACAACTTTATATTTGATGGAACACTTTGCTCTTTGGACAGTTTGGTAAAACATTGTAGATTTATGTTGGGATATTTGTGTGCTTCACTAATTAACTGAGGTAACATATCTTCATTCATCAAATATACCAATACAAAATCTTCACTTTTATCTGATACCTTATAACTTTCTTGTCGTAATATTGGCGGACTAACTATCATAGCATCATCTTTAAATTCATAATAACTGAGTGCTACTATTTTAGATTCAATACTTGTAATACCATTTATAATACCAAGAAATATTTTTTGAATTAAATATCCTTTTATATCTGGATAAATGTTTGCTTCCATAGCATATTGATGACCAAAACTGACATATTTTATATTAGGAAAAAATATTGAGGTTAAACCTACCAATGGTTCATAGTAATTGAATATGGCGTCTGGCTTTTTCCGTTTAATTACTTTGCAAATGTTTATGAATGATAATATCAATCGTGGTAGTTCTATTGTATTTTTCAATATTGTTTTCCACAATACAACTTTGCCATCTTTACCAAATACAAAGTCAAATCCTTCATATTCGACAACATTAAATTGATCTTTAAAATATTGAGGTAAACCCTTTTTCTTTTTTGCCGCAAATGCAACATCAACATCAATATTTTGTGATTTTAAATATTGTTTTACAGCAATGGCTTGAGTGATATGACCATTACCTTCAGTTTGAACTCCAAATAATATCTTCATATTTTAATAACTGTATGTTTCCTTCTGTTGTTTCAATAATAAACGTATTACTTTCGACCCAATCACCTGTATTATAATACCTTATTCCGTTCATATCAATTATGTTTGGCTTATGTATATGTCCACACAATATACTATCACAATTATTTGTCCTACAATAGTTTGCTACAGTAGTTTCGTAATTACAAATGTATTTTACTGCTTTTTTGGCTTTTTGTTTGAGAAAATTACTGAAACTAAATTTGAATATTCTGAATAGTTTATTTACTGCTAAACTGTAGTCATATATGATAGCACCAATATATTGAATCCATTTGTTTTTGGTTATTATACCATCAAACTGATCACCATGTAGTATCACCATTTTTTCTTTTTTTAGAGTAACATGTATTGTTTCTCTAATCACTTCGATATTATCTCCAAAATGAACTCCGGTGAATGGTTCTACAAAATCATCGTGGTTACCCCAAATGTAGTATACTTTGGTTCCTTTTCTACTCAACCTTAAGATTTTTTGCAGTATTGTGTTATAATTACTATGCCACTTAAATTTTCTGCTGAGTAACCAACCATCGATAAAATCACCTACAATATACAAATATTCACACTCTATATGACTCAGTAACTTTAGTAATTTTTCGTGGTTACAATAATCACTACCTATATGACAGTCGCTTATAAATAATGCTCTTACTTTCATTATTCATAAATATCAAATGTGATGTTACAGAACTGAAACAATCATAGTATTTCATCTACTAATCCATACTTGACACATTCTTCAGCACTTAGATAAATATCGTGTTTGAGTATTTCATCAAGATCTGCTTTGGTGAATTTGGTATGCTCCAAGTAAATCTTTTGTATCTTATCCGACAACATTTCAAGATTCTTTGCTTCGTCCTTGAAGTTTTCGTGTGTTCCACCACACCAGCTACGTAGTTGATGAACAAGCATCACACCTGTCTTACCAATATATCTACGTTTGCCACATACACTAATCAACGTAGCAGCACTAGCAGCAATACCTTCTACGTAGGTGTGAACTGGAACCTTTGATGATTTGATACGATCGACGGTGGTAAATGCACTGAATATTTCTCCACCATCACTATTGATAAACAATTTAACATGAGGTGGATGAGTTAAACCCAAGTTTATTTGGGTTATCAACATATGTTTTTCCAAATCACTCAATGATCTATTTAGATTATAGATACTTTCTAGATCTACATTACTATAGAAGTATATTTCGTTTCCATTTACTTGGTGTTGTGATTTTGTTTTTGGAAGAGTAAGAATTTCATCTTCTTCTCCAAATGCCATCGATGAGTGTTTAAAACGAGAATACATCATATTAGTTATAAATATTTGTTTTCAAAAAACCCATTGTGTTTTATTGTGTCATAATCAATTTTATATTCTCGTTCGTAAACACCTTTAATGTTAACTTTTGCTACTTTAACGTTTTTTGGTACGTCTCTATAGTATCCGACAAATATATTAAGCAAACCGTGATATATATGTACATCGTCAAAATATAAATCTACTTCTATAGTAGAATATTTTGATTGTTGTTCAATTGGTAATAAAAATGAAGTGTTGTGTAAAATAATGAGTATGTTTTTATTTTTATCAATCACAAGACTTACAAACTTATCAATTACGTTATTTATTTGATTGAGTCTACAATTAAGTGACGCTTGTATATCGTTGTTTGATATCAACAAATCTATATCTGGTTTAATGTTTATAAATCTATTTAAATCGTTTTTAAATAATTCAAAAAAACTAACCTCCAATGGTTTTTGAAGTTTGTATTTAAGTATATTTTCTTCTTTATAATACTCTGACTTTTCATCTGGAATAGTGAATTTACTTAATAAAAAGTCTATATTTGCGAAGAAATATGTTGTATAAAATACATCGTTGTTAGCGAAATAATCATGTGATGTTAAAATATCATGATCCATTAATTTTTTAAAACAGGATTTGATAAACGGAAACGAATTTTCTTTAAAGATATTATCATCTTCTGTATAGAAGGCATGTTTATATCCCAACATTTGAGCCATTTTAAATGATAATTTGATATTTTTAACAATTGTGACATTTACATGATCTCCAAACAAACAATAATATGAATGAGTAAATTCTACGTTCCAAAATGCTGTATCTTTTAGATTCATTTCAAAGAACGTTTTATATGCGTGATCTTTGCCAATTACTACATTATCAGTATTAATTATTAAATAATCGATGTGTCCTCTTAATTTTTGAGGTACATCGCACCCAGAAATAACCATTATTTTTAGTTGCAACTGTTTGAAATAAAAAAGCTGCTTTTCCAATAATTCAATTTTATATTCATTGTTTGGAAAAGCATTAATTATTATGATTTCTTTCATAACGCAAGATTTAATTGATTTGGATCATCATTTAATTTACTCCACAATTTTCTAAGTTCTTCATCATCAACGAAGTTATAATTTTTTGGATTTTTAGTAGCATCTATAAATTGGGTTTTTACCCATCCTTTTTTATTGACTGCAATATTGTTAGTTTTGCCTGTTTCTTCACACACATAACCAGACATATATTCAACAAATGAAATTATAGCCTCAGTTCTTTCATTGCCACCTGACGTATAAAATCTAAGAGTAGCAAATTTTTCTTTGACTTGAACTACTTTGATTTGTTTTACTGGTAGATATTTGTCTGGATACTTTTCTGCCCATTTATTTTGTTGGTCAATATAATTTTGCAAATATCGACTGAGCCAAAGTATAAGTCTAAACCAACCATCGCCGCATTCAAAATTAAATAATGTAAATGGATTTTGTTCTCCACATTCAGTATAGAGTTTTGGAAATTTCTTTATAAGATAATTTTCTAATTTTATGTTCATATATTGTATTCCTTGCCATCAAAATAAGCCTTACATCCTAATACTTTATTAATATAAAATACTTTTATGCCGGATTCATAAAACATAGTTAAGGTAGCATTGTCATGTCCTTTCCATTGTTCTCGGTTTGCTGCATTACATAAATCATTGAATTGTTGATGTATGTATACTTCTTTGATGCCACTTTGAATTATGCCTCTAGCACAATCAACACATGGCAAAGCATTGGTATATAGTGTTGCTCCATCAGTATTAATGCCATATTTAGCTGCTGCATAAATTGCGTTGCGTTCACCGTGTTCATACCATTTATATTTTTCTGGACGTTGATGTCTGGTTTCGTCATCATCATTGACACCTATTGGAATACCATTATAGCCTGTGGATATGATGCGTTTGTCTTTTACAAGCAATGCACCAATCTTTGTTTTTGGGTCTTTGCTTTTACTGGCAACCCAATAAACACCTTGCATAAACCAGTCTATAAAACTTATATTATCTTTCATATTAAAGATATACCTCGACTTTTATTTTTTACAAGTTAAAATAACTATCGGGTCTTTATATAACTATTTATACATGTATGATTAACTATACTGGAAAAGTAAACGGGATTAAATTTCGGGTTTTAGATTCTAAAACAATACGTATTTGGAAGCCGGAGAATTTAACCTTTTTACAATTTAAGCCTAAATGTGATTTTGTGGTGAAGTATTTAATCGATGAAGGTTTTTTTAATAAAAAGTCTTGTAAGGTAGAAGTAGTAAACTGATATCTTATAATATGTTTTGATATGATAACATTAATAATACCTCCTTCTCCATTTTTATTAGATGAAAGAGTATTTCCAAGTCTTGGAATACTTAAGATTGCTGCTGTACTTCAATCAAAATATAGTCTTAACGTCTTAGATTTGAGTGGTATAAAAAACTACTTGGATGTGATGCAAGTGTATCTTAATACAAAATCATCCAATATATTCTGTATAACTGCTACCACACCTCAGTTGCCTCATGCTATTAAATTAAAAGATTTAATTAAAAAACATAATCCAACTGCTAGAGTAGTTTTAGGCGGACCACATGTAACTTTGGTTTATGCGGCATTTAAGAATAATCAAAATAAACGATCAATATTAAACAAAGATGTTTTAGAACAACATTTTGATTGTTTAGTTAGTGGAGATGGAGAAAAAGCTATATTTCCTGCTATTGAAACTAACGTTAGATTTATTGATGGAGATGACCCAAAACAAAAATATTTCTTAACTAACGAAGATTATGAAGTACTTCCATTTCCAGCTAGAGATCTAATTGATTTAGAATCATATCATTATAAAATAGATGGTAAGAAAGCAACTAGTATTATTGCACAATTAGGATGTCCATTCAATTGTGGATTCTGTGGTGGTAGACTTAGTAATTCACTAAGAAGAATACGTACTCGAAGTGGTAACAACATATTGGATGAAATCGAATTTTTGCATAAAGAATATGGATTAGAAGGATTCATGTTCTATGATGATGAATTAAATGTTAATAAACAATTTGAATCATTATTAATGGATTTAATTAAATTACAAAATAAATTGGGTGTAGAATTTAGATTACGAGGATTCGTTAAGAGTGAGTTGTTTACAGATAATCAAGCTAAATTGATGTATGAATCTGGTTTTAGATGGATACTATGCGGATTTGAAGCTGGTAATAATCGTATTCTTGAAAACATTAATAAAAAGGCTACATATGATGATAACGTAAAAGTTATTGAAAAATGTAAGAAGTATGGATTAAAAATTAAATCGTTGATGAGTGTTGGTCATCCTGGCGAAAGTGAAAAAACAATTGACGATGTAACTAGGTTCTTGATTGAAAATCAAACTGATGATTTTGATTGTAGTGTAATTACACCTTATCCAGGTACTCCGTACTATGATAAATCGATTGAGATTGAAGATAATGTATACAAGTACAGCATTGCAAAAACTGGTGATAACTTATATAGTAAAACTTTAGATTACACAACTACAAGTAACTTTTATAAAGGTGTGCCTGGCCAAAACTATGAAAGTTATGTTTATACCGATTATTTAGATTCCACAGAAATTGTACAATTAAGAGATAATTTAGAGAAAGAAGTTAGATCTAAATTAAATATACCATTTAATCAATCCGTCGCCTCTATTTTGTATGAACATAGCATGGGACAAAAGATACCATCTTTAGCTCTTAAAGATGTTTGATTATTTCAAATTACTTACGATTTTTGTTTCTTTGAATACATCCAATATCTGTTTATAAAACAAACGATTTTGTTTTTTCACCATATTTTCAAATTCGTTCAATGCTACAAACATGTGTGGAAGAGCGGCGTTTTCAAGTATTGATCGTGTCAAGATGAAATAGTGTTTTGATTCGTCTTCTACATCTTTGAGCCTATATGTTTTCGTAAGTAGAGAAAATGTAGGGTCCGGTATTGACTGCATTTTTATATCAGTAAAATAATCTCTACCAGCTTGATTTTTCAATTGAAATACCATTACATTGTCATCATTATATGTATTGGAAAATATACATTCAAATGCTTGTGTACTAACCTCAATGATTATATCTTCCATATTATCACCAATGGTGTTTTTAAACTCAACCTTGGCTTTCCAGTTGGCACACTCCACTATGTATGTTGTTGGAGTCATATATTATATAAATATTTAATCGTCTTCCCATTTACCATTTTTTATAACATTATTTTTTGTTAACCCATTAAATTCTTTTACCACATTATTATCAAACACTACTTTGATATTAGGAGCGTCATCCAAATTTAAATTTAAATCAATAACACTAATTATTTCTTTTAGTTTCAACTTTACTCCACATATCAGTTCATCATTTCTCAATACTTTAACATATGTAAAGTTCTCAGTCATATTAAATTTTTTAAAGTTCAATATTAATTTATATAAATTAGGTTCTTTATATGGCAATATGTTTATTCTCGAATCGTCTGTTATATTGTAATGTGAGAATATTTGATTTATCTTTGTTTCGATGCCGAATATATCATCAAAATTTCTACCTCTTATATTTTCAAATAGTATGTTTTGTTTATTATGAACAAGTGTGTATATATTTGTATATAAGAATGTTTCATAGTCACAAGATATTGGAAATTGAGATTCTAACTCATCATAGTTTTCTGGCAATCTACTAAGAATAGATTCGTTAAAATATGCAGAATTACCAAACCAAAAGTATGAGTGCATTACACCCAATTCGGTGGAATCCCATTTGTTTGTAAAGTATATACCATTCAATTGTTCATTGTTTATTCTGATAAAATACTCTTTTAGTTTAACTAAACCATAATCTGAAAAATAGTGATCATCTTCTATATACAAGAAGTTTGTGTAGTTTAGTGAATATGCTAATTTGATTAGATTTTTTGTGTTTCTATATACACTTAAAAAGTGTGTGTCTGTATAGATAGTAAACTTTGGATCATGAAACCAATAGTAAAACGAGCCGGATGGTTTTAAGAATGGTACAGGATATTCATGGGCCTTTTTGTATAATTGCTTAAATATCTTTCCTTTAAAAAAATCGAATACAACTAGGCTAGATAAATCATAATACTCTGGGTTAATATTTGGTATTGTAGATAATACGATAATATCATTACCCAATTTTTTGAGTTGTTTTAAATTGGTTAATGACATAGTCTCTCTCTCTGGAGTTGAGGGCGATGTCAAAAATAGTATTACGTCATTCATATAAATTTATCGATTCGTTTAACATCACATCATTTAAAGATAAATTAAAGACTTTTGTTAATGAATCCAACTGAATTATAACTTTTTTTTACATTGGTGTTAATTATACAAGATGAAATTATCTTATTATTTTTATACATATTCCTTCAAGTCTTTGATTATTTCAAATGGACTACGCAAATATATATCATAATTGTTATATCTTTGTCTATTGCAATATATTTCATATTTACAATTTGCATAATCCAAATTAGTATCTAATAAACTGATTCTAGCCAAGAATATATCTTCGTACATCAATCCATCTTTTTTAAACTTTATAAAATCTGGACCAAATGCATCTATCTCATTTAGTATGTCTGTAAAATTAGATTGAGGTTTTAATGCAGTGGTTGATGCGATAAAAAACAATCGTTTATAATTTTTACTTTGTAGAAAACGATTTATCTGATATAGAAAGAAGTAACGAGAATATTCTTCTTGGTGTGTGTCTATGTTATTTAATTTTTTATAGAATAATTGTTCGAATTGTCTATTGGGAATGATGTTCGGAACAAAAGACATTACAAATTGGTTTTTTATAGACGAAGACAAAATATCATAATTATTTTCTAATATAGATACTTCATTTTCATTTTTTAAAAAATGCAATACACAATTCATTTGTTTTTAAATACAATTGTACTTGGTTCTTCCACTACACCTCGGTTTATGAAATCAAAACTATAACTATATCTACCTATATGTGCTAATCTAATAGTTGTATCTGCAAATATGGTTATACCGGCCTTTTTAGCTCTATAACAAAAAGAGAAATCCTCACCAACATAATTATCGTCAATAATCATTGGTAGAAACCAAGCATGTACTTTATATTGTCCGCCCCAAATGTTGACCGGTCTTAGATTGAATTTTAATTTTATTTTTTCATATACACTCACATGTGTATACATAAATCCAGTAGCCGCATATTCAACTTCATACAAACCACCAAGATTTCCAAATACAATTTCATCAAAGTCTTTGTGGAATTTGGTAGTTAATGCAGGCCATCCTTTTACACAATACGTACCTGTTATAAATGGTTGTTTTTCTTTGATACTAGTGTTTATAATCTTGTATATATCACCAACATAAAATGCTATATCGCTATCTATCCAAAATATGTGTTCGTATCCCTCATTAATAGCTTGTTGAACCATGACACATCGACCTTGGTCAATAGCACTAAATCCGTATTTTCTATACACTCTGATACCCTCTCGTTCAAGTTGACGTAGAGCTTCATCACAAGCTGGTTCTATATGTGATGATACAGGCACCAATACAATCGTTTTTTCTTTTATAGAAGGTTTGAGTTGGTTGTCATCTGGACAAGGTATGCTATATATTATTTGTGCTTTTTTAGAGAATAACATATTGATTATATATACCGTTCAATACAATGATTTGGTTTATTTTAATTTTTAATAGATATTTATTTGTATCATGATAGTAACTAATCTTTTAACATTACACAACCAATTAAAAATACATCACTGGCAAACCAAAAGTTATTCCGAACATCAAGCTCTAGGTGGCACATATGACGCTTTTACTGAACTGATTGATCAATTCATTGAGACTTTAATGGGCAAGTATGGTAGAGTCAAGAGCGAGAATGGTTTTACTATCGAACTACAAGACTACGAAAAAGTTTCTTCAATAGATTTTGTAGATAAATATATTAATTATTTAGTAAACGAAATGCCAAAGAGTTTAGAAGAGTCTGATACCGATCTGTTGAACATACGTGATGAAATGTTGGGGGAACTAAATAAATTAAAATATCTATTGACTCTTTCTTAAAATGCCGTACGAATATCATGCTAAGGTCACTAATGTTATTGACGGAGACACAATTGTTGTTGATATCGACTTAGGATTTAATATTATACTATCAGATCAAAGTGTAAGATTGTTGGGTGTTGATACACCTGAATCTCGTACGAGCGATAAGGTTCAAAAAGTATTTGGTTTAGCTAGTAAGGATTTTACCAAGTCATTTGTTGAAAAGTGTGAAAAACATGTTATTATAAGAACACATAAAACCGATGAAAGCGAAAAGTTTGGTAGACTATTGGCAGAAATAATCAATCCCACCACAAATGATATATTAAATAACGCTTTGATATCAGAAAGCTATGCGGTAAAATATTTAGGTGAAAATAAGGATAATGTTAAAGAACTACATCTTAATAATCGCAAACGTTTGATTGACGCAGGAAAAATTAAGATGTCTTACAAGAAAGCTGGTATAAAATAAAAAACCTCTATAATAGAGGTGTGTATTGTCTAACATTTTAAAAAGTAAATCAACGGCGTGTGCCCCCTGTACCTGCGCTACCGCCGCTACCTGTGCTAGTGCTTGAATTACGTGGAGTTGGTGTTGGTTTGGTGCCGGATGTACCTGCGCTACCGCCGCTACCTGTGCTAGTGCTTGAATTACGTGGAGTTGGTGTTGGTTTGGTGCCGGATGTACCAGCACTACCCCTACTACCCGAACTTGTGTTTGGATTACCTGATGTGGTCGGCTTGCTTGTTATAGCTTTACCACCAGTACCTGCGCTACCATTACTGCCTGAACTATTTGACATAATATTTTGATCCTTTCTTTTAAATATATATACATTTTAAATTAAAATAAATATTTATATTTGTGGACAAGCTAGACAAATACGCAATAGTTAAATTCATAAAGTTTATATCAAACGAATTAAACTTAAATGATCCGTTTAAAGTCAAATTGGTTACTCAACGTGATGATGACTTAAAAACTTATGCTTATTACAATCCATCAAACGGATTTGTTAAAGTTTATTGTAAAAATAGAGGGTTGGCTGATGTTTTAAGAAGTGTTGCTCACGAATTAATCCATCATCACCAAAATCAAACTGGTAGGATACAGGGACTAACTAAAGACATAGGTGGCGATATTGAAGATGAAGCAAATAGTGTAGCTGGCCAGTTGGTTAAAAAATTTGGATATGCAAATCCAAGTTTAGCTATTTATTCAAAGATGTTGTAAAATAGGTATTGATTTAAAAATCGAAAGTTTGTTTCTTTAGTGAGTGTAAATTTTACTGGGTTTTTAGAATTTTAATCACCGCATATTATAAATATGATCGAATAGTTTCATCTAATGCAGATTCAAACGATGTTAGTTTAAAGTTTGGAAATTGTAATTTAAAGTCTCTAGTATCAATACTATATCTAAAGTCGTGTCCGGGCCTATCAGATACAAATTCATACCAAGTATCACCTACTGAACTATTGGTTATTTGTTCATAACGAGTTTTAATATTTGTTAATAGATTTATATTAGATAGTTCGTTGTTACCTCCAATCAAATATTGTTTTCCACATACACCATCTTGTATAACATGTATAAGTGCGTTAACATGGTCTTTAACATAAATCCAATCTCGTATGTTTAACCCATTACCATAAACAGGTATCAATTCTTTCTTTTTAAGCCTATTGATTGATAAAGGAATAAGCTTTTCTGGAAATTGTCTCGGGCCGAAGTTATTGCTACAATTTGTTATGATTGTAGGCATACCATATGTTTTATTGTAACTTCTTACTATTAAGTCACTTGCAGCTTTACTAGCAGCATATGGGCTATTTGGTTTATACGGACTATCAACATCAAATGAAGATTGCTTATAACCAACACTACCATATACTTCATCTGTTGATACATGTATAAATTTATATAAGTTATAAGATTTAAATATTTCCAATAGATTAAATGTACCCAAAATATTCGTATCAATAAATCGTTTTGGTCCCGTAATTGACTTATCTACATGAGACTCTGCCGCAAAATGAACTAAATATTGCAGATTAAGAGAATGTAGAAAGTTCTTTTGGTCTGGAAAACATGGCGTCGATATATCAAATAATAATTTTTTATATCTTGGATCATTTTCAAATGGAAGATTTTTAATAGCTGCGTAGGTGTTACAATCAAGGTTATAAACTTTATTTACATCATCACGATTTAGTATTTCTTCTATAAAGTGACTTCCAATAAATCCACTACCTCCTGTTACTAATATATTCATATCGTCCAGTTATTTAAACAATAATCAAATGCTTCATCTGCGGTTCGCATCTTAATGCCGGTGGATAATAACTTTTCGTTACTCATCACACAATTTGAACGTGGAGTTTTAACAATATTTTTGTAAAACTCATTTTCTTCTACAAAGGTAAAGATTTTATCTTTAGCAATTGTGTTCTTAAACTTTTCAGTAACACTCTTGGTTGTAATAGTTCCGCCATTTGTTACATTATATATACCATATGGTACTTTTTTAGTAATTGTTTGGATACAAGCATTTACATACTCTTGTTTGTTACTAACACTATTTTCAGCATCCAATAGTTTTTCATACTTAAGTATTTTGCTTATATAGTTTCTTGAGTTATCAAATTCTTCAAATGGAATACGAAGCCTCCAAATATAGCTATTTTCCCATTTACTCACAATTTTTTCAGCAATAACTTTGGTACCACTATAGAAGCTACTATTACCATACTTAAAGCTAAAATTTGGCTCGTCTTCTTCGGTAAATGGTCTGCCATCGCTTCTTCTACCTTCATAGATACATCCACTCGAAACATGACCCAGAGGAATATCATTTAACACACACCAATCGGTTAGTATTTGCGGCCAAACAATATTACCATGAATTGTTGCTTCTTTATCTAATTCACAAGCATCTACATTTGGTTTTCCCGTAAATCCGGCGGCATTAATTGCAGCGCCAATTAGAGGATAACCAGCTTCTTCATACCACTTTTCTAAGTCGGCAAAAGTAGTTGTTCTGGTATTAGGCCAGAGAAAAACAGGTACTTTTTGCAATTCAAGTTGCTTTTTAAATTCGCTACCAATGTAGCCAATTGCGCCAAATAGTATTATCATATCAATTTCATCAAGTATTGTTTATAACTGCTTTCAGGCATTTTGCCAATTAAAATTTGCAATTGCGATTTATTTATTAATTTTCGCTTGTAGCACTCTTCTTCTATACATCCTATTTTTATACCCTGTCTTGATTGTATTGAGTGAATATAAGCACTACTTTCAAACAATGTTTCAACGACTCCAGCATCAAGCCACGCAGCGCCTCTAGCAAATTTTATAGCTGTAAGTTCCTTTCTGTCAAGATATTTTAAGTTTAAATCACTTATTTCAAGCTCTCCTCTCGCAGAGGGTCTAAGTGTTTTAGCATATTCAACAACTTTATTATTATAAAAATAAAGGCCGGGTATCGCATATTTACTTTTAGGCTCTTTAGGTTTTTCTTCTATGCTTATAACATTATCTTCATTATCAAACTCTATTACGCCATAGGCACTAGGATTATTTACTTCATAAGCAAATATAAGCGCGCCATTTAGATCTGTTTTGATTTTAGGTATTCCATGAAAGATATTATCTCCAAGAATTAAAGCGACATTATCATTGTCAATAAAATCTTCAGCTATAATAAATGATTCAGCAATACCTTTTGGTTGATATTGTACTTTATAAACTATTTTTAAACCCAATTCACTTCCATCGCCAAATAGTTTATTATATTGGGGTAAAAAATCTGGGGAGGATATTATACAAAACTCTCTGACACCGCATGACAACAATGTGGTCATTGGATAATAAATCATAGGTTTATCATAAATAGGCAATAATTGCTTATTTATAACACTTGTTAATGGATATAACCTAGATCCGGCGCCACCGGCTAAAATGATTCCCTTCATTAAAAATATATATCGGTTTCAGATTATACAAATTTTTTATATTGACATCGATTCTATTTATGTTATAATTGGATTATGGATACAGAATTAAATATTAAAGATAAAGTAAAGAACTCGGTTATCATTCAACACGACGACCTAAAGTTTGATGGTAAAACTATTACTATCCCATCGTATTGGATAGATAGTCTTTGTGAGTATATAAAGCATCATGATCTCTCTAAAGAAACAGAGGCAGATGTTGATGACTATATAGCTTTTCGTAGTTTTCTATGGGATGTACAAGAATATAAAAACGGAGGAAATTAAGCTATGGGTATGTTTGATACAATTACATGTAAGTATGTTTTACCGATGCCAGAAGATCCAAAAGGATACAAAGGTTTTAAAACTTTTCAAACTAAAGACCTTGAATGTGTACTTAAAGAATATACTATTCAAGAAGATGGTTCATTTTGGATTGAAGAACGAAAAACTGAATTTGTGCCGGGAAATCCGAAAGCTAAATCAATTTTGGATAGAATTGGTCATAATAAGACACTTGAATCTTGGTTAGAACCTTTAAAGATTACCCAAACAATAGGAATGGGTAATTATGAACACGTCAAAGATGGTGATTATGATTATGACATTGAATATGAAGTGACTTTTATTGACGGTATAATTTCAAATGTCAAGCTAGTTCAATTTGATGTTATTGATAATAAAGAAAGAAAACTGCGAGATTATGAACACCTTAAACAGGTTAGAGAACGAATTCAATTTGAAAACAAGTTTTATTATAAATATTTTCTCAAGTATTATAATAAATCTTTATCATCTGTTTGTTATTACATTTACAAAGTTGCTAATGCTATAGCAACTAATATATGGACTATTGAAAGAAAGTTGAAGATATGAAAAAAGATGATTCTATGTTTTTAATATGTGAAGGTTATAGTCACGCTCTATTTGTTGAAAAATTTCAAGATGAAGAAGAAGTTTACATCAGTCTATTTGAACGTGGTTATACTGGTAAACGACTTTCACTGATTGAAAGACTACGATGGTGTTTTAGAATTATTATACATGGACATCCATGGACTGATAGTGTAATCTTAAATATAGACAATCAGCGTAAATTGAAACGATTTTTAAATTAAATGGAGGAAATTTAACCACATTGTTTAAAATAAAAGAAAGTCTTGTGGTGGGTGGTTAATACATAAATAATATATGAATACTTCTATTTCCGAATTTGAAAGAACGAAACCTACTATAACTATGCAAAAAATTAACGATATTATATTGTTGATTGAGCAAGAGATGATAAAAACAGAAATACTCTATAAAGATAGAGTAAGAAGTTTAGAAGAAATTACTATAAAACTAAAAGATATGAAGAAAAGTTTTACCAAAGGTGAATAATGACATTTAAAAATTTTGAAGATAAAGAATATGAAGTGATTTATGTTAAGCCTCATTACAAGTACAAGGCTGATGGATTATGCGATAGTCCAGAAAATAGTAATCCTACTATCATTGTAAATCCTAAATTAAACAAACGTAGACAACTTAATGTTCTTATTGAAGAAGTATTTCATGCTCATCTATTCGACCTTCCAGAGTGGAAAGCTAGAAAGTTTAGTGCTAATCTGGGTAAGGTAATTTATAACAAATTTATTAAAAAATGAAATGTATACTAAATTATATATTTGCATTAATATTAATCCCAATTCTATTAGTATTAATCTTAATGGCACTTTTGTTAGTAACATCTTTTATTTTTTACATAATAATTAGAGAAACACTTAGATTTTTAATAAAGAAATAATATGGATAATATAACTAAAAATATAATTCTAACATACGCCCGTGCAGTTCGAGCAATTCAGAATAATCAAATTGATCCCTATATTAATAATATAGCAAAAGAAATAATGAAACAATGGCCTTCATTGGATGAAACAAATGCTATTGATTGGGCACACGATATTATTAACGCTGACAGTAATCAAAACGTAGTATATACTCTAAATAGAATCGATGATATTATTAAAGAAAAAGAGAGAAAAAAATGGATATGTTCTTATTGTGGTAAAAATACATATGATTTAGATATTGATTATTTAATCGGTCCTAATCATTTAGCATGTGTTTTGGAAAATGACACTAAAAAAAGAAAACATAGTGAACCAGACGATATTATTAATAAAGATAAATCTGTTATTTCAAATATTCAAAATCAAATAAACAATATTCTAACCGATCTAAATACTATCAAAAAGAAATTTGATGACGATGGTAAGTAATATAATGTCAACAACCCCTAGGCTAAAGCCGTAGGGGTTTCCTTCCTCCAAAAATATGAAAGCAATAATGGCAATGTCTGAAAACCGATGTATAGGAAAAGAAAATAAAATTCCGTGGCATGTTCCAAATGATTTTAAGTGGTTCAAAGAATTTACCAATGGTAAAACCATTATCGTTGGTAAAAAAACATTTGATACACTTCCTTTACTAAAAAATAGAGAGTGTCTTGTTTTGGTAAAAGAAGATCCAAATATAGATTCTTATGTAGAAAATCAGTATGTAATAAACAACAACTCCATGACTGGTCAACTTATTACTTTAAAAGATATTGAATCATATAGTCGTTTTAGACAATTATATTTAATTGTTGCTGGGGGGGCTAAAACTTATATCGATCTATTACCATACATAACTGAATTTTACGTTACACATATTAACGGTGTTTATGAAGGTGATACATATATGCCTCCATTTGAACATACGTTTAGTAAAAGTGAAGTGGTGA
>Ga0194124_10000588_pt1 | contig 54124 bp, 63 predicted proteins | sample TA2KigCas0mmetaG_FD_148605 | JGI IMG/M metagenome (GOLD analysis project Ga0194124, IMG submission 148605) | Freshwater microbial communities from Lake Tanganyika, Tanzania - TA2015031 Kigoma Deep Cast 0m | ecosystem: Environmental > Aquatic > Freshwater > Lake | place: Tanzania: Lake...
TTCCACCTTCTGCGATATGGCGTGCATAAACTTTAGCAATGCCTGGACGCTTAGTTGGAAGTAAAAAACGTTCGCCGTTAATATTCTCAACAAATATTTTGTTAATATTACGATAACGTTGTTCGCCTTCTTCTATTTGGCGTGTATGTTGAAGTAATATCTTAACAGTTGGAATACTGTCGCTGTATGTCAACTTTTTACCCATAGCATGATAGCCTTCGTCTAATTTATTGTTTTTCATTTCGTTTCTTTTCCTCATATCTGAGCGTAAGTATTGATCACTTACACGCTTAAAGCCGGTTAAACCATGACGTTTTGACCAACCTTTTAAAAAGTTCGTAAATCCGTTCCAACTGTCATCATAATTACTACCCTTAGTTTTACTTTGCGGACTGTTTTCAAGTCTTTCAGACGTATATAAAACTAAATTGTTCTTATCATCAATACTTACTCTTGCTGGTCCAAAACTCTGCCCATTCTTTAAAAATGAAAAAGCAAACAAATCTGCATTTTTAATATTTGCCGCATCGTCTGAAGCACTCAATGCGCGAGGTTCATACCCTCTGCTTTTAAGTGTATCATATAACTCTAAATTTTTGGTTTCTTTAGATGACATATTGATATTTAGTCCAAAAACCCTAACTTAGAACAGCAAAAAAGGGCAGTGGTTGTATCATTTCATCGTGGTCACGCATTTGATTTTCGAGGTCATAGTGAAAATCTGTTAGTTGCTGTAGCATTCTTGTAATTAATAATGCAGCCATAACTAAATCGTCTGTTTCCCCCACCTTAGCCCCATAACTTCCGCCTACTGCTACAAAAGTCTTAAGTTCAGATATTAAACTACGACTATGTAGTTTCATTTTTTTACTTTCTAATAGTGTTTTAAATTTAGCACAAGCGGTTAACTTAACCTTATGTGTTGTATTAAAACCCCTACGCTTTTTACCACTTTCACTAAAGAAAATACCCTGTATATTATTTTCTCCGAATTCTGCTAATGATATGAGTGCTGCTTCTCCTATGCTATTGTTTTCTAAACTATAGTATAAATTGTTAGGTTCATTTGTACACTCTACAATATACTTGTTTATATCTGCTAATAGTTTAATCTGTTGTGGAATTTCAGTTTTATTATGTTTCCATTCACCTATCTGTTCTGTAGTGTTTGCTTCAAATATTTGTATAGCAGCAGGGTCGCTGCCTGTTCCAAGACTAGGATCTAATGCTACCACATAAATATTACCTTTAGTGGGTTTTTTATACCAACGTACCTGACCCATACGGTCGATAGGCTCTATAGCCTCTAGCATAATAAGTGTATTAGGATTAATTAATGTCTCATCAGCAATAATAAATTCACAGCCTATTTCACGATTAAAACGATCTTGTCCCAATTGAGATTTCATCTCTTCTGCCCATTTATCATCGCGTCCGGGCTGTTCATGCCAATATGACCTATATGCTTTAAATCCATTTTTACCTACATCAGTTTTGTTACCAAACTCATCTTCGGTTTTATTTGCGCCCTTCCATATTAATGCGAACTGATCTTCGTCACTATTAGGCGTACTTGTAATAATAGCCTTACCACCAGTTGCTAGAGTAGGTGTAATAGATGTCCAGAACTGTTCAGCGATTGTTGGTCTTACGAATGCAAACTCATCAAGATATAACAATGTGATACTCATACCACGACCAGTATTTTCAGTTGTTGTGGCTGATACGATACGGCTACCATTATCAAAGAATAAACTTCCTTTGTTATATGTCGCTGCGCCTGCTTTAATATACATAGGACAATTTTCATAGGCATAGCGAATACGCTGCATAATTTCCTGCGCGCCTGCATACTTGTGTGCGGCAATAAGAATAGTGCTATCAGGCACAAACATCGCATACCATAGTAAATATCCAGCAGCACTTGTTGTCTTACCGCTTTGTCGGGGCATAAGTGCTATGCTATATCTGTAATTATGATATGTGCTTATAAGACGTTCTTGATAATTATAAGGATGATATAACAAACTACCGCGTGTAGGATGTTGAATATAAAAAAAGTTATCTATAAAATAAAGGTATCCCAAATCTGAGTCACAACACTTAACGAAATCGTCAAGTTGTTTTTGATCTTTAAAAACGGTTTTGGTATAAGGTTGTTTTATTAATGTGTCAACACTGGGCATACTTGTATTTAAGCGAGAAAGCCAGGCTTATAAACTGTTTTTCCGCCTTCATTTACAGCAGTAAGTTTCTGCTTACGATTAGCCCCTTCTGCGTAACTAGCGTGTACCCAACCACTATTTGGGCCTTCTTTTGGATCATAGAACTCTAGTATGATTTGATCAAACTCACAGTTATCTGCTACCCATTTTGCTAATGTAGGATTGGCAAGTCCGTCAATTTCAAAGTCGACGGCCATGCCGTTGCAATGTTGTGATTTGCTTGATCCGCCAACAGCGGAATTAAGAGCAGGACCACGATAGCCGCTATTAATACGAATTGGTTTTTTAAAGTGTTTACGAACTGGTTCGAGTATTTTCTCACAGACTTTTTTAAGATTTGCTGCATGTGTTGCTCCTGGTGTATTATCAATTCTTTTTCTAACAGCAGTTTCACTTTTAGTAAACTCGTTTAATTTAAAATGTGGGCTAAGTTGCATATCAGGTGTAACTGATAAAGCAGGGTTACTTGGTGCTGTTGACTGAGACGATGAAACTGTTACTACAGGTGTTGTCCCAGCTGTCCACATAAAGTATTTTTTTGTTTTTTCGCTACGATCAGCAAGACCATGCGTACCACCATTGATCTTTTTAGTTAGTGCTAATATAGCACTATCGCTAATACCTTGATCACAAATAGCCCATAACTTATTTCTTTCAAAGAAAAACATCGCACTCTCAAAGGCAAGTTCTGTAGCAACAATGTCTGGATTACTCATTACATCTGGACGATTACAATACTTTGCAAATGCTGCATAATTATCTTTACCGGTCAATTGTAATGCGCCACGACCACGATATCTCCAACCATCGCCACTTGCTTCTGGGCCATTGCCCATTCTTGAAGCATATACACGATTAGCTATCTTTTCAGGTTGGCGTGCATAACGGTTGGCAGTTGCTAAATCTATAAAGTACTTTTTAAATACACTAGTCAAGCCTGCAGCATTATAGTTTAGATTTTCACTAAATGCTTTGAAGCCACCAGTCTCATGCGCTGTTTGTGCAAAGAAATGTGCGGCTCTAACTGGCGTTAACTTATAATAGGACATAGCAGCCTTGAATGTACCTGGACCCCAAGCACCATCAGCAGATATGCCAATCTTGCTTTGTAAACTTTTTAAACTCATATACCAACCTTATTAAAAGAATACGAAATAAATTAATCCAGACACTAGAGTAATATCAGCTACAATGCTCCATGCAATATACAGGTAAAACAAATACTTGGTTGTACCTTTTACTTTCTGGTTCATCATTATTACCTTCAATATATTGCGTTATAGGCATATCAATCCTTTTTATTTATTATGCTATTTCATCTTTATCAAGTTCTAACGGCTCTTTATGCTCAAGTAACGTTGGTTCTTTATCATCTTTCTTATCATCACTATTATCAGTTTTGCCTAACATTATACCCGATAGTATGCCTGTTAAGAATGTTGCGATAGGTGTGATAAGTTTAAAAAATTCAGCATCATTAGGACTCTGACCAGTTAATGGTTGAGTAACAAAAATGAGTGAGTATAGAACTACGAAAACAATACCAACTAAACATAATGCAAGTAATATGCCTATAGTAAATCGCATTCTAGCACTAAGTTCTGCCTCTGTATATCTCTTACCCATATGCACCTCTTACTTTATAGCAGCGTTATGTGCTGCTGTGTCAATTATTGTATTCATTGTCAATGGTTCTTCCATACTTGGTGGTGTTCTACTTGGTACTTCATACTCATCATTTTCGGGATCCATTACAACTATTTCATTCTTTTCTTTTAGTAACTTTGTTTTAACTACTTTTATATCAACTTGTTTTCGGTCATCAACATACCTTGTCTCTGTTGTTGATTTAGCACAATTATCATTACTTATTTCATCTTTGTTATCTTGTAACAAATCTTCTTCAGTAGTTACATTTGTATCTACCTTACGTACTACATCACTTGTGCATTCGCCTTCTGCCTTACATACATCATTGTTACAATCTAACTTGTCCCAATTAGCAGGGTCTTGGCAAGGATAACGATAAGTATACTCACATCCTGCTAGTAATAATAGTAATATATAAGAACCTATTTTAATACCCATAAAAATACTCTCACAAAGGTTATTTATGTGAGTATTTATCGTTTTTTGGGCACTCTATTTAATGTCTAAGGATTTTGATTTTTTGACTATTAAGCAGTTAAATTTTTCTTTAAGTTCTACTTTTCCTGGCTCGCCCTTTTCATTAGGACCTAGCACATCAAACTCAAAAGATTCAGCCTTAACTACATCAAATCCTGTTCTTGACAAAAGAGCCAGCAATTGTACGATTCCTAGTACACTATAATGATTATTATTATATTCATGCCTACGATTTGTATCTGGGGCAGGCACTTCTAGATACATAAGATTACCCTGTTTAAGAATACGATTATATTCTATTAATGTAAAGATAGGATAAGGGCTATGTTCTAGAGCTTGACGGCTGAAAATAAAATCTACACTTTCGTCGTAATATCCGTCTTTTTGTGGTATAAATGAAATGTCATATCTTTTAATTTTATGACCTTTAGATTCACATATTTTTACATCACCTAAACTAATTGTTACACCAGTTAAATCAGTGTAACCCCTAGTTTTCATTTCATCAAGAAAGTATCCTGGGCCGCAACCTATGTCAAGTATTTTAGAATCTTTTGCTAAATTGAGTGGATCTATATATTGCTGTACACAACGGGTAGTCAATTGCTTGTGAAAATCGCTATCACCTTCGTCATAAATGTGAGCAGTATATAACCATTCATTGTATAGTTTTAGTTTAGGTAAATCTAAAGTTATACCAATATCAATTAAATCTTTCATGTTAATTCCTGTGTAGTTTTAATTACTTATTACACAAAATTACAGTAAAAATTTATTTGTATCCTTTGAATCCTGTAACGGGACTTATTTTATTAATATAGTCAGGTTCTTGGCTTTTATGATTTTTTATGAGGTTTTCGGCATGATTCGCCCGAACGGTTTTAAAAGCTTGCTGCATCATTTTATGTTCTAATTCGCTATATGGGTAGGCCATATTATGTTTTCCTACAAAGCTTTCGTCGTCCATATTAATTTGATTTTTGCTGCCGTCAGCCATAGCAGCAGCCTTCATAATTTGATTTAAATGATAAATTCTGTCAAAGCCATTATCTCTAAATTTATAAGCGCCGGGTTGGGATTTATTATGAGAATTTGGCACATTACCTAACTTACCATTTTCATTAATTAGTTCTTTCGCTCTCATCTTTTATATCCTTTTAAAGGTTTTAAAGCAGAACCTTTATTAGTATCTGCTAACTCTTCACTGCTGGGCCCGCGCAACTGGCGCCAAAGCAACGGGAAAGCACGCCTCCAGCCGGCTTGCTTGGCTGCTGACCAAACATCCCGGCCCGCTACCAGTATCCCGGCCCAAAACAGCACTTCCGCGGCAATCAGCAGGCCACCGGTCCACGCGGCCTTCATGGTCACGGAGGGCGCCAGCCAAACCGCCACGGGAATGGCGATCCATGGCAGCACGGACGCCAGGATAAGGAGGATTCCAAGTTTGAGCGACATGCCGCTTGACGCTTCGTTTACGAACTCTTTGGCGCGCATTATTTGTAACCTTCGAATGGTTTTATAGGACTCTTTGTATTAATCTTACTTGTCTCTGAACTAGATACATCACCTTGTACAAGGTCAATATATTCCATGCCTGCTGCTTTAAAGGCTTTCTCAAGCATTTTATGTTCAACGTCTGTGTAAGCATGTGCTGTAAGATTTTTACCTACCCAGCTAGAATCATATACATTAGGCTCAATTTCTCCATCAGTAGACGCTACTGCCATCATAACTCTATTGAGATCATAAAATCTGTCAAAATATTCCATTTTTTTGGAAAAAATATGTGTGCCTGTACCCGGAAGACTATATCTTTGTAGATATTTGCCTTTAACTTCTGTAATAAATTCTTTAGCTCTCATTAACATAGCCCTTAAATTTTGGCAGTATAGAATTATTATTTACATCAGACATCTCATCACTGCTTGACGAACTGATAGGTGTTATTCCTGATTTGCCTACTATTTGTAAACTTTTTTTGATTACACTTTCTAAGTCTGAATCAAACCCGCTGACAATCATATTTTCTCCCCAACGGCTTTTAGAATTAAACTTTGGCTTGTATACATTAATATTTTTATTTAATGGATTATTATCAGCCTCATGACCACGCACATCAGCTATTGCTACTCCAAATCTATACATAGGATAAAAATCATTATTGGTCAATTTATCTAATTTATAGGTATTAGGTAAACTAAATTGTACAACATCAAGAAGATCATGAACTTCATCCATCTGTTGTTCAGTTAAAAATTCTTTAGCTTTCATTTTAGTTTTCTGTGGTTATAGCAGCATTACCGAATTCAGTAATTAAACCAACATCACTGTTTGTTGTTAGTGAGGAACCTGTTCCCAAACTTCCAGTATAAGTAATTTGATATGATATAAAATGGGTTAGTGCTTCGTCTACTAATGGACTAACTGTTACTACTACATTACCCCCATCTACTGACATATTATATGTACAAACATTATTACCAAAGAAACTACTGCCATATCCTGTAAATTTTACATTGGCGCTGTCGTTTGACAACTGCGCTTGTAACATAACTTCTTGACTATCATCGTTATCTTCATTGAAACTCTTTATTTGAAACATACCTTGAGTAAAGGTATTTGCACTATATTGAAAAATAACTTGGTTAGCAGTATCGTCTAATGTAACTGCTTCTGTTATATTAGATGACGATGTTTGAATATAGGCAAAGTTATTGTTTACCTTTTGAAATGCAGTACGTAATGGGTCGCCAGTACCATCATTAGCAGAAGTTCCTATATTAATTGTTTGGATAGGCATGATTTTTCCCGTTTGTAGTATTTATCAGTATAAATACGATATGTGGATAATCAACTGGTTACCAGAGTTCATAGTTCATATTATTTTTCTAGCAGGTGTGGCTGGAACTATTGCAGGATTTGTTCTGGGATTTATACCCTTTGTCAAACGATACCAACTGCCAATACAAATTATAAGTCTACTACTATTAAGTTTAGGTGTATACCTCGAGGGGGGTTTGGCTGAGAAAGCCAAATGGGAACTACGTGTAAAAGAGATGGAAGCAAAAGTAGCAGAAGCACAGGCTAAAGCAGCCGAAACTAATGTACAAATAGTCGAAAAGATAGTTACTGAAAAAGAAGTTATTAGATTAAAAGGGCAAAAAATAATTGAATATATAGATAGAGAAGTAAAAGTGTTTGATAACGATTGCAAAATACCTGATACAGTTATCAAAGCACACGATATGAGTGCAGGAAATGAGAATATTATAGCCGAGGGCAGTACTAAATGAGAAAACTACTACTATTTTGCGTAACTCTATTATTTTTGTCGGGCTGTGCTTTAGTAACCCCTGTGGCTGCTAAGTTTCCCGAAGCCCCGGAACTACTAATGGTTGATTGTGAACAATTAGACAAGATAGGCAAAGACAAAGTTTACTTAAGTGAATTTTTAACTACAGTCGTTGGAAACTATAACAAGTATCATGTATGCTCTGCTCAGAATGCTGCATGGCGAGAATGGTATAAAAAGCAAAAAGAAATTTATAATAAAGTCGGCAAATAATGATTGTAAATTTGTGGTCTACCCCAAGAACCGGTAGTAATTGGTATAGTCAATATCTTTACAAAAAATATAGTTCTGAAAACAAAAGAACAAACTTATATACTCAATATTTAAATCAATTTCATTTTATAAATTATTTAAAACCTTTTTATGGCGATTTTGTATACGAATATGAACATGGCTGCGCCTACAAATATTATATGTACGACGGCATGCGTAAGTGTATTACATATATTATTAAACATGAAAAAAGAATTCTAGATAGTATTGCTGAAGAAAAATATAGATTGGAACTTTTATCAAAACATAATCATACTAAAAATCCCTCTATATTTTACAATCATATTTCACCCATGAGTGAGTTAGCATATAGCACCCTATTTAACATAGCAGATAAAAATATATTTTTGTATAGAAAGGATGTAAAAAGTCAGATATCTAGCTATGCTCTTGCTTATGGTACTACTCAATATAAGAAGTCTAAAGAAATTTATGAAAATATAAATGTTACTTATGATGTACTTAAGAATTTAGTGGATAGAATAATAATTTGGTATAAACTTGATAAAACTAATTGTGAAATAGTATGCTACGAAAATTTAGAATTTGATTTGTATTCTGATTTACCTAAAAAACAAAATAATATTGATCCATTCACACAACTATCTAGTAATACACAAAATGATATTTTAACATTAGTAAAATATTTTAATAAATCTATTGAAAAAAGTCTTTAATTTTTTTGGTAATATATTCTACTTCGCTATCTGTTAATTCAGGATATATAGGCAAACTCAATAATCCTCTCGTAAGATTAATACTAGTGCTTAACATATCAGGTTTAACTTTAATGTTTTGTGCTATAGGTAACTCACTTAATGCCTTAGCATAATGAATCTTTACTTCTATATCATTAGCAATTAAATGACTTAACAATTTATCACGCTTATCTGTATAAACCACAAACTTCTGATCAGCGTGTACCATGTGATCACGGCTTAAGCAACGTAAATCAATGTTTTTAAATTCATCAAGATAGTAATGGCGTATTTCTTTACGACGCCATTGCCACTTATCAATGTACTTTGCTCTGACTAATAATTGTGCGCATTCTTGTTCGCTCATCCTACTGTTGGTCCCGCTTATCTGATATTCATGTTTACCGTTACTACGATAACTATACGCAAAATCATACAGGCTACGATCATTCGTTATAATAGCACCCCCGTTGCCACTAGCAGGTAAATTCTTTGTAGGATCAAAACTTACAGCCATGCCTTGACCTATATCGTCGGCAACTAGCCAATGCTGTGCGCCATCAATTAAATCTGCTGTTAAGCCTGATATAGCACTTTTATTAGGGTTCGCTCCATATAAACCCACATTACATGTATATTTTGTAAAATCACTTAAGTCATTTTGATCAAATATCATTAATCCATTTTTGTCTGTGTCTGTAAGTTCAATCGTAAAACCTGCATTCAGAAAAGCATTTAGGGTAGCAATATAAGTTATATTTGGTATACGTACTATAGGTTCGATTTTTTCTTTAGGATCGATCTCAGCATTCATTAATAGATTATGATCTCTTATAGCCCATTTAGCCATAATCTCTAGTGCTTGTGTGCCGCTATGTACAGTAACAGCGAATAAGCATTTAGTATACATCGCTAGCCAAGTTTGAAATCTAGCAGTATACTCGCCATCCATTAAAATACCACTTGATAGTACTTTATCAGTTGCGTCCAACAACTCGTCTTTTAAATTTTTATGTTGTTTTGCTAAACCAAAGAAAGGTATCATATTAGGTAATAAATTTGTTTATATTTTCACGTAATTTTATTTTACTAAAGTTCTTTTTATAGTTAGCCCAAATATTGCCTGCATTTTTATATTGTGATAGTATTTGTAAAAAATCAGGTCTATTGTACTTAATAATATTTTTCTGTATTGTAGCATTTAATGCATTACTTACTATATCAGTTAGGGATACTTGATTCATCACTTCAGTAATTCTAAGATCATTGAACGGACTAAAATGATAATTATTATCAATATGCCACATCTGATGGTCATAAAAAACACTACCATTACACCAGTTTAATACATCCTTTTCATTATCATATGTTGGGTAATTATTTTCCTTACAATCTGGTCTTTGTAAAAAGTAATACAAATAATCATCTTTGTTGGGAATATTATATAATTTTTTACCCATGTAATTAGCAATCACGTGTCCCTGCGAAACTTCACGTAGTTGTACTCTTTCTGAATAGAACCCTGTAATGTACCAATTTTCTTTAAGATAGCAACTGGTCATTTTGTAGCCCCAAAAATTTTGTCTACATAAATCAATTAAATCAGATTCATATTCTTGTTTGACACCAAATATATTGTTTACTTTTGGTGTAGTAATATGTAAATTGTAATCTAATCCAAGATTGTCAACTATAGACCAAACAGTCAGAGTGTCTATACCTGCGCTGAATAATACATTTAATTTTTCTATTTTATTATAATTTAGAAAGTTTTTGATATTTTCTTCAAGTATTTCATTTATGTATTTTGATGCTTCTTCTAAAGATAAATTAGTAAATTTGTGGATGTTTGTTGTACTACAACTATCAGCATCTAAATTTGGCAAAGGTATATTGGTTTTTATGCCAGAATCGTCTTTATATACTGGGCACCCTCGTAATTCAGGATGATATAAATCTTTATTTTCTGAAATAACTAACCATTTGCCTGTGGGTTTGTTATTGCCTATAATATAACTGATACTATCCTCTAGTACACATTCAGTACTATATCCTTTATACCAGTAATTAATACCGTCAATATTTTTACACTTCCAACCTTTGTCCAAAAACAAATTGTCTGCTACCTTATTTACAGACTTAATAGGACAATCTTTACCAATATAAAAAAACATTAGAGTTTAGACTGCCAAAACTCACTATTGCTTAACCAATCATAGTATTTTTGAAAGCCTTCTTCTACATCAACTTTAGGATCAAAGTTAAAATCTTTACGTGCAGCGTCAATATTTAATGCTCCGCGACTTGGGAAATCAACATCTTTATCTTTAACTTCGATTTTACCCTTACCTGTAATCTTTACTGCAAGTTCTGCTGCATCAAGTAGTGTGCGGCTATGGCTTTTTGTTATGTTATATGTTTTGTTATCTGTATTACTTGATAATGCTGCGGCTACAATACCATTGGCAGCATCATCTACATATGTAAAATCAAGTGTTTCGCCTGCACCATTTACTTTAAGTGTAACATCACGCATAGCATTTAACATAAACTTTGCAATTACCCGATCTTCAACATCTAACGGTCCATATACAGCACTTGGACGTATAATAGTGTGTGCTATACCTGTACTACGTGTATAATCTTTAACAAGCCATTCACCTGCAAGTTTCATAATACCATATTGTCCTTGCGGTCTACAAATAGCATCTTCTTTTACATCATCTTTAAAGTCGCCATAGACCATGCTACTACTAATGTAAAGAAATTTTTTAACTTTGTGTAGTTTACTTTCTTCAAGCAAATTGAGTAAGCCCTCGCACATGACTTTAGCACCTTTTGGTGGGTTAGCATTTACTACTTTTTGTCTTGGATAACTAGCCATGTGTATTACAATATCTGGCATAAACCTTCTGAAAACATAATTCATTAAAAATCTGTCAGTTATATCATGCGCATAATTTTCAACAGCCCCTGTTACTCTTTTGCGCTGCTCCATTAGATATTCAATCTCGTCTTGTGGTATAATACCGTAATTGGTTTGTGTATCAATTACACATACACGATGACGTAAATCTTTTAATTTTCTTACTACGTTATGACCAATAAGACCATAACCACCTGTTACTAATATATCACTCATATTTAAGTTTCCAATACGTTAAATTACTGCCCTCAAGATAGGCTATGATATCATAACGATGCCCATATGTTGCTTGATCAACAACTCTGCGCCACATGGGCTGTTGTAAACTGTTTTTCATTATCCATTTACCCTCATCTGTTTGCTGCCACTTATATATAGGTTCAGCAACGAATAGATCAGGATCTTCCACGTCACCCATCATGATACTATGTACGATTACTTCTTGCATTATACTGCCATCTTAGCCTTTATACTATCATGGCTTTGATAGTCAATCAACTTGATATCATCCATAGTAAATTTGTTAATGTCCTTTATGTCTGGATTAAGCCATAGTGTGGGTTGTTTATACATCTCCCGACGTAACTGTTCGTTCACCTGTTCGACATGATCTTTATAGATATGGGTATCGCCTGTTGATATTATTAGTTCGCCTACCTTAAGATCACATACTTGAGCAAGCATATGTGTTAATAATGCATAACTTGCTATGTTGAATGGCAAGCCCAAAAAGACATCGACGCTACGCTGATACATATGGCAACTAAGTTCATTATTATTATTGACATAGTATTGGCTCATAACATGGCAAGGGGGCAATGCCATTTCATCAAGTTCGCCTACATTCCATGCACTAAGTATATGCCTGCGGCTGCGAGGATTATTATTCAACCCTTCAACTAGTTTTTTTACTTGATCTACTCCGTTCCAATCACGCCATTGTACACCATATACACGACCTAGATCACCATCGAACTTTGCTTTAGGCTTCCAATAACCTGCCAATGCATTTGGTGTCCAGATAGTGACTTTGCCGCTACTTGATCCATGCGTGATCTCTGCTAGTCTACGTTCGTCGCTACTACCTTCTAAGAACCAAAGTAGTTCAGCTGCGCAGGCTTTCCATGCTAACTTCTTTGTAGTAATAGCAGGAAAACTTTCACGTAAATTAAACCTTAATTGGCGAGAGAAAACAGAGATAGTACCGACACCTGTTCGGTCATCTTTGATTTCTCCGTTTTTAAGAATGTCCTCTAATAACTTATGATATTCAAGCATTAACTAAGTTTGTTCAATAGTTTATCTGTTTCCGGCTGCACTGCTTGCGCTATGCTTTCTATATTCAGAACAAATTCGACGCTTTGCAATTCATCATCCATTCCAGCAAGTTTCTTACTTACTGCTGCTTCAATTTGATCTGGATCTAGACCTTGATCAAGAAACTTTTTGATATTAATAGTCTGTTGACGTTTGTTTTTTAACTTTATAACAAGTTTTTTAATAAACTGAACAGGTATCTTATGTTTCTCTACATCTTCTATAATATGTTCCCACTTTTTTAAAAACTCTGGACTCATTATGCTACAACTTTAGTCTTGCTCTTTTTTGCCTTTTTAGGAAGTAAAGCGTCTGCTTCTTTATTTAGTCTATCTGCTTCAGCCATTAATCCCTTAGCCTCAGTCAACATCTTTGTTGCTTGAGTGCGCAAATTATTTGCTAGAGTTGTATCATCAAGTGTGTTTGATGTAGTTACAGTTGACTCGCCGCGCATACGGCGTGCAACATCACGTGGATCCTGTAAGCCTAGACTTGCATCCATCTCTGCTAATTTCTTAACAGCATCTTCCCCTTGCTTCATCTCATCAAGAATCTTGTTAAGCTCATTCAACTTAATTTTTTGATTAGGACTTGGTGTCATAACCACCTGTTCAGTTTGAATTTTCTTAAGCAAGCCTTCGGCATGAAGTACTTGAAGTATCTGACGACCGTCCTTCGTATATGTACGATTTAATGCATCAGCAAGATGTTCGCTATTCTGACCTATATCGCCTTCGATAGTTGCCATCATTGGATTATGAATATTCTGTCCTAGTAATTCAGTATAGACTACTAGACACATGTGTGTTTCTCCTGGAACCTCTCTGAATACAACTGCGACCTTACGATCACCGTGTTTACCAATATGTCTTAAAAACATAATTATGTTCTCCTATATAGTATTGTTATTTACTAGTGCTGTATGCAGTACATTTTTTTAATTATGAAAACTTAAGTTCATATATTACTGCTTCTTGTGGATCTTCAAAATAAATATTATTTTCATCATTAAAAAGAGTATGATTAATCTCAATATAAAATCGACCTGTTAGAGTTTCATATACCCAAAACTTACCCTCATCAGTTAATGTAGCATTACATTTAATAAAATGGATAGGCAAATATTGTAACTTTCTGTTTGCAAACCATGTGTGAAGGTTAATATTCAAGACATTAAATTCCTAATAATCTGATATTTTTCATACGCATCAACGACACGCTTATCATCTGTTTTGGGACTAGGCGACAATGGTATCCAGATTTCATAGCGTGACAATTCAACATGGACAAAACCACCATACCCATTATATAATTGTGGTTGATGTATCTTACCATGATTGTATAAATCTTGCGCTAATTCTTTTAGCAAGTCTAAATCTATTTCAGACATATCGTACTGAGTTGCCATACTAACTGTACTATTACCCTTTTTGTGGTATTGCTCAACCACTGTTTGTAGTTCTTTAATATCTCTTGCGGATGTGCGGGCAATTATAACCAATACATCATCTTTATTTACCTCACCTAATGCAAGACTACGCAAGCATCTGCCCAAACTTGTACCAACTAACATCATATATATTGATCTACTAATGTACCAACATAATAAGCATATTTGTAATCGTAGTACCCTTTTTGTTTAGCCAATGCTTCATATCTTTTTACATCTTCTAATTCTTTTACTAATAGTCTTTTTTCGTTTATACGGTTTTCTTCTTGATATTTTTCAAGGCGTAAAGTTTCTTTTCGTTGTATTTCTCTTTGCTGCTCAAGTAAAAGAAGTTTGTAATTTTCTTTAGTTGCATTGTAATCAATAGTATAATCTAATCGTGGTGTAGGTACAAATGTAATAGGGGCAATCATTTTAATAACCTATAAAAAGTTTCTGCTTTCTCTACCAGGTCTGCTAAACCTTGATTATGCTTACTTGCAGCCAATATATCACGCCACTCTAACCAACGATCACGATCTTTTTTATCAGGATCTTCTTGTATACAAACTCTTTGTGTATAATCTTGACCTGACTTACGCGCATAAATGGTTTTGCCCCCATCGGGGCTTTCAAATATTGTTACTTCTTCTATGGTTTTAATAATCACACGATGACAACATCCTTTGTCTTTACTCTGTCGCTGTAATGCTTGAGCCCATTTTTACGAATCCAATTCACAATAGTCTGCGGCTCGTTTTCAAACATATTGCGTATATCACGCTCACTAATACTACTAGTGAAAAAATAAATTTCATAGTGACGTTGATTGTTAGCACGGGCCCTTATTACCATTGAGTTCAATGGCAATGAAGGTTTTGGTTCAAAAAGTTTATCCCCTTTCAATATGTTCCAAGCCTTGCGCTTCTCCCACATTTTAATATCCTGTTCATGTTTGGATAAATCAAGTATGCATTCCAAACCTGTGTTATCCCACATAGCAATAAATTTTTTCATATATTATTTTTTGTGATCGTTGTAAATTGCGAAAGTACCGAAAGGGGGCTTAGGATCGGGATCGCCATGAATGATCCAGATCGTATCGCAATAGTTTTCATCACCCCAACTCCCGAACGGGTAGCCATCAGTGAATACAATTAGTCGAGTGGGAACACGACCCTCTTCTTTAAGATGTTTAAAGATACAAGTAAAGTCAGTACCACCGCCACCCATTAATTTGTAATCTTCAACTGTATCAAGATTGTCACTAGTGAAAGTTTGCGGATTATAAACTTCAGTATCAAAGCAAGCAACATTAACACGATAGCCATCAAACGATCCCATCATGCCAGCAACTTCACTAATAAATGCTTTGCCTTGTTCAGGTGTAATACTACCTGATAAATCAATAAAAACATCAACATCGATTTCTTCGCCCGGAGTCATAGCGGGCATGATTGCATCCATATGCCAGCCTCGACGACTGGGGCGAATAAAACTAAAGTCATTCTTGATAGCACTAGTAAGATTAGTCTGAATCAACTCGCGCCAGGGCATGACAGGATTCGTCATGTCTTTAATCATGCGTTCAACACCAGCAGGCAAACTACCCGCCTCAGCACTTTGAGCAGCATTGATCACAGCCTGCCTGATCTCCTGCTTGAGAGCCTCACGCTCTTCAGCAGTCATACTGGGACGCTTGCCTTTCTTTTTGCCATTGCCCTGTCCGTCACCCTCACCCTCACCCTCACCCTCACCTTCCTCATCACTATCCATATGATCGTCAAGCAACATATCAATGAGTTGATCCATGTCAATCTTTTTAACATTCTTCATAAGATCGTCATAGATTTCTTCTGATGATTTGCCATCATACTTTTGTTCGTAAAGTGCAGGGACGCTAGTAATAAACTGACCTACTTTGTGACGTTTGAGGTCAGCGTTTACAGCATAGTCATTTGCGATATTGAAAATTTGCGGATCACGTTCATTACGACGGCCCATATGATCATAGACAACGTGAAGCACTTCGTGGGCTACAAGAAACTCAACTTCTTTGGGTTTCAGTAACATAACGAAACGGCTATTATAATAAAACTTGCGCCCGTCAGTAGCAGCAGTACTACACCAATCATCAGCATTTACTAACTGCATACGTGTAGCAAGATTACCGAAAAAACTATGACGTAACAAAAGACCGATACGCGCAGTCACAAGACGTTCACGCGCAGCAGCATCAATTTTACTATCTGTGGGCCCTATAAGATTGTCAAACTTTTTATTACGTTTTGACTTTTTGCGACCCTTAGTGCCGGGGATAACATCTGACATATTGATTACCTGAGAGTTCATCATATGTATATTATAATATATATCGGTGTTTGAGTCAATGTAAATGCATGTACGTAAGTTATTGATAGTATTAGGGTTTCTTATAAATGGGTATAGCAGTCATTTTGTGCAGATTTTGGCTACGTATTTTTATATATTTTTTTAGATTGTTATTAGCCTTTTTACTTTTTGGGACTGTTCCGTTTTGATGATGCATCATAGCCTCTTCTAGGCTAGGATAATCCATACCAAGTTGGTACTCATCTGTGCGACCATCATGCCACAACCCATCTGTAGGTTTAGCATCGACAATATCCTGTAAGATATCCAATTCAGTACCCAACTGCCAAACTTCAGTTTTCATCAAATCAGCAATTGGGCTTATATCAACACCACCATCGCCATATTTAGTAAAGAATCCTACACCAAAATCTTCTACCTTATTACCTGTACCAACAACAATACCATTTACACTTTGTGCTACTTGATAAAGTGTCATCATCCGTAACCGACTACGGCTATTTGCAAAGCCTAATTGACTATTAAAATATGGTAATGTCAATGTACTATCAAATACATCAAAAGTTCTAGTTAAATCAATATTAATATGTTTTACATTTTTATAATTTTTTGTAAGCCATTCACTATGACGTAAACTCAAACTATGTGTTTGCTCACTTTGACGAATTGGCATTGTAAGAGCATATGTTTTTAATTTGGTTCGTGCGCAAAGTGTACTAACAACACTACTATCAATACCACCACTTACACCAACAACTAACGCACTAATACTATTTTGTTTGGCGTAGTCTTTGATCCATTTTGTAATTTGCTTTGCTAACATAAAAGGTACCTGCCCAGTAGACCGCTAATGACTCTCATATAATTAGCAGTCTACCGAGCAGGATTTATTTTTTAGTTACCAGCCTCGATAATGTACTTGCCGTACTTCTTATGAAACTCATCGAAATTTTTAAGTTGTCCAGGTTCGATAGGCAACTTGAAAGTTTTGAGCGCGACTTTAGCACCCATAACAACTAGTTCAGTCTCAAAGTTAGCCATCATGTAACTAAAGAAATTATCACACATAGTATGAAACTTCTTCATATCAACCTTGTTTTCAATTGCATCACGTAGTTCGTAGCACATTGAAGTAGTCAAGGAATACATTGCCGAGATTTCTTTGACATTGAGATCCTTGACCTTGCCTGACAAGATATCAGTTGGGTTGGGCATCTTGCTACTCACTTTGCGATGAGCCATAAACTTGACTGCAAGACCCTCGCCTACTGCGCCGGCTACAAGATTGAACATAGTATCGTTGTCGGTATCTGCCTCGTCGGCAAGTAACTCTGAAACAAATGTCCAACTACGCGGGGTAGCGAATGCTCTGCTAGCACTTTTGCTATCAAAATCATACAAATCATTCTTAGCGAACGACAGATAACCTACAACATCAGTATGAATGCCATTGTTGACAGCCCAAGTTTGCCAACTGCCAAAATCTGCTCTCATCTCAATATGTAGGAAACGATTTGCTAGGGGCATGGGCATACGATAAGTCACACCCTTGTCGCTTTCACGATTACCTGCTGCTACGATAACAACATTATCAGGCAGTCGATACTTACCTACAGCACGATTGAGTACTAACTGATAGCCCGCAGCCTGGACAGCAGGTGCTGCGCTGTTCATTTCATCAAGAAACAATACTATGATGGGGTACTTGCTAGCAAGTTCAGCATCAGGCAGATCAATCGGCGGAGCCCAGTCCATTTTTCCTATATCTTTATTATAGAATGGGATACCGCGTAAATCAGTTGGCTCCATTTGAGCCATACGCAAATCTATCATAAAGCCGCCTAGTTCAGTAGTAATTTCAGATACTACTTCACTTTTGCCAATGCCGGGCGGTCCCCAGAGAAATACTGGGCGTTTTGCCTTAAATGCTTTAAGAATTGCCTTGCGGGCTTGTACAGATGTTACTGTAAGATTATCAGAAATAGCCATGAGAGTCTCCTATCAATTAATGTATACTCAGCCTATACTTATTCACGCCTGTTGTCAAGCCTGATATCGATCATATGAACGAATTGGGCTATAACGATTAGTATGCTTCTCCTTGAGTTTGACACCAATCAATTTTTCCCCCAGCGCCTTGAGCAGAGTACCGAGGTCCATATCTTCCTCGAGGTATACAGTTTGACCCTTCTGATATGAATAGCCTGTAATCTTACTGGCGATATTCAGATCGTGCAGCATCTTGCGCTTGACCGCGACCCAACCATGACCAGGGTCGGCATAAAACTTAAGAGTAATCAACTTTTCTTTCTGGAACATAAAATCTCTCCGTGGGGCAACTATAGATATATGGTAATACCAATCAGACCCAAAGTCAAGCCTTGTCAAGTTCCTTGAGTTGGGTCAAGAGCCGTGTAAAGTGATTATATTTCGCAGCGACCTCACTACGGGGAAGTTCGCCGTCGCAGGTCAGATTTTCGGGGCTGAGTTCACCTTCAATAATGTCCGCAAGAATCTTGCGATCAGACCTGACCTCTAGACTGAGCGGAGCATGATTCCAAACGCTGCGCCACTTGTTAGTGCGCACAACAAACTCATGTAAATTTCCCTTGTTCTGAAACATATCAATCTCCGTAAATCAACTATAGATACAGTATGCGCTCAAACAGACCCAAAGTCAAGCCTTTTTACAGGCTATATAAGTCATTGATTTTATTTGTGTTTTTTATAGCCTGTGGCCATTGAGGCTAGAAATCCTAGCAGGCCTGCTAGTATAGCAAATGCGAAGGTAAGGCCCAAACTCATGACTATGCCGATTATTGTTTCTAGGTAAATGTTCATTGGAACAATCTCAGTATCAGTAGCATCTTTTCGCAGTAATCAATAGCCTTGGCTAATTCTTCGCGTGGCTTATTGGCTAGATAGGGCTTATGTAATTGTCTAGCGCGTACTTCGGAGCTGCCTAATACCCCTACTAGTTTCTGTGCATTCTTTATAAGTTTGCGAATATCACTATTATAATTTAGACTACGTGCCTGTTTGTCAAGGTCATCAACAATGTAACTGGCATCCAGTGCAGTTTCAAATCTACGATGCACGTTACTTGAGTCCCATCTCTTTACGGATTTTTGTGGCAGATATTGAGTGTATCGCATCGTCAAAGACCTCTTGCTCAATCTTGTAACCTACATCACGCCCATATGTAATGTTAACGATATTTTTTACTACAACAATTTCATATTGACCTTGATACTTTGGATCTAAGTCTCTACGAATATACTCTTTTACCTGCTCAATAGCAAATGGGTTTGACCCATTCCATCCCTGACAGTCACGTATCATTATACATACTTGTCCAGTCTTAGCAATAGCACGTTCAAACAATGCACGGTGACCTGCATGCCACGGTTGCCAGCGACCTAACATTTGTACTGTTTCTTTTTGATAATTAAATATTGGCCTTCGCTGGTTTTTTAATATACGTTCGGCTACATAAGGAGCCCACAACTCTGCATTTTGTTCTGTAATACGAAAATCGTATTCTTTAGGAGGTGTAAACATTTTATTAGTATCTTCAAATCTTCCACGTTCAAGCGTGTCGATCCATACTACCCAATCTGCTTTAAAATTATTACGCATTTCAACCAATGGGGCTACAAAATCACAGATACAATATGTACCGGGAGCAGAAAGAGCTAATTGAGCCATTCTATGACTTTGGCGAATACGACCTTCATAACTGAAATCCCAGTCGCTGTATGTTTTACGTATTTCATCGGCATTATACCATGTAACAGTGACCCCTATAATTGATATTAATTCTTCACGTAATTTATTTGCAAAATAAGTTTTACCGCTACCGGGCAGTCCCATTACTAAAATTTTAATAGATGTATGACTCATTTTTTAATTACTTTAAATTTACCACTTGTACTTAATTTAGGAGGAATACCTGCTCTACTTGTTTTAAACGCAAATGCTTGAGCATTCTTTCTTATACTATCTGGTTTTACATCGACGGTTAATGCTGTTTTAAATCGTGGATCGTTTTTTTCTTTTTTGCTAGGTATGTAACCGCTAGCTTCATTCAACTCTTCTTCTGCCATACTATCCTCTAAACTTAGTTTCTCACTACGTAACTCATTTCGTAGGTCATATAATTTTTGAAACAAACCTTGTTTGCGTATTGCTTTGAAGGCTAGGTTCTCAGGACCAAACTCCCCTGTCTTTTCTAATCCTGCTTTGCGATAACGCTTAATAATGTCTAAAACTTTTTCTATTCTGTTTATACTTTTTGTTTTGATAGCAAGTTCAATTAACTCGCCTAACTTTTCATACTTAAGTTGTGTAGCACTTTGGTTAAAATTTGCTCTGCGTTTAGTAGGCCTTTTAATCCAGTCTTTATTAAGTAAACTATACTCACCTATGCTAGAGTGTTTTTGATTACTATCCTGTACATATAATTCTACTGGAACGCCATTTACTTTTATATCGTAATTATCATTATAAACTGTTTTCTTAGCGTTAAAAAGTTCTTTATAAACTTCGTTGTCTGGTAACTTCATATAATCTACTAGTATATGTAGATCAAGGTCACTGTATGGAGTATAACTATATGCTGCATTGCTACCAGATATTGTAATGTCATCAACTTTAAGATTGCTTAATCCAAGTTCGCTCATAAAATCTTTAGCAATAACTGTAAGTTTGTCATAAACTTCTGGTAATAATTCACCATTACTAGTCCATAGTTCTGGGTTCAACTCATCATGGAACTTTACAGCATCACTTAATTTAAAACTTTCTAGTTCTTTAATATCCATGTCTGTATTTATTAGAATATATCTAGTGTTATGTGTAATCTAGGTTGTGTACCTGCATTTGCAAAAGTATGAAAAATACTATTATTGACGAAATAAACAGACCCATCTGCTGGCATTGAAAAAACGTTGTTTTCATATACAAATTTACATCCAGGATTAGTTATAAGTGGTATGTGTAAGCACGACTCCATTTTGTCTACGTGCCAATTATAACATGTGTGCGGTTTAACATATCGATAATATATGCTATTGTAGGGAATATATTTGGTTAAACTCTCAAATACTGATTTAGTGTATGGCATAGAATTGATTACATCATGCCACTGATATCTCTGCATGATTGCAAATTTCAATTGCATAAAATTATCTATCCAATCTAAGGATTTACAGTTTTCAAATTCTCTCAGTAAAGTTTTTACTTCAACTGTAAAATTTGGTATTTTTTCAATATATTCTACTGTAGGTTTATAGTTTTGACGTAGTTTGTTAATTGCGTTCATAGAAATATTTCTAGAGAAAGGTCCCGTTAAGGACCTTTCCTGACTATTGGTTAATAAGGGTGTCACCCCCATCTAGTATGCCCTTAGGCTGCTAGAGCAAATGTTTCATCATTTGCGTTTACTTTGTTTTACGCTAATTACGTTAGTCGTCTTTCGGACTGTCTGCTTGAGTACTACTTGCATTGTCGAAACTGTTCATCCCCAATGTATGTTCTATTGGAACTGTACCCCAACCTACTAATCTTCCCCATTCACGTTCTGTGTAAAACAGATTGCGTGGCATATTATCAATACTACTGGTGGAGATGGCGGGATTCGCACCCGCGTCCAAAGCATCGTTCCCCTCACTTCCTACAGTCATATAAACCTCTACAAAAGTATTTATTCAGCGTTGCTAACAAACTCGTTTAGTTTCTTTGCTTCAGCAATAATATCTTCAGTAGTCGGTGCATTAGGCATCTTTGGGTAGGTTGCATTAGGATTATTGTCCCTTGCTGCGACCCATTGTTGCTCTAAACTTGACCTTTCGACAAAGTAAGGCTCAAAGATACTTTCCTTGGCCAGTCTTAATAGATCCAGACGGATCTCGTATGGTGATTTGCTCATAATTACCTCCTGTGTGTATGTGTGTTTTTATAAGCGAAAGTATTTATACTATAAACTTATTAGTAAAAAATTCCATATGCTACGCACCATGCTTCAAGTAGTAATCTATATCCTACATATGCTGCTAGGTATGCGAGTAAACCTTTATAAAAAATTTCTTTAATGTCTATCATATATTTGTATTTAGATAATCCTTATTGTTCTTACGAAATACCCATATGGGTTCAACAAAAATACTATTCTTGTCTGCCTCTACAATAGCATGTGGGCGAGCCTGCATACGCATACCAATCTTACCTAGATAATATGCGTTAGGATAAGTCAATATATCATCAACCATATCGTCACATAGATTTAATCTTACGCCCTTAGCGGTTCTAGGTTCAATAATATTAATCATCATAAAGGCGTCATCAGTTAGTGTATCCCATATCATACGATTGACTTTAAAGAAAAAGTCATGTTTCCAACTATCAAACGATGGATAACGGACCCAACTTTGTGTGCTACTGTTGTTAGCAGCATATCTTTCTGTTTCGTAATAGGGAGGACTTGTAAAATAAAAATCAAATGTATTATGGTATAGATTCCAGTCTACATCTTCGCTAGGTAGATTGTAAATAATAACTTTTTTAATACCTATACATATAAAGTGATTATCAAATTCTTGTAATACTGCACTATCACATCCTAATAAGTTTTCATATTCTAAACATTGATCTTTATATGTCTGATAAACTTCGGGATTAGGATCACAACCTACATATAACTCTGTGCTAGATGTAGCATAAAACCCTGCTAGTCTATCTCCCCAACCACAACTTGTATCTAATACTTTACGTGCGTTATGTTTTTCATATAATCCCTTTGCCACATTAGGTTTAAATTGTGTTGCTGTATATGTACCTATACGAAATGCACTGCGAAATGTACTTTCACATACATCACTTTTACCTAGTGTGCCTAAACGCCAGAAGTGCCAATTCATGTCATTTAACATTTTACGATCATGCCAAATGTCCCAGGGACTACTTACAAGATTACTACCACACTTCATACGGTTTGTTTGTTGAAAGTAATTGCTAACACTATTATAGGCATGTGATTTGTCAATTACACCCAACGGGTTGTCAGTATACTTGTATTTGTAATCAGCACGTTCAAATACACTACCGGGATATTTGTATTGATCCAACATACTTGCTTTAGTAAATTTTACAAACAAGTCAGACATTTCATCATAACTAATTTCTTTAATTGGGAAAGGTAAGTTATTACCAATAATATATTCGGTTAAACTTTCCTTAATATCACGCTTGTCATATTGCGTAATTAAGTTACGCCAGTCACTATTAGGAACGTGTGGAATACCACGACTGTCAGTATAACTGTCAAAGTAATTTAAGATATTTGGATTAATCATCTAACAACTATAACAGATGACATGTATTTTGTAAAGTGTTGCTTCGGCTTGGATTCGAACCTTGTCCTAGTCTTATCGATCTGTACTTCCCACAGTACTGACCGAAGCTTTTTTCTGGTTTATCTTAGCACCTGCATAGTGCTTTGATCCTTCAATAAAACCATCGCTGTGCGACAAACACTACTCCAGAAGGTCGTGCGGTTAGTTTATTTATACTTTTACTCTAAAGGCAACTCAATTAATTTGTTTTCTCTATCTAAATATTTCATCTCAATTTTAACAGGATGAAAGTCACGTAGTGCTTCTACTACGTCATATGGGTCGAGATATCCGCAAGTATAAACATCTAATTGTACAAGTGCAGGGTTATCTTCGTCCCAAATATGTAATGCGATATGACTTGTTTCAATAATTGCTACAGCCGTAAGTCCCCGGTTGCCTTCTACGTTTAGATATTTTGCATATGGACCCATCATGACCTTCATACCAATCTTATCAACTAGTTTATTCATCCAGTCAATAGCGACCTTTTCATCAGTAATTGGATTACCAACTTCAGCACGTATTATTAAATGTTTATGTACGACTGCCATTATTTGTATTTCCTATCGTAATATTCTTTTAACCAACTCCATTCATAACTATATTTAAGTTTAGTAATATCTCCGCCTACTTGCTTATAATATTCTACTGCATCATTTGCCCCACGTAAACAATCTTCAGCAAACATGCCATTTGCTTTATTGAGCCAGACCTGCAACCGATCATAACTTATATCACTAGTATCACTTTGTAGTTTTATAACCTCGCGGAAAGCAGTACGCCAAGTGCTATAAGCATCAGTATTAAATTCTGCTACACCAGATAGTATGTTTATCACTGAGTGAGGATCATCTAATGTAAAGTCTAGACCTTTACCATTATTTTCAAGTGCTAATTTCTTATTATATGCAATCATGGCTTGGTGACCATATATAAGTTCGTTAACTGGATTCTTAGCATGAAATATGTAATGTTTTGGAGATTGTAGTCTGTCTGGTTGCCAACTCCAATCAAAATATTTGTCAATTTTAAGTTTAGCAAAAATCGTAAACATCCAGGGCGTGTTGCTGGCTTCTGCTGCTGCGTGATAGGCTTTTACTCTGCCATTAATACCATCAACACGCACTATTCTGTTTTGTAATCCCTTAGTAACTTTTAACAAATATTCATAATTCTTATCAGCAAATTTTTCGCCGTTACTTAAATAAATTATATCTAATGGATTAGATTTAACTATATTTTTTGATTTGCTAATATGTGGATAGTCATATAATTGTTCTCCTATATGGTCTTGTATTTGTTTAGGTATGGCAAGTACAGAACCACCAGTTGATAATACTTCAATATTTTTAGTATGACTAGCCCAAAGTGACATAGGTTCATTGTAGTTACAAGTAAGATTTTCATTATCTTTAGTATAAAATAATGCATATGGAAAATTATATTCTTTGGTATAAGCATTATAGTGTGTATCCTCAGTAGTTACAAATACAGGTGGATTAAATCGTGGGACTTTTAAATGCTCATTATAAGTTACTTTTTGATAATCTTCTAAATTCTTTAGATCAGTAACTAATGATCTAAGTTTATTAACATCAATTAAGAATGTATCCCCAAACTTCTGATTGTTACTTGAAAATACATGTAGGTTTTCTTTAGCGAAGGGATCGCAAATAAAACTAAAATCAAAATTACTATAATCACATACGCTACTACATATCCAGATATAATGTTCTTTTTTAGTTTCTAAATCTTGCAAAAGATTTTTAAATGTCTTTAGGTAACTTTCTTTATATGGAATAGTAATTATATTTTTTTGTGTTTTTATTTCTAATTGATTTTTTATCTCATCAGTCATATTACCGTGATCTATAAGATAAACATCATATAAGCAACTTACAGCCTTTGCAGTTCTATCTTTAACAAAATTTAAATTTGCTAAGTGTTCAATTACTTTAACACCTAATTCATAAGTATCATCAAAGAATGTATCTTTATTAATCATATAGGTTGTTCCCCAGTGACTCCACTGAGTACCAAATATATGAATCATTTGCATCTGCCATGGATTAGGATAATATTTGAAATTAAATTTAGTATAATCTAGCTCACTATTCAATATCCATGCTAATTGAGTAGTGCAACGTTTAGTACATCTATATATAGTTTCTGCCCAATTATTTAAGTAACGTGTTTTAATTATATTTGGATATAACTTTTTTAGTTCTTCGTAACGTTTTTGCGACTCTTTATTTCCACGATCAATATAAAACATATCACTAGGATTGAACAATTCTGATAGATATTCACTATCAACTTTAATATTTGTTTCAACAAAGTTAAACTTTTTCGATCCTTCACTATACATTTTACCGCTAACAAAATATGTATGAGTTAGTTTTGATTCAGGACTACCAAATACGTGTACGTAGCGCGCCTGTTCGATATTTGGCCGCCAACTAAAATTAAAGTTGTCGTAATTAATATTTTTGTTTAGTGCCCAAAATACTTCTGATGGATGCTGTTTTACAAGATCATCAAGTGTGGTTGTAATATAATATTTTGGTAATTCTTTATCTAATAGTAAACTTGAACGTGTAATTTCAGATGATCTTTTTGTTTTACTTTCTATACGTAGTAGTCTTACAACTTCGCCTGTATTAAGTGGGTGTATATATCTTGGACCATCATTGTCATCAGCAAGAGTACCAAATTGATAGATGTAAGGAGGTTCAGTATCATCTGGATGCCAACTAAAATCAAAATTAGTAGTATCTACATCGTTGGGCACCTGCCAATGACTAAGGTCTACTAATTTTGTAGCTTTTTGTGTATCAATAAATTTAACTTGAGTGGCCCCAGGAACACTATATATAGGACCACCTGTTTTTTGATGTTGAGTACCAAACTCATAGATATAAGGAGGGTCTTTAGGATTAGGTACCCAACTGAAATCAAAATGTTCACAATCTATATTATTAAGTTTTGTCCAGTGCGTCATATCTACATCTAATTTCGCTACAATATCAGAGACAAACTTTTCTTCACTTGCCCCGTCCACTGTATATTTTACAGTAGGCATAATTTCGCCTGGATATTGATTATTACCAAATATATAAATGTAGGGAGGACTGTCTGGATCTGGTCTCCAACTGTAGTCAAAACTAGTTTCTACTATAGGATGTAATACCGTAAAATTATCTTTGTTTGGTTTCACAGTAATTAAAATATCGTGTACATAGTGTCGTTTAACTGCACCTTGTACGTGATACTCAAGCGTACTTTCTTTCTCAGCGTTATTCCACTTATTGCCAAATACATATATATATGGTGGCGCTTCGGGATGAGGAGTCCAAGTAAAAATAGTGCCGTCATCGACTATAGGAATATTAATCTTCCACGGTTTTTTATTAGTAAGTGTTTTTGCTTTTATATTCTCAACATACTTTTTAGAGAAAGATCCTGGTACTTTATATTGTGGACCACCCCTATTATTCCATATAGTAGCGAATTCATAGATATATGGTGGATGAGTAGGATCCGGAACCCAACTAAAATCAAAACTATTTCTGTCTATATTTTCAGGTATGGTCCAATTATTATAGTTAGTATCAAGTGTTGCTATAGGATTATTAAGAAATTTGATGTTTGTGGCCCCAGGTATTACATATTTTACAGTAACCATATTTTCTGCTGGATATAAATTATTTCCAAATACATAAATGTATGGGTCGTCTGTATTATCTGGATGCCAACTGTAATCGAAATATTTTACTTTAACAGTAGAAGGTATTTCCCAATTTTGTTTAGTTGGAATAGCAGTTGCAGTATCGCAGTATAGGTACTTAGTTTGTGTTGCACCTTTGACTACGTATATAGGGCCGCCATTTTTTTGCCATTGCGTATTAAATTCATATTTGTATGCTGGTTCTGTCTCGTCCGGATGCCAACTAAAATCAAAATTGCTATCGTCAATATTATTAGGTATTATCCAACTTGATTTATTCGGTAATTTCTTCGCTCTCTGTAAATCAATAAATTTTGTTTTTACTGCGTTAGGCACAACATATCTAGGCCCGCCGGTCTTTTGATGTTGTGTGCCAAATTCATATATGTAGGGTTCTTCTCTATTGTCTGGGTGCCAACTAAAATCAAAATTATTAACATCTATATCTTCAGGAATAGTCCAATGTTTTTTATAAGATATAGCAATTGATTTTTGTATTCCTATATATTTTATTTCTGTAGCGCCTTCTACGATATATCTAGGACCACCTGTCTCTTGCCATTGTGTACCGAACTCATAGATATATGGTGGTTCAGTATCATCTGGATGCCAACTAAAATCAAAATTACTATCGTCAATATTTTTAGGTATATGCCAATTTTTACGCGAAACTTTAGCCGTTCCTTTAGTAAATGACTGTTTAGTTTTTATTTGTTTTATATACTTTGTTTCAGTTGCACCCGGTACTATATAGACTGGTCCACCAGTCTTTTGATGTTGTGTACCAAATTGATAGATGTAAGGAGGTTCAGTATCATCTGGATGCCAACTAAAATCAAAGTTTGTAATGTCTATCTCATCAGGTACCTGCCAGTTAGCAATATTAGGTAATTTTTTAACTTTTTGAAAACTTACAAATTTAAGTTCTGTTCCACCTGCTACTGTATATACAGGTCCGCCGGTCTTTTGATGTTGTGTACCGAACTCATAGATATATGGTGGATCACTGGGGTTAGGTTTCCAACTAAAATCAAATCCAGTAGCGTCAATATTTTCAGGCACTATCCAGTGCGTCATATCAGCAGCGAGTTTTGCTACAGGATTAGTCATATATTTGTATTTGGTAGCCCCTTCTACTACATAACGCACGGTATGCATTTCTTCTGCTTTATATTGATTATTACCAAACACATATATGTATGGAGGATCATCTGGGTGTGGGTGCCAAGTAAAGTCAAATTCATTTTCAATAATTGGTATTAATATTTCCCAATTATCTCTTTCTGATAATAAATGACCTATTACATTGTCAACATATTTTACTTCAGTTGCGCCTGCTACAACATATTTAGGTCCGCCAGTTTCTTGCCATTGTGTACCAAACTGATAAATGTAGGGCGGGTCTTTGGGGTTTGGTACCCAACTAAAGTCAAATGTAGTACTATCTATATTTTTAGGTACTATCCAATTTTTTCTTGTTTGCTTTAATGTTGCAGTTATATGTTTAACATACTTTATTTGTGTAGCACCTTCAACTGTGTATTTTACTGTAGGCATTATCTCTGCAGGGTACTGCGTGTTACCAAATACATATATGTATGATTCATCAGTACTGTCAGGGTGCCAACTATAATCAAAATCTGCTACTTCTATATCTTCAAAAAATTCAAATAGTTTTCTATTAGGTAATTTTTTTGCACGTTGAACGTCAACATACTTTATATCTGTTGCTCCTTCAACTATGTATTGCGGACCTCCTGTCTTTTGATGCTGCGTACCAAACTCGTATATGTAAGGAGGTGCTTCCGGGTGTGGTACCCAACTAAAATCAAAATCTGTAGTGTCTATATGACTAGGTATTTCCCAATTAGTCTTATTAATTTTTAATGTTGCTTTTACATTATCAATATATTTCTTTTCGATAGCCCCTGGAACAGTATAAACAGGTCCGCCACGATCATTCCATACTGTAGAGAACTCATATATGTAGGGAGGACTCACACTATCAGGGTGCCAACTAAAATCAAAATTGTCTGTGTTGACATTATTAGGTATTTCCCAGTTGTTCTTATTAGGCAATCTTTTAGATTTCTGAATGTTGATATATTTGACTTCAGTTGCTCCGGGAACAATATATCTTGGTCCACCGTTCTCTTGATGTTGTGTAGGGAATTCATAGATGTATGCTGGCTCTCTTGGATCAGGTCTCCAAGTAAAATCAAATGTTGTTTTATCTATGTGTGCTGCTTCCCAACGATCATATTCAGGTAATACGTCGATAAGTTCTGGCATATACTTATATTCTGTAGCATTTGGAGTATGATACTCAATCGTACTTTTAAGTGTGCCATCAATGTATTTGTTACCCCATACATAGATATATGGTGGGTCGCGTGGGTCAGGGCGCCAACTTAAATCCCATTTTTCACTGTCTACCGCCTGTGTAATTACTAGATTTTCATAATCTGGTTCTAGTTCTACAACTTCATCCATCCATCTTTCTTGTGTTGCACCGGGGACATGATATTCAAGTACGTGTTTGATTTGACTTTCATACCATTTGCAACCCCACTTATATATAAAAGGGGGACTGGTAGGGTCGGGATGCCAACTAAAATCAAACTTAGTTTTATCAACTTTATCTAAAAATACCCAGTGTGAAGTATCTTCGTGTCGTTTTAATGGTTGTACGTCTGTACGATAAACAATATTATCTGTATATTGTTTAGGGCATAGCCATGTACCGCTATCTTTCTGTATTAAACTTGGCCATGCGTTATTACAAGTTTCATGCCATACTTGTTCGTTTGGCAAAAAATCAAAGTCAAAGTCCCAATCAAAATTAGTATAATCACAATACTCATTCACTATCCAAAAGTGTTCTGTAGTAGATTGATATCTAGCATCTTCTAGATTTTTAGCAGACTTTTCTCTTGGATGGACGTTTGGCTTGTGTCCATAATAAAACACATCACGTAGCATGTAACTACTTATGAAATGACTTTTAGTTTATAAAGTTTTTCAAAACGGTCCGCGTCACTGCGATCATTGACCATAGGCTCGCCGCGTATGTTTAGACTTGTATTCAATAACATAGGACAGCCTGTTTTCTTATACCATGCTTCTAATAGTTGTCGAATCCCGGATCCATCTTTTGGAACTGTCTGTACACGACTAGTACCGTCATGATGAACAATAGCGGGATAAAGATTAGGATGCCTACAAGTAGCGATGACTTGCATATACCTGCTGTCATGCCAGCCGCGAGGCATAGTAAAATACTCATTAACATATTCTTCCAGAATGACCGGTGCAAACGGTCTAAATTTTTGTCTACGTTTGATTTCATTAACTTTATCCTTTATCTCGGGTCCTCGTGGATCTGCTAACAAACTACGATTACCTAATGCGCGAGGCCCAAACTCTGCTCTACCGCTGGCAACTCCTACCATCTTATTATTTGTTAATTCGTTAATAACTTCTTTAACTGGATATGGTCCTTTAATATGTGTGCCCAAGAACGCATCATGCCAGTTAATCTTTTTACCATATCCCAATGCTGCTGCACCTAAACTATTCCCCGCATCACCAGGATTGGGCATAATCCATATATTATGAAAATGTTTACCTAGTAGTCTATTCGCCAAACAATTCAATGCTACCCCACCGCCGTACACAAGGTTCTTGCTATGACCTATACGTTTTGCTCTCATCATAACTTTTTCAATCAATGTTTCACAAACAAGTTGTGCGCTTGCTGCGATATCCATGTCATCTGCTTTACTTAAAAAATTGTTTCCTTCCAACCCTATGTGTAAGTTATGTCTAAATTCAACATCTTCAATACTCTGTAGATAATAACTAGCCATACGGTTAGCGTAACTTGGTTTACCATATGCTGCCATACCCATGAGGATATATTCTTCGTCCATAGGCTTAAGCCCAACACATTGTGTCATGGCGCTATAAAACATACCTATGCTATTAGGATATTTTTTGCTCCATAGTTTCTTGTAACGTGCATAGCCTTTATCATCATACCACGCATCCCAAATAGTAATGCAATCCATCTCACCGATAGCGTCAATAACTACTACTGTAGCATCTGTAAATGGACTTGTTTGAAAGCCTGCTGCTGCGTGAGTTTTATGATGAACATGTGTTTTGATTGGTCTGTCACCAAACATATCGTACAGATCAGCACCAACTATTTGCTTAACACTTAGAGGTCCTATTTTTTGACCAGCCCGAAATTGTCGTAATGCCTTGAGAAGAGGTTTTTCATAATAGTGTAATTCAAAATTACTATTAACAAAATATGAACGTGCTTCTAGAATTAATTCTTTGCAAAGGTTAGAATCATGTTTTTTCTTACTATATCTTTCACTATGTGCGGCAAATAGTATATTGCCAGTGTCAGCAACAATACTAAGTCCTGCGTCATGAAATCCGCAACTCAATCCAATATACATCATAGTTTATTTGTAAATAAAAGGATCTCTTTTTCGCAACTCTTTTAAACGTTTGCGATATTCTCTTTCCCTAATTATTTTACCAATAGTCAAGTCATATAATTTTTTAATTAGTTTTTTCATAATATCTTTATTTATATAAGTCCCATAGTTCGGGAAATATGTCTGTAAAGGACTTATTCTTTCTTTTGTCATATTCTTTAAAAAACTTTTTAAAGTTTGCTCTGGCAATATTCATTTCATTAAATTGAAATCTCTCATCACGCATCATTTGTAAATTCCTTTCTAATTTATGTATTTCAAAATCATAAAATCCACCAAACGTTTCTGAATTAAAATGTATTAAATGTTCGCGCATAAAATCTATTGCTTCTTGTATATAACCTTCATATTCTTCACCTAATAATTGTATTGATTGCCAACTAGGATATCTGAGTAACGGAATATCGAACCATATTTTTTGTCTTGGAAATACTTGATGATCAGGATGAGTAGTCCATTGGTCGTTAACAGGTATATATTTGATTCCTTGTGCCTCTTTATCAAACTTTTGTCGTAATTCTAAAATATAACGCATGAAATCAGTTACTTTAGGAACACTTAATGCATTAAATGTATTAATAAATGTAACTGTAGTATTATTAGTTTCTTCTAAAAATCTTACGACATTTGAATGCATAGTATCCCAGTCTAAACCGTCTCTAATATATTCTGCTTGTTTACCTACACTATCTAAACTAACAAAAAGTGCAAAGTTTTTTAATGACATGTTGACATACCAATTATTACCACTACCAGGATTGGGCCTATCTGGTTCTTCCCAAATTTTTATTTCTTCTAATTTTTTAACTTTGTTTAAAAACTTTTCAAATAGTTCTTGCTTTGGGGGGCAAAGATTTGTAGTCACACTAATCTCAAGCCAATAATTTGGGTGTTTGTAAACATAATCTAAAACCCTATAGGTATTAATGTCCATCAGTGGTTCACCACCTGTCATGCGAAACACTTCTAATTTTTTATAAAGATCAGGCCACCAATTCCAAAATGCTTGAAGATATGGGTTTTCATCCTGTTTTACTCGGAGTGGCATTAAGCCTTCTTTTGCTAAGTATTCAATATCATTATGTCTTGTAAGTTTGGCTTGACTATCATAGACTTCATATGGGCCTTGAGTCTTAACTTCATCTTCCCAAGTTGTTGATAAGTGCGGGCTACAATACATACATTTAAAATTACAGGCTTGATTGAAATTCACTTCAACATATCTTGGTATTATGTTTTCAGTATCCATTGCTTGAATAATATCATAACGTGAATTCTGTGCCCAATACTCGCCGCTGCGATATATTCTATCGCTACGATGTCCTAAATCTTCAATCTTCCAACAATAACTACAGCCAGGCCGTCGTTGACCTTCAAGCATAAGTTTTCTTTCTAATTTCTTGTGTGGAGTATTATGAAGCACACTAGGATCATGTTGAACATGTTCCATAGGAATTTTATGCAGTGGTGGATGATAGCAACTATTTGTCATGCCATTAGTTAAGTGCAGACTGACTTGTGCCCACTTAGCGTAGCACATAGTTGGACTTATTGACTTTAATTGCTTTTCCGCCACATCAGCAGCGTTATTATATTCACTCATCTTTTTTCTGCCATAAATTGTCTATAATACGATCCTTTTCAGTATTCTTGCCACAGTACATCCAACAAGCAGCAATTTCTTTATTTTTCCAACTTCTACTATACATTTCTAAAACTCCAGTATCTAGTATGTGCTGTAGTGAATGGAAATTAAGATTGTTAGCATCTCCTATTTGTTTATACATTTCTTGTAATTGATTACCCCAATCAAAATATTTTGGTAGTAATCCAGATGGTATGAAGCAGCAAGGTAAAACTTTTCCTGATGCATCAATATATATTTCAGTTGTAGTTTGCAACAATGTCTTTTTTACACTTAAACATTTAATAACACCTTGTGCTTCAATCTTAGCGGGCATTGGGGCAACATAATCTGATCTACCCGGAGTGTAAGCAGGATATCCATAATCGGTAGCGTGTTCTATAATATAATCTAATTCGTAATTTCTATTATATGCTGGCATTGCTTTTTTGTCAACGCCAAAAGGATTTTTAACAAATAAGCATATGCCGTGCTTTTCAGCAATTTTTTCTATTTCAGGTATTTGATGTACATTGTGTCTGAACTGCAGGAAGTCCCAATAAGCATTGGCACCAGTAGCGACATAAGCCATTAAATTTTCCCATACCTTTTCCCACACTACATTTCTTCTATAAATATGATTAGTATCTTCTAATCCATCTATACTAAATGCTATGGCTCTATTGTAATCTTTACCTTTAGCAAATAGTTTTCCTATCTTTGTAAATAATTCGGGAGTGCGTAATCCGGCATTAGTGTTAATACGTACTTGAGCTTCACTATTTTCGCAAACATATTCTAATATTTCATAGATATCATTAGCCGCAAGTGGATCTCCATAACTACCACAAAATAACCAATCGTCAATTTGCGCTACAAACTCAGGCGGGAACCAATTTTTGAATTGTTCTAGACTAACATTTGCTTGTATAAGCCTTGGATTTATTATTGGACTATTACTTATAAATCTTTGACATCCTGGACAGGCAGCATTACATCTACTAGATAACTCAATATGAACTTTTTTAACGTTATTATATTGCCAAACGTTATTTGTAACGTCTTGTATTTCCATAATGTATCACTTTAACTTTTGAATTTTCGTAAGTTCTCCACGGATCTACTACAATTGATTGATTATCTATGTCACAATACAAACTTTGAATTTCTGTAAATCCACGATATTCATAAGTTACTTTTTTATTGTGTGCTAATAAAATCACACCCTTGACTGGCCCAACAACAAAATCACCTGTTAATGGATCTATGTAAATAGGATCTATATTAAATTCATGTTTTAAATAATGTCCTATTAATAAACTGTAGCTCCCGTCTGTATAATTCACATCGGGCTTATAAGCCTTGCCATGAATATAAACTGGCAGTGATACTTCTTTTGCTTTGTTTGCTAAAAATCTAGCTATATTACGTGCTTGTATTTCCCTTGCGTTCATTATACTATCAAATAAATCATAGCCTAAATTAATTTCTTTTGCCAAATATCGTAGTGCAATGTTATCTCTGGGATGACAAGCACCACCGTCGCCCATACCTGCTTTCATGTATTGCGGGCCCATAATCCTTTTTGTACTTTTTGCTAGTGCGTCAGTAACAACATCAACATTAATATTACCCTGCTTCACAGCCACGTCTTGTATCATATTGACAAGACCAATCTTAGCACTAATAAATGTATTATAGAAAACTTTAATACATTCACATTCGTCCCATGTACCCACTTCATATCGTGGATCATTTTCCATAATAGTTTTATAGAAATTTATAAGAGTGTACGCATCCCCAGTAGTTGAGCCATCTTCAGTTCCTATCATTACCATTTCTGGATTAACCATATCCCATGCTACGCTGCCCATAGCAATTAAATATGGATTATAGATAAATCTAGTATTTGTAACCAATGATATGAATTCGCGTCTAACAGTACCAGGTAATACAGTTGATATTAATACCAATAATTGATTTTTATTCATATATCTATTGGCTTCAGTTAAGCATTGTTTAACAATATCATAACTAAAGTCTTTTGGTGGTAAATGCGCAGTGGGTTCTCTACCATCATATGCTGTGTCATGTGGGGTAGGGACAGCAATGAAAACAATATCCTTGTTTGCTACTACTTGTTCAATGCTACTAACAATAGTAACATATTCGCTTGTGGTAGGTACAATATCATATCCTTCTACTGTATGACCCTTTTTTACGATTGCTTCTGCACAAGGCATCCCAAGTTTACCGACGCCTATAAATCCTATATTCATTTTTTATTCCATTAGTTATCTAGTGTAAGTGTATTACTTAGTCGATTTATAATAGTAAGTAGATTTTTAACCAACGATTTTTTACAGACTTATTATGTGTTTATACAAATGTTTTGCAAAGAGGTCATGAGCTTTCACTGATAAGTGTGCGCAGGGAGTGATCCATTTATCGGGAGTTCCTTTCCCCATGAATTCATAAAAAAATACGCTCCTTATTTTTATATCTGATTCTTGCGACATTGCTAAATCTGACAACGACATATTGTTGTCCGGATAAAACATACTATCCCAAGGCCATAAATTTGTAAATTTGTCTACTAGTTTTTGATCTAAATCTAATGGTTTTTCTGAAATTTTTTCGCAGTACCAGTTTCTTTTTATATTCGTATTTAAATATTTTCCAAATTGATCTTGAGTATAAAAGTGCCCAGTAAAGGCAGGCGTTATAATAAGTTTTGCTTTTTTATACTTACACCATAATAGCAATTCTTGTACATGAGTTATTTGTTCAATAACGCTTGATTTAAATGAGTATACAGCCTGATTTAACCCATAACTGATTATATTTTTTGGTTCGCTATTTTCAGTATAAGGTGGAGGTTTCTCATAACCTCCAGGCCATATTGCTACCCAACGTCCAACACCGTTTAAATAATTATATGAATGAGTATCATCAATAAAATCATATCTTTCGGCACTAGTAGGACAATATATAACAATTATTTCTTCAATACTGTCCCATAAAATGTCAGGGTAAAAATATAAATCTTTAATTGACGATTTGTTCCCACATCCCCTGCGTCCTAAATTTATATGCGTATATTGATTTTCGAAATATTTTTTACATAATATACTACCAAAACTATTATTACTTTCATGTACATAAAAATTTAATTTTTGATAATGATTATTGTAAAAGATATCAGGAAATAATTTAGTAATTTCTGCTTTTTGTTCAGCAGAAAATACCCAATCTTTAGCAGTATTTACTACTCCTTCTCTCCAATAAGTATCCCATAAATATTGATCTAGCGCACCTTGACCCTCTACGAATGAGCATCCTATTGTAACAATTACTTTTTTATTTTTAATTATTCCCTCGTTTATTTTAGGAATTAGTTCAGAGTACATCCAAATAATTCCTATAAATAAATTTTGTTTTATTTCTTAATAAATTATAGTTATGTTCACAAATAGGTAAAACATTTTCAATAAAGTTTTCAAGTTGCTCTTTATTTAAATTTGCTAATCTATCAACTTCTTTAATTATCATTAACAATCTTTTATTATCATCTAGTTCTTGGTCATAACTTTCATCAATATAAGGACTAAATGTTTTATACCCTAGATGTTTTAGTAACTCTAAACTTTTAGGAATAGTTAATAATACAAATGGGTGTTTCATGGCTATCGCCTTATAGGTTTTTTCAGTTATAAATCTAGAATTTATTGAATTTTCTTTATAATAAAAGGTAGTTTCGGGAATAACACTAAAATAACTATTTTCATAGTAAACATCTGCTGATGTGGTTACGTCTGCTTGATTCATATGTAAATCTTCAATATCAAGATACATAAATGGTATATGTTTTATGTTTTGTTCATTTTCATCTATAATTTTAAAAAGTTCAGCATTTGACCATGTTGCGCATTTTAAACCGTCATAAATGTAATCCCAATTATCTTTACTATTATCTCCTGACGGACCAAAGCTCACATATCCCTTATCTAACAATTTATAAAACCATAATAGTAGTATGAACAAAGGTCTATGCGGCCTCCATCTACGATTTAAGCATAAAAACGATTTAGGATACACTTTATCTTTGACTAGTTTTTTGGGATAAAATTTATTAGCGTAACCTTTGGGATGATGGCTATTCATGTACTGACTAAGCATATATTCTAATGCAGAAAAATAAAAAATGTTAATTGGGTCAGAGTTATGTTTTTTCGCTGTTTCAAGATTATATGCATAAGCGTCATACATATTACTCATTAAAATAATTTGTGAGGGAGGTATATTATTATTTTCAATTAACACTTCATATATAGCATCTATACAATCATAAAAAGGTTCAAAGGGCAAATCTATAACTAGATATGCTGATTTAGAAATTACTTTTCTATACGTTTCTTCTCCCATCAATTCTATAAAAGATTTGTCACGTAAACTCTTATGCAGGGTAATCATACAATACCATATATCATTAGTATGCGTGAATTCTCGCATTAGCAATGCCAATCCTGTTGTAGGTTGTTCATATGCGTCAAACTCTCTATACTCTATATCTTTATAAGACTCAATAATATTAAACTTAGGATTTAATACACTCATACCTTCCCTACCCATGCCTTACCAAAGTTTCTTCTACGACTAAAATAAATGTTTTCTAAAAATCTTTCTATAGTAATATCTTTTGCTTCTAAAAAGTCAAACTTATATGTGATGGGTACTTCTAGTTCTGTATCTTGTTGCAGATATCCTAAAAAGTCAAAATCAAAATCTAAGTTATAAGGATAATTTTGTATGTAATCATAATTGATTACAAAGTTCTTTTGAAATTTTATAATCTGATCTAATAGATTAGAATCAAACTCAAATGTTTTTTTAACAAACTTAGTAATTAGATCAAACACATATTCATATTTTCTATGAGCATGTAGATTTAATGTTGCTCGGTGTACAATATTCCAACCATGAACTTCGATATTGCTTATATTAGGATGATTGATTTTACCATTAGTCATCCAGTTGCGATAATATTGTCTAACTTCATTACGTTCTTGTGAGAACCAAGGATCATTTTCAAGATAGTTATAAAGTTTATCATAAAATGATTCATAGGTTACGCCATGCTTTTTATTTAAAAATCTGCTTATATAAGTTGTCAAACCGTTTATATGAAAAGTATTGATATACCAACTAAAGGTATGTGAGTCTAACATATCTTCAAAGGACAAGTCTTTAGTAGAAATTACTACATCAACATGTTCTTGAAGTTCATCGTAGTTATAACTACCGCTCATGTAATCATATACAGGAATACTTTGAATTTCAAAAGACTGTTTTTGAACAAGATTCATTTCTGCATTTTCTAACATTTGTGCTTGTAGTATTGTAATACCTGTATGATTCCCAGAGTCAAATAATTTCCAAAATCCATTTTTCCAAGATTGTTTAGTTTCGCCCGGCAAACCAAGAATTACTTCGGTATATACTGGAACATTATTCTTATCGCACAGCGCAAAAATGTCTGAAATTTTATGTTGATCTAAATTCTTGCGTTTGATATTTTCAAGTACATCTAAATCCATACTTTGAACACTTACAGTAAGACCTTGGTTAAACTTAGGACTTTTAATAAGTTTAAAGACAATATCAAACACTTCGGCCTTTTGATTTTTTGCCCAGGCAACACTAAATGTATATGGATAACCATATTTGGCTTGAACTTCTAATAGTTTATCTGCAATAGAGTTGTCTCTTTCTATAAACATACCAAAATTAGCATCAGTGATGCTCACGAATCCACACTTATTTTTTCCTATCCATTCAAGTTCAGCAAATACTCTATCCAACTCAAATTTTTTGACTTTATTGTATGTAAGACTGCCCCAGTCACAGAATGTACAGGCGTAGGGGCACCCGCGATTTGTTTCTAATGTTGCGTTCCATTCAATCCCCTTCGTTTCAGCAATTAATTTATCAAAGACTCCGGTTAAATATGGACTTGGAATCATGCCTAAGTCAAGTATACGTATTGATTCCCCTGTATCAACCAACGTCTCTTTATTAATTAGTAACCCAGGAATACTTAATAAATCACTATTATCTGCTAGTCCTTCTAATAATCTTCTAAAAGTAACTTCTCCCTCGCCCTTAACAACATAGTCTATATAAGGATGTCTTACAAATATATCTTTTTTAGTAATTGGCAGTTCTGGGCCCCCAAATATAATAATGCAGTTAGGATTTGCTTTTTTAAGTTTTTTAGCCAATGCGTAATTATAGTTTTTGTTCCAAATATATGTACTGAATGCTACAACATCATTGTTTATAATTGTTTTAAGTGTGCCTTCTATGTTGTCTCTAAGCCAAATAAGTTTGTCTAATTCGTAATTTTCTTTGACTTTTGGTGAAGTCTGTACATAACTCCAAAGCACACCTACACTATAAGGCAAATAGTGAGCATTAAACTCTTTAGGCCCCTGCTGAAAGTTTGGTTGTACTAGACTAATTTTTTTACGCGACATATTCTATTAAATTTTTTAAATCACTATGGAAAAATATATGTTCCCTGTTATATTTAAGCAAAATATTGTAGTTATAACATAAAACCGGATGCATTTCTTTTAACATCTGTTCCCATTTGTTATCTGGAATCAAGCATAATCGCTTTACCTCAAGCACTAGTTTTTCAAGTCTTACTATATCATCTTCTTCTGTATCATAACTCTCATCTATCCATTTATTAAAAGTTAAAAAACCCATTTTTCTTAAATGCTTGAGTGCGTAAGGAAGATTATGTATTAGAAACGGTTGTTTGTAAAGTATGGGCCTCATTTCTTTTTCTGTGAATCCCACGCAAGGTTCTTCAACTTTTAGTGCCATAGTACTAGATACTAAACTAAAATATGTCTTGTCATAAAATATGCTTGGCAAGGAATCTATCGCATATTGGTTTACATTTAAATTAACATCATCTACTTTAAGAGGCAAATAAGGTTTAATCTCATTATATCCCTCATCAATATCACTGTACAATTTATTAAATTCATAAATTTTTTCTTTTATGTGAAATTTATGGTAGGCTGGATTATTAAAATCTAGACCTAAACTTACATATCCATAATCTAACAACTTGTGTTTTGCTAGCAAACTTACCATAGCAACTCTATGCCATCTAGGAACTCGATTAAGTGACAGAAATTTTTTATCTTTTTTAATATTAGTTGCTGTTTCTAACTTCTCATATTTAGGAAAATCTCTTCTGTGAACATGAAAAGAGGACATTATTTTAATCTGTTTTTCATATGGAATCCCATATTCATCAGTAAATTTTTTGTATTCATCTTCAGGATTTATCGCCCCTACAAGATAAATTATTTTTTTAGGATTGATTTTAGAAACATGCAAGGCTGAATGTATATTTTTAAATGTGTCTCTAGTAAATGATTCTGCTTCGTGATTAATCATTAGATAACCATTACCTTTTACTAATTCATTTTTTACTTGAGGCGAAAAAACATTCATAAAATCATCGTCCCAATTTCTTTCCCATTGCCAACCTTTAGGAGGTAAACTTAATATCCATGGCTTAGATAAGTCTAACATTTCAAAAGGTACTTTTCTAATTTCTATTCCAGCCTGTTCAAAATATGGTGTTATAAAAGGTACCCAATAAGGATATCCAGAATCATGAGCAGTAAGATTAAAAAAATCGCCTGTAATTGTAGTAGTTACATGATCTAAAATTTGAAAAATCATAATCTTTCCGCTTGTTTGCATTTATAATTTTTAAATGTTTCTTGAATGCATTCAATATTTTTGGCTTCAAAAAGTTTTTGTTCTAATTCCTGTGCTAACTTAATGTTGTTTGCATTAAATTTAGTTTTGGGGAAAGTTTTAAGTATGTAATTATAATGTTCTAAAATAGTTGGATGATTATCTTTATACTCACCGTCGGCCCAGTGTGTTTTATAAATCGGACGTTTAGTATTATTATTCCAATTACCATTAAAAATTATCTCAAAAACACTAGGTTTTACTTTGCTCAAAGTATTTGAATATAATTGTAAAACGTCATCTACATCAGACATTTTACGTTCATCGCTATTGTAAGAATCAAAATTAATCATAGACATTAGTGTATAATCTGCTGGAGAGCATGATAAAATCCTATCAATGCCCTCAATAAGTGTACAGTCGCGCATCAAATATCCCTTTTCACAGAAAAATCTTTCTATAAACTTTTCATCATAAAAATTTTGATGTAACAAATTTCCGGCTGTAATCCAACCTTCTTTTTTGGTGTATCTATCTTCCCTAGTTACATTACTAAACATAATCATGACCAAATCATCTTTTTCTATATTATGTTTTATTATTGCTTCTATCAATGCTTGATAAATGTAAAAGTTACCTACGCCACACAAGCCATATTGATAAGTCTCGGCTATTTCATAACTTATCAAATCCGCCCATGTAGGCCAGTAATAAGATGTAAAACTGCATCCAAATGTAAAGGCACGTTTATATTTTGAAAACTGTACTTCGTCTTTTAATATAGGCATGCTACATCTTTCTTTCTGACCAGGTGGTTGGGGTATGTGCGTTTATAATTTCTAATGGATAACTATAATCAAAAGGTTTAGTACCCCTAGACTTAATATATTCAATAGTTTGTCGTAGCCCATTAATAAATGTACTTGAAGTTTTATAGCCTAATAATGCTCTTGCTTTAGTTGCATCGCACGTAGCATATTTTACCTCTCGAGGTCTGTCTGGAAAATATATTGGTTCGCCATTAAATCCTATTTCTCTAATAACACTTTCTGCTAATTCTTTAATTGTAATAAATTCTTCGTCTGGTCCTATATTTACTATTTCACTTACAATATTTGGGTCTAGTGTTAGTTTTTCTAAACAGAAAATAGTATCTTCAATAAAACTAAAGCAACGCATTTGACTACCATCTCCATAAATAACAGGAGGTTTACCCTGTAACACTCTATTAATCATAATACTCATTACGTTTCTAAAGGGATCATCGTAACGTTGTCTTGGGCCTACAATATTATGCGGTATAGCAATATTCCATTCCATGTTATTCATAGGTGCTAATGCTTTTAGTACCTCTTCGCCGGCTGCTTTAGCAATGCCATATGGATCGATAGGTTTAGGCAGCTGTGTTTCTTTAAATGGATATTCTTGACTGCCATAACGTGCCATACTTGAGCAGTATACAAAACGTTTTACTTTGTTTTGTATAGCAGCTGATATAGTGGCTATACTGGCTCCAAAGATGTTTCTAGTAATAAACACTGGACTGAATATGCTTAGTCCTTCGTGCGCGGTAGCAGCAGTATGTATAACAATATCAGTACCCTTCATAATTTCAACCATACGGTCTAAATCATTACAATCTACTTTAAAACATGTTGCTTTTTTGGGTATGTTATCTTCATAACCACCTACAAAGGTATCATTGCCTACTACATCATGCCCTAACATTAGCATTCTATCTGCTAGATGACTACCTAAAAATCCTGCTATACCTGTAATAAAAATTTTCATACTAATTCTCGTTTTTGCAGTTCTTTAAAAATAAAATTGGCGACATACTTAGCGCCTTCTTTACTCCAATGACAGCATGGAGTAATATATTTAGTTGGCATTTTTCTATCATACATCCTTTTATGTAGTTCCCACATTTGCAGAGGTTCACATTCCAACTGATTTACCATATCTATAATAGCATAAAAATCTCCAGTAGAAATAAAATTATTCCAATCAATCATATCTATAAGGTAATCCTTATTTGCTAATTGTTCTTTCAATAAGTCTTTATTAACAAATCTGTCAAATGCACTAGCGAATACAAACTTATATCCATGCGCCTTACAGAAATTTTCAGCATCTTTAATATTCATCAAAAATTCAATTGCATCGCCTCTTGGCGTATAAATTCTTGTAAAATATGCTTTATCTACTTCGGAAATCACGCCTCTGTCTGTAATGCAGGGAAATATAGTTTGCCATTTTTGATGCCAATTTATACCTGCTGACTCGTCATCTTTTTTAAGAAAATCAAATCTTTCAATGCCGCTACACATTAAAATTACTACAACATTATTTAAATTATTAGGTAATGGATTAAGATATAATTCCTTTATTGCGCCGCGATTTCCTGCACCGTTAATTCCTAAATTAAAAGTTTTATATCCGGGCAAATGATTGTTAACTAATTGACGAATATAATTATTTTGTCCTTGTTCCTCTAAGAACAACTGTCCAGATATATTATACGTTGAAGGTTTTTCAGGTATTGATGCCCAAGTTTCTAGACTATAAGTACCTACGCCTTGCGTAAAACTATCGCCTAAGCCTATAATAACATTATCACCGGGTACTATCTTATCACAATGTGTATCATACATATTATTTTTTATCTTTATATTTTTTACAATGATCAAAATAATAATTAATTATTTCGACATGCTCTTTTGCTCTTTCTTTTCCTATATTATTAAAGCGGTCATGATTATATTCTACAATTTCTCTAATAGATTCATACCATGCAGCTTTATCTTCAATAGCCTTTATCTTTTGTAATGATTCAATAATTCCTAAATATCTTTGGTTGTCTGGCAAATCATCATATGACTCATCAATATATGGATGAAAAGTTTTATAGCCTAATTTTCTAAGATATTTTAATGTATGTCTAGATCCTACTATAATAAAAGGCTGCATGGCAGCTATAGGTTTAAATGTTTTTTCACTTATAAAAACATTGGCCTCATAATCATAAAATGAAGATTCAACAACTAAGGACACCCAACTGTGTTTGTATAAATCGTCACATACTCTTTCAACGACACTAAAATAATGATTAAGCTCGTGAGTATATTTGTGGTTAGCAAATCTTGGTAAAATACCCGGGCTTTTGGCATATTTTATGGCTTCCATTATTAAATTATTAGGTATTCCAGCATTATAAAGATCCTCATACAAATATCTTTCCTCTTCTACATTGACCCATAAGGTCCATTCTTCTAATGGGCCCATGGATATATTTCCATCGTCTAGTAAATTTGCAGCATATAAATGTAAAAAATTAATACATCTCTGCTTTCTTGCTCTTCTGTTTAAACAATCATACAAATATATCTTGTCAGGATTTTCTTTTTTATATTTTAGTAACTCATCAAAGTTAAACTTAAGTTTAACTCGTTCACAATGTTTATGTACAAAAATACTTAATGATATCGAGGGTATAATTTTTAATTTATTCTTAGGCTTATTCTCTTGTACCCAAATATCATATGAATCTTCACTATATTGATCACCAGTAATATAAATTATGTTACAAGGATTTATTTTAAGCCTATAGCACTCTTTATGGAACCATTCCCACAGCCATTTTGTAGTATATCCTTCTACACTTTGATCTATAAGTAATAGAGCCTTATCCTTCTGTAGATCCTCTATATATTTAGGATTTAGAAGTTCAAAAATACTCTTTTTATCTTCCCTTATGTTACCTTGGTGATCCTTTCCTGTCCAATCTGAAGGAGCATATTGCACTGCTATTGCTATGATATATGGAATATCATTTTCTACGTCAATGTGCTGAAAAACAAGACGTTCAAGATTAATATCATCAACAACAGGCATATTTACTTTCCATGCCAATTGTTTTTTTCTTGTTTGATGTTCTATGTAATAAATCATTGACTCAACACTTTGTGAAAAAGCAAATCCTAATCCTATACCAGGCAGTCTACCAGATAGTGAGCCAATAGGTAAGTTACGTAAATTTTCTCTAGCAAAACCTATGTCTTTCCAACCTTTTACAGTAAATTCTTTAAAATCTAAATCCACATTATCGAACTTAAAATATATTATATTTGTATTGGTATTACTAATCGCAGTATCAACTATAGGTTTTTCAACTAAAGTAATAGGAATTTCATTTATAGGTTTTTCAACTAAAGTAATAGGAATTTCATTATCTACTAATAAAGTATTGTTTATTTCAAATGTATTATTGATCTCGGTATTTTCCTTTAACGTTTGTATATCAAAGGGTGGTACTTTAGCAATATCGCTTGACTGGCTTACAAATGCTGTTACAGGCACGCCATTAGCATAGTAACTTTTTTTACGGATCATGTTTTTTCTGCTTCTGCTTTACATAATTGCCAAAATGGTTCCATATCTGGGAAAGTCTCTAAAAAGTTAACATTACGCCTACGATCATATTCCCTAAACCAATTGTAGAAATCTCTACGACCTTCGTTTACTTTTTCTTCGCTGTAATTTACAGTAGCAAAATAATCTCTTACCCTACGAAATCTTTCGTACTCTAGATCAGTAAATTTTGTTCTATCATTTTCGTCTTTATTAGTTTCAATGAATTTAAGTATATTATCAAAGAATGGCAAATATTCATCTTTAGGCAGTATTTGCATATCATATTGTAATGGCTCTTTTAAGTAAGGAGTATCAAAACGAACTCTTCTTGTTAAATTGTCATCAGTGAATAGATGATCGTATTTTTTTCTCCATTCTAGTACTTTTTCTAAAAATTCAATAAAACTGGTTACACTTAATATATTAAATGTACACATAAAGGCAATTGGACTTTTTGTTTTTGTAATATATATATCTAAATTCTTTTCCCAAAGTTCAACATCTAATCCTGTGCGTATATACTCAGCTCGTTTACCCCAAGTATCCATACTAGAAAATAACTTAAATTGTTTTACTTTGTTGTTTGCTAATAAGTTATTGACATTATAAGCCAACTTTTCTATGAATGCACTCTTAACACCTAAGTTACTGTTTAAGTTTAACTCAAGATGTGGTCTTGGATCTTCGCGCAATCTATCAAAAAGTTGCCAAGTGCTTCTATGCATAGTTGGTTCGCCACCAGTAATACGTAAAATGTTTAATGTTTTACTCATCTCTGGCCACCATTCCCACCATGCTTTAATATACGGGTTATCTTCTTCTTCAAATGGCTTGAACCATTCAATATCTAATCTATGGTTTTTTACAACGTCGTATGGTCCATACTTTTTAATTTCTTGTTGAAAACTTGTGCTACTCATGGGATGACAGTAGCCACATTTAAAGTTGCATTCATTACTAAATGCTAATTCAATATATTCTGGATTAATATTAAAATTAAAAGTATTTTCTGTTATTTCATGTAATCTGTCAAAAGTATAGATACTAGCATTACGTATCATCCTATCACTAATATGTGTTTCACTTAAGCCTTCTACGTTCCAACAATATTGACAACCCTTAGGCTTTTCGCCCACTAGCATCATCGCTCTTTCTTGCTTTTTAGTTTTTGTATTATGTAATGCGCTAGGATTAGTTTTAATTTCTTCAAGAGAAATACTATGGGGTCTGGGATGATAACAACTATGTGTTTGACCTGTATGTAAATAAATGCTGCTATGATGCCATTTTGCCATGCAAAAGGTAGAACTAACCTCGTTCATTATAGGCATTATTTTTTTAATTCTCTCTGTAGAATCAGCGTGTTCCATTTTTACCAACCTTCAATTTTACGTATAACATCCATTTCACGCACTAGGGGCCCTTGATTATACTTATCGCTGTTGTAATGACGCTTAAACAGCTTACTTTGTTCAGGTAAGTAAGTACATATAGGAAGTCCTAATTTTGCTTTTAATATACTACCAATTTCTTCGGCTAGATCATATGGATCGCGGTCATGATAATTTTCCCACATCTCAGGGTAATTATCAAACCACATTACATTTTTATAATCCCATTCAGTAAGTAGTGCTTTATAGGTGCCTATTCTTGCTCCAGCGATAGCCCATATACCGTTTTCTACATCAGTACCTATGTTTTGCCATATTGTTAAATTGTTTAAGTTTCTGTTTGCTACTCGTTCGCGGAAAGTATCTACTGTTGGTAATGCCCCACGATCAAGTATCATTTTTACACCCTCACGAAAGCCTGCACGCCAGGCTTGAAAGGGTGTGTAGTTAGGATATGTTGTACTATAGCAGTCCCACATAGCCCAGTACAAATTATCAGCACTGTCCATGCAAAAATCAACTTGTGTAGCATGATCACCGTTACTTGTTTCGTGTGTTTTCATATTCATTACATAATCTTTTGTCCAACTACTCATACCCCCATTACCATAGCGCAAACCGTTTATATTGTTTATTGCTTTCCAACGAAACTGTGCGTTTTGAAATTTAGAATCTTTATCCGTAAAATCAAGTTGTAAATTAAAAAAATCTTCATTGGGCATGTTATCGCCATCAATTAATATAAATCGAGGAGTCTCACTAGCCTCTGCTGCTGCCTTGTGTGCAGCATCGCTACCCTTAACACCATCTATACGTTTAGCATAGGGTATCATATTTTTTATTTTTACCCAAAATTCTTCTTTTTGAGGTTCGTCATAACTAAGGTATATACAATCTAAATCTACAATATCGATTATTTGACTCATAATTAACCTATTTCAAAAACGTATTTGTAAGCATTTAAGATCCCAAATTGCTGCGTCTTTTTTGCTATTTACAATTACAGACACATCATGCGAATATGTCTTAACACCAGTACTACTAGGAACTAATTTATATACTTGTAATATATTACAACTATGTATTATTTCATTATCAATTACTTTTACATCCATTCTACCAGCAGCAAATGTTAAGGCATCTACAATAATGTAATTGCCTTCTGGCTTTTCTCCAGTGTAGAATAAAACATTACCTGTATCATCGTAATACAGTCTAAACTCAGGTGGCGGTGGTGGTTCATACATAAAATTTACTACCATTTCTCCATCGATAAAAGATACAAATTCTTTTGCATTTTCTGTCATATTTTCTCATTTAACTTATGGTGAAAAGTTTTCACATGATAATGAAAGGGATACATTTGTGGTATAGTGTTTACTCTTAATACATCATGGTTAATCTCATACACTAATTTATCTGTCCAATTTTCTGTAGGTAAGTTGTTTATGAATTGCTTCATGTGTATCATAGACATACTAGTAAACTCTGGCAAAGTTGTTTTTTCTGAACCTAAGATTAGACACGCAATAGCATAGACCCAATCTGTTGTCACTTTTTCGTTGACTGGACATTTTAATTGACTACGATAATCTTCCCAATTTTCAAAAACATCTCTTACTATCATAAAAAATTCACGTGATAGGTCAGATTTTTTAAAATATGTAAATGAATTATAAACATCAGGCAAATTGTTTTCGTCTATAAAATTACGATAAAATCTTACCTTACTTATTTCTTGTTTAAAATTTCTGATTGTAGTGCAAACTACTAAATCGCGTTTTTTAAGTATGCCCCACCAAAAATCTATACTATTTGGTAGATATACATCAGCTTCTATTTTAATTGTATGCTCATACGGGCTGGCATCATATACTTGCCAATCATTAATAAGTTTCCAATCTCCTCCTACATCTTGATCTCCATAGGGCAATAGTATTATTTTGTCGAAATTTTTACTATTCATTGGTCTATCAGTTAATACTGATACATGCGAATCAGGCATAATTGCTTTAATATTTTTGGCTAACAGTTCAGCGCACTCAACATAATTTGTTTTTGCCGTATTGTTTGCTACAATCAAATAACCTTTATCCATTACATTAACTCCAAAAACACTTCTTTATTAATGACATGAAAATCTGTATCAGCAATATTGATATATTCTTTCTTTAATTTGTTATTTTTCCATTGGTCAAAAACTATCGTATATTTTGTGTTATATTTGCTTTTACGTTCAACATATAATTTTGTTTTAAGTCCTATGTGTATAAGATTCCAAGGTAATATATTTTTCTTATCTGAGATATGCCCATTAACAATTCTATGAGCAATAGTTAACGAATAATCATTTCGATAAGTATCTACTGAAAAGGTATATAAGTGTCCATAGTGTGCGTAATTTTCTTGCACCATTTTCATGCAATCAAACAATTGTTTTGCTTTTTGTGTTTTTTTAAATCCAATAACTGTAGCCCATAGTATAGGAAAACTAAAATCGCTTAAATTTTCTTGAGTAATTTCCGGCTTCATCAAATGACACATACTTTCGTGACATACATAATCTTCTAATAAATCAAAAATTTTAAGTAATCTATCACTGTTAACCATATAATCAACATCTAATAAGATAGTCTCGTCATATGGACTTAATTCATAAGCCATATATCTTCCCTTGTTAATCCAAATATCATCTCTAAATATATTGTCTTTGTTTGAATCTATTTTAATTATTTTTTCAAAATCTTCAAATTCATAATAATTTTCAGTAGACTCTTCATCTGTAACTAATGTTACAGGAAGTTTAAGGAAATTATTGATGCGTCTAGCAGTATAGGACGCCATAGAAACATAATCTACTTTAGGACTATTAAATCCAAAAAGCAAGACCCCTCTACTCATCTTGTTTTCTCTAGTTCTTTAAGTTCTTCATGCCATTCTTGCATGGTAAGATTATATACTTCTAATAGTTTTTTGTAAAGTTTTTGAGCATCAATTGTAATTGGGTTATCATATAAGTCAACAAGAATAGTCTTTTCTTGAGCGGTGTACAAAAAAGACAGAGTATTAGGATCTGCTTTCCATAATCCCCCTTGATCTGCAACAATAAATTTGCTTGAGTATTTTTCTTTTAGATAATGTTTTGCCGAATTGTGAGCAAAACGCGCCTTCATGTCGGCAACCAACTTCTTTGTATCCATGTTTTTTCCTCTTCCGAGTATTTAGATGGCTACAATTTAATAAAAATAAATTATGATACTGACACAGAGCCTGCGATGCTAATAGTGCCCCAAGTATTTGAAATGTATGTTGCTGCTGGGGGTGCTGCTGTGCAAGTTACTGTTGTACCTGTACCTACTACACCGTTAGGCCCTTGTTCAGTAATAACTGTAAATACAGTTACAATAGTTCCATTGTCGCTGTAACTACCTTGAGTACCATTAGTTTTGCCAATATATTTCAAATCCAATACAGTAGTGTAAGGTGAGTCACCACTATTTTGGTCAAATAATGTTGTATTACTTGTGCTTAGACCAAAATAACCATTATTGGTTCCTATTGATTCTACTGAACCACTACCACCAACCTTCGTCACACCATTGTATGCTACGCTGGCTATAGTACGTGATCCACTATTTTGACCGCTCATTACAACCGTGCCTGTAGCGGTGCATAAATTTGCTAATGCTGCGTTTACCCCAGCAGTAGTATTCGAATGGCTAGCAGTCATCTTAATTTGACCGCCTGCATTAAAGAAATAACGTGCAGCATCACCGTTAGCGAAAGTAATTGTATGAGTCCAAGTAGCAGTGCTTGTCCATGTACTAGCTGTGCCCACAGCATTTGCACTAGTTGAGCCCTGACTTGCTGCATTACCACGTGCTGAGTAAATACTATTTAAATTTGTTTGTGCTGCTGAATAAAAAGCCACAGTATTACTTGTACTTACGTTTGAAATCGATGTAATACTAGTGCCTTGATGACTTGCAGCATTTCCAGTATTAAAAAATAAACCGTTCCATGGTGTTGTGGTTATTGTACTACCTGCACTAACGTTTCCTACAGCAGTTTGACCATAGCCTGCTTGCCCGCCGCCAGTTGCGTAAGTAGCGTTCAACGTATTTGCTGTAGTGGTTGGATCACCACCTAACATCACATTTAAGTCGCTTGCCTCTACTAATCCACCTGCTGACCATGTCATAATATTTACCCTTTATCTAATTATAACAACGGCTAATATAACGCCTTTGCCATATGTTTTTTTATCCTCTAGTGCGCGACCAATAGTATTAAATGCATTAGCCTCGCCTTTCTTTGCTGCCCTAGCGTAACCATTACCTGCACTTACTAATCTATCACCCTTATAAATTTTGCCTGTAACTTTAACATCAACACGACCTGATACTGCAACCGGTGGGTGAGTTTTGTCGCTACCAGCCTGACTATTCATTAAGTAGGCTGCTGTATTTGATATAACACCAAATACATCTTCTGATAATTCATATTTTACAGCAGTGATTTCAGCATCGCCGCCAATCTCTACAACAGTACCTGGGTCATAGGCTTCATCAGCCTCAAAACGTTCTGCCAAGTCAGCATAAGTTGCCTGCATTCTAGAACCAGAGCCTAACGACCAAGTGCCTACTATTGTGCCTGCTGTTCCTGTGGCTCCAGTAGTTAATGTAGTACCAACAAATGTTGCTGTGCCACCGCCTACATTGCCGTTATATGTTGGCAGATATGTTGATACATTACTATTACTATATGTACCTGCAAATGAAATTGGATTACCATTTGCATAATAAAAATTGTCAGCAACAATACCAGCACCGCCCGAGTTACTGATGCGAACATTACCATTGGCAACTGCTAATGATGTGCCTGAACCGCCCCCTGCAGTACCTCCGCCAGTTAATGTCCAAGTTCCAATAATATTACCTGTTGTAACATTTGAGCCAGTTGTTATTAATGTTGTATTAAGTGTTGTTATATTACCTGTTGTAATATTTGCATTGCCTAATGTTCCTAGTACTGCCACATTAAGATAATTAAAGTTTCCTGTATTTCCACCAATAGTGCCGCTATTAGCAAAAACATTGCCCGCTGTTAATGTACCATTGACTGTGACATTGCCAAAGGTCGTATTACCCGAACCCCCTGATTGTGCAATTTCATTCCATGCTGATGCGTTTGATTCACCATCTGTTGGACAAATATACATTTTGCCACTGCTAGTATTATACCATAACTGACCTGTAATTGGATTGTCTGGAACTGTATTACTTGCAAAATTTTCAATAATATGTACGAAGTTAGTATCGAGTACATTACCGTATCCTGAATAGTTGCGTCCTGGCAAACCTACTGATGTGCTTGTAGTATTAAGTGTACCATCACTAATTGATGTTAAAAAATCACCATTAGTTTTAAAAATCTGATATGCCATATCTAAACTCCGCTATATTATTTATCTTATATTGTTAATTGATTAGTCAAGCTCTGTATTCTAATAGTATAATCAATCTGAATTTGTCTATTTAAAGACTTTTGTACCGGGTGAAAGATAACGTGCGTAAGTAATCTTGTAATAGTTTGACCCTCTGTGTCTGTACCGTAATATGATAATAATCCTATTTCATCAAATACGCGGTTACCTTCCATTTGTGTACTATTATCAAAAGCTGCTTGCCCTGAAGGCTCGCCGTAATCTAGTAAACACTGTACAAGTATATCAGTATAATTTAAACCTGTTGTATGTAAAACTGTCATTTTATTGCGTGTAGGATCGTCATTAAAAACGCTACGATCATCTACAACTTTACGATATGTTTGGTTATAAAGACTAGCATTTTGTCCAGTAGTGTTGGGGGGTAAATATGTAATAATGCCTGTATCGTCAACGCTAGCACCACCGTTACCAAAAGCCATATAGAAAATATACCCTATGCCTCGGTCACTAAGTGAATTTGCTAGGGCATCGCTCATATTTTCGTAATTTATAGCATTCTTTTTGTCTACAAACACTTCTGAAGTATTAGGATCATAGATTTTAATAAATCCGTCAATTTTGTATGGTAAATTTATAATAGACATTTTAACTTGCTCTTTTTTCTACTAATACTTCTTTAGTATTTGGATCGAAAATCTTTATATGTGAAGAAACTATGACCCCATTTTTCTCGTTTGGCTTTTTTTCCAAAGTTGTCTTGGGCTGGTTTTTGTCAGACTGATTCATAAATTTATTTATCATTTAGGTAGTATCCGTTTTAAGGAAATTTGCTGGTATAGTATTAGCGATTTGCAGAGGATCCCCTGCTAAACTATACTCCCCTGGTATTGGGTTCCAAGTTTCAGTATATTGTGTATCTAACATTCTATTATTACGCTGTAGTCCCTGTACTGTTGAATAGACTGGATGATTATGTGGCACTCCTGTACCATTGACTCCGCGCTGTTGTATAAAGAGCGTATTGCTTTCAACATCCACATCATTTAAACGTATGATTTCAGCATTAATTAATACAGATGAACCTTCAAATATAGTAATGTTTAATATATCATCTTCTTCTATACT
>Ga0194124_10000596_pt1 | contig 53819 bp, 60 predicted proteins | sample TA2KigCas0mmetaG_FD_148605 | JGI IMG/M metagenome (GOLD analysis project Ga0194124, IMG submission 148605) | Freshwater microbial communities from Lake Tanganyika, Tanzania - TA2015031 Kigoma Deep Cast 0m | ecosystem: Environmental > Aquatic > Freshwater > Lake | place: Tanzania: Lake...
CTCTTCTTCCTCCTCTTCCTCTTCCAGCAGCAGTTCTTCCAAGTCTTCTTCCAGCAGCAGTTCTTCCAGGTCTTCTTCCAGCAGCAGTTCTTCCAGGTCTTCTTCTTCTTCTTCTTCTTCTTCTTCAAGCAGCAGTTCATCTTCTTATTCTTCTAGTAGCAGTTCTTCTAGTTCTTCTTCTTCTTCTTCTTCTTCAAGCAGCAGCAGCAGTTCTTCTAGTTCTTCTTCTTCTTCTTCTTCAAGCAGCAGCAGTAGTTCTTCTAGTTCTTCTTCTTCTTCTTCTTCTTCAAGCAGCAGCAGTAGTTCTTCTAGTTCTTCTTCTTCTTCTTCTTCTTCTTCTTCTTCTTCTTCTTCTAGCAGTTCATCTTCTTCATCTTCTTCATCATCTTCATCATCATCATCATCATCATCATCATCATCTAGTAGCAGTTCATCTTCAAGTAGTTTCTGGCCGCCCAATGTGGAAAATAGTCAGTGTAGACATGGGGACGACAATACGCTTTACAGAAACATACAGGAATCTTTGGAGACTGCAGGTCCTTCTGATCAATTGCCACTGACCATCAGAGGATTAAACGGTATCACAGGGTCAGGCCTCATCTCAACATCATCTTTTGCGGCATGGGTGACTGATTTTGCAAACATGATCAGCAGCTTTGCTGGGTCATTCACCTCTGAATGGTCTGAATCCTGGGTTGGGGCCTACGGCAGCGACTTCTTTGGTCTGATTATGAACACGGGGGCCGTAAAGACGGTTGCTGCCTCAAAATTCTCAAATACTTATTTATTTGTTGACGATACCGCAATATCTAGCGGTGATTTGCTGAATAATTCCACATTCGTGCAGCCGCCGAGTTACCTTGGTGATGTGGTTAAGATGGTTGCTGGCGAGAAGCATGTGGTTGCTCTAAGGGCGGACGGTTCAATTACAGGATGGGGAGATAATAGTCAGGGTCAGTTGGATTTCCCACAGCCTCTACCAATAAATCCGAGTGCTGATATGGGCGGATTTAATGCTCTTTTCACGCTACATTCTGGAGCCATACTCGGGAGGGGAGAAAACACAACATTCAATCTCATAAGGAACGCTCCTAAATCTGGTGTCTTTAGATACGCTGTCACTAGATATTCTGGGATCGCCCTATTATATGATGCAACTTTGACGCGATGGGGTAATCTACAAACCGCAAATCCTTTTAGCGCTAGCACATTGGCCATTCCTTCTTCTTTGAATGAAGAGGTTGTGGCGCAAGTCTATGCCAGCATGTCAGACACGGACCTTGGACGTCAAAATGGAAGGTTTGGCGCACTTTTGGCATCGAGTAAACTTGTAATATGGGGCAACAATGCCGTGCCTGGCTCAAGAGGATACTGCTTGGGAACAGATTCTGATGGCTCGCCAATCATTGGAGTACCAAATGGTCAGCCAGTCAGACTGAAGGGAATTGAAGTTTCAAATTTTTCGAATGTGTCCCTTGGCACAAACCATGTGGCAGCTGTCTTGTCTGATGGCTCAGTGAGATGTTGGGGAAGCACTAATACTAATGTTAATACAGTTCCGCAAGACTTGAACAATGTTAGTTATGTTGTCTCTGGAACTAATGTCACATTCGCAATTAAAACAGATGGAACTCTTGTTGCCTGGGGCGCCTCGACGGCTGCACAACTAAGAGACATACCCCAAGCGGTTCTTGATGGAAAAACTGTTAAAATTTCCGTTAGTGAAAAGTTGGTTATATGTTTGTTGGATGACGGACGTGTCTTTACCTGGGGTGATGGATTATCTATAGGCTTCCCACCAACGCTACTGTCACAACCACCTTCTATGACTGGTTCACCAAGCGTGATTCATGCAGGTAATACTTATTTCTGCGTGGTGCACAGCAATGGATCAAGGCAATGTTGGGGACTTTCTGCATACGGCGCGACTGCAGAGGACTATGGTAGAGGATATATAGACATAGCCGCAGCTGGAAATGTTTCGATTGGCTTAACAAAGTATAGCAAAACATTGACTTCGTGGGGAGGTCCAGATGGAAATGGATTGCTCGGCATTTGGAATATAAATGACAGCGTTTTAGGATCACAGGTTTCCACCGATTATCACACAGCATCAAACTCTGCTTTTTTGAGTGGGATCAGTGTTTGCGCCACATCTGCTGGCAATCCGCAAACCATGGGGTATGTGCTTCGTTCTGACGGAACAAAATTCACAGCCTTTGGCGCCGCTAGAGCGTCTAGTACTCCTAGCATTGGTGCAATTTGGGACATAGCTTCCGATGGGCATATAGTCGCACACATAAATGATAGCACTAGAATTCTCGCCATAGAAGGAGCAGGCTCAGATACACCCGTTCCAGCTGGCATTTATCCTCCTCCAACACAGTACCACAAGGTAAAAGTTGGTTCAGGTTTAACCAGCAAGATGATTGTTGCACTGGCCAATGATGGAGCAATCCATGCATGGTTCATGGGGTTACTTAAAACTGAGCTGGCTACCTTTTTTGCAAATACCACAAGCTTTGATACATCTTCCGGTGGGCCATTCATGGATTTTGATATCTACGAAGGGCGGATAGTTGTCATGCGTGCAGACAGAACCGTTGTTACATATGGAGGTTCTTCCTCTGTAGACCAGGTTCCTTATGGGTTTGATCCCGGCAACGAACGTGTTTACACGAAAGATAACGGGCCATTGCCGTGCGACGCCAGGTCGGATGGGGTGATCGCGTATGGTAGGTTGCTGTGCAAGAGATTCGCCACACTTGGTTCCGGAGCGGAAATTCTGGGACTGAAGGCTAGTGAATGCGGATGTGATGGGGTCACAGACTTTAGCAGTTCATCATCATCATCATCATCATCATCATCATCATCATCATCATCATCATCATCATCATCATCATCATCATCATCATCATCATCCAGTAGCAGCTCTAGTTTTTCTGATAGCAGTTCATCATCTTCTAGTAGCAGTTCTAGTTCTTCTAGTTCTTCTAGTTCATCTAGTTCATCATCTTCTTCAAGCAGCAGTTCATCATCTTCTTCAAGCAGCAGTTCTAGTTCTTCCAGCAGCAGTTCGTCATCTTCTTCAAGCAGCAGTTCTAGTTCTTCTAGTTCTTCTAGCAGCAGTTCTAGTTCTTCCAGCAGCAGTTCTAGTTCTTCCAGTTCATCTAGCAGCAGTTCTAGTTCTTCCAGCAGCAGTTCTAGTTCTTCCAGTTCATCTAGCAGCAGTTCTAGTTCTTCTAGCAGCAGTTCTAGTTCTTCTAGTTCTTCTAGCAGCAGTTCTAGTTCTTCCAGTTCATCTAGCAGCAGTTCTAGTTCTTCTAGTTCTTCTAGTAGCAGTTCTAGTTCTTCTAGTTCTTCTGGTAGCAGTTCATCATCATCTAGCAGCAGTTCTAGTTCTTCTAGTTCTTTTGGTAGCAGTTCATCATCATCCAGCAGCAGTTCTAGTTCTTCTAGTAGCAGTTCTAGTTCTTCTAGTAGTAGTTCATCTTCATCCAGCAGCAGTTCTAGTTCTTCTAGTTCTTCTAGTAGTAGTTCTTCTTCTTCTAGCAGTTCATCTTCTTCTAGCAGTTCATCTTCTTCTAGCAGCAGTTCTTCTAGTAGTAGTTCATCTTCATCTAGCAGCAGTTCTAGTTCTTCCAGTTCTTCCAGTTCTTCCAGCAGCAGTTCATCTTCTTCTAGCAGCAGCTCGTCCTCTTCAAGCAGTTTATGGCCATGCGACGGAGGCCCATGCATGGGCGGAGAGACCTTGACACGCGATCAGGTATCAACAACACTTGTCATCGATGGCTATGCTTGGTATGAAAAGGTTCCTAAAAATGCAAGTAGAAATTGGCACCTTGCGCTTAGGAATAGTATTTGGGAGGAATTCTTGTTGCAAAGCAGGGCGCAGCCATCCTGTTGCTCTTTGAAGATTTCAAGAAACATGGTGTGCCAATCAAGTGTCAATTGTAGTTTGTCTTCACCTTGCTTGACAGGGATTCTAGGGGAACTGTGCACTCACTATGAATCAGAAATCGTTTCTTGGTTCGATAGTTTATATTACATATTTGACAAAACCATCAATATTGGAATTTCGTCAGGATATAGTTGCTATGGGAGTTGCCCACAAACCGATATGGATGCATATTCTCTCGCAATCGGCTCTCTGCACAGCGAAGCAAGCAATAACGAGAATAACCTCAAGCCAATCTTTTATGCTTTCAAGAGGAGCAATTTCCTCACATGCCCGCAAGACCATTTCCGAACCGAAAATTTCTTTGTCGGAGATTATTTGGCAAGATGCGCGGCAAGCATACATCAAATTTCTGGTAGTCCCGATCTTTGCAATATCGCCGATTTGAACAGTTACAATACGGGTGCCACTTGCAATCTTAATTCGGCAAGTGCATGTCCAGCACAAGCTGCCCATGGCGGCATACAGTTCCCATCATTCTGGTTCCGATCTGACTGCACGGCTGTTGGTGGCATGTGTTTCAAAATTTTGGGGGGAAATACCGGGTGGATGTCTGCAAACAGCCACAGAATACTCCCATCTGTTATTTTCTTCTTCACCATGGCTGATCTAGTGAGAACATCCACCCAAGGATCAATAGATACTCCTTCGGTGAAGCTCACAATCGCCAATTCTGCAAGTTCTATGAGCGAGCCACCAGCGGATGTCATAAAAATATTGACACCTGCACAGGCAATTGACGCTGTCAAGCAGCTGGGAAGGATGTATGGCAACGGGTCAAACGACCTCTCTAGGTTTGCAGACATGTGGTACAGGGCATCTCATGATGTGAATTTCCCCGTCAAATTCACTGCAGTTAAGACCGCAGGGCAGGTCGGACACCTGCTGACAGAGATCAGAGTTGATGTGGCATGTGGAGATTGCTCTTCTGGTCTCTGCGCATCCACTGGGAACACGGATGCAGTGATTCTTGCAGGACCTGAATTCCTGTGTAACTGCTGCCGCGTGAATCCTAACGACCCATGTCCAGCAGCTCCATCAACTTTGTGTCCATATTTCCCCTGCGAAATCAATAATGCCGAATGCCCCAGACCTCTAGAGCTTTCGGGTTTGAATGAATGTGTTGATTGGGCAAAAAATACATCCTACGATGTACCGCCGGATGGCGCAGTATCAACAAACATTTATGGACTTTGCAGAAAGAGATTGATACCGACATTTGGTGGTACAATCCCGGCACCAAGGGTCCTTTTTGAGACAGATTTTATGTCTTTCAATTCTGGAAGACCGTTTGAAATAATAACAAAACTCAAAGATGTTAATGTCATAACAGGCAATTCCCCATACGACGCTTTGACTGCATATGCTGATCTTGTGGTTTCGAAAAATGGAAGCCAAACGACATTCGACAATGTGCCCGTAGCCCTGATGAAGATTACACTTTCATATATTGGATCTCCGGCACGGGTTTATGGACTGGCAACTGCATCTCGCGAAAACAGGGCGCCGATTCCTGCCCTCTGCCCCCTTTCACAAAAAACGAAATCTCAGGTCAATACCACCTTGCTCAGATCTCCTTTGTGGGGAGCTAAAACACACGGAGCTTCTAGAAGTTCTGGCGCCCCTCTTGTGAGTGCAAGCGACGCCTCTCCAGAAAGAAATGATTTGCTGTGCGATGAAGACAACAGCTTTCCTGGTGACCAATTTATTCAAGGAGCATCCTCTGAGGGAGGGCTCGCTGGTGGTCTTGGTTGCCTGGGGTGTCCTTGGGATCTCTGCACCCCATGCTGCAACCAAATTGCCACCAGCAATCCATTATGCTGTGTCTTTGGGGGTTGGACAGCTGATTGTCAGCAGCTTGCCGACGATTGTGTGTCGGGTGGAGGTTGTGGTGGTGATGGTGGTGGTGGTGGTGAGGTTGATTATAGAATACTTTGTGCTTATAGTTGTCGGTGCCCCGAAGGGGCATCTGGATGCTCAGGTTGGTTCAATAGTTTCACGATATATGACGACGAAGGCTCGCTCGTTCACGCGGGCAATAGGTATTGCGAAGGACTTTCCGGTTTTAGCTGTGGTCCTATACCAGACCACCCCTCATGCACCGGGCCCGAAGGGAATGAGTTCAGCTTCATACTTTTAAATTACACTGGGTCAGCAACTGGCGCAGTAGATTATGCATGTGAAGAATGTCGTAACCAGGGTGCATGGTGCAGTGGTTATACGGGTCTCTGCACCGAGCACAGTTGCGTAAGCTCTTCTTCCTCCTCTTCCTCTTCCAGCAGCAGTTCTTCCAAGTCTTCTTCCAGCAGCAGTTCTTCCAGGTCTTCTTCCAGCAGCAGTTCTTCCAAGTCTTCTTCTTCCAGCAGCAGTTCTTCCAAGTCTTCTTCTTCCAGCAGCAGTTCTTCCAAGTCTTCTTCCAGCAGCAGTTCATCATCATCTTCTTCTTCTTCTTCTTCTTCCAGCAGCAGTTCTAGTTCTTCCAGTAGCAGTTCATCATCTTCTTCAAGCAGCAGTTCTAGTTCTTCCAGTTCTTCCAGTTCTTCCGGCAGCAGTTCTAGTTCTTCCAGTTCTTCCAGTTCTTCCGGCAGCAGTTCTAGTTCTTCCAGTTCTTCCGGCAGCAGTTCTAGTTCTTCTAGTTCTTCCGGCAGCAGTTCTAGTTCTTCTAGTTCTTCTGGTAGCAGTTCATCATCTTCTTCAAGCAGCAGTTCTAGTTCTTCTAGTTCTTCTAGTTCTTCTAGTTCTTCTAGTTCTTCTTCTTCAAGCAGCAGTTCTAGTTATTCTAGTTCTTCAAGCAGCAGTTCTTCTTCTTCTAGCAGTTATTCTTCTTCTTCCAGCAGCAGTTACTACCAGATGATAGGGTATTGGCAAAACGATTCAATTTGGCAGAGCATGCGTCCTTTCAGACCAATGGGTTCAACCACAAATTCTCCCCGCATGAGGCCGCTGCCATCTCAGCTCACTGATGGTGGCTCTTTTCCAAAAGGCCTCCAGACATATTTCACCGGCTACAGCACCGCTGTACAGGGGGGATTATACGGAGATAGAAATGCCGACATACAGGTGGCTGAAGCCAACGACAACTTCTTGCATCCAAGAACCGCACTTCCTCTAGACATTGCATGCTGGTCTGTGCCCGGCAGCAACCCTGATCTTCATCTTGGGCCAGTTCATGTTGGCAATGATGCGATATTGTTTGACAGTGGATGTGTCAGCCTCAGAGGTGGTAGCACAAGCGGACCAATTCCACCATCAACCCATGTCTATTATTTCCTGGTTACGCCAGGATCTTTCTCGTGCAAAACTATTGATTTTTCGCCAAATGAAAACGCTTCTGGATGGCTTCGGGACGGAGATGGGTCTGATGACACTCTTGGCTCGGGACAAGAGGAGTCGCTCATTTCAACGAGTGTAGCCGCTAGAGCTTGGAGAAGAATACCAGGCCAACCGAGCTTGTCTCCATTCATGCCACCGGGGGTGCAAGCACAAATTTGGGATTACGCCCTCCGATTCGTGGCGTTCCCTGGATGTGCATGCATCGATGGATTCAGCCAATCAGCCATCAAGATCAAGGTGGAAACTGTCACTCTAGAAGAATTTTCATCATCCACGCAGCAGAGCAACGGATCTGTGACCTCCAACGATTGCCCGACCGTTACAGGGCCAACCAAAGAAAATCTAGGTGGTGGCCAGGAGTTGTCGACTGGAGATTATGCGACATCATCAGGTGGCAGATTTGACACATTGATTGGTGGAGCATGCATACCATCATGTCCATCAGGAACACTGCATTTTGATTTGGCTTCAGGTTCTAAAATAGATTCTCAGGAGTCCATCCTGTCGGCCATGGACAGTCAAGCCTTCAAGGAATCAATATCTGTTGATTGTCCGTCCTGCGGCAACACATCGGTGGAAATTCCTCACGATGTGGCAAAAATGATTGTGGAAAACGGCTGCTACACGCTAGTAAGAAATATAGCAGAAAATCCATGCTGTGCGCCCACCAGTGTTGGCGGTGCAGACAGAGAAAGTTATCAAATAATCCCCAATTTTTCTTCACCCATATGTTCCTCCTTGAGGGATGAGGTGGTGTGTGCCCCATCCTGCTGCCTGGCGGTCGGGACAGTCGTCAGCACAACTAAAGGATACAAGCCAATTGAGGAGGTGAGGCCTGGCGAAATCCTCATGTCAAAGCGCCCCGTGTCCCCATCTAAGGATCTTGACATCCCAATAACATCCACTGAAATCAGGGACAATTGGCCCAAAGACAGTACATTTGTGAATCATCTCGTGGTGGTGTCAGAGGTTGCAGCAGGCTTTGAGACCTCATATTTTGTAATAAATGGCGTGCTCAAGTTGACGGCTGAACATGCTATGCCCGTCATGAGGGACGGGAATATTGCCTACAGGAGCGTACAGCGAATCGAGGTTGGCGACATGGTCATGACTGCTGGAGGCACATGGCAGACGGTATATTTAATCGCAAAATCAGATGAAACGGTTGCCACCATATCACTGTCGACTGTTGGCGGCAATCTCTATCTGGCTGATGGATATTTGGTGCACAATTCCGATGCAGGCTTTATCGACTCTGGTTTCGATTTTGGCGGTGCGGTTGGTTTCAGTAACGCATCTGGAGTTGATGAAATATCAGCTATCGAAAGATTTGCCATGCTCAGATCAAAAATTAAGGTCAATGTATGAGCGCAGGCAACCCATTTGATCCTACTGGCTACCAGCTATCTATAAAAACTCAAAACGAGTTTGACCCTAGCAGCTTGGGCGCAGAAGGTATCAAGGAGTTGCTTTTATACTGCAGAGAGCAAATCAGGCTGCGTAGGGAGGCAGTCAGGCTTGGATATCTCCAATCTGTGGATGACCCGTCTTCTGAATTCATACCTCTCATTGAAATCACCCCTGATTCCGTTGGGGCCATGTTGGAAGTCATGGAAAACTGCAGAGACTGCGCCTTGCAACTTCTGCCAGGCCACAGCAGTGGATTGTTTGAAAGTCATGGTAAGATCCCATGCAATGGCAGCGGGGGGTCATCCGCAGGATTCTTCAGGGTTCCATCGTCTTTCAATGCCGATGCTGTTGCCACAGATGACTGGCTTGGCAACTTTCCTAGCCTCATTGCGGGTGGCCTCTACGATCAGGCCGATGCCGACAGACTGCTGAATCCTCCAAACTTTGCTGACGATGGATATATCAGCATGCGTGCATATGCGGGTGCCGTTGGTAGGTGGGGGAACTCCTTCTTCAAGCTGATCAACCTGATGAGGTTTATACACCCGAAGATGAGCATTCAGATACCCTTCTCGCAGTGCTCGTCAGGAGTAGGTAATTGTGATTTCAGCATGAGCTTTACCAGTCTACAGCTGACTCAGCCTGTCCCAAACCGCCCAGTTGACATCATCATGGACATCAGGGGGGCTCTCACCTGCCAAACTTCAGGTGGTAAGCGATACGGCAGGTTGTGCATAGATTGGGCGGCAACAGCAGGCAGGTCTCGGGCCGTCATATACAAGACGAAGACCCCAGGAGGCAAGCTACCGCTGTGCGGGTTCGGCGAAGTTGATATACCCGATTCTCCAAACACATTCACATTCACAAATTCTTCTCCCGGAGATTCCATATATAGAAATCAATCCCTTTATATTCAGACAGCCCTGAACGGAAGATTCGCTCCTGTCGAGCATCCTAAAGGAGATGTTCCTGCATTCCTGATGGGCGGACCAGGCCCGAGTGCCATTTGCCCCTGCGAATGTTGCGGAGATAATCCACCACCCGACCTTGATTGCACAAGTTGTGATGATTGTGCTTGTGCACAGTGTTTCCCGCCTGACGCATGCAACCCTCCAAACGGTGACCCTTGCAGTAGTGCTTGTCTGGCAGCTTTGAGGGGAGCAGGCTGCGACTCGAGAAGAGCACGCTGCTTTTGCTCGTCGTTCAGCGATCCCGATTCGCCCACGTATGACCCTTGCTGCGACCACCCAGATTTGTGTGGTGGTGGGGTAGACCCTTGCGATTTGTTCCCCAATTCGTTGTGCTGCCTTTGTCCTGAATGCTGCAACCCAGATAGTCCTTGCTTCTTTGACCCGTGGTGCTGTGACGATCCAGAATGTGACGCAGGCGGTTTGTGCAACGCCACCGGTGTTGACCCATGCAGACCAGATTGCCCATGCACTTCAGGCTGCACGAACTGTGAGGCCAGACCTGAATGCTGCCAAGAACCATCAAGCTCAACGACTTCAGGATCATCAACCACATCTGGTTCGTCGTCATCAACCACATCTGGTCAGTCGTCATCCACCACATCTGGTCCATCTAGTTCTTCCAGTTCTTCCAGTTCTTCCAGTTCTTCTAGTTCTTCTAGTTCTTCTAGTTCTTCCAGTTCTTCCAGTTCTTCCAGTTCTTCCAGCCAGCCACCAATTGGTGGCTGTGCACAAATGCTTGCTGCTCAAGAGGTGATCATAGAAACAGGTTGTGTCAACACATTCTATAATCAAGCTTCGGGACAATGGTACTGGCTCGATTCATCTGTCAGCATGAAGACATGTCTCTACATTGATGAGAACATGGTCATCACGGACGATGAGGATCCATGGGCATACAAATTGAGGGTGGTGATATATCCCAACTGCGAAGGGTTGTGGGGAGAATCTGCTAGCCGTTTCTTCTCCCTCAATATATCATGTGTGGGATGCAACTGCGATTTCTGTGAGTGCGAGGGGTCCAACTGCCCTGATGGAAGTAGCTCCAGCAGCAGCTCGTCTAGTGACTCTTCGTCATCCAGCAGCTCGTCTGGTGACTCTTCGTCATCCAGCAGCTCGTCTAGTGACTCTTCTTCAAGCTCAACCGGTGGCGGTGGCGGTGTACCATGTCCTTGTTCTACTCCTACTGGTAGCGGCCAATCAGGCCCTCCTGGGGTCCCGGGTCAACCCCCTCCATATACTGGCCAACCATTATCTATGTGCAATGCGCAAGGTCAATGCTCTGGTAGCGGCAGCAGCAGCATATCCACATCAGGCGCATGTTTGAGGGTTTATGCGCTCAGTTTAGATGGATTAGAGTTTTTGGGTGATCCGGGGGAACGAGCACTGAGCATCTGCATGAGTTACGTGACTTACTCATTACGGGATAGGATCATGGTGCTTGCCTCTAAGGGGCAAGACCAAGATGAGACCAATCTGCTTCGCTCTCACCCCTTCCCCGACTACGGTGAGTTAGTGGAAGGTGAAGATGCATGCCCCGAGACTCCTTCTGAATTTTATCTAGCACAGAGACCATTTAACACCCCACCTCACCCATTCTTGGGGAATGACGAAATTTCTGCACCAGAAAACTCCATCATTCATGACACAGGTTGTGTCGCCCAGACGCAACAGAAAAAAGTGGTTCTGACCATCACCGAAAATCATGTTGAAATCGACAACACTGAAGATGAGTGGTTCAAATTAATTAGAGTGTTCATTTTTGCGGGATGTGACTCAAGCCAAAATGCCACCGCCACTCAATATGATATTGAATTCTCTCCAGATATATCGAGTTGCACACGGCAATTAACCATGGCGTCTTGTGCTGACATGTCAGAAGATCCATGGTTTAGATGTTCCTATGCAGTGACAACCTCCGTAACTCCGCCACCAGCAACCGCTGGTGTTGTCCACAGTCGCGACGGGAGGGAGCTTGCCTATGCTGAAAGTTGTTGCGCTGGTGGCGAAACGATTTGCCAGGTTGATTTTCGACCGAACTTCTCTAATGCTGCAGACATGGGCTGTGCAGAATGGTCTTTAGAGAGGCAGTGCAACATTGACGGTGTCACTCACTACTTCTGGAGACCAGTGATTAGGTCTTGCGCACACTCTTCAGACGGCTGCGGGGTTTCGGGAGATCCATTATGTCCCCCGTCCTGCAATACATGCTGCATGCTCTGCTTTGCGGTTGGCACCCGCATCTTGATGTGGGATGGCACGACGAGACTGGTTGAGGAGTTGGCTCACGGGGACGTTGTAGCAGGGGTTGTTTTTGGCGGAGGGGGTTCATCTTCTCCCACATTCACTGATTTGCTTTCTGGCTGGTCTGCTCCACCAATGTCGTTTAGCAAGGTCAATGCCTCCGTGACCCAGGTTTCCCTTGGCTATGAGAAGGGTAGGGCAACGGTTGGCGGGTCTATAGTCGTCAGCCCAGAGCATCCCATCCTGGTGCAAAGGAAGGATGAGAGGCTTGCGTTTGTATCTGCATCCATGATCAAGCAGGATAACATATTGGTGATGTCTGATGGTCGTGGCGTTGCTGCTGGTTCAGTGCTGGTCACGGATGATCCGACAATCTCTGTTTTCCTGCAACTTGATGTCGCTACTGCAGTGGTTGCAAATGGAATAATATGCCATGTGGGCACCTCTGCAGGCAAAGATATTGACACGACTGAGCATGGGTTTACCATCAATATGTCTCAGGTCAGCCAGCAGAACATGTCACAAATCAACAGGATTTCTGGAACAGCGGGTTATACGAAATTCTTCAAGTTCAACGGTGAAGCTGTTTCGAAATGCGATCTTGCATCCTTGCCCAAATCGGCGAGGGGGCTGGTGGAGAGTAGGTCATCATCGGAGTGCCAATCGGAGTGTATTAACTGCTCTATCAGTGCAAGAGAAAACTGCTCCACAGGTGATCGCGAGCACTTTATCCTGTATGAAAACTTCGGTGCAGTCCCCTGCTGTCACCTAGACGCATTCGGTTCGCAGGTGTTCTGGTCTGGGCTGTCTGTGGACAATGGAACCGTTTTCCAGGCAATTGCCGTGGAGGCAGATGGCGTCAGGGGCATATACCTAGTAGCTCGCAAGACAGACCAGATCGCAACAACGCCAGCTTCCATATTGTATGTCGGAGAATCTCCTTCAGGCAACCATTCGTTCCATGAGCCGTGTGAAATTTCTGGCGTGACTGTTGTTCCTGTTGTGTCTGCGGATGGCAGCACGATCATGTGCTTTGGTTTTGATGGAGAATCTTTCTCTCTGAACATGTCGTTTTCTCCCAATTCGGGTTCTATCACCTCATATGTTCCAGTGTTCAACTCTTTGCGCATGGAGATGCTGCTCCTTGTCAATGAAGAACAGTCAGCGATACTGCTTTCCAATAGCCAAGGGCAATTTGTAGAGGTTTGGTCGACCACTCCAGATGAGTCACCCGATTCAGTTGTCTGCATGGTCATGGGAGACGGGTCAGTTCATGTTCTTGCGTCACGAGGCGACGGAGTCTTGCACCTTGGCAATTTGAGAGACGACCCACTTGGAGTCGGCTCTGTTTTTGCTGGTAGCTCTGGCGGGACTTGGAAGTTGCTTGGGGCACGAGACGGGGCTTCGTGTGTTGGCGTGTGGATCTCAGATGCTCAAGACATCGACGGTATGAAGGATGTGATGGTTGCACCCATAGGTATGGTTGGACCAGATCCAGTGGTCAGATCTGCCCTGAAACATATTTCTAAGATTTCCCATGACGGTGAAGCATGTGGCAGTGGCCTGCAGGGGAGGTTCTTGCTTGGATTTGGCGGCGTCGACAAAACCTATGAATATGACTTGGCTTCAGGGTCAGTGCACGAGAGGATGGTGTGCAGCGACACAGTCAGGGTGGTTTCCTGCTCCAAGTCGCATGATCTTGTCGCCATGTGCTTCTCTGACATCACCAGGTGCCAGTTATGTAATGGCGAAAATAGTGGTGGCTGCAACACTGGAGGCGTCATCCTTGGAGGGTGCGGATCCATATGTAGCGGAAAATTGATGATCCCAACTTGTTCTTCGTGAGGCAGAAAATGAGCAAGAAGAAGGTTAGGTCAGTAAATCTTCGTGGCAAGGTTTATAAATTGACCAAGTCTGGATCCATATCAAAGGACACTCGTGGGTATTGTACAGACATAGGTCAACCTAATAAAAGAATATGTCTTGACAGCAAGTTGAGCGATGAGGAAGAACTCGAAGTTTGGATACATGAATTCCTTCATGCATGCTTTTGGGATATGGACGAAACAGCCATCGAAGAAGCTGCCACAGACATTTCACATGCACTCTGGAGACTTGGATACAGAAAATTTAAAAAATCAAAGGATTAGCTGAGACTGTGGTGTAAAACTCATCATGACCAAAAAAAATTCTAGGGTTCAGTCCGGGGAGAATATTTCAGAAATGGTCGGAACAATAAATCATGCCACACAGGCTGGAAAAAATATATGGTCAATTATAATAACGGTAGGAGTTTTTGTGGCAACCATTTGGACAACCCAGCAGGTAGTCAACACGCGCCTTAGCTTCATAGAGGGCGAGATAGCCTCTCTGAAGTCAAAGGACGGGGAGATCTCCAAACAGGTCAGTGACTCCTCGGAGGCTAACAAAGTCCTCCTGATGGAGATTTCGGTTCGTTTGAGGGATATGGAGTTGAAATTTACGGAACTTAGAACTCGTGTCGAGCTTGTGCTTGAAAAAGACGGGCAGAAACGACTTTCTAGTGAAAGGCCCAACTGACGGGTTTCTGCGGCATTCCCCTCAATGCCGCTCCTGAGCCTCCATTCGTGATGAGCCATAGCCATTCGGAGGGGTTTTTTACCCTCACAGAAGCCGCTATGCCGTCGGTTATCACCAAGTTGAGGTCAATATTTTTCTGCTCTTCTGCGTGCTTCACGACGACTTCAAAATTGGTTCCTCCGCCGCCAATATATATTGTTCTCCTTGTGGCGGTCTTGTAGACTGCTGTGTCGAACCAGAAAAGATTACATTCCACCCGTCGTCGCTGAAGCTCCCTGCCACAACCCAATAGTTGTTCTTCCAAGAAGTCCATGCTTCTCGAACTGTCAAGGTACATGTTGATCCTGCACTTTGACTTGTTTTTGGAGTCTTCTTGGAATGGTATGAGCAGATTGTCAGATGACCTGCGAGGCTCCTTGGTCCATGAATATGTCTGTCGCTCTCCCACGCCATGCCTGCCACTGCGAAGATAGTCCAGCAACTTTTTGGCTGCTGTCATACTTTTGTGCCGCAGGATGCGGGTCTCGGCTATCGTCCCGCCACTCGTCCACTTGAGATCCTTGCGGGCATTCTCTGGTAGTGACCGAATCAACTTTTCCACGGCTAGAGACATGTCATCTAACTCGTAATAATGGTGGTCAGATGCCCAAGGGTTGTTACTTAAGATGTATGTGCAGATGTTGGTGGTCAATTTTGCTATAATCGATTCCATAGAATCATCCCAACATGCGTCAACTAATTCTCCGGTAATTATTTTGTCAGCAAGATTACTTGGGGGTGAAATATTATAAATGTCTTTGATCATGCTATTGGTGACTGCGTCTGCTGCCACATTCATGACTGACTGGTGAAAATGTTTGCCGCGTGCCATGTGGCAGAAGGCAACATGTATTGCCTCATGCGCCAAGACGAAAGCCTTGCCCTCGACATCTAGATCCTTCCAGAATTTGGGGCATATATGTAACGACAACCTATCTCCATCCATCATCACACAGGCTGTCTTTATTCTTTCATCAGCAAACTTCGGCAGGTGGCGACATATGGCAGCAAGACCAGACGATTTTAGTTCGAGGATGGCAAGCGCGTTGGCAAAATCTTCTATGGATTCAGAATGGGACATTCCCCGTGTCCGTGCAAAGATTATAGTTGACTGTGGTTCCAATTCCAATCTTCATCTTAGGATTTCTGAAAACACGAGTGTCTCGGAGTTTGATCATGCCGCATGAGCCTTCCCTTTCCAAAATTGGAATGACCCATCGGGTCAAGCTTCGCCGCAGATATTTGGCATTTTCCACGATTATGCTAGGGTTATCTTCGAGTATTTCTGCAAGGTCAGTTGGGAAGCCGTTTTCAGATTCTTCTTTTTCGGCCTTTCGGGCTTCAGATTCAATCTTTTTGAAAGATGCCCTCAACTCGGTTGACAGTTCTTCACACCATGGCTTAATGTTGTAGGATGTGACAGAATAATTTGCTGCAGGACAGCAATACCTCTGCCTGAATGCAACCCCAAACTGATCTGCGTTCATGCTCTTGCACATGGGTATTGAAGCCCCTGGCTCGGAGTTATTCACGAGCGCTTGAGCCCACTGGTGAACTTCTGATTTTGTCAAACTTGCTAGGCTGTGCACCACCTTAAGGGTTGGCGATGCCGGTATCTCATGCCTCTTCTCGTTCGCCCACCACTCTGCGTAAAGTACTCCGATTTCCTTCCTGAATTGATCATGACGAATGGCCGAAGACACGCAATGCTCTGCAGGCAGAGCATCGATGACCGAGAGCATGGTCTTCTTGTCATGCTCCGCTATCTTCTGGAGGGCTGGCATGGCGGCATGGCTCATCACCAATTCAGCAAGTGATACAATGTCTCCTTTGGACAGGTAGTTGTGTATTTTACGCAATGGGTCATCTCCACTCAAGAAGTCCTTGAGGTATGTTGACTCCATGACACCAGGCATGCCTACCTCGGGGGGCATCCCTACCATATAGAGATCGATGGCATACTCTAGTCTTCTAGGGCTCACCTTCTTTTTGGATTCTGAAGACATAAATCTCCACCATTCTATTGCCGCCAATCCAATTTCATCGCCGAATCGTGAAACGAAATGCGCCTTGCTAGGCTCAATCGGTAATCTCATGATTGTGTGAAACCTGTCTGCTAGAGCAACATCGATGGACTCTGTGTCCGTGTACCCAGAATCCTGGTCAGCTGGATTGGCACATGCCCATACTGCTTTCAGTTTTGGGAAGTGGACTCCGTTGACAGTTTTAAACTGTGCAAGCTCCATGCAGGCGTTGCGAACCTTCGCCTGACTCCTGTTGATCTCGTCGATCACCAAGAGTTGCACCTTATCTGGATCCATGTAGGATGGCCGGTAGAACTTGAGGTAGTCGCCCTCTGGGCGTGGAACTCCAACGAAATCCACCCATGGGTCGAGCGTTGATCCACTCAGGTAGACGAATGACGAGCCCTGTTCAAGTCCATTATGGGACGCCACCTTCTGTATCAGGGATGTCTTGCCAGTGCCGTGAGCCCCCACCATGAGAGCGTTTCTGCCATACTTAAAGCATTGATTCAGAATGACTTCTGCGTCTTCGTGGCTGACCGTGACTGCTTCCTCTGGGTTCATGCCCAAGTATACGCCATCGAGGCAGCGTATGATTGGCACAGAAACTTTCAAGAGGGGTCTTGCATGCTCGAGATAGGAGTGGTAGGATACACATGGCGCACGGAGTTCGCGTCAATAATAACGATCGCAAGGAGGCTCTATTGATCTTTGATATTGAAACCAAGGTGAGGCATGCTCTAGCCTCTCCAACAGGAATCGGACAGAGGTTCGTTGACAAGACGCCAGTTAATTCTCTTGTCGTTTGTCCCATCAGGCTAGAACGGGCCTACAACATGATCAGGAAGCGCAGTGAAGGCTGCACCTCCAACAGTCAAGGGGTTAGGAATTCAGTTGTTCTGACTCGTGCAGAAGAGAACGAGTTTTTCGGTGCTGCCCTAAGTGCTCGCAGGGAACTCATTTCTATGCACGGGAAAGGCAAAACCTGGGTCGAGATCGTTGAAGATGACTGGGGTGGGACGCTGTTTCACAGGGCGGTATACATCAGGGAAAATTTATACTACCTTAACTATCCGCTCATGATTGACTGGTGGCGCAAGAATAACAAGTTGTGCGCCCATTATGTCACATCCGACGAGGAAGACATCCTCGCCAAGAGCAGTCTTAAGTTGCTTGACTGCATTGATCTTTTTGATCCACATAGGAACCTCAAGTTCTCCACATACGCAGTCAACGCCCTCAACAACTCCATCAGATGCCAGAGTTTTAGAGAGGTCAATCAGCAAAGGAATAGGCAGAGTGTTAGTATCTTTGCCGATGACGACTGTAGGCAAATGGTTCAGATTGCTGATCCTGGGTCGTCGGAATACAATCTCGAGCACCAAGAGGCACTCAGCACATGGCTAAAAGACAACAGAGCACTTCTTACCGAAAATTCACAGAACACTATTCAGGCGATCATTGAGGACAAGCCTGGTCGCTGCGACAGGGATGCGTCTTGCGCCCTTGCTGAGGTAATCCGCCTCATGAGGCAGGATAAGTTGTGTCCCGTCCCGTGAATGCTAACTCAGGGCACAAGTTCAAGGTTCCTAACTTATCCATATCAAGACACGGTGATGATTTTGTACTTGAGTTTTGTGGTCATCATAGCGGCATAGTCCGATTCCATCTTTCTAGACCACTAGAAGGGCACGACCCTCTTGGGTGGCATTTATCAAGCAATTGTGGGGAATTTTGGCCAGGATGTGATCCTTGGTCTTTTTCTATGATGCTAGGCAGCATGGTTCTGTCATCTATGAGTGCGCAATCAAAATTTGACATTCCAGAATGGAAAAAGCCATTTCTTTATAAGGTTGTGGCATCTAAGTTAATCAGGTACATAAGACCAATGGTTCCGCTGATGAGCCACGAGCTTTTGCCATATCTTCCGATGATGCAAAAACACCTGAAGTTTTTAAATTGGCGGTCTCGCAGTTTTTCTTTTAGTGCTGCTGTGGCGCTTGCCTATGCTGTCACACACAAAGACGACATCAGACTGTCACTAATGTTGAGTCGATGCGTTACCCATGTTAAGTCGGAAGATGGTTTTCGGTGGGTTGGCGGTTACTCGCGTATCTATCGACAAGTTGGCGGTTACTCGCGTATTTTGTTTCACGATACATCGCCTAGCGAACTTCTGCACTCCATGATTGGCGATGATGCAGAATATCTTATCGAGATCATCGCAAAGAGCACTAGAAGAACGCATCCTGTTCCTGCGGACTGGATTGAAAGGCACTTCAAATTTGACCATTGTGAACTGTGTCATGATGAAGCAAACATGTTCATACTTGGGGCCACACATGATGTGTCACCATGTATGTGGTGCGTTAAAAATGATCCTAAAGCTTATGCACATGGTGTTCGCATGTTGCTGAAGAAGGCGGGCAATTCCTCAAAAACTACCAAGTTGTTTTCGGCACATTCTTGCATAAATAACTGCGTATTAAGCACTTATGACGAAGGAATTGGTTTAAAATGTTTGTATTGATTATGTATGAGTTATTCACGCCAAACCAATCGTTTGGCGACGACACTATTCGCCGCCTTTGCAGTCCTAGGGGCTACGTCCACCAAAAATAACACCCCTGCAGACGACTCGATACAAACTAGGGTCGCTTCGTTTGATGAATGGCAGAAATCTGCTTATTCCATTTTGGAGAAGTGGAAGCATGGCAAGAGTGCAACATTCGGTGTCAGTATCCGTGTTCAGGTGGTCAAATGGCAGAGGCCAGATGGAACCGTTGAGCGTGTCGAAGCGAGGTCACTGAAAAATATTATGGACGATCTAAGGGGGCTGAATGAGGACTTTGCTGCTTCGGGCATCGTGTTCGTTGTCAAGGAGTTTGACTGGTCTGTTGAAGAGGTGCCTTTTGATCCTCACTCTTCCATCGCCCTGCAGGCAGTGCGAAAGGCAGAGGAAGGTAACATCATTCAGCAGGTTCTCAAGAGACCAATGAAAGGTGTAGATAACAAAAAGCTGATCGATATAAATTACCTGCTAGGTATAGGCCTTGGCCTCGCCGGGATTGCTGAAGTTGGGAATGACAAATGCGGACAAATTTGGATATCTGGCAGCACTGATCTTCCTCAGGTTTTAAGTCACGAAATGGGACATCATTTTGGTCTTCAGCATACCTTTAATGACAGCGGAGATAATGTGGACGATACCCCTCAGGGGCCAAGTTCGCTGATATTGCTAGGCTCTGATGATGACCCAAATAAGATGAACATTATGACCTATGCAAGATTCGGAGGCAGGTCCTTCACTCCTGGTCAAATCGAGAAGATGAAGAAGCATGCAGTTGCATATCTTTCCTCTGAACATTTAAAAGACGAGGAGTCGAAAGGCCTCGACCCAGATCCTAATAACTTGATCAATCCCTGATCAGTCAACCATCTTATGTATTTGCCAGTCTCCATCGGATGGCGGTCTGTTTCTCACAGAGGCTATCATCTGGCTGCCGCCGTCTTTGCATGCATCTTGGATCTTTCGCAGGCATTCCGTGGTACGCCCAAAGAGATCAGCATCGTCAATCACGACCACGCATTGCTTTGATGCTCTGATCTCCTGCAGCATGGAGTCTATATACCAAACCGACGATGGTACATCGATCGGACATGCCCCTAGTCGCATAGGAGGATACCACATGAGTGTGTCCACTGGTTTCATCATTCTCACATGCGATGCTGTTGGGGCATGCAGTGGTTTCAGTTTCCATAGGTCGTCACTGCCCCAAGATGAAGCAGAAACACAAGACTCAAATTTTGCAATCAGAGCAAGTAGTGCGGTAGATTTTCCCATGGGGCCATCTGACCAGATGACAAGATCTCTTGCCATGTCATGGTCACACCAGACTGCTTTTGCTCTCATGAATCAAGTATATGACTGCGGGGAACCCTAACTAACTTTTTATGTCCTGTCATGGGGTCAAAATGCTCGACAGTAGCCATAGATCTACCAGCTTCGATGACTTTGCCATCATATCTTCTGCCTGCAAAGTTGTATTCGACAGTCTTCCCTTGAAATGTTTTCTTCTCTGGTTCTGCATGTGTTCTGCAGGTTGACGCATAGACATCGGCAGAGCCTGATTTGGTCTGTATTCTAGCAAACATGGTTCCAAAGCCGTCTCTCCAGCAAGATGTGCACTTGCCGTGCTCTTCAACGCCTAGTTTGTTTTTTCCTGACACATTTCTGCCCTCGAGAGAGCACGTTTTACTTCTTTGGTGCCAGTTGCTTGGTGGTCTGCTCATTCTGGATGCTATTTTTTGGTGGCGAAACTAGCAACGCTCTTTACGACGTCGGTGACGCCGCCGACAAGTTGTCCTGCAATTCCTGCAGTTCCAGCGGCAGCTCCTGCGACCGCCCAGGGGCTGATGGTTTCGTCTTTGCGTCTTAAAACATTCATTATCGTGTTTATGGAACCGTTGTCTTTGCATCTTCCGCTCTTCTTGCACATGGCAGCATGCAATTTTTTCAGGGCGTCCAGATTTTCCCCGTGATTCAGATTTGCCGCATATGGCATCACTTTTTCGGGGTTCGGTATGCCAGCCGAGCGTGCCGCATCGATCATCTTTGGATCGACTTTGGCTGGTTTTCCGAAAAAGCCAGCCTTGCCAAGATAGTAGATGAGGGCTGCAACAAGTCCAATACCCGCTCCCCACTTCAGCAGTCTGCCCAGTCCAAATGTTGCCAACCACCCAATTCCCTGTCCTATTGACCCCAAGAAGGCAACCTTCTCAAGGACAGCGGCTGTCTCCATGAATTTTTCCAAATCTTCCCTGCGGGGGGTGGCCCCGAGACGTCGTATGATTGCTTTAGCAGACTTATGGTTTTCAAGAACACCGCGCCTGCGATGGGCGTCCATCAGTGCATCGGGATCTATATTGTAGATATCGCACAGAGAAATAAATTGATCTTTGCTCTGGGCGATTTTTGTCATGAACTTTTTGGGAGTGTCCGCATGAGAAATCACTATCCCCAAATCCATACCATCTTTTATCCATTGTGCACGAGAGTATTTGACCAGTTTTGACACTATCTTCTTCCTTTCGTAAACCTACCAATGTTTATTCCCGATTTACACGTACCAATCCTCTTTGATCTTAAGGCAGATGTTCCAGATCTAAGGAGACACGAACTGGTTGCTGGTGTTAGGAAACATACATCTAGCGTTGGCAGGTACATTGTTGGAGCAAGTGGAGGCAGGGACTCGTTAGCTCTATCGGTCGCACTCAGAATCATCGTCGACCATCCATCCCAAGTGTGTATGTGTCATGTGAATCATGGTCTTCGGCCGGACGCACATATAGACGAAGCGACCGCTAGGATACAGGCTTGGGCGCTTGGCTTTGAATTTGTCAGCAGGAGCGTTATTGTTCCAAAGACAGGTAATGTTTACGAGCAGGGCAGGATGGTTAGATATGAAGCCCTCTCTGCAGAAGCCGACAATTTTGGTGGAGAAGTGCTCACTGCGCACCATGCTGATGACATGCTGGAGACCGTGCTGATGAGGTTAGCTCGTGGATCTCCAATCTCTACGAGCAGATTCATCGAACGTAGGTCTTTTATGTTCAAATCCCCTGTCGTTCGTCCAATGCTAGATTTTGACAGAGATGTGATCGATGATTTCGTCACGAAGGCTGGGGTTCCATGGGTCGACGACCCTTCCAATCAGAACACATGCAGAGAGAGGGCCTACCTGCGTCGCATGGTTACTCCGCATTTGAAGGCTTACAGATCTGTGTTCGCATCTAAGACGGCCCGAAGCATCCTTAGGGATTAATAAGAGGGTAATCGTCTGGGTCGGGCTCGGGCACATCGATGCTGCCATCCACGAATGATGGTCTTTTAAGTTGCTCCATTTTTTTCACCTGGAGCCAAAGGTTGTAGTGCTTGTTGAAGTCGGCCCAGTTGCCCTTGTTCGACAGGATGTTCAGAACATTTTGGTAGAAAATTTCTCGTAGATTTTCGTTGCTCACATGATCTTGTTCCTATCGTCGTAATGAGATTCCTTCGAGCGTATGATTGGTCATGCGAGAAAACCACAATGGATGAAAATAAAAATAACAGCAAAAAGCCAACTCGAGAGCAGCGCCGTCGTCAGATACTGACTAAGTCAATAAATGAATTGACCGATGTGGAGTGGTGCATGATGCTTGCTCATGAAGAAGACAATAGGCAGGTTGATCCTCTATATTGCAGATGTGACCCAATATTCTCCACATTTATAGAGAAGAGGGCGGAGTATCCAGACATCCTTGGCGTGGTTGGCCCTGGGATATCTCCTAACAGGAAGATAAAAGTCTGGGATGTCTATATCAATATAGACAGCCATTACAGAACCATAGGGCAGTATCTGACCCAGCCAGAGGCCGAGGGAGCCGCCGACACAGCCAGATTGCGCCTAGAGCGCATTCTCAAGAACAATCTCAAGAGGATTATAGGATCTGTGGACGATCTTGATTGTCGTTCTTGACTTTCCTACTAATAAGCTATATACTCCTCATGTGGAATTTCCATAGAAGGAGAAAGTCATGGGACAAAAGTCAGTTTCTACCGAAGAAATCATAAACCAGATACGCTTTTTTGGAAAGATAAGAACCCCGTTCGAGTTGGCTACCAATCTAAATCTGTAGTTCAAGTTAAATAGATGCCCCCTATGAGTAAACGCAATCTCAAGCCGATAAAGCATGGTGGTAGACTAGAGTTGGTGTCTGCGTCGGATGTCAGCCTATGGTCTGCCATGAATTCACATCAGGTAAAAAAAGCATCATGAAACCATCACTTTACATATTTCAGTGGCCGTCAGATCTAGGAGGTGCGGACACTCGCATGAGGGACATAGTCTCTATGTGTGCAAAAGATTACGCCATTACAGTTGTTCCTAATGATGAATTCAGATTGTCAGAAAAAAACTGGACAGACTGGATGGACTATCTAGGGGTAAAGTATTGCACCCATGATCAACTCCCCGAAAAGTGCGATGGGTTCGCATTTTCGTGCTGCAATTTCAGGCTCTTCTCTGATAAAGATCGTCTACGCAGCATAAAATCTCGTGGCCTTAAGTTCATATGGGCCAACGACATGATGTGGCACACAGAGGCAGAATTGGTCGGTATCCGCCAGGGTATGGTGGATATGGTTCTCTACACTAGTCAGTTCCACGCTCAAAAGATGCATGCAGAGGTCGCAGCAGCACGACCAACTCAACCAATACGCATACTGAAGAATTACATAGATTCTCACCACTGGCCGATGATAGTTAGACCAGATAGGCAGCCCGTCATGGGCAAGGTTAGCCGTCCAGACACTGCAAAATTTTCCTGTGATTTACCAGTGCTTTGGCAGTCTGCTGCACCTCTGTGGAAGTATGACCTAATGGGGTGGAGCGATGAGGTTGCTGCACAATACAAGTGGCATGATTTTGACTCGCGGTGGAAGTTGAGAAAGCCGTGCGAAATTCCAGTAAGTGACTGGCTTGCGGGAGTTGATGTTTTTGTCTACAATGGCTCATTCTCTTACATCGAAAACCAGTCTCGTGCCGTTGTCGAGGCGCAACTTTCTGGTATGCCAGTTATAGCCCCACCAAAGTGGAATTTCACCAACATGGTGTGGCACACCCGCACTGGCTTCCTTGTTGAAGATCTTGACGACATGCGTGGAGCTCTAGAGTATCTGCATCAGCCAGACAACAGATGGCGGATGGGTGCCTTGGCACGCGAATGTGCGCTACGTATTTGGTGCGACGAAAATGAAGCACGTCGTGATTGGATTTCAATGATAGCAAATGTTTCTGAGGTGCGCTAATGTCTAAAGAGAGAGAACTTATAGTTTGGAGTGTTGCTTGGGGCGAATACTCGTTCATGCTCCAATCGCTTGTGTCTAGCCTGCGAAGGACTGGGTTCAAAGGCAGAATAGTTGCTTTTGCGGACAAGCCAATCAAGGATGCAGAATATCGTCCCCTTGATAGCTCAATTGAGCTAGATCAACTTCAGTTCTGGAAATTTGAGTACCTGTGCAAGCATATGGCCAAAGGGCCGGGGAAGAATCTAGTCTTCATAGATTCAGACCATTACGTGGTTCGTAATGTTTCTGACTTGCTTCCCAAGTTGTTTGATCATGGTCCGTGGCACAGTTTTCTTGAGGGGCCAATGAACACCCAGCACACCCGCAGGGGAGACTGGTGGAGTTGTCCCAATGCAGAATTCATCAGCATGTGCAGAGATTTTGGCGTGATGCAGGGTGAGATCAGGAACTCTAACGGAGGCTTTTGGGGAGTAACTTCGGAATTCGCAGAAACATCCAAGAGGGTTGCTCATGAGTTCCATGAGTTCGCAAGGAAGCGTGGTCACGTCTTCCCAGAGGAGGTTTCGATTGCAGTCATGACCCACATGTTCACAGAAGACCATTCTGCAAGATTTGCCGAAAGGTGGTTACACATGTGGGGTACCGAATGGACTGGCGCCCTTTCCGACAAGATTCCTGACGGCAATCCTTGGAAGTTGGTGAACTACATGTCGGGAGAGACTAGCTTGGTCAACCCTGCAATAGTTCATGCCATGAGGAGCAAGAATGCCCTTATAAACTTGGGCAGGAGTATAGCTGGAGACCAAGTCATTATGGCGGAATCTCAGCAGGTTACTGCAGGAACTGGTCCAGCACCAACCGCAAATGCTCCCAAGCAAGGGTGCAGTGCATGTGCTCGTAAGAAGCAGGCGATGCTAGAGGCGTCTGCCAAGGCAAAGCTTGAGGAATCAATTAAGGTGGCGCAGGAGAAGCCGATGATTGAGGCGCAGGCAACCCCTGTGGCAACAATTGATCCAGAAATGGTTCAGACTCAAGTCCTGTCCACTCCACAGACAGATGTTTCCACTGAAGAGAAAAACATTTCTGCCTCGAAGCATGGTGGCTTTATCAGCAGGCTGAAAGGAATGATAAAGGGCTAGACCATCATTCTCGGTAAATAAATGGATGGAAGAGCATTCAGAAATTATCCAACGCCTACATCGCTCTGATGTAGGCGTTTCCTTTGGCGGATGGATGTCACTTGGTTTTTATGGTCTAGTCAAGTCAGGTGACCATGTTAAGCCAACGACTAAAATCGCATCACAAATGGTGAAAGTGGCTTCGTCCGTGGCTGTGCACCCAAGAATACACGATTATAAGAAGAAAAAGATGCATGTCCACATAGGTGGTCCTCTCAAAGGTCTTAGCGAGGTCACTGTGGTTGAAATAACACCCAAGGGTATTGTCAGGAATAGGTTTTACAGGGTAAAGTGCGAAGACAGAAAAACCTACAGGCGTTTGTCGGGTCTTGCCAAGATTAGACATTGGGGCAATCTTTTCAAAATGATAACTGCCCTACGCTCGATCTAAATTCTCAATTTCTCGGTTCAGTTGTAGGCGCTCATGCCGTAGTTGCTTAACGCGCTCATCAGAACCATCAATTCCTGAATGTAGAAGATTAACTTCTTCTTGATCAAGTGCCCTTAACCTGTCAGCAACCTGCTTCTTGGCATTTAGTCTCTCAAAGTTTTCTGAGTCCGGCCCAGAAGCCACCATGTAAGTGACATTCACAGGTTCTTGGCTGTTTATACGGTGGAACCTTCCTAGGGACTGTGTGTCTTTTGCCACAGACCAGTCGAAGTCATTAACAAACACTTTGGTCAGTATGTTCGGGAAGTCAAGACCAGTACCACCGGCAGGGGTGCTGATGACGATTGCCCTGTAGTCTGATGCAGGGTTTCTGAAATCCCTGATCACATCTTTCCTGTCAGGCTGGGAACCCTCGATGCTTGCCACCCTGCCAGCAATTCCCTCCTGTTCTAGAGCCCTCTCGATCCCTCTCTTGATGTCAGCTAGTGCGTTCTTGAAGCTTGTGAAGGCTGCTACCTTTTCTCCAAGCCTGATGAACTCCATCATCATGGCCACCGTGTATGGCGCCTTTGCGCTAGCGATTGCCTGTCTCTGTTGTGTTGCATTCGCTGGCATTGGCGCAGCATCAAGATCAATCACTCGGCTGTCAACCCAAAGGGGAGGCATGTCTGGTCTGATCTGCTCCTTAGACCGCTGCAGATACACACCAGAATGGATGAGTCTTTCCTTGAGTTCGTCAGCTGACATCAGGCGTTCGTCGATGGATTCCGAACGCGGGTCAAACCGCAGCCTGAACTCCTGGAATGGCATCCGACCAAGTGGATGGTTCACGGCCTTCAGTTGGTTAAAGATGTCAACGGGGGTGTTCCCAATGATGGTTGCCGAAGCGCCCCAAACGAACGGAACATGTTTGGCGATCTCCTGAATATTAAAGGTTTGGTGACTGTCCTTGTGTTTGAAGTCACCTGAGTTGTCCCTCTTGGATGGATCTCCATTCTTGACATTGTGAACTTCATCAAGAACCATAATCTTAATTATGCCATTTTTTGCCTGGTCAGACAGGAGCCTTGTAGCACTCTCTCTAGTTCCTGGTGTTCCAAACAGGTTATAAGAAAGGACTCGATAAGGAGAGTTTGTGTTATAAGAGGTCGAAACCTGAGCATCATCTAGACCAGTGATCTTCTCGATTTCATCTTTAATCTGGTCAACTAGGATGGGCTGCGTGATGAAAAGCACAGATCCTCCCGACTGCCTCCTTCTCATTTCTGAAGCAACGATGGTCTGCACGGTCTTGCCCACTCCAACATCATCTCCAAGCAGGGCGGATGAATTTCCGTATAGGAAAGCCATACCTTTGATCTGTTCTGGTGCAAATCTTCTCCTGTCAGCAGGTATGTTTTTGCCATCAAAAAAACGCTGTTGGAATTCCTCTGCTCTTAACTTGAAGTCATCGAACTCTCGGAAGCCTTCAAGAACTCCCTCCTCTCTTCCCTGAGAGATCACACCTCGGGCGGCTAGGTTTTCAATAATACTTCTGACAGTATCGGTGTTGACACCCCTAGACTCTAGGGATGTTAACATTCTGTAGTATTCGCTTAGGCTTCCAGCCAGCCTCCATCCAAAAATCCCCGACTGGTCATCTTTGAAAAACTGCCTTGCAGGCTGCAATTTTGGGTTTTGAGAGGTGAAAGAACTGTCAACAGCAGCAACCGCCTTGCCTGGGATATCAGAATCAAGGGCTTCTCTTGACAAGTAAATCTCCACATGCCATGGTCTTGATCTTGATGGTCTGGCCTTGATGACGGGCTCTTGATGAGCTTCGTGGGACATCTTGGATGCTTCTAGAAGCATTTCTGCGTCTCCCCTCGCAAGCCCCCACATCTTACTGGCTGCCTCCAGAAACGGCAGGTCTTTGAACATGATTCTGAATCCGTAGCCTGGATCGTATGAGAAACCCGACTCGGGCAGGCTCTTCTTCAGAGCACCCAAGATGGTGATATTTCCAGGCGCCAAAATTGATACCACCCCTCGTCCGTGGTCAATGCTGATCCTTTGGTCAGGCATGGCTTGATCTTAACCTGTTTTGCCCAAAAAAGTCAAGCGCAAAAATCTCATAAATTTACCCAACATACCTATTTTTGCCTGTTCTTTCTTGGTTTCTTGTATCAGCATCATTTTCTCCATGGCGAGCCGCCGCTCGCGGCGCCAAAGAGCCGCGCGAAACTCGCTGCTAACACTATGATCCTTCCAATTGTCCATAAAGACTTTTACAAGGAGACAGGTCTTTTCCTTTCGTCAATACAGAGGTGCACCAAAAGCAAATGTCGAAAAATAAACCATGAAGAGATACTTCAACATTTCGTCATGGCAGAAATCTGCTTTTGCTGCCCCCACGGCTCCGCCACAGACAGAGCCTGATGTTGCCCCTGCCACTCCCGAAACTGATCCTGACGAGTGGGAGGTTCCCTTCAAGCCAGGTGAGATACCTCAGATCGTACCTGATCCTCAGAATCGTGCAACCCGTTCAGGCCCAGGCCCGGCCACGGCTCCGCCACAGACAGAGCCAGATGTTGTCCCTGCCACTCCCGAAACTGATCCTGATGATGATGAGTGGGTTGTGCCCTTCAAGCCAGGTGAGCTACCTAAGATCATACCTGATCCTCAGAACAACTGGTTCAAGCGTGCTGCTCAGGCCGACGGCAACTGGCATGTGGATACCGACAATGGCATCCAGCTAACCTGGAACGCGATTACCGCAGGCAATGATCCCCACAGGAACCATGCAACACAGACGGATTTCTTCCGGCAGCATGCTTACGAACTGGCAAAGGAGAGTTCGCACCATGGAATCGCATCCATAAGGGAGGCGGACTCAGCCCCAAATGTCCGATCTGTGATGGGCGTCATGCAGCAACTATTTGGTCAACTCGCTGCTTTTGAGGCTGCCCACAAGAACCAGCTTGAGCGCCTTGCGGAGGCTATAGCGGCCAAAAAGCTCGGGCTTTCGAAAGAGATGTTCAAGGCCGAACTCGTTACCACGGGCGGTGGACAGATTTCAAACAATCCGCACGAGCATGGTCGCCAGCAGAACGAGATACAAGAAGAGATGGGAGAGAACAATCTGGATGCCATGGATGTCAACGATGCCATCGAGGCCCAGATACCCATGCAGTTCCTTGCCCAGGGCGCCGGGCTCAATGCAATGATGGAGTTCCAGGCCATCGCCGAAGGTCTTATCGACGATGCCCGTGTACCCGGCGACATCGTTGCCAAATATCACCGACTTGCCAAGTTGCTTGCCGGATGCCACTTTACATACGACTTTTATGGCAACCAGAAGTTCGCCGAAAACATGGGCTCCAACGACCTGGTTCGTGAAGAGTGGGAGGACGAGGATGGCAACAAGGTCAAATGGAAGGTACACGCCAAGGCCATCACATTCCCACTTCTGGTATATGAACTCGTCGCGGGCGGCATAAGAATCAATTCTTTGCATGGATTAAACAACAATGATGCGGCGGCGCAGAATAAGAATCATTTTAATGCTGCGACAGGCTCAAAATCCGTGGAGGCGCTTGGATTCCAGTCTGGAGGAGCCCTTGATCGAAAAATCAAGGCATTCGTGAACCACATCGAGAAGAAGTATCCGACCGTGAACTACCAGAAGATTCTGAAGGCATTGTACATCGCCTCTCCGTCAGACAGGTCGCTTTTTTTCTCGAGTCTTTTACGTGACGAATTCGAAGAGGCGTATAGAGTCTTAAGATCACTCAAGGGATGAAGGGTGCCAAAATACGACTTCGTCGTTGTTGGCGCAGGACTTTTTGGATGCGCATTCGCCCACACGGCAAAAAATGCCGGGGCATCCGTACTTGTAATTGACAAACGCGACCACGTGGCTGGCAACGCCCACGATGTTGAGATCGATGGAGTGTTTCATCATGTGTATGGTCCGCACATATTTCACACAAATGATGTGAGGTTGTGGAACTGGATGTCTCAGTTCTGTGAATTGAGACAGATTCATCACACCGTGCGTGTCAATTTCCATGGGCGTATGTTTTCGTTCCCTATCAATCTGCTGACCATGTCACAGTTGTGGGGCGTAAGCACGCCACAACAGGCGATGAAAAAACTAGATTCGGTCAGAATTAAAGATATAGATCCCAACGCAAACGCCAAGAATAGAATTCTTCATTATGCTGGAGAAGAAATATATAAGACATTCTTTGAGGGCTACACAAGGAAACAGTGGGGGATGGATCCTTCAGAAGTTCCCGCTGAAGTTGTGAAGAGGGTACCAATCAGATTTGACTACAATGATTCCTATTACGATGACAAATATGTTGGCATGCCAGTTGGTGGATATACAAAAGCGTGCGCAAACATGCTGTCCGGATGTGATGTTGAGCTGAATGCCGATTTTATGGAAGACACTGCAAAATTTTCTCAATCGGGCAGGTTGGTTTTCAGTGGGTCTTTGGATAGGTTATGCGGATATTGTTTCGGTAAATTGCCATACAGAAGTATAAGGTTTGAGAGGCGGCCAAGTTACACTGCAGATGCTCAGGGCGGCTCGGTGGTAAATTACACTTCCGATTCTGTGCCGTTCACCAGGTCGGTCGAGTATGCACACCTTGATGGCGTTAAGGTTTTGAATTCACATATAGTCTATGAATTTCCTCAACCATTTGAGGGGGATGCAGAACCATTTTATCCAATAAATAATATAGAAAATAATTTCGTTCAGAAGAAGTATGAAAAAGCTGCTGAGGATGCCTGTGGAGGCATAATAACGGGTGGAAGGATGGGCTCGTACAGGTATTACGATATGCATCAGGCCATTGCCATGGGTATCTCTCGTGCAAATAAGGTCATGAAAGGTGATGAGCAATGATAACCATAATATTGGCAGCCGGGCTTGGGGAACGATTTTCTCAACAGGAATATCCATCTCCAAAGCCAGCAACCATGGTGGATGGAAAGCCAATGGTGGTTCGTGTTGTGGAGTCTGTAGGAGTGACAAGACCTGCAAGGATAATACTGAACAGAATGCACAGGGGCTGGCGTATAGACGAACTTATATCGCACGCAGGCCACGATGGTATAGACAAGGTTGAACTCGAGAGAACTACGCGAGGGCCTGCAGAAACCTTGCTGCTTGGGCTTGAAGGTGTTGGCGATCATGAATCGGTGCTTGTCTTGGATTGCGATGTCCTGCATCCGCGATTCGTGGCGGAAACAAGTCAAGTTCTTTCTTGTGGGGCCATATTCTGCTTTGAAGACAAGGGTCAGACTGCCATATTCTCTTATGTTTCATGTGATGATTCCGGGTTGGTTATGGCGATTGCAGAAAAGGATAAGATATCAGATAGGGCATGCAGCGGAGCATATTTCTTTCCATGCGCTAGCGAGCTCAAAGAAGCCTGCAAGCATGTCATTCGCATGGGGGAGAGCAGCAGAGGAGAATACTACATAAGCAATGTTATATCACGACTGCTCAGTTCTGGCAAAAAGTTCATAGCTCCCGTTTACGAACCGTATAAATGCTTGGGCACACCCGAGCAGTTGCGAGAGGTGTGCTCTGCTGACCAACGCTGTTGCGATGACCTACGACTCTGCTTCGACCTTGACGGAACCCTGGTGAGTCACCCGCGCATCAGGGGCGACTATTCAACGGTAGATCCGATACATGAGAACATTGAGTTCCTCAGGATGGCCAAGGATCGCGGCGCTCATATCATCATATATACAGCAAGAAGAATGAAAACATACAAAGGCAATGTCTCCATGGTCATCGAGGACATCGGTGATATTACCAGAGAAACGCTCTTAAAGTTTAATATACCACATGATGAGCTTGTCTTTGGCAAGCCATACGCTCATTTTTATATAGATGATTTTGCAGTTCCAGCATGGTCTGAACTTGAAAAGTGGATTGGTGTTTATCCAAAGACTATAGTGGCGAGGCGCCATAACACTGTAGATATAAGAAAAGATCATGTGATCAAGCATTCTGGCAATGATGGAGAAGTGTATTTCTACAGTAATATGCCAAACGCAATCAGAAAGTTTTTTCCTTCTATCATTTCTGTGTTAGGGAATACTATCAGCATGGAAAAGATAGACGGTCATCCTGCGAGCCACCTCTATGCTTCAGGCGACATGTCATTTGATGACATCTCTTCCATATTAGAATCCTTAATGCAGATACATGCAAGCATGAGTATTCCAAAAATTTTGAACGAGGATGTGTGCGCTAACTACACATCAAAAATAAATGAAAGGATGAAATACTACGATTTTACCAGCATAGGCATGGGCAAGCACATATTGACGATTATTACTAGTCTTTTGGAGTATGAATCGTCAAACAGGATCAATGCTAGTGTGATCCATGGGGACCCGGTTTTCAGCAATGTTTTCATAGGTCGCGGCATAAAGTTCATAGACCCAAGAGGAAAGTTGGGGAATCTGTTGAGCATATTTGGAGATAGACTTTACGACTTTGGCAAGGTGTACCAGAGCATTTCTGGGTACGACTCAATAATATTGGGGCAAGACTACCCAAAAAATAGAAACGAACTGATAGGAAGATACGAAGAGTGGATCGTGGGAAGGTTTGGGGCACAAGGGCTCAAAGATGTGAGGCTCATAGCCTCTTCTCTTCTTGCCTCGCTGATGCCGATGCATGACAACGCCAATGTGCCTAAATTCGTAACCTTGTATGAAGAGATGTTTACATAAAAATGCCACAGCATGCTTATGTGATTATTTCAGGTCAGCCTAGGTACACCGAGGAGTCGGTGTGTAGCCTTCGGGATCACATGATCAAGCCTTTGCGCGATAATGGGTTTAATCCAATTGTGATATCTTGCACCTGGGGGAAAAACAGTTACAACAAATTCGTGCCATCAGAAATGAAAAATGTAGAAGAGCGTCTGATTAATTTTACTCGAGAGCAGATTTCGCCTGAAATAATGCACTTCGAAGACGATATAGACTTTTTTTCAAAGAGGGGCTCAAATCGTATACGGGTACCGCTTGCAGAAGCCCCTAGTTATGAAAGTCAGTATTATTGCTTGCAAAAAGCATGTAAGTTGATGAAGCATCATATTGGAGAAACTAGAAAACAACCTTCGCTTGTGATCAAAACGAGAGCCGATCTGATCTATTGCAAACCTATATCTGCGATATCAATTAATGCGGCGGTCAGCAAGTGTATGATCCCGGCAACAGAGGGTTGGGGGTGGAAGGGGGATGAACCGCCAAAGCAATGGAAGACCAAGAAAACATGGCTTCCCGACCAGATGTGGATGGGTCCCATGGGGCCGATGGTACATATGATGTCTTTCTACAAGAAGTGGCATCCAAAATTGACAAGTTTTGGTAATAACATAGAGAATATGCTTTGGGCGCACTCCGAAGCAGCGGGCATAAAGTGGATACCATTCCGATTTTTGATCAAAATCGAACGCACAATAAACAACAAATGAAGGTTGCTGCAATTTTCTGTGGTCACATAAGGTCATGGCAGCATTGTCATCCCTCATTCGTTAAACACGTTCAGTCACATGTTCCATTGAACATGGCCGCTGCAACCTACTCCACCATTGGGTACAATGTTCACGATGGCAGAGGGTGGTCAGAATCGGCTTCAGAAACCATAAAGCGGTTCAAGCAGGTTTGTAAGACACCTCATGTGCTTGTATCTGACAAACATCGTGACCTTGTGCCTTGGGCCTTCGGCCATGAAGCGGCTTTCAGGTGGGCAAACAATCATGATCGTGTCAAATCGGTACATCTAAAAATGCCACACAACCATGCAGCCCGTGCCATCAACGGCGCCGTGGGGATGTTTGACTGCTGGGGAAGGGGCGTTGATGTGTTTCATGCGCTTGAGTCTGAGCATGGCAAACATGACATATGCATGCGAACCCGTTTTGATATCAAGTTTATAGAAACACCAAAATGGGATGAGATTATGAGTCATGTTGCTGAAGGCAGTCTCGTTGCGCCGCATTTCTGCAACTTTCATAGAGATGGTGGCTGCAACGATCAGTTTTTCTTAGCAAAAAGAGATATATGGATTCAGGCAATGATGATAGCAGACCATCTCGAGAGATATGTGACGCAACTAGGAGTTACGCTCCATCCTGAAACAATCTTTGGGCACCACCTGAAAGACTGCGGAATTAGGGTTGTGCACATGCCAATTAATTTTGTCCTGCTGAGAACGAGCGGCAGGCAGCACGACTTGCGCAGGGCAAAAATGTGACTACTGATATCGCCATATGTATATCTGGGCAGGCAAGGATCACAGATGTGGTTATGAATTCTTTCCGAGATATGCTCCACAGACCATTGTGCGAACGTTTTGACAATGTGGATGTATTCTGTCACTTTTGGCTAAACAAAAGTTTTGACAGATACTCATGGGATGTTGGTGAGCCTGTGACGCACGAAACTGTGTATCGTGCTTTCGATGGTATTAAAAATACTAATTTTCAGCTCGAGTGTCCCGTAAATTTTTTCGAACGCGATTGCCACATATCGGTTCCCATCAAAGAAGCGCCATCATACGAAAGTCAATACCATTCTGTATTGAGTGCTAGAGATATGATGATAGAATCGGAACGAAGGCGGTCCATTCAATATAAATTCGTGATAAGGACAAGAATCGATCTGATTTTCAAAGAAATGTTCTCGCCAGAGTGGTTGGGTCATGCTGGCAACATCGTCTGCATACCAGACAGGGAGGGGCACAAATGGCGTGGGGACGAACCTCCAAAGCCGTGGTCTCACCATAACTGGGTTCCTGATCAATTTTGGGCTGGAGGCAGGAGACCGGTGGTTCATTTGATGTCGTTTTTGGAAGCGTTTGGAAACAAAATATACCGCCCACATGCAAAAAACAACATAGAAGTTATGATGCACAGGCACTGGAATATGCTAAGACCGCCATGCAGGATCAGAAGGATCCCTTTTCTGTATAAAATTGAAAGAACCACAAATAACCGATAGGCAAGTGTCTAATCACAAGAGGTAGAAAACGGTTTTTGTTTGAAAATAATGTTACACCATGAACAAACACATGCTTAAATTCGCTGCAATTGATGCAGACCTGAAGAATCTTGGTGTCAAAGATAACACCCTACTCAGATTTGCCCGGCGCTTTGAGGCAAAAATCAAGCCCATGAGAGAAAATCTGACACAAGAATTGCGTGCATCAAATGATCCCGACACCACCATGAGGGCATGGATACGGGTATACCTTCTTAACCCATTAATTGAGAAATTCACATCACCATCTTTAGATGATCAGTTTGTTCCTAACAACAAATCAATGCTAATAATGCAGGCGCACAACACCACTAGGGAGCAGGTGGCAGAAAGGAAAAGGGAAAGGGCCATCATGTGGGTTCAGACACTATCTGCTGATTATGTGAATTTCCCAGAATTCTCATACACCATGCTACGTGGGGTTGCTGACAGATTTGATGTAACATCATCGTCACCTGCCGATGTCCCTGACAATGGATTGGTTGCTTCCGTGCTCACCCATTTTTTAGAGACCGCAGACCAGGCAGCGGAAAGAGTCGAGGGCAATTCATCAGGAGGGGTTGATCCTGATGATGCTGAATTGTCCGAAGCAAGCAGGCAGGTGTCTTTGGCGCAATATGCTCTTCAACAATGGGATTCGCAAAAACCTCAAGCAGATCAAGTTTCTGCAGAAGCCATGAATGCTTGGAGGCAGACGAGGCAACAGCTAGATCGTGATCTAGACATAGCCAAGAAAAGAGATAGAGTTTTGGGCGCAAGATTCAGCCTTGTTGGGCAGGATCTTTATGACTTATATGTCGTTGAAAGAGTTGATAAAAATATAAGAGATCAGCAGTATGAAAAAGATGTTGAAAGGAAGGCCGAAAAATGGAAGAAGGTTCCTCAGGTGGGGCAGACAAATGAGGAATTCCCTGATGAAAATAGCAAAATTACATGGTTGCATAAAATATTCATGGGTGGTCGAGTGTGCATAAGACAACAATGGGGATATGAACAATATGCCAGATCAGGGCCTATATGGGTTCTTCTTGACGAATCAGGAGCTCGCGGTCTTGCAGCGATAGCATTTCAAGGAAATAAATGCATTCACATGCAGAATAGGGAAAATTCTGAGCCACAAGAGTATGTGGACGAGATTTCGGCGTTCATGAAAATACATCCAGAATACAAATACGATAACGAAGAAATGCAAACGGGCAGTAGATATATATCGCTCATCCGATGGATTGAAGAAACAAGCATAGCAAATAAAATGTTGGACGACCCAGCCCAGTGCATTAGCGTTGCATTTTCAAATCATCCCAAGTCTTCAATAGCTATGGCAAAGTTGGTGAACTGGAACGAAAGTCAGTGGAATAGATTTGTAAAGCCTTGGCTCCTCAAAAAAATCGGTGGAAACGATGAAGATGTTGAGTCTGGACTTTCAGCAATACATAAACTTTTGGTTAACGGACAAAGAACCTATCAAGCATTCAAATCTGTAATCGATTCGCTTGGAGACCTCATTGAAAGAAAACTTCCCATTATACCAGCATATCTAGAATATGTAAGGATGAAGGGCGAACGCAGACCCGCATTTGAGGAAAAAATGAACATGAATGCCTTAAATAGGGCGAATGTTTTAGCCGCCCAAGCAAGAGCATTCAACGGCATCACTGCAGAAATAAAGGAAGAAATATTGAAACACGAAGGCGTATTTCATGAGTACATGTACCATCCAGATGCGCCCGCATTCAAGGGTCCTGAATTGGTAGGGTTTGTTGCAAGTTTCAGAAATAACCCCCAGAGGGCATTAGACGTCATATTGAAGATGCATCGTGCACATATAAATCCTAGTGGGATCGCCCCAATACTTATACCGTACCTCAAATTGGATCCGCATGCAGCTGCCACATATGCCGTGTACATACTTCAAGGCAGATTCATAGAAGGCGAAGCTGCCATTTCAAGAGACAAGGGTGCAACTGCACAATATGCAGCCATGCTTATTCACAATTTTCAAAATCAGACATTCAGGATGAAATTGCCAAAACCAATAATGGATGCCGCTCAGGATTTATACGAGCACAGGTGGAATCGCGATGATAGAGAGTTAGAGCATGTTCAGTAACTGGCTACATCGCTCTAAACTTGCTCAGGCGCAAGAACCTCTTGGCCCAAATGGATTTTGGTCTGGTCTTGAGACATTTGTATTGGTCGCTAGGCACCATAGAAGCCCAAATGATATTCTTGATGGCATGCGGAGAAGTATCAGGCGTGGGATGTTTGGTCACTCTAATATGCAAGAAACTCATGTTGCAGAGGGTGTCGGAAATATTGTTTACTATAGGTCAGATTTTAATCCAGACATACTACTACACATGCTTTACTTTTCTGACGACACCATATGCGTAGACACCATTAGTTCTCGTGTCTCACTTAGTCAGACAAAAGAGTCTCTTGATGCCGGCAGAGCATTTTCTGAGTCTATGAGAAAGCTAGGGGTTAAACTCAAAAATCCATCTGACAGGTCGTGCCCAGGAGGAGGAAGGGCTCAGAGAGCTTTTATTGATATGATGGGTCTTACAGACATGGTTGCTTCAGAATATAATCCTGAGCCACCTGTTGGCGATGGGTTTATTCCTGCCCCCCCAATAAGGGGGGTTGTTGAACCAAATGCTGCACAAGCTGAGTAACATATTCCGACTGTCTCCCAAAAACAGGCGACAGCAGTCTTCCCCCCACAAAACGGTATATGGTGCCTTCAGCAGGGTTTCAGGTCTAAATATGGGCATTGCAAAAAATGCTGATGGCATACTTGTCAGGGCATCTCGCCTTGTGGGGCTTGGAAAAAAAGACAAGAAACTTCAATTTGCGATCCATGCCATGGAAGGTCGTCCAGAAATGCTGCATGCTGTGATGGCGGATGCTTTTTCGCATGCAGCAGTAAAGCATGCTTCTGAGCAGATTGGTCTAGGATGGGCAGTTAGAGATGTTCAAGTCTATAACCAACCAGATAGTTCCAATCCTGGGTCAGTGCTGCATATTGGCATTGTAAGTTTAACTAAGAGGGTGTGAAAAGTAGAGGGGGGGCATGCCCCCCCCCTCCTCTCTCTCTCTCTCTCTCTCTCTCTCTCTCTCTCTCTCTCTCTCTCTCTCTCTCTCTCTCTCTCTCTCCACATCACTTATTCCAGGGCAAGAACTTTTGTACCCACTTCCACAAGCCCTGACCTATAACTGCACCTGCAACAAATATGCATATGGTGTAGAAGACCGTTCCCAAGACACTAGAAGTGGAATTTTCAGCCAACATAAGGTATTCCATGGTTACCTCCTTCAGCATGTTTTTCGACTACTTTTGGATACAAGACTTCACAAGGCGTATGATTGTCGTGGAAAATGTCGGTGTGGCGGAACTGGCAGACGCAGCGGACTTAAAATTCGCCGGCCTCAAAAGCTGTACAGGTTCGATTCCTGTCACCGACATTTGACGTGTGAACAATAAGGGTAGAAATGAATAAAAAGGCACGCAAAACAGCATCTCCAAAATCGTCGAAGTCAGCGAAGAGGAAGTCGCCATCATCATCCCATAGTCGATCATTAGAAGACTTGGCTAGTCGTAAGGCACGGGGGTCAGAGTCTGCGAAAACGCCAGCCTCATCATGTTTCAAAGGGCTGAAGAGCAATATCTCCCGCAAGGGGGCGAAGAAGGTTTGTGATGAAAATCTAGAGATCAAGTTCAGGAGCAGGTATGGCGCAGAAAGATTTTTGCGCATGATAGATGATAGAAGAGCAAGCATCACTGGAGAGTCGGCTTTCATGCGCTTCTCCACCAACACAGAAACTGGCGCTGTGGATTTCGTTGACTTTGAAGATGGTCCAACCATTCGAGTCGGTTCTCGCATACCTGGAGTTGGTATTGTCAAGTCTGTCGACAAATGGAACTATTCGAGGAGCGATAAGTGTAAAAAAGACTCTGTCATGGTCATGTTCAAGCATGATGGTTCAGGTTGATAGGGAAATAGCTGCACGTGCTCTTGCGCTCTGGGAAGACTTCCCATTCCTGCAACCAACTGCTGGGAAATACAAGCTTATCAGATGTGATGACGGGTGGTGCTGGCATCACGGTTCTTTCAGGTCTAAAATATCACTTTCTGAAGCCGAAGAGGCCATATCTGGCAAAATGCTTTCCGCCCTTAGAAGGATGTGGACAAAGATCAGTATCGAACAGGTCGATGGAAATAAGGTAGTCCTTTTCAGTATATCTTGCTCGAATGAACATTCAAGCATCATGGGTGTCGGGAAAAGCCCATCGCTTGCCATGTTTGATGTATGGTCTTCATCAGAAACTTAATGTAAAAAGACTAGCACATCATTCTAATGCGCCCGAACCTCAAACTGCGGTCACTTCAGTCGCAGTAGGTATTTTGTCTTATTTATGGCTGCCACCATTTCGTCTATGATGTTCATCAGGTCTGATCTTTCTACAGAAACCTGAGATATCTGTGATGGTAACTCGCCATTGAGCCATTCTACTTTTTCTGTCAGGTAATTCATGATGGCATCAGAGCCTGGGTGATTTGTGCACTCAGTTCGGAAAGAATCCTTGGTCTTGGGTACTCCTGAGACGCCTGCAAAGGTCTCCACGAAGTCGTCTACAAGTGGATCTAGTGTTTCGTACAACTTGCCAAGTGCCTTGTGCTCGGCATAAGACTGCGTCTGCCAATGCCAAACTTTTATCTGTGACTGCATGCACAAGAATGTAGATATCATGTTCATGGTATTATTTTAGATCTTTTCCAATGCCGTCCTTTTATGGGCTATTGGATTTATTTGGATCGTAAAGTTTCCCCGTTATGGAGTCTATAAGATATCCAGATTCTAGTTGTTGTAACTGTGTATTGTTAAGTGCTTGAGATGTTTCGGATATCGAAAACAGAACATCTCTGCTCTGTTCTTCCCCTAAAAGTGCAACCGATGTCAGCAATGTGTCCATCTGCCGCTTCACCATATAGCTAGGATTTTTGAAACCTCGCACCCCAAAGATATCATAAATTGTGCGTGCGAGACTGGGATCAGAATTGATCATCATGACCGCCTCCTTGAGGATTTTGGGTGGCAGGGTTGCATTGTTATTGAGTGCATCTACTATGGTTGCTATCAAATGTTGCCCTTGGCTAGGGTATCTACGCAAAAATTCCGGGCAACCTATTTCCTCCAAAGCATTGACTAACAGTTCAAAACATTCTTTTTTTACCCAGAGGACATCGTGAAAATCTACTAAATGACCAATAAAATCGATGTACCAATCTGAATCTCGTCCTGATTTGCACACATTGTCAAATTGCTCGTTCATAGTTTTAATTGCTTGGTCACGGCTGGTACCTTTTTTTCCTGTTATTTTAGAGACGAAGTTCGTGACCAATTCATCCACCTGACGGCTCACTTTATCTTCTGAAGTTTGTGTTAAACCATAACGGGATATTACGAACATAATGTGATTTTTTATCAGTAAATCAGATGATTTGTGATTAATGAGTTGAGGAGCTGGATATGCCATGTAGGCCTCATCAAGAGCATTCATGATTATGTTTTTTAACTCGACATTGACATTTGGAGGGTCAGGTCTAGTACTGAGTTCCTGATCGGTAGTATTTAATAGCATTGTTATGGCTTTTAAGCTTGGTGGTGGTAACCTCTTTGACACCTCATGTAAGAATATGTCAGCATGCTTGCTCTGCAGATTGTCTGATACCACATTCGGCATGATTATTTTTCTCCCAAATCAACCTTTACACCTTCAGAGGACATACCAAACAAAGACAAGTAATACTCTTTATGTACGAATATAAAATTAGTTCTGTCGAAAAGGTTGTGGATGGAGACACCCTCGACTGCACTATGGATCTTGGATTTGGCGTATTTTGCAAACAAAGAATCCGCTTGCACGGGATTGATACCCCTGAAACTCATTCAAAAAACCTAGAAGAAAAGTCTATGAGTGAAGAGTCCAAGGTATTTCTTACATCTTGGATTGAAAAACATAAGGACAATTTGGTCATCAGGACATTCAAAGATGATAAATATGGCAGGTTGCTCGGCATTATAAGTGAGTCCACTGGAGAAGTCATTAATGACATAATGGTAAAACTTGGCTATGCCTGGGCATATAATGGCAGAACCAAAGTAAAAGACTTATCTCGATTGAAGGAGTTGCGCAAATCTGCAAGCTCCTGACGGTACTGCAGCCATACTTGAGGCAAGTGTGAAAGTTTCCCATCGGTGACCTGCGCATGCACCTATCATGCGCAAGTTAGATGTCAATGCAGAGGGGAAAAAGAGAGATCTATGTCCTGATAGTTGTTAGTGATCTCTTCTCCGATGATTATGCGCCTTGAGGCATAGCCATCTCCATTTGAATCAAACACAACATTTGGGATGTCTTGATGATTCACAAATGCATCGCCGTCAATCCCGAAGGTTCTGACGCCTGTCGAATGGTCAACATAACTTCTTAACCTAACTGACTTTGCGACATGCGACGGCATGGAGTTTATCACCTGATCGCTCCACTCAACCTTGATGTCGATGGACGGGTTCCTGCGCCAAATCAGTGCGCCAGCAGGCACATCTTCTTGAGCAAACAAACCAAATCCGTGAATACTAGACCTGTCTATCGATGTCTTGATCAGCCACATACATAATTATACGGTAGAAGTCGAAAAAACCTTATGAACATGCACGATACTGTAATTACGCAGTGACATTCCCATGAAGGAGCATGGTAAAAAATTGTATAATTATACTCGGAGCAATGCATGAAAAAGCCAATTTTTAGACTAACTGGTAAATTGGCTGGTGTTGTTGATCGTCCCAGTAGCAATTTGAGTGATGTATTTGAGCCGGGAACAGAGAAGTTAAAGACTGAAGTGTTACATAACATCCAGCGCGGTCTCTCCACCATATCGTCATACCTGTCAAAAGAACATCCCGGGGTCAAGATCACGCATTATGAAATCGTCGGAGCAGCAGTAACTTTCCAATACACCCCCAAGAGCGATGTAGATACCACCGTTTTCATCAACATACCTGAAACAGATCCAAGGTTTAAAGTCATCAACGATTGGATTGGAGAAAATGTTGACAACACCATGTATTTTGGGAAGAGACCATTCCAGTTCAAGATAAAACCAGATTCATCAGTGGGGGCGCAAAGTGCCAATGCTGATGCCATTTACGACCCCACTAGAGAGCGCTTTGTGAAGAGGCAAAATCCGAGTGCTGCCTCAGTGAATTATACCCAATTTGTTGAGTCAGGAAGTTCTGCGGAACGCCTAGAGTACCGTCGCATAGAGGAAAGGTTGCGAGGGATGGTGAGGTCCTGGGCAAGGGTGGGCAGAAAGGCACTTGAATCAGGAAAGCCAAGCGAGTCTAGGAATAGGAAGTGGCTTGAAGCTCAAGCTCATGAGATGGCTGAGGCATTGAAGCGTTTGAAAAAACTCAGAGGGGATGCCTATAGTCAGCCCGCAGGTTATGGCAGAATGAGTCAAAACTGGGGTAGAGGTAACATAATATTCAAAATGATGGAAAGAGATGGATACTTAGAGTTGTTTCAACTCATCACACAAGCCATGAGGAATAAGCAACTTCTACACCCACGCAATCTTGCAGCATCTGTGGAACAAGCTGAAAAAATCATGAACCAGCCTGTTGGTTTCGACCCAACCGCCAACCGAGAATAGTCTTGACAGCAGGGCGTTGAGGTCGTAAGATGACCTCATGACCGAAGGAAGACTGCCGCCTGAATCATGGGTCGTCATCTGCGGAGAGCAGGATAAACATGGGAATGTACTCATTCTTCAGGATTCCATTCCTGGCATGGGTTGTAGGTATCTCGTCTTTAGGTCTCGAAAGGCTGCTGAGCACGAGGCAAAGCAGATGAACAAGATTAGGCAGAATTTGAAGTTGACAACTGAGTACAAAGCCTGTAGGCTGAAACACCAGTGGATGGACGACCTCCTGTGGCACATATCCGAATGACTTTAACTATCAGGAAACAGAATGGACAAGAACCCAGTCGAATCTTGGCTCAGTAGACTTGCACCACTGTCTAAGGTTTCTGCTTCAGGATCAATCAGGTCGGCAGAGGTCTTCCTTTTTGGGGAGGGGGCGGCAGCATGGCACATGGTGGGGGTTGATGACCTCAGCAGGCTAGCATCACACCTAGGGCATAGTAAGTCACAGGCAACGGTTGCCAAAGAGATGAGTTTTGTCAGGGAGGTCATCAGGGAATGCTGGCGTCTTGGTCTCAAGAGCCACGAAGACCTCCAGAGGGTCACCAGCCTCCGCTGGAGCCGCCCGGCATCCCCCCCGTGCGGGCGCCATGTGGATCGCGAGGACAGGTACAAGATCATCGAGGCGTGCGGGGATGGCCACCAAGGTCTTCGCGATAGGGCCGTGGTGAGGCTGCTCCTGGCGGGTCTACGGAGGGTTGAGGTGACAGTCCTCAGAACCACGGACTTTTCGCCTGACATGTCCCATGTGAATGTTATAGGCAAGGGTGGCAGGCGGCGCCAGGTTCCTCTTGGAGAGAAGGCAAGTGCCGACCTCCTGGCATACCTGTCCGTTAGGGGAAGAGACAGGGATGGCTTCTATATCCTCCCACACGAGTGTGGAGCCTTTGTGAGGTACCACAGACCTATAACTAGCCGAGCCATCAACAAGATAATCCGCAGGGTGGCGGCCAAGGCCGGGGTGTCGTTTACGCCACACGACCTGAGGCGTACCGCCATCGGAGAGTGGCTTGGCGGGGTAGACATCTCTGTTGCCATGAAGATGGCTGGCCACTCAAACCCGCAGACAACAGTCAGATACGACCGCAGAATTCATGACGAGGAGGCCAAAATGGCTGCTTCATTCATGGATTGATTTGTCACAATATCTCTCGACTACCGCCTTCAGGAGCGTAAAATCCTCTTGATCAATGACCTGTCTCGCAGAAAAGATAGAGTCTATCATCGCCAAAATTGAAGGCTGTGTCATGCCTGATAGCGGCGACCGAGATGTTCTCATCTCTGCGGCGGAAGAAATCAGGATTTTGAACAAGTCTGTTATCGGGTCTGACGTCATCACGCTACAAAAGTTGAAGTCATACAGGCATAACTTGGTCATGTCCACCATGGATCAGATCATTGTGGATGAGGCAATAGATGAACTTGTGCGGCTCACTAGGAAGATCAGACTTTTGGAGAGGAGAATCAATAGTGGTGAATGAACATGCAAACAGGTTGTTCTCCGATGTTGACATCCTAGAATATCTCGAAAAATTCGATTGTGACGGCTATTACGACGAGAAGACAGGCGAAGGCTCACTGACGGGTCTTGTCGGGCTTGTGTACGAAGTTTTCAACCTCCTGAACGGTGGTGAAAATGACAGGTAGCAACTATTGAATGCTCTCAGGAAGATGAATGCGTGCACAACAATAGCCTTCAGGAGGATTCGTAACTCCATCGGCCGTAGTTTATTCATTGGATCTTGCTTGACAATGAACTTGAGTGTTATCTTGTTGACAATATTTTCCATCATCTTCGTTGCACTTATCGTTTCTAACTGGCTAGGATCATGCAGTTTGCATTCATCGATAGATTAGACCGCATGCGGTTGCAGAACTTTCCAGGATTAAAAAATCGAATGAAAAGAGTGAATCTATGAATATCAAGCGTTCAGCGGAAGATGCAGATAAAGAGAATGTAGTCTTGCGCTCTATGGTGAGGATGTGGGAGGACATTGCCGAACCTGGAACTCCTAACAGGATCCTAAGCCAGTTGTGGCTTGAGGCTCAAAAAAGAGGACATGAACCCATGTCCTCAAGACACGCATGTGATTTTCTCTTCTCAGAGTTAGACAGGCACAAATCGGAAGCAGAAATGCTGCGCATTGAAATCCAGGAGATAAAAGATCAGAATTTATCTCTTCGTGCAGACATCAAAAGGATGATGTCGATACGACCGTGAGTGACGACCATAAAAGTGCAACTCTTGCATCGCTGATGATCATCATGAAAATACCTATCGAAAACCTTTATGGCAAATTTGAAAATTCAAACAATATTTTTCGTGGGTTGTATGGCAAGAAACGGTAGAGTGTCGGCGGGTGAAATCTTAAAATTTCACGGATGGAATTTCTGTGATAAATGATTAATTTGGTATAGAATATGGACAGAGCAAAAACTCACATACTTGATAGGCTTCGAGCAGAACTGATGAATCCTCATCAGCACAACAGGCAACTCCTCCAAGAAGCACACGAGGAAATAAGGATACTCAGAGACGAGGTGGTTAGGGCTTGTGCTCGAGCCATTGACGCAAGAACCAAGTTTGAGGGCAGGTTTGAGAGGCTTAAGGATGCCTCTTTTAGGGCTCTGATCACACTTGCAAAAGCATCAGAGCATTATGACAAGTCACTCAGCAAGGGAGACCCGCATGAACTCTGGGCGCTAGTAACCGAGGCATGTAAAATTCTTTATGGGTACATGGAGGACGAGGGCATAAAGATGGCAGAGCCCGAAGAATATCCTACCGATAGTGACCAGCCTCAATCGCCTGAAGCTGATCAAGAAGCGTCAAGCCAGTCTCGTCCCTGACTAGTCTTCCAACTCCTGGAGTCTGTCTCAAAATCCTGCCTGCCCCAATGGGTCTGCCAGTGGTCAATATGGGCATGACTGACCTGTAGTCTATGGTGCACTCCTCGCCACATGGTATTTCCTTTTTTGCGACGGCCCACACTGAGTCACCCCTTCGGTCCAGAAACATGTTCGGATCTTTGCTGTGGTTTGTGAGCCTACATGCTTCTGTCCTGCAACTGTCGTCACCACATGGGCAGATGATCTCGTATGTATCATCTCCCTTGCTGTATTTTTGGGGAGCAAAAATTCCCACACCATGTATGGGAGACCTTTTGCATATCATACCTGAATGCAGGGTTACTCCGTGGTTTTTTGAAGCCTTCATGAACCAGTTCACAAGGCTTTTTACCACCAACAGGGTCATCCGACCTCTTGAGACATGTGCCTTGCTCTAGAGATGATACCCATAACCTTGGCAACCCTAGTGTCATTCGGAGACATGCCTACGATTATAACCTCAATCTTGTCAAGGGCTTCTGTCAAGATTTCTTGGAATCGGGCCGCATGCAGGATCCTCTCCCCCTCGCGGGCACGAGCCTCTAGTACCATCTTACGGAGGCAGATGTGGTTATTTTCCGCCACCCCGTCTGTAGTGATGGCATGCATGGAAACTTCTTCTTCTTCTTCTTCTTCTTCTTCGTGAGGTCGCCTCGAAGTCACGGAACCTGTCAGGATTTTCCAGGTGCTGGTGTGAGGTTGGCTGACGACACATCTGCCTTTCAGTTGCCTAAGTGATTTGACGGTCACGTTAGTCTTCTTGCTACGATTGTTGTGTGCTGTGTTCTTCATGACCCCAGAATCTTACGCCTGTCATGTCGTATGATTGGCCTGCATTGGCCTGCAGGGGAAAAACGGCAAAAATGGGCACAAGAAACGAAGGAGACGCAACTATGAGCAGGACGATTAGGCCGACAAAGTGTGTGGAGGTTCCACACATGACCAAAGAGCCAAACGAAGAAGAACATCTTCCTCGGGATTTTGAACTCCCGATTGAACCGAACGAACTAGAGAACCCTGATAATACCTCATCTGAAAAGGAAGATGAAATGCTTTTTGTTGATGGAGAAACAACCATTAACGAACATCTAGAAGACACGATGCCGGGTCTAGGTGTAGGTTTTCTGTTGACGGGCTCTGGAGATCCGCCAACCAAGGGCATATATCTTTCACACGGGGACAGTCTGACCATCTCATCGACCATAAGTCTCTATGCTTCTTATGTTGAATACATCAGAGAGACCGACCTAGAACTGCACAAGCGTGCCTTAACATACAGTTCCGAGACGGCTGATCTACACCCAAGCGTTGTCTTGACCGATCAGTATGGGAATCCAATTGAGAGGTTTAGCGATCACGAAGACAGGGACGAAGAGGACGACAACCAGGATTATGAGTGAAGATCTTATATGACGTGGATGAATGCCTGGAATGGGGAGATAGATTTTGATAGAGTGTGCACAGGAGATGCTCTCACAGTTCTTCACGATGCCATTTCTCATCATCAAGAACTGTCTGCAGATCCGAATGTCAAAGCTCTCCTCAAATTGATATCCATGAGATTCTCGATCATGAACGAGATCATCAGGAGGCAGTCAAGAAAGATAGTTCAACTCCAGAGCATCAACCAATGCTCAAAATAACTGGGCGGCGAGTGATCGCCCGAAATCAATGCGCGTCGCTGCCGCCGCTCCGATTGATTTTTTGTTATGCGGCGGTGAATGTAGAGACTACATGGACACGAAAGAAGCATTCGAGGCGTTGAAGAAGGCGATTCAAGAGGACCACAGTTATGCGTGGAGTTGGCATTGCAATGTGGCAATGCCATTTCAGGATGAAGGTGGAAATCATGAGCAAGCAAATCGTGCCGCTGCGAGGTTCATGCAGATGTTGTTTGACTTGGACGTGACCACGTTCAAGGAATGGAAAGCGTTTCCGTGGGCGGGCAAGGTAGTCGCATAACAAAAAGATGGAGGCAGAAATGCCGAACCAGAAGAACAAAAACAAGAAAGTGTCTGATGATGCGAAGCTTAGATCAGAAAAGAAGAAGGCTGAGGAGCGCGTGACGCACATGATATTCAAAAAATTAGGCAACATCTACACTAGAAACATATTCGATGCTTTCAGACTGCTGCCGGATGAGCCGAAAAGATTGATTCTGCGCGCATATAGAATTGCTTTCGCAAAAGACGAGCGCAGGATGGCGGAGCTCGAAGAGACGCACCCGAAGAAAAACTGAACAACCAGATGAACTCGTTGGTTGCGGTGGCATCCTGAAAGGGGGTTCGCCACATTTGTATGGGTGTTTTTATGATGCAACGCCCATCCTGTAGGTGTTTTTGTAGGTCAGCAGTAAGCGTTTTATAGCCAACAGGTGCATACATAGCATATCTGTAAATGATCCATATAGATCGGAATCGTAGTACCATGGTGCAAAATAATTTAACAAACTGGTTCAAGGCTGCATCTGAATCAGATCGTGTTGAAGATCTATACGACAAGATATTAGCAATGGGGCCACGAAAACACCCTACTGGTCCACGTCATATTTCGTTGGCAGATGAGTACACCAGGAGATCAAAATTCACCCGCAGCATGAGTTGGGCAGTACCCACTCGAGAGGTCATTAGGCAGATAGTTAAATGGTCTTCTGGCGGAAAGATAATAGAGATAGGCGCAGGTCGCGGTCTGTGGGCAAAGTTGCTCAGGGATGAGGGCGCTTCGGTGGAAGCGAGTGATCCAAATCCTCCCGATGAGAACCATTTCTTCAAAAACTGGGATAATGAAGCAGATCGAGATGGGCATGTCTACGACCCGGTTGAGAAGATGAGCGGAGAGGAGCATGCCTCTAGGTCAGAAACTGGCGATACCCTCATGCTTGTGTGGCCCTACTTAGAAGATTCGGGCGATGCCGATTGGCAGGCATCTGCTGTCAGAAACTTCAAAGGTGACAAGATAGTTTTTGTGGGCGAGAGTGAGGGCGGAGCCACTGGATCACCACAATTTTGGCGCGAGATCAACAACAACTGGACAATCGCAGGTCATGCTGAAATACCACAGTGGTTTGGGATGCATGATTCGGTCATGCTGTTCAGGAGAAAATAATGCCCAACTGGTACAGAAACCTATCAAAATCTGCGCAAACAAAAGGCGACCGCAGAATATTCGACGAAGTTTCGCGTGCCATTAATGATGCAATTAGGTTTACTGGACAGCCACTCCATATGTTGCCATCATTCAAAGTGACCATATTCGGGTGGCCAGTGGTGGTCTACAACGGGACCAAAATTCCTGCCTTGGGCATGGCTGTTGACCATGCGGTGGCGAAACACTCGGTCTCTCCTGAAAATAGGAGAGACGATGTCCCTGCGGCATCCACGGCCGTGTGTATGTCATCATCTCTCAGCGCAAAAAAATCATACATGTACAGGTATGTTCTGTTTCATGAGTTGGTGCATGCTGCCCAGATACACAGGGCAAGGATGAGGACAGATGTAGATTTCGACAGCATGACTGATGCTGAAGTGGTGAGGGGGACAGCTGATGGCAGCCTGCCAAGGGCCATGAGCACCTTTGCAGACCCAGATCAGGGATCTCTACATGTTGAGTTCCATGTCATGATGATGCAGAATGCCGATGATGCGATATCGACATGGAGGCGCATGGTTTCAAATGGATCAGACATGACTATGGCTGAAAACAACGTTGTATCTGCCGCGAAGAGCAGACTTGCGGACCAGATGAAGTTATATCGCAAGATGGGTACGAAAACACTAACGGAAGATTCAAGGTGGTGGTCTGTGCTCAAGCCAGCCATGGAAGCACACGACATATCAATAGATTCCCTACCTAAAAAAGAAAAGTACAGGATATCAGACAGCGCATTTGACCTGCTGCTTAAAAGATACATCATCAGATGCGAATCCCTGATAAGATCTTCGGTCCGAGCTCTCAGCCAAACACGGAGAAAGTGAACCGTCTTGAAACCGACGGTGATGTGTCGTCAAGTCTGTTGATAAAGTTCAGGTAGAATGCCGGATTGCTGGCAAGATATGAGGTGTTGGCGCCTGCAGACAATGCATCGGCGTCTTGCTCTTGCGAAAGCCACAAGACAACCTTGCCATCTACAGATGGAGGGCGTGAGGTTCCAGAAAATATTGTTTTGCTGAAAACGAGAAGTCCGCCAACGGTTGATGCACCAGCGCTGTTGATAGGATGTAGACATGTCCCATCGGACATCGCTATTCCAGAAACGAAGAACACGCCACCCGCCTGTTCCCACCAATCTTTTGTGCTCATCATCACTATGCAGGAGAGTGGGTCGCTATCCATACCTTTCAGAAGAATTCGTCCGTAATTTGCGTCCCCTCCTGGGTTAGAATTTTTCAAGAATCCCCTCACCCTGACACCATCCGACTCCCCATCAGAAGATGCCAATGTCTCTATTCTGGAGCCGAATGATGTGTTGGAAGTTGACCTGGAATAGTATGGCGAGGAGATGTTTCTGTTGTCCGTTGCTGACAGATTGCCATCATAGGTAAAATCTAAATTATTGTTGTTTGGTCTTCTTGCCGCAACCCTTGGATGCTGCGAACCTATTCTGGCATGGACATTCCCATCGCATTTTACGAAGTTTCTATTGGCGGAACCGTCAGCAAACGACAAGAAAGTGCTTGTTGGGAATCCTGGAGAGGTTTCATTACCAGACAGCAAATTATTCATCATGTTGTCATTGATGATGTAGTAGACGGGAGTAACAGGAACTTCTGAAGACTGCGTACCAGTTCCACGAGTACCCAAATGTCCGAACATTTGAGATTGAGAGTCCACTCTGCCAACCATCTTGTTCTGAGATACAGAGCAGAGAACAGGCTTCGGCTCATTCGGGAATGTTGGAGCCGGATTGAGTGTGCCGTCAGAATTGGTTGTGCCTTCGGTGGATACAAAAAGATTGCCCAAATATCCACCAGTACCCGAGACATTGTTATACACATGGTTGCCTGTGATTGTTATGCCGCGATTCCTTGGAAGTCTTCTGCCTGCGTAAAAACTTATCACAGAGGTTCCAGCAGATATTCTGCTGTTATATAAATCAACTTGTTCATAAATACTAGGATTACCCCACGAGCGATCACCAGGAATGTCGCTGAATGGATTGCCGTCGCCTTCAATAGCTCCACTTTGCAACTTGGCAGTTTCAAAATGGAATATGTTATCGCACACCTGACCACATCCTATCTGGCAATTCATTCTGTTTCCGCCGCCTTCAACTGGCTTGATGGAGTTGTGGCTTATGTTGGCTTGTATTACAACTTCTTCCATTTGTGCCTTGACATCTCTCCCCTTGCAGTTTACAAAGTGGTTTCCCACTATGGATGCGGAGCAGTTGTCGTACTCCTCCAACCCCGAAGTGATCCTCCTATCTCCTGCGAATACGAGTATTCCATCCGCATCGGTGTTTGCCGATGCCCAGTAACCCCCAGTCCCAGATGGGATCCACACAACAGATGAACCTGGATTGCCGATGGCTTCCAATGAAACCTCGCCAATGATTGCTTGAGTCGTGGTGAGTGGTTCGTAATTACCCCACCCGTCCTTGTTGTAAACGTTCTCAATGTGGCAGTTCCTGACCGTCACTGTTTTTTGTCCTTGATAATCAACTATATTGCTATACTTTTCAGGGACATAATCAACTTTTGGTATGCTTTCAAAAGGTATGTCGGGGAAATCCTGTCCGACCGCTGCGCGGACGTCGGCCAACCCAGAAGGTGTCAATTTGAAATTTTTGGCATTTGGATTGACAAAAATCCCCTGATCAAGATTCGTCGTTTGATTTGTCACCACCCAACCGCCAACTGTAGCAAATCCCTCCTCTTCCCTGTTCTCTTGATGGTTTGCATTCGTGCAGTTGACAATGACGTTCCTGTTCGCCGTATTTTTCATGTAAGGGATTTGAGAAGGAACAAGCCTTGGATTACCTTCGTGTTCCTCTATAAATGTCGCAAGTTGGGGGTATTTTGATTGATAAGTTGGTGTGCGTATGTCTACGGTGTTCATGACCCCCTTCCAATCTTCAGAAACAAAAAACATCTGCCCATTGCTGCTGACCACCCAGTTGTAGGGACTGTACCCAACTATTCTAGGAGGTTCTGTGCCTTGTCCGTCTTCAAACCACCCGTAGTTTTGTTTGTTGAATATTACATCGCCTTGACTGTTTAAAAAAGTTTGCCAATATTGTGTGCTGTAATTTGTTGACCCATATGCCGCGCCACATTCAACAAATATATTGTCTTCGACGGTGTTGAAAACACCTCCATTGAAAAACACTGCACCAAATTCAGTTTTACAGCCATAGAACACATTTTCAGAAATGGTCTGGTTGCTGTTATTGCCGTCCAAGTAGACACCGATGGTGATGCCCGTGTATGTTTCGCAACTAGGATAGAGCAGCCCGTCAGAAAGCCTCTTGACAATGTTGTTGAAGAAATTATTCTTTACTTTATTGTTTATATTGGATATGTTTGCGCCGTTATAAATACAGCCCTGGTCATCCACATCGGCCAAAAGATTATGGAAATGGTTTAACTCTATGATGTTATCATTTCCATAGCACAGTATTGCTGTGTTTCCATCGGAAAAAAGGTTCTTAGATGCTTTATTTCCAACTCCGTTCATTATCAGTCCCGCAGTCTCGTTTGGTTTCAGCTTCCCCCATCTCTTTATGGAGCACTCGGTCACAACCTTATTTGCGGCCGTTAATGTCTGCCTGTTACCTCCAGTGTTGATGACTGCACTTCTGCCGATATCATACACTTCACATTTTTGAATGGTCACATTCTTGCCGCCCATGGCCGCAATCCCATCTCTGCGCATGTTGAAGACTTTGCATTTGTTGATGGTGATGCTTTCGCACATGTTGAGTTCGATACCCGAGCCAGTACAATCCCTGAATATTAAGCCTTCTATGCTCACATCTTTCACCTTGTGAAACTTGAAAAGTGACTTGAGTATGTCTCGAGTGTTCCAAAAGTGCTTAATTTGGGTTAGTGGAAGCGAAACATCTGTCGAAGTTCCTGGAGCCCATCCAGGATACGGGAAAATCGGATCATCACCGCCGGGCAATCCGGATTCCGTTCTGTTGGTAGTTGCGCGGTCTGCTGAGAGACTTTCTCCCTTCTCGGTTGGGCCTCCTGCGGCTCGGTGTGAAAGTCTTATGGACGAATTTGCATGTATGTTTTGCGGAGGGTAGAAGTACAACTTCTTCTCGGCGATGTCAATGAGATACTCTTCAGGTGCGTCAAGCTCTTCCGGAAGATTGAATGCATACCATCTGCGTTTGCCTGGCGATGAGAAGTAAGAGCCTTCTGGGTTTGGGGTTCCATCTGGATCGCACATCGTGTATTCCTGCAGCGCATATTGACTCTTCCCAGATCTCACAGTTATATGACGTGATGTCGTGTTGATGTTTACCACCCTGTAGACCTCGTCTGCCCAATCAAACCTCCAAAAACCATGGATCCATATTCCCGAAGCCACTGCAGATGTCCAACGGCTCACCACGCTGTCGTAGGAGGCTGGATATTCAAAAATTCCATCGACGAATGGTGCGCCTGATGGAGTTGTGGAGGAATTTTCTGTCCAAACAGCTGCTGCATAGATCCCTGATGTGCCACGTTCGACAACCGATTCGACATATGCTAAGTCTTCAGATGTATATCCGTTTCTTTCAGGGGTGACAATGTTGGGCCACCTGGCAACTGTCATCCTCTTGTCGTTGAAGAACAACTCGGGTATTGCGGGCAGGTCGGTAACGTACCCAACACTACTGCCATTGCCCCCTCCATTCCATACACTTGGCGGCGTGAATCCCAAGTCAAAACTGCTGAGATCAGCGACCATGATGTTGGGGCGGACATCGGGTTTTATCTTGTTCCACACAGTGGCGTCTTGAGTCTCATTGAGTGGTCGGAATGCCGAGGGGCTGATCTTTTCTGAGCCTGTGATCACCACCTCTTCGTTGCCATAGGCTTTGTACACTATCTTTTTGCCCGCCCTGCCGCTGTCGTCCTGATTCAGGTAGAAGACGGGATTTGCAAGGGTGCCAAGCATCTTGTACTCGCCACCGCGTATGAGAATGTGGAT
>Ga0194124_10000601_pt1 | contig 53556 bp, 41 predicted proteins | sample TA2KigCas0mmetaG_FD_148605 | JGI IMG/M metagenome (GOLD analysis project Ga0194124, IMG submission 148605) | Freshwater microbial communities from Lake Tanganyika, Tanzania - TA2015031 Kigoma Deep Cast 0m | ecosystem: Environmental > Aquatic > Freshwater > Lake | place: Tanzania: Lake...
GGGATTATCGTCAGGAGTACAACCGACACAGGCCGCACAGCCGATTGGGCTATCTCAGCCCGGCGGCCTTCGCCAAGACTCAAAGTCCATCCCCGGCTCCGGTCGGGCTCCGCCCTCCCTCCACCGGGGATGGACTTTCCGCAGCGAACCAACCACCATCAACTAGAGCCTAAAACCCTCACATCCCTTGGAGCAGTTTTTAAGGTCCTGTCACTACCTCAATGGAAAGGCCAGCTACTTCGAAGTTCTCGAAGCCCAGCAGCAGCTCTACCCGACCCAGTCGGACCTTGCCCAGGCCCGGTTCGCCGAGGCCAATGCCGTGGTGAACCTCTACCGCGCCCGCGGGGGCGGATGGAACCTCACCAACAATCCGACATGGACGCGGCCCTAGGAACCGGCAACTTTCGAAACCAGATGGTGTTGCAGAAAACCAACATGCGATCCGCTGTCCAGCGATGGGGGTCGGCGCTCCTCGGAGCGTCCTTGGTCGGGTGCGTCGTCCAGACGACGATCGCCGCAGACAACCCGTACCTGTCCCTCACGAACCGGAACGCGTTCGGCATCAAGCCGCCGCCGCCGCCACCTGAGCCGGCTCCCCCGCCGCCGCCGCCGCCCTCCCCGCCACCCAATGTCTTCCTGACTGGGGTCTCCCGTTCCGGAGGCGTCAAAAAAGCCTATTTTGCCATCAATCGACCCGGCGGAAAGCAGCCCGATTACGAGACCCTTCAGGAGGGCGAAGAGTTCGAGGACATCAAGGTCCTCGAGATCGACGCCCCGGCGGGTCGTGTGAAGACGCAGATCGCAGGCAAGGACGTGACGCTGAGCTTCGCGGAGAACGGACTGAAGGCGGCGGGTGGCAGTCCCGTCGCCCCTGGCGCTGTACCCCCGAAGAATCCCAACGTGCCCGTGCCTGCAGCGCCAGTTCCGGCACCTAGCCTCGTCGGTGCCAGCGGCGGAGGACCCGTCGTGATCGGACGCGGTGGTTCGGCAGCCAACAATCGCGCAGGGGGGCAAACCATCGTGCAACCCGTCGTCCAGCCCTTCATCAACGGCGGTGGAAATGGGGTGCCTATGAACGTCATACAGGACAATGCAGGGGACTTCACTCCAGCCCAGCCGGTTCAGCTGGCCCAGCCGATCGACTCGGGCGGCCGCATCCCGCCCCCGCCCCTGCCCCCGCCGACCCGGAACACGCCCTGAGCGCGGCACGCTCGAGGACCCGGCACCGACTCAGACCACCTCGGGTTCCCCGATGACCGAGGTGTTGTCCCGGGACTGGACTCCCTTCGATGCCAGACTGTCCTCCGGGGAGGCGTAACCCGGGATGATCCGATCCAACTGCGGCTGGGTCGCGCCGAGATGATCCCGGATGATTCTGCCAAGCACTGAGCGGTAGTCGGTGTTTCGCTGCAAATACCGTCCCGAGGCCCGGAACATTGACCCTGTCGGTCCCGTCACCCACGGAACCACATGGTCACCGTCACCACCACAGTTCCAGACCCCCGTCCGTTTCACCCCACCCAAGGCGTCAGGCTGGAAGCCGCGAACGCCACCCCCCGCCACCATCATGACGCTGGCCTCGGCGTGATCGGTTCCGCCATCGGAATTCTCGATGCTGGTGCGTCCGAACTCCGAAAGCGTGACCACGACGAGGTCGTCCCAGTGGCACCTGCTCGAGTACTTGGTGAAGTACTTCTGGAGCGCATACATCGTCCAGCCCACCCGGCGGAGCAGTCCCGCGTGGCTGCCAGTGTGGGCTCCGAGGCCTGCCGCCGTGTTCCTGTCATCGACCTGGTTGCTGTGGGTGTCCCAGCCATCGATCGAAACCCCTGAGACGATGGCGTCCGTGTTGTTCAGGAGGATCGATGCGGTCTTCAGGCGGGTGAAGTAGTCGTAGGACGAAGTGGGGACGACGTACTTGTCGGCCCGGTTGCCAGAGGCGCGTTTCCAGCCACCGTTTTTATCGTTGGTTGTTGGAAACAGGAAATAGCCACCCCCATTGGCGTTGGCCCAGTCGGTATCGGCATCGGTCGCCACGTCGTCCCGGAATGTGTTGTCCGCCTCGGCGAACTTGAGATCGGCAAACAGGTCGAGGGTTCCACTGAGGTTCCGATATTGTAGCTCGAGCAGGTCCCGATCCCGTTTTTCGGCGAACCGAGCCCTGTCCGCAGGCTCAAGGGCTGCAGAGAGTTTCGCCTTGGCCGCCGCCGTGTTCGGAATCGAAAGCAGCCCATAGCGGGTCGGATCACCGATGTTCATCATGGCCGCTTTTGAACCCCGCAGGATCATCGGCAGCGAGGTGCCGATGGTGACGCCCGTCAGCGGCGAGGTGTTGGCCAGACCCGACTCAAGCATCGCCCGGTAGAGCAGACCATCCTTGGCCCCGGAACTTGAAGGTGCCCCTGTCTCCCAGTAGGCCTGCGAATCGAAGTGGGACCGGGACTGTCGCGGATAGCCAACCCGATGGATCAAGGCGAGATCCCCGGCGTTATAGACCGGGGACAGGAACTTGAGGGAGGGATGCAGCCCAGCGAAGCCGTTGCCGAGAGACAGGGTGTAAGGATGGGCGTAGATCCCGGCCGTGTTCCCAGACTCCGGGAAGATCGCCGGACCAATCCGGGCCGCCGGCTGCAGGGGATCGTCGGGGATGGCGAGGTGGGGACGGCTGCTGTAGTAGGCCGGATCCCCCACCGGGATCACGGTGTTCAGACCGTCGTTGGCCCCGCGCAGGAACAGGAAGAGGAGCTTGCGGACCCGACCGTTCGGACCGGGTCGACCGATGGAGCCTTCCGCCAACGCCCTCTGGAGGACCAGGGGGACATCGGTGAGAGAGGCCAGTGCAGCACCCAGCCCCATTCGGGTGGCGTGGGACAGGAAGGATCTCCGGCTCAGGATGTTCATGGGCGAGGCGGTGTCATTGCTCCTGGAAACGCTGTGTGGACATCAACAGCGCCGCGGCACCACGGATCCGCTGGTCATGGGCGGTGGACCCGACGGTCAACGAACTGAGTGGCGAGGCCGTGCCGCCGTCGGTCGTGTCCAGGAACCCGACCGCCACCTTTCGATAGGCCTCGAGGTTGGCCTTGCCCTCGGCGGGAAAGAGCATTTGGAGGAGGAGATCCGCCACACGCCCGGAATCCCGGACACCCTCGGCTCCAAGCCTCGACTGGAGAACACCGAGGACATTCACCCGCGTGTTCGCACCCGCGTCATCCTTCCCCGTCATTCCAGCGGGCATGAGCGCCGAAGTGACGAACCGCAGACGCTCCGCCAACGTGCCCGCACTGACCCAACCCGCGGCATCTTCCGGGTATCCATCGGGCTCGACCCGGTCGAACAACCGCATGCGGCCCGCCCGGTTCATGAAGTTGGCCAGGCCGTAGCCATCGGTCTCCGAAGAGGAGGACCCATCCGCCAAGGGCACCCGAAGGGCTCGGATCGTGCCCACTGCGAACTCCAGGGGAGTCTTCACCTTCTGCAGCGAGCCCCCGTTTCCTCGGAACAGGTCCGACCTGAGGATGGTCTGTAGGATGGGCCTCAGCTGGCCCTTGGGAGCCGATGTCTCCCAGACTGTCATGCACCGGTGGATCAACTCCTCCTCCGGCGAGGTTTCGGCATCGGTGAAATCATAGCCATGCTCGAACCCATCGTGGACCAGCAGCCGACACAGCTTCACGCTGATGTATTCCTGGGTAAACGGCTGGTCGGCCATGTGCCGCAGGGTGTCGTAGCCGTCCTGCATTCCCGCATTCCCCGAACGGGCCGGCAGGGTCAGCGAGTAGTCCCGCCCCGCCCACGGAGGACCGAACCGATCCGGGACCCTCTTTCCCCCCAGCCGGGCACCACTGGTATCCCACTCATGGAACAGGTGCTTTGCGGCATTGTTGTGCCGGTCCGTCCGGTACTTGAAGCCCCACACGCCGACCACATTGGTGTTCGAGTTGAGGGCGCTGCCGGTGACTGCGGGATTCACGTAGTTGGTGCTCCGCGCCGCCAACGGATTGAACTCGTTCGCGGCATCCAAGAGCTCGAGACGCCACCCGGTCCACACCTTTGAAATCTCGACGATGTCCTGCTGGTCATAGCCATTGTCGACGCCGAAGCAGAACAGCTCGCAGAGCTCCCGGGCGTAGTTCTCATTGGCCACGTACTTGCCGTCCCCGCGGGACGTGACGGTGTCCAGGTAGACAATCATCGCCGGGCTCTCGGCGCTGATCTTCAGGAGATCATGGAATGTGACACCGGGCTTAAGAAGGGCCTCCCGCCACCGTTGGTTCTCGACGAATTCGGTCCGCACCGCGAGACGCTCCGGAAGGGGCGAGTCGTACCCACGCCCGTCGAAGTAATCCCGCGTCTTGGTGAACTCCGTGACGAAGTGGTTCTCGAGGAATTGTCGGAGCACCTCGTGGAGCTGTCGGGGCGACTGCACCGCCCGCAACACATGCCACGCGCGAAGGTCCGCCAATGTCGCCTGTCCCGACTTCAGCTTGCCGAACAGAGGCGCCGGATTGTTCTGGCTCCCGCTGAGGTCATGGGTGCTGGAGATCCCACTCCCGGAGAGACGAATCGTGAGCCGGGCCGACTGGTCCGCAGTCCAGTACCAATAGCTCAGGGTATAGGTCTGGGAGGCGCTGAGGGGGGGCGTAATGGTCTGGAAGAGGGACGACGACTGCGATTCGCCCGCCTCGGTGGACACCAGGTGCAACGAAGCGGCCCCCGAATGGACGATCGAGGCGCTTCGGGCGGAGCTGACCAGGTTGGAGGACAGCGTCCAATCCGGCGCCAACGGCGCCTCGAAGTCCCCATTCCGGAGGAGGTTCGGCTTGGAGCCGTCGTCGCCCACCCCAGTCACCAGTCGGAGGTCATCAAGGTATGCGTCCCCAGCACCATCCATGTAGATGTAGAGCTTGGAAGAACTCCCTGTGCCCGTGACCACGACCTTCTGCCATCGCGGCGAAGCATTCACAACATCCAGGGTCTCCGGAACCTCCTCCACCCCGATCTGTTCCTGGAGATAGGCCTCGGGGCCAATCTGCCGGACCCGATCCAGTTCATCGGGAGTCGGCCCATAGGCGATCCGATGGAGCAGCGTCGTGCCCCAGAGGACGTCAGCGTCGAGACCCCGTGCCTCAACCCGGTATAACCCGGTAATTTCAGATCCGAGGGAAACCGTCCATTGGAAGTCAGCGGGGCCCACAAGGACCGGCTGGAAAGGCAATCCGAGGCCGGGGCTTGCCTGGAGCTCATAGGCCTCAATGGCCGGCTGCGGGTTGAAACGAAGTCCCAGCCGCTCAACGCCGTCCACGATCTGCAGTGACGCCGACAGGGAGGGAGCCGATCCAGGGTCGGCGAAGACTGCCGGGACGGCTACGAGCGCCATCACCAAACCCATCAAACTCAGCGGTGGATGCCGGAGATCAGTCATTGAATTTGATGACCTTCAATGCCTAGCAGATTCAAGGCCATCTATCAAAGCCGCATCACCCTAAATTTGACGATGGCCCGGCGCTCAGAGCAGCCCGCGTTCCTCAAGCTCTTCCTCATCGAGCCCCAGATAATGGCCAAATTCATGGACGTAGGTGATCCGGACCTCCTCCACGAACAGCTCGATATCCTCCTCGGCGAAATCCCAGAGGTTTTCCAGGAAGAGCAGGATCTGGAGCGGAAGCCCGGAGGCGTTGGCCTCCCCGACCGGATCACCCACGAACATCCCGAGAAGATCCGGATCCCAGCCATCCCCGAGGAGGGCCTCACTCGGGTGGGATTCGTAGGTGACAGGCACTTCCATGGCATGCCGTCTCAGGTCGTCCGGCAGGGCTTCCACCACCCGGGACACTTCATCCTGGGCCAGCCGGAGCAGGTTTTTCCAATGGTCCTGGTCGGACGACATCGCCGAATACGGGACCCGAAATCCCTCGTTCGGGTCGACAGGAATCCGACCAAACCACGGTTCGCCATCCCGTCAGACCTTTGGAATCTGGGACAACGCATCAGTCCAGGATCCAAAAAACGTTTTGACGGCCCGGAAAACGCATCGGTAGCTTCCGCCCCTCAGAAGCGTTCCAGAGTAGCTCAATGGTAGAGCTATCGGCTGTTAACCGATCGGTTGTAGGTTCGAGTCCTACCTCTGGAGCCATCTCCCCTCCCCTCTTCGGTTCCCCACCGACCCCTTCCCCTGCTGATTTCGAAAACTGTCCCTGGATTTGGGGTCTTTCGTCTGTAGGTAGGTTCCCATCCCCCTCCGGCCTGTTCGCTGTGGGGTGTCATGGTCGGCGATTCGGCAACACTCCTCCTCGTGGCAATCCGCGGCGGCATCCGGCTGTCGGGACAGATCCGCCTTGCCCATGTGGATGCCACGCGACGACGGGAACTCCTCCTCCCCCTGCCACAATTCGAGACGCGGACCGACTGGCGAGAGGCGATCGAATTCTTCACGACCCCCGGCCTCGGGACGGACTACGCGGCCACGGACTCCCACCTGCAGAGGCTGTTGGCCAAAGCCCCTTACGATCGTCTGGGTGAAGAAGATCGGGCGGAGCTGAGCCGGCTTCACTCCGAATACGCCTACCTGAAGACCGCCGAGGAACTCGGCCAGGACTGGGCCGACGGATCCCGCGTGGATCCGGAGGACCTGGCCGCCCTGTTCGCGGTCCGACAGTGGCAACGACGCTCTCTCGACCCGTCACCCACAGTCCTCCAGCGACTGGCAGGGGTTCTCTGGGAGATGGGGGTCGACTACGCGCGCCACCACCCCGGCCGGTTCCCGGTTCATGGCCGACTGCCCCGACACCTGCAGGCCTTCCTTCGAGGTCTGGATGAGTCCAGTAGTCTGCCAGACCCTTGGCTTTCCGAACTGGTTCCTCGCCTGTTCCAAGTTCTCTCGGAACACGACACGACATCCCAAGGCGACGCCTGCGGCCTGCGAGGACCCGAGATCCTGCGCCGATTGACCTTCGGCATCCTCCACAAGGTCACCCGCCGGGTGGATCCAGGAGAAATGACTGACACGAGCCCGGTCGAGGACCTTGCCGAGCGGGATCGCATCGCGGACTGGGGGGAACACCTGATGCGGACGGTCCTCCGGTGGATCAACGCCGAACAGTCCGCCACATCCAACGCAACACCCGTCAGATCCACCCCCACGGGTCCGGAGGGATTGCCCCGGGTGGCCCTCGAATTCTTCGAAGCCGCTGTGTCGGACTCCGCCCGACTCGACCAGGCCCTCGGCTCGGGTTCCCTTCCTTCGCTGCTGCAGGCAGGAGTCCGCCTGGTCGGGGAACATCCCTCGCTGGCCAAAGAGGGAACGACCGGCATTCCCGAACTCCTCAAGTATCTCGCGGACCTCCTGGAGACCCCGTCCCGTCATCGATTCTCCCAGGTCCTCCCGTCGTTGGCCGAACGGATCCTCCGTCACGCTGCCGAAGATCCGGTGCGGCTCTGGCCCACACGACCCCGCAGCTCGACCGACTCCCCCCTTGTGGCGATCAGCGCACAGGTTCTGAGGCTCCTTTTCGATGAGAAGACCGATGTCGGGCCGATCTCCAGGTTCCGCCCGTCCGACCTTGTATCCATCCTGGACCAGGTCCTGACCCGGTGCGTGAACTCCCCGGAACTGTGGCTTCAGCCGGACGGTGCCCCTGCGGAGAGGCTCCCGCTCGCGATTCGACGGTGGCTCGCCCTCCTCGACGATCCACGCCGTGGACGAACCGCTCCCACACAGGCCCTCCGGATGCTTGAGGAGGTGTTGGATGCCTCGGAAGGCACCACGAAATCGGCCACCCGGAGGCCCATCGGAATCCAGACCCGCCGATCCACGCGGGCCCGCCCACCGAACCGGAAAAAGAGAACCCCTCCATGAATTCCAAGCCGGCACCCCGGTCCCGACTCCTGGTCATCGCCTTCGGCGCCCTGCTGGTGACCGGATGCCAGTCGACCAACCGGCTGCGTGAGGCCCAAGCCGCCTTCAGCGAAGCCGCCCGGACGGACAACCACCTCCTGCTGGAGGCTCTCCTCGATCGCCCCAATTACCCGTCCAACACCCCAATCAGCCCGGCATTTCCGGGATCGGCAGGCGATCAGGATCTCCTGACTGCCAGCGCCACCCGCGCGGGTTATGCTGCTGCACTGCTGCGCCTGCGACAACTGACCCCGAGGGAGACGGCCCAGCTGAAATCGGATCGACTCTGGGGAACAGCCCTGACCCTCCGCGCCCTCGCCCAATGGCGTCTGGGCCAGTTCGAGGACGCGCTTCGAACCGTCCACACGGCCGAAGCGCTGCCCGGGGAACAGCTCCACCCCAGGGATCTGACCCTGCTGGAAATCCTGCCGGCCCTCGTGGCCATCGACCATGCCGACGCCTGGGTAACGTCCTCCTCCGAGGAATCCCACCACGGCAGTTCGAGGCTCGAAACCTGGAGACGGCGACTCGTCAGTCCGGGCATGGATCCACGGTCGGCCGACGATCGGCTCGACCAGGCCCTGGGTCGGGTTGGGGCGAATGACTCCCTGCGCCTGTACCTCCTGATGTGCCGCCTCGCCGCCTATCGCAACTACGCGGAGATTCACAAGGTCCTGGTCGGCACACTGCCTCCCTTCGACGATCCGGCCCGTCGTGAAGCGAGCCATGTCCTGCAGGATCTGGGGGATCACCTTCGACACTCCGGAGCCAACCTCGCAGCCCTCGAACTTGTGCTGGCCTGGAAGAATCGGTTCGCCCTGATACCCATACCTCGAACCCAGCCTGCTTCGGAGAAATAGGTGGCCCTCCCTTCAGGGTTCGGGTTTTCCTCATCACACGCCCCTCCGGATGTCTGTGATGAGACAAATCCTCTGCCTGATCCTGCTCCTGGCGGCTGGGATCCTGGTGCCTGGGAGCTCCCGGGCAGACGGCAAGGTGTTCTCCAGCGTGATCGTAGCCGAACCGGTGCGGATCCCAGACCAGCGGGCCATCCTCTCGTGGTCGGAGGGTATCGAACGCCTGGTCATCGAGACCCGGTTTTCTGGCCGTGGGAGCAACTTCGCGTGGGTCGTTCCACTGCGCGCCCGTCCCGTGGTGGAACCCGTCAGCCACGGACTGTTCACCACGCTGGTTGAACTGATCCTCCACGATGCCATTGGAGGGATACGGGACATCGTGCCGATCCAGCCCGGAACAACCCCTCAAGGCCAACCGATCCCATAAGGACAGCACGGGACTGGGAACAGAACGTCTGCCGCGGCGACCCGGATCCGAGCTGCCGGGTTGACACATCCAATCCCAAACCCAAAGGCTGACTCCATGAAGCGTGTGCCCTTGAAACGGATCGTCGATCACTGCGAACGCCGTCTGCATCCGGGGACCTACAAGGACTACGACCGCGCATGGAACGGACTCCAGGTGGAGAACGACGGAACGGTTCGTCGGATCGCCGCCGCAGTGGATGCCTCGAAGGCCACCGTGGACCTAGCCGTGGCCGCCAAGGCCGACCTGTTGGTGGTCCATCATGGATTGTTCTGGAACGGCACCGTTCCGTGGACCGGACGCCGCTACCAGCTCCTGCGTCGCCTCATCGAGGGCAACCTCGCGGTCTACTCCCAGCACCTACCGCTGGATGGACACCCAACGCTAGGCAACGCCGCCCAGCTGTCCCGGGCCTTGGGCTTCCGATCCCCAAAGCCGTTCTTTGAGCACCACGGCCAGCACCTCGGGGTCTCCATCCGCCTGCCCCGACCCATGGATCGGGAGGAGCTGAACCGGAAGCTCTCCAAGGTTCTCGGGGCAACTCCGGTTCTCCTCCGCGGCGGCGCTGTGACGTGTCGGCACATCGGCATCTGCACCGGCGGCGCCGGGAGCGAGTTGGCCCAGGCGGCCCGGGAGGGGGTCGACACCTTCATCTCGGGCGAAGGACCCCATTGGAGCCACGGACTCGCCGAGGACCTCGGTCTGAACGTCTTTCTCGGTGGGCACTACGCGACCGAGACGTTCGGCGTCCGGGCCCTCGCCGCTGAACTCTCGGAGACGTTCGGGATCGAGTGGACCTTCCTCGACCACCCCAGCGGACTCTGACGCCTTCCGACGGTGCCGCGGAGACCGTGGCGCTCAGGCCTGGAGCGAGGCCAAGACCTGCGGGTCCCGGACATCCACCCAGCGTCCCTCGATCTTGAGGCCCGCTATGGAGTGTCGCGCTGCGACCATCGCCGACAGTGCATCCGTCAGCTCATATTCGTTGCGCGGGGATTTCTGGAGTCGCGCGGTGAACTCGAAGAGCACGGGGTTGAACAGGTAGATCCCAGCGTTGTACCAGACCGGACTGCTCGGCTTCAGCCAGCCGCTGGAACGCAGCTCCTCGAGCTGCGCGGCGCTGGGCTTCTCCACCAGTCGGGTCAGACAGAACCGGTCGTCGAAGAAGTTGATGCCTCCCTTGGTGACATCTTCGCCCTCCGTCACCGTCAGCAGGCCGCTGAAATTCCCCTCGGACCAACGCCGGACCATGCCCTGGTAGGTGTCGGGCCGGACCAGGATGTCCCCATAGGTCAGGAGAAAGTCCGAGGTGCCGACAAACTCCTTCGCGTACTCAGGTGCCTTGCCGGTGCCGTCCTGGATCACCTGACGGGCATAGGAGATCCGGGCCCCGAACCGCGAGCCGTCGCCAAAGTGGTCCTCGATCACCTCGGCCTTCCAGCCGGTGATCAGACAGACCTCCCGGATGCCCGTCGCGAGGAGACCCTCCAGGATGTGCTCGAGGATGGGACGTCCCTGGACACGGAGCATCGGCTTGGGGACCTCGTTGGTGAGATCCTTCATGCGGGTTCCTTTGCCCGCGGCGAGGATGACGGCTTTCATGACTGGGAAAATACGACGGACCGGGGCGGTCTGGGAACAACCACCCCGGTCCGGATCAGGAGTTCAAATCAGGCGCCGTATTTGTCGAACATCTTGGCGTTCGCCTGCATGAGGCGGATCAGGTACTTGGCCTCGAAAATGCCGAGCGACCCGATATTGGCGCCGGTCTCGGTGAACCGGTGGAGCTTGTCGGATCCACTGGAGGCCGAGTGCAGCAGCACCGGCTGCGGGTGCCAGGAATGCCCCTTCAACGCACACGGGGTCGAGTGATCCCCGGTGATCGCCAGGACGTCGGGCTTCCTCGCGAGCAGGATCGGCAGTGCGGCGTCGAAGTCCTCGATCGCCTTCACCTTGGCCGCGAAGTTGCCGTCCTCGCCGGCCTTGTCGGTGTATTTGTAGTGGATGAAGAAGTAGTCGTAGTTGTCGTACTCGGCGACGTACCGCTCGAACTGCTGGGCGATGGTCTCAGGTCCCTCGATCTTGGTCATGCCGACCAGCTGGCTGAGCCCCTTGTACATCGGGTAGACCGCGAGGGCGGCGGCCTTGAGTCCGTACCGCTGCTGGAAGGTCGGGATGTCGGGCTGATGGGCCACACCGCGCATGAGGAACCCGTTGGCCAGGGTTTCCTTCTTCAGCAGGGGCAGGGCGGCGGCGTAGAAGTCGGCGATGAGCTTGGCGACCTTCTTCTGCCCAGCGCTCTTCGGATCGACCGGCTTGGCGGTGGCGATGGGCAACCCCTCGCGATTGGGGTCGGTGTCGGTGAGCGGCCCCTCCAGACCGGCTCCACGGAACACGACGACGAATCGGTGTTCCTTGCCGGGGTAGATCAGCACCTGGGTGGAGCCGATCTTCTTGATCTTGGAGGACAGGATACCGCAGAGACGCTCGCAGACCTCGGTCGCGATGCGGCCGGCCCGGCGATCGGTCACGAGCCCCTTGGCGTCGAGCGTGCAGAAGTTCGCACGGGCGGCGACATCCCCGTTCTTGAGCTCGATGCCGAGTCCGAGGGTCTCGATGACACCACGGCCGACCTCCCATTCGATGGGGTCATAGCCGAACAATCCGAGATGACCCGGACCAGAGCCCGGGGTGATGCCCGGGGCGACGGGGATCATGCGTCCCTGGGCACACCCGCGTCGGACAAGGGCATCGAGATTCGGGGTCTTGGCGGCCTCAAGCGGGGTGAGTTCCCCCTGCTCGGTGGTGGCGATGTCTCCCAGGCCGTCGAGGACCACGAGGGCCATCTTGGCACCGGTCTTGACCTGCAGTTTGGCGTACACGTCGTCGAGTTTGCTCATAAGTCGGAATCGAGATTAGGGCGTCCCGAGGAGGCCGGCAAAGGCCAAAGGTCCCGGGCGGCACCGAGAGCGGGAGAGTTGGGGGTTGAGAGATTGAAAAGATCGGGCGGTAATCGGGGCAACTTCTGATGGATGCCGTCCTGAATCCTTCCCCTGCCCCCCAAAGCCCATCGCCCACTCCGATCGGGATCCGCCCCCGTCTGCCCGCGTGGCTGAAGGTTCCCCTCCCCAGTTCAAGCGCCTTCACCCGGACCCGCCTCCTTCTCTCCGACCTCCGTCTGCACACCGTCTGCGAGAGCGCCAAGTGTCCAAACCACTGGGAATGTTGGAGCCGCGGGACGGCCACCTTCATGATCGCCGGGGACCGATGCACCCGTGCCTGCGGATTCTGCGCGGTCGACACCGCCAAGCCGCTGCCGCTGGAGACGGACGAACCCCAGCGCGTCGCCGAAGCCACGCGGCGCATGGGATTGCAGCATGTAGTGATCACGGCGGTGGCGCGGGACGACCTCGAGGACGGGGGAGCCGAACATTTCCGCAAGACCATCGAGGCGGTCCGGGACCTCAACCCGGGCATCGTCATTGAGGTCCTCGTTCCGGATTTTCTCGAGAGATCCTGGGCGATCGACCGTGTGCTGGCGGCGAAGCCCGAGATCTACAACCACAACGTCGAGACGGTCCGCCGCCTCACCCCGGCGGTACGCCATCGGGCGACGTACGATCGATCCTTGGCCGTCCTGAAACTGGCCAAAGAACGAGCCCAGGCGCCGCTCCACACCAAATCGGGTCTCATGTTGGGTCTTGGCGAGACCCGCGAGGAGATTCTCCAGGCACTCCGGGATCTTCGGTCGGCCCGGGTCGACATCGTCACGCTGGGCCAATACCTCCAGCCGACGCTCCGTCATCTGCCCGTGCAGGCGTTCATCCCCCCGGAGGTGTTCGCCGAACTGCAGTCCGAATCCGAGGCAATGGGATTCCTCCACGTGGCCAGCGGCCCCCTGGTCCGCAGCTCCTATCACGCCGACGAGTTCTCGCCGTCCACCGCGCAGCCAGCCCGCTGAGCTGTAGTTGGCGCGGGGGAGGAGACGCACGCGGAGACGCGGAGACGCTAAGGAAGTAGGAGAAAAGAAAGCGGGAATGGGCATAGAGGCCGCATAAAAGAGGCTTCCGGAATCTGGGTTCTGATGAAAACCGCCTGCATCTCACCCCGCGTTTCTGATTTCTCTTCTTATCTTTCCTCCGTGCCTCCGCGTCTCTGCGTGAGTTCCTTGCCGACCCGTCTCTTCTTCACCTTCGCGTGTCCGAAATCGCTCTCGGATTCGGCTCCCTCCAGCGCTATTCTCTCCCTGTGCGTCCCCTGATCGCGTTCCTCGTCGGCATCGCGGGGCTGATGGCCCATGCCCAGAACCCCCGCGGCTATTACCGGTTCCCGACCCTTCACAAGGAGACCCTCGTCTTCACCGCCGAGGGCGATCTCTGGAAGATCGGGATCCAAGGTGGCGCAGCGCAGCGCCTGACCTCGCACCCGGGAACGGAACAGGACGCGGTCTTCTCGCCCGACGGACAATCCCTCGCGTTCATCGCCGAATACGAGGGCCCCAACGAGGTCTACACCATGCCCGCGTCCGGCGGACTCCCTACCCGACACACCTTCGATGGCAGCGAACCAGCGATCGTCGGATGGACCCCGGACAACAGGATTCTGTACCGGACCACACGACACTCCACCCTGCCGAACTCCCAGCTCGTCGAGCTGGATCCGAGGACCGGACAACAGCATCTCCTTCCGCTGGCACAGGCGTCGGAGGGGGTCTACGGCGGGGACGGCCAGACCCTCTTCTTCACCCGCCTGCCCAAGCAGAGCAGCAGCACGAAGCGCTACGAAGGGGGATGGATTGAGAACCTCTGGAGATTTCGCGCTGGGGATCCGGAGGCAACACCGCTCGCTACCGACTTCAAGGGAACCAGCCGCAATCCCATGTGGTGGGACGGCCGCGTGTACTTCATCAGCGATCGCGACGGTATCATGAACCTCTGGTCCATGAGCCAGACCGGGACCGATCTTCAGCAGCTGACCCGTCATGTGGGATACGACATCCAGACCGCCACCCTCGAAGGAGGTCGCGTCGTCTACGCCCGCGCTGGGGACATCCACCTGTTCGACATCCGCTCGAAGGCCGACAAGGTCCTGGATATCTCGCTCGTCTCGGATTTCGACCAGACGCGGGAACGCTGGGTGAAGCGGCCGCTCGACTATCTGACCTCGGCCCACCTCTCCCCGACAGGGGATCGGCTGGTCCTGACCGCGCGCGGCCAAGTGTTCGTCTGCCCCCTGGAATTGGGTCGCCTGGTGGAGGTGCCTCGAAAGAGCGGGGTCCGTTACCGAGATGTGCGATTCCTCCCCGGAGGCACCAATCTCCTGAGCCTCTCGGACGAATCAGCTGAACTGGAATTCTGGACCCTGCCGGCGAACGGCGTCGGATCCGCCACGCGCCTCACGACGAACGGGACCGTGTTCCGGTTCAGCGCTGCACCATCGCCGGACGGAAAGAGGATCGCCTGGGGGGACAAGGATCAGCGGCTCTGGGTCCTCGACCGCACCACCGGGACTACCACACTGGTCGAGGAGAACCCGAACGACGAGATCACCGAGTACACCTGGTCTCCCGACAGCCGATGGCTCGCCTATGTCGCCAACGCCACCAATGGCTATCCCCAGATCATTCTCCATCAGGTCGAAACGTCGACCCGGGTCGTGGCCACGAGCGACCGTGTGGACAGCGGGAGTCCGGCGTGGTCTCCCGACGGCAGGTGGCTGTACTTCCTGACCGATCGCCAGCTCCGCTCCCTCGTGGGCAGCCCCTGGGGACCGAGGCAGCCGGACCCCTACTTCACCGACACGACCCAGGTCTTCGCCATCGCCCTGAAACGTGACGCCGAGTGGCCGTTCCGGAGCCCCACGGAACTCACGACGACGAAGCCCCCAAAGGAGGAGAAACCCGACGAGGCCAAGGAGTCTTCCGGCGAGAAGCGCAAGGACGGCAAACCGCCGGGGGAAGGTTCGGAGAAGAAGGAGGAGATCCTTACCCTCGACGTCGAGGGGCTCCAGGGCCGCCTCTACGAAGTGCCTGTGCCCGCAGGCAACTACCGCCAGCTCATCGCCACCAAGAAGCATCTGCTCTGGATCTCGAAGGAGACCGGGTTCGACTCGAAGTCACAGCTTCGGCAGCTGGAGATCACGAACAAGGATCCGAAACCCAAGACCCTCGTCGAGGACATCACCAGCTACGAGCTCTCGGGCGACAGCAAGAAGCTGCTGATCCGGAAGGGCGACGCCTTCCATGTCATCGCGAGCGATGCCGGGGCACCGGCGAAGCTGGACGATCGGTTTCCGCTCGATGGCTGGACCTTCTCGATCATCCCACGCGAGGAATGGCGTCAGATCTATACCGAGTCCTGGCGGATGCTCCGGGACTACTTCTATGACCGCGGCATGCACGGCGTCGACTGGACGGCACTGCGCGACAAGTACCTGCCGCTCGTCGACCGGGTGAGCGACCGTTCGGAGCTCAGCGAGGTGATCGCGGAACTGGCGGCGGAACTCTCCACGCTGCACATCTTTGTCCGATACGGCGATGAACGGGACGGTCCCGATCAAATCCGCCCCGCCGCGCTCGGCGGTCGCTTCACCTTCGACCCGAGTGCCCGTGGCTGGCGGGTTGACTCCATCTACCAGAGCGACCCGGACTACCCCCGGGGCCTGTCCCCGCTGCTGCAGCCTCAGGTCGATCTCAAGGTCGGGGATGTCATCACCTCCGTGAACGGCCGTTCCACCACACCCGGAGTGCCCCTGGAAGCCCTGCTGCGACAGCAGGCCGGCAAGCAGGTGCTGATGGAGGTCCGGCGGTCCGACACCAACGCTCCGAAGTCGATCATTGTGAAACCAATCACAGCCGATCGGGAGGCAGATCTCCGGTACGACGACTGGGAGTTCAGCCGGCGCAAGACGGTGGACGCCCTGGGCAAGGGCCAGATCGGCTATGTCCACCTCCGGGCGATGGGCACCGACAACATCGCGGAATGGGCCCGGGAGTTCTATCCGGTGTTCCAACGCCAAGGCCTGATCATCGACGTCCGCAACAACCGGGGTGGCAACATCGACTCCTGGATTCTCGGCAAGCTGTTGCGGAAGGCCTGGTTCTTCTGGCAGCCGCGCGTGGGGAACCCGACCTGGAACATGCAGTATGCGTTCCGGGGCCACATGGTGGTCCTCTGCAACGAGCGCACCGCGAGCGACGGCGAGGCGTTCTCCGAGGGATTCAAGCGGCTTGGACTCGGGAAGGTCATCGGCACCCGGACCTGGGGCGGCGAGATCTGGCTCAGCGCTCGACGGTGGCTGGTCGACAGCGGCATGGCCACGGCCGCGGAATTGGGCGTATACGGTCCGGAGGGCCAGTGGCTGATCGAAGGCCACGGGGTGGATCCCGACATCGTGGTGGACAACCTGCCCCACACGAGCTTCAACGGTCGCGACGCGCAGCTCGAGGCCGCGGTGAAGCATCTCGAGGAACTCATCCGGAAGGATCCAAGACCTCTTCCCGCCCGTCCAGTCTACCCGAACAAACGGTTTCCGAAGTGACGGCCTAAACAAGCCCCACCAGAGACCACCAGGGAAAAACCAACCCGGGATTTTCCGCTGGCACACCACAAATTCGTTCTCAACCACCCAATCCCGCCGAAACAGGTACGCCACGGCATGGATTTCCAGGGTTTTTTTTGAGGTCTTGCAGAAGTGAGAATGGCTCACTGCTTGCATCTAAAGAGACAGAAAGGCGCTTTGATCGCGATGAGTCCAACTGCCCCCAATCCATTCCGCCCGCAGGCAAACACGCACCCTTCAGGGTCTCTCACATCTTGGGTCGCGATAACAGCGATCCCTTGAGCAGGCCTCAAGCTCCTGACAGCCTTCATGGAAGGAGTCCGTTACCCGGGATACACCCAATGCAATCCACTTCAAAAACCGACGAGGTGTTCATCCATCCGATGGCTCTTGTGGAAACCTCTGAGATCGGCAAAGGCACCAAGGTTTGGGCATTCGCCCAGGTCATGTCGGGCGCTTGCATCGGCTCCAATTGCAACATCGCGGGACACGCTTTCGTGGAGACGGGAGCCTTGCTGGGCAGCCGGGTGACGTTGAAGAACCAGGTGATGGTGTGGAACGGCGTGACGATCGAGGATGACGTCTTCGTCGGCCCCGGCGTGATTTTCACGAATGACCTGACCCCCCGCAGCCCGAGGACGCCAGCGGCTGCCGAACGCTACAGCACCCCGGCAAAATGGTTGGGCCGGACGCGGATCGGTCGTGGGGCATCCATCGGAGCCGGGTCGGTGATACTTCCCGTGAACGTTGGCACCCACGCCATGATCGCCGCCGGTTCGGTGGTCACCAAGGACGTGCCTCCTCACGCACTGATGAAGGGCAATCCCGCCCGGGTCTCGGGATGGGTCTGCTTCTGCGGCTCCAAACTGGATGAACATCGGGCGTGTCCCTCCTGCAAAAAGATCATCACTGTCCCTGAGTGATCGAACGGCGGCGCCCGCCGCCCAACAGAATTGCAATCCAGACCAAGACGAACGTGTACAGAGGACTTAAAGTTTCAGTTCTGATCCCCGCCTACAACGAGGAGTCCAAGATCGGGGCGGTCGTTTCCAGAGTACCCAAGGATCTCGTAGACCTGATTCTCGTCGTTGATGACGGCTCGACGGATCGCACGGCGGACGTCGCAAGGGCCGAGGGGGCCGAGGTGCTGTCACTGGGGGCCGTTCTCGGCGTAGGAGCCGCCCTGCGTTCAGGAATCCGCCTGTCGCAAAGCCGAGGCATCGACGTCGCCATCTTCATGGCGGGGAACAACAAGGACGAGCCCAAGGAGATACCCAGGCTTCTCGATCCGATCGTGGAATCCGGTCAGGACATCGTCATGGGTTCACGATTCCTGTCAGGAGGTCGCTACGGGGGAGACATGCCCGCCTACCGCAAATTCGCGACCCGCCTACACCCCTGGCTCCTCAGCCTGTTCTGCGGCAAGAGGATCACCGAGTCCACCAATGGTTTCAGGGCCTTCCGACTCGACCGGCTTGCGGACAGGCGTATCGACCTCGATCAGCCGTGGCTCGATGGCTACGCCCTCGAAGTCTACATCCTCTACAAGTTCATCACACTCGGTTTCAAACACACGGAAGTGCCGTGCACCAAGATCTACCCCCCAAAGAAGCTGGGCATCACCAAGATGAAGCCCGTGGTGGGGTGGTGGGATATTCTCCGGCCCGTGTTCATCCTCGGACTCAAACTCAAACGATAACAATCCATGGGAAACGGCATCGTCATCAACTGCGTCGGGGTCGGTCACTGGGGTCCAAACCTGGTCCGCGCACTCACAACCCACCCCGACGCGCGAGTCGGACTGGTCTGCGACATCTCAGAGGATCGGCTCAAGCTGATCCGACAGAAGATCCCCAGCGTGGGGGGCTTCACCACGGACAGCACCGCTGCGCTGACGGATCCCAAGGCGGATGCGGTCGTGATTGCCACACCAGCCAAGACTCACTTCTCCCTCGCGAAGACAGCCTTGGAGGCAGACAAGCATGTCCTCGTCGAGAAACCAATTTGTCTCACGTCCTCCGAGGCCACCGAGCTCATCCGCATCGCCGAGGAACGGAAGCGAATTCTGGCAGTGGGTCATGTTTTCCTCTTCAACAATGCCGTCCGCGGACTTCGCAACATCATCCGTTCCGGTGAGCTCGGTCCGGTCAAGTACATCTACTCGACCAGGACCAATCTCGGTCCGATCCGGAGCGACGTGAATGCCCTGTGGGACCTCGCGGCCCACGACCTCAGCATCTTCGACCATTGGCTGGGGACCGAGGCGCTGAGCGTCACCGCCAGCGGCAAGGCCTTCATCAAGCCCGGGATTGAGGATGTCGTATTCGCCAGCTGCGAGTATCCCAACGGAATCATCGCATCGGTCCACGCCAGCTGGTTGAACCCTCGAAAGGTGCGGGAAATCACCGTGGTGGGTGAACACAAGATGGCGGTCCTCGACGACATCGATCTCAACAATCCTCTCCGCATCTACAACAAGTCGGTGGCAATCGAGCGGGAACCCATCTATTCCGACAGCTTCGGCAGCTTCAGGACCCAGATCCGGAACGGGGATGTCCTGATCCCTTACCTCGGAGGCGGCGAACCCTTGGCCGCCGAGTGTTCTCACTTCATCGACTGCGTCCTCGGAAGAACGACGCTGATCAACGATGCCCAGGGCGGACTTCGCGTGCTCAAGGCACTGGAAGCCGCAGACCGCTCCCTCAAGGAAAACTCCCGGGCAGTCCAAGTCTGAGCTGTCAGGACCCATCCATTCCAAATCACTCTCAAATCCACCATCTTCCCAATGCAGATTCCACTCGTTGACCTGCAGGCACAGTACCGCTCCATCTCATCAGAGGTTGCCGCTGCGATGCAGGAAGTCCTGGACGAGTCCGGCTTCATCCTCGGTAGGCAGGTCAAGGCTTTCGAGGACTCTTTCGCCAACTTCAGCGGTGCCAAACACTGCATCGGTGTCGCCAATGGGACCGACGCCCTCCACCTCATTCTCAGGGCCGCAGTGATCGGTCCGGGTGATGAGGTGATCGTCCCCGCGTTCACCTTTGTGGCCACCGCTCTTGGAGTCATGCTTGCGGGAGCAACGCCTGTCATGGTGGACGTTCGAAGGGAGGATGCCTTGATCGATCCCGATCAGATCGAGAAGGCGATAACCCCCCGGACCAAGGCCATCATGGCTGTCCATCTCTACGGCCGCTGTGCCGACATGGACGCCATATACAAGGTGGCCAAAGCCCACGGCTTGAAGGTCTACGAGGATGCCGCACAAGCCCATGGTGCCACGTTCCAGGGTCGTCCTGCAGGGTCGATCGGCGACGCCGCAGGGTTCAGCTTCTATCCGGGCAAGAACCTTGGGGCCTACGGCGATGGAGGAGCGATCACCACCAACGACTCCAACCTATACGACCGGTTGGTCCTCCTCAGGAACTGGGGCTCAAGGAAGAAATATCACCACGAGGAGATGGGGCTGAACAGCCGTCTCGACACACTCCAGGCTGCGATCCTCTCCGTGAAGCTGGCGAAACTTGCGGGATGGAATTCACGCCGCCGCGACCACGCCTCATACTACAGCAGCGCCTTGGACCAGATCGGATCCTGGGCGCGCCCGTGCGACATGCCGGGACGCGATCCCGTCTACCACCTCTACGTGGTCCGCGTGCCCAACCGCGATCGTGTGCTTGCAGAGCTCAACCAGCGGGGTGTCGGCGCCGGCATCCACTATCCCTTCCCCCTCCACAAATTGGCCCTGTTCAAGGGAGTCATCCCTTCCGACCTGTCCTTCCCGGAAGCGGAAGGCTGGGCCCAGGAATGCCTTAGCCTTCCCATCTACTCAGAGCTTAGTGAGGAGCAGAGGGCGGCGGTCATCGACGGGTTCAAAGCCGTCATCCGCACCGCCTAGCTCTTCCGGAAGGTCACTCCGTTCGGATCGCTCTGCTCGGATTTCCAAAGCTCAACGAAGTCCCGACCCTCCCTTCGGCTCAGACCCCTGGAACACCCCCTTCAGGACCTTGAACGGTCTCAGCGGTGCCAGGAGGAATGAAGGCACGTGCCGGAGCTCAGCCTCCGGCTGTCCGAGCGTGCCCCCTACCTTGTACTCGAAGAGCTTCGTGAACGGAGCAAGGACGACGTCGAGGATTGCACCCAAAAGCGGGACGTCGCGCAGGGGACGGGCCTCGAGAACCAGATCCACCTTGCCGTCGAAGTCGACTCCTCCCTTCAGGTCGAGACGCATCGCCGAGGAGATGAGTTCAACCCTGTGGAAATCCACCGTGTTGTTGGTCAGGGTGAAGATGCCGGTACCCGCGTTGAACTGGGCCTTGCCCATGCCCGGGGCCACTGCGTCGAACACCGGGGAGAGAAGTCCGAAGAGGGGAAGTCCCCAAAGGAGGCCATCCCGGATCTCGGCGTTGCCACGCCCCTTCCAAGGCATGCCTTTTCGGCTCTGCCCCTGCTCCACCAGAACCTGACCACTCAGCAGGCCTCCGAGCTGGTTCATCCGCATCGCCAGATCCTCCATCAAGAGATCCACACGGACATCCCTGAATCTTGGATCCGCGGTGAAACGGGTGTTTCTGGGCTCCGTCATATCGAGCTGGATGTCCGTCTCAAGCGACCCACCGTAAAAGCCCGACGTGACGTTGGTGATCGAAAGCCTGTCCGCCTTCCATCCGACGGTGGCCACAAGGTTCGTGAACTTGAAGTACCACCACTCGAACGCCGGTGCCCGGGCCTTGAACACCACGTCCGCCTCCGCTTCGTCCGCGGTCGGGATCACGCCGTTGACCTCGACCTCGGGCGGGACCGGGAAATGATACGGCGCGAGCGTGTCGGCTGTACGAGGACCGATCACTCGAGCGAGCGACGCCAGATCCACCCTCGCGGTCGCGTTGGTGAACCACAGCAGGTTGGCCTTCGGATCGAACCTCATCCAGGGAGCCAGGATCCGATTCGTGGACTGCAGGAGATCCGTCCCGATGAAGAGGATGTTGTCGTTGGTATAGTGGACCGTGGTCCGGAGTTCGGTCACGGGTTCCAGACGGTAGATGGCGTTGGTGATCGACACCCGGGCGGTGCCCACGAGATCCGCGACGCTCCGGGTATTCCCACGAACCTCGGCCAGGATCTCCGGCAGGGAGGCGAGTTGGATCATGTCAAACTGCCGGGCCAAGCCCGGAGCCCGGATGACAGGTCGGAACACCAACGGATCCAAGGTGCTCGAAACCCGGGCATCGAAGTCCCCATCGACGGGATCCCACGTGCCATCGGCCTGCACCGCACCGCCCCCCTTCGAGACGCGGAGGGTTTCCAGCCGCACTTGTTCCCGATTCCAGGAAGCCTTCAGGCCGGCCTCGTCCAAAGTCACCCCACCCCACGACACCGGCGCCGCATCGAGGGTTCCCCCGAGGGAGATTTCTCGGCGGAGCGGCTCCTTCCACTCCCGCAATGGAATCGTCCACTCCGGCAGTCTCCCGGAGGCCGCCACGGCAAGCCGGACCCGGGAGTTGGTCCCGATGTCCTGGCGTGACCACGACTGCCAGAGCTCGGCAGGCAGAACGGTCGACAGGCCCCGGATCCCAACGTCGGCCCGAAGAGCCGCCTCCATCTCACGCGACCTGGCATCGACCGTGCCTGAGGCCATGACCACACCGTCCTCGAATCGCGCCTCCAGGTTAGTGACGGAAGCCCGACCGTCCACCCAGTCGACGCGAGCTCCGAGGGAGCCGAGGCGCAATCCCGAAGCAAGAATAGGATGGTCGAGACTCGGCTCCAGGTGAAGCCGCCATGGGGCAAGGTTCGTCCAGAAGGCCGACAGGACAGGAAGGCTTTGGGTGGGCACCGGGTGAACACTCCCCCGGAGCCTGAGCCCCGCAGCTCCATTTCCCTCGATCCGGAGGCCTTCCGAAGCCATCTCGAAGTCGAAACCCCGAGGGCTCCAGTCATTCGTGGGATTCCAGATTCGGGCGTCGATCGACGCGTTGGTGGCAGAACCCCACGGTGAGATGAGGTCCCGGAAGCGGAGGTCCAGTCGGCTCAGGTACCCACCGTCAAGATCGAGGCCAGCCCGGGCGATGGCCCGGATTCCTTCGCCGGTCGACACCTCGGGAAAGCGGTTGGTGGATAGCGTCACCCCCCTGATCTGGAGCCGGCCGATGTTGAGACCGTCCCGCTCAAGGGAACGGGAGTTCAACTGCCAATCCAGATGGGAGGGACGGGCCTCGGCGGCCAGGACCTGGAAACCGACCTGCCAGTCCAATCCGGCGAAGGATCCAAGCGACGTCCGGACCGCATCGGAGCCGAGGTGGAACAGGCCCCTCAAGGTCGGAGGCTTTTCGGCATCCGGCGAGACGCTCAACCGAAGGCGAACGCCCTCGAAGGTTCCCAGGTCATTGGTGACACCCGACGTCTCCAGTCGGAATTCGACGAGGGACCTCTCGGGATGTTCCCCGTCGATGGCAAACGCCAGAGCGAGCTTTGGCGGGTTCCTGAAGCCAGTTGTTTCAAGACGGTTCAGAATCCGGGCCAGCGGACCACTCTGCACCGAAAGTACCGGCGCGGTGGCATCACGAGGGACCGCGCTGCGGCTGGAGAACAAACTGGGCGTTCCCCGAAGGCTACCCATCGCCTCGAAGGAGAGGGAGTTGATCCGGGCCGAGAATCCCACGAGGCGCCACGTGTGGTATTCCTCAAACTCGAGGTCGCCCACGATCTGGTTCAACTTGAGCAGCGCCGCCGAATCCCCGGGCCCACCGTCCACCGGGAGGGACACCTCACCGCCGACGAGTCCAAGCGATTCCACGATCGGGAGCTCCGGATCCCACAGGGCGAGTGGGTTGATCCGGAGGTGCAGCTTCTGAAAGTAGGCGAACTGGCCCTCGGGACGCCCGCGGAAATGAACCAGCACATTCTCCGCGAACAACCCCTCTCCCCACTCGAGATGGATCCGGCTGTATTCCAGGCGGAGCCCCTGTGCCTCCAGCTGGGCGACCAGCGGTTCCCGGATGAACTCCGGCAGGCCGATCTGGTGCAGGTGCACGATCAGATAGAACAGAACGCCGGCGGGGAGATAGGCCAGCCGGACCCCCCACTTGAATCCCCTCCACCACTTCCTGAAAAACCCCCGCTCCTTCCCTCCTGGGACAACTTCCCCAGATCCACGATCCCGGGGCTCCGGTGACGCGGTTGGATTCACGGGGCGGAGAGATCCCGGAACACGTCCTCGTAGAGCGTCACCGGAAACTCCATCAGCAAGGGGTCCGCATCGGTATCAAACCGAACGAGGGCGAACATGTTGTTGGCCGGATTCTTGCCGCCGAACTGGAACCGCACCAAGGCCGGGCCGCTTCCCGGACGAAACCTCAGGTCGACGCTGTGATCGACCTCCTTGAACTTCAACAGTCCCAGCTGCTCCTCCTCAGGCGTCCGATATCGGGTCGAGTCGACCCGGCCCAGACGGAAGAGGGTCTCGTTCACGGCCTCATCCAGGAACGCCGCCGGTGACCCCGATGACCCCGAAGAGGCGGTCCATCGTCCATTCCCCCCTCGGGTCAGCACCCGCTGCCGTCCCTTCTGCTGGATCGTGATCTCGACGACATTGGTGGGGTCGAAACGCATCAGGCGAACCTGGTCCGCAACCTCCGGCAGACGGAGTAGTTCCCCCAAGCGCGTGGCATAGACGCTGGGTTCGTCAGCCCTTCGGACATAGACCTTGTCGTCCAAGCCGACCTGGGATCCGAAATCCAGCCGCACCAGCTCATTGGTGCCCCCGATGAGGACAAAGCCTCGATCTGGCCTCTGGAGGCCATAGCGGCCGAGATCCGCAGGCACATCGTTTGGAAACTCGACAATGGTCAAGCCACCCAGCTGACGAATCATCTGCTCCATCAGACCCGGATCGGCGCCGAATCGTCTCGGTTCAACCACCATCCAGTTGGTCCCCTGCCGCTCTATCCGGACCCAGCCCCCCTCCGATCGGAACCGCACCTCCGAGACCCCGTCGAGACGCGGCGTCAGGGATCGATCCCGGAAGTTCGGGAGCGGAAGTCGGAGGAGCATCCCGGCCTGGATGGGCGCCAGGACGACGTTGGTCGTCGCCAGACGCCGGACCAACACGTGTTCCGGGGAATTGGTGGGCACACGACCAAACTGGAGATGGACCAGATCATTGGTACCGCGGCCCAGGAGGAATTCGGATTCCGGCGGCTGAAAGCCATAGGCGGCAAGATCGACCAGGGGGGAGTCCGACACAAAGGCCGCCACGGGCGTCACCTGGAGGGCGTTGATGAGCGCCTCAATCCGCTCGGAGTCCGCCCGGGCCAACAGCGGCTTCACGAGACGCCAGGTGCCGTTCGTGGACTCCCGGACGGCGGTGAAGGCGGTGGGGCCACGGATCTCCAGGCGGTCAAAGGGCTGACCCCGGAGATCGAACAGGCTCCGATCGCGCCAATGATCCGGGGTCGGGGGCAGGTTCTTCAGGAAGATGTCGTCACCCGTGAACACCCCATCGGCTCCGACCTGCCTGAAGTAGAACTGGGATCCCAATGGGGTCGGGCCTCCGATCTGGTAGAGCAGGGGCGCCCCGGAGGCCATTTCGAGCTTCAAGGTGAGCGGCTCGGTGTCGAATCCGAAGGCCCGGAGACTGTTTGTGCCACCGGCCGACGACAGCTCGGATGCGGAGATGACACGCCGCGGCTGGAGTTCCGACAACGCCTTGAGGAATCCCTCGACCGACGACTTCTGGGCTCCATAGGCCACAGGCAGCGTCATCTTCCAGGCAGCTCCCGCACGATCCACGCGGACGATGCCGTTCGACCGAAGGAGCTCGATACCCTGCACCTGCGCCGGGTCAAAGGTCTTGAACCGGACCGCCTCCGTCCCCGCAGTGCGCGTCGGCCGATCGGTCAGGTAGGTGTATCCCCCAAGGGCCAACGCCAGCAGGACCAGGATCCATGTGGAACGGGTGTTCATCGCGTTTGGAGGTCAGATCCGGCGACGGTACCAGATTGAAAGCCCCACGAGGAGGATCGCTCCAGGAAGGCCACCAATCGCAGCCCAGCTGAGGATCCGGCGCTGTCGGGACGTCATGACGATGCGGTACTCGCGGATTCGACGTGGACCAATGGCAAGCGACTGGGGACGGTCCAGCAACCACGCCACCGCCATGTTGGCGAAATCGCGGTTCCCTGCGAGTTCCCGCGGCTCGTCCAGCGTCTCGTTGGTCATCATGGTGGAATCGCCGATGGCGACGATCCGGGTCGTACCCCTGCCGGCGGCGATTCCAGACACTCCGCCCTTTTCCGCGGCAACGGCGATGGGGATTTCCTGGTTCCGGACGTCACGGGCTGGATCGAAGGCGGCGTTCCCATCCTTTACGTTGGAGCGGGTCATGCCCGATGCGCTCGTCTTGACCAGCACGTCCGCCTTCGGCGCGTCGGCGGGCATCTGCTGTGCAGGCATCGGGGCCACAACCCGTGGCAAAGGAAAGTAGAGGGCTCCTCCGGATCGTCGGAGGGGGGAGACGATCGCATGCCCCCCGAAGTTCTGGCTCAGCACGTCGAGCTTCGTGTAGCTGGTGAACTGGTCGTCGCCGGCGTAGGCCGGCGGGGCCGCGACGCCCCAGCGGGCCAGGAGCTCCTCGAGCCCGGTCGACTTCTCGACCGTATAGGGATGGAGCAGCACGAGGAGTCGGCCACCGCCCTGGAGGAAGGCCTCGATCTTCTGGAGCTCCCCGGGAAGCAGGGGGGCCGTCGGACCGGCCACCACCAGGAGCTCGCAGTTCTTCGGAATCTGGTTCGTGACACCCGCCAGCCGGATCACGTCGACCGTCAGGTTCTTCTGCCCCCGCAACAGGTCGAGGAATGCCGCGTAGCCGATCCCCTTGTCTTTGCCATCCGGCGGATGTTCGCCGTGGCCCAGGAGGTAGCAGGCATGGGTCTCCCCCGAATCGGTCAGAGCCGCGATGGCCGAGGTGAACTGGTATTCCCCCGTGAATCCCACCCGACGGACATCCCGTTCCTCGCCCGAGACGAGGGCTCGAAGGTTGCCCGTGTCGTACACCGACAGCTCGCCGGCCGTGACCACCCGATGCCGGTTGCCGGACTCGAACACAACCAGGTCCTTGGCCCCAGCCCCGAGCTGGTACTGCGCCGCCACCTTGAGTCCGGCGGCCGGATCCCGGAGGTAGTCGACCGTCTGGACGCGGATCCGCGGCGAGAGGGCTTCGTAGTCCCGGAGAACCCCCATCACATGCGGAAAGAGATCGCTCGAGGGGTCGAACAGCACCGTCACCCGCACCTCGTTCGGCTGCATCGCCAACGTCTGGCGTGTCAGGTCGGACAACGGCTCCGAACGTGCCGACGAGAGGTCGACCCGCCAGACACGACGCGTCACCGAAAGGTGGTTCACGAGACCGACCACCATGACCAGGGCAACGACGGAAACGGCGATATGGATCGCGGTCCGCATCCGGCGTCCGGGTTCAAAACTGGGGCGGTCAGGATTCACAGGGGCATTCGCGGAGCGGTCATTTCCAGCGTCGGCTCTCCACGACACGCTGGGTCAGGAACAGGAACAGGAGGGTCATCGTCACGTGGAAGACAATGTGGCGGGAGTCGAGGATGCCCCTGGCGAAGTCGTCCATGTGCCGGAGCAGGGACATCTCATCCAGAAGCCGGGCCCACCGCCCATCACCCACGTTCGTGGAGACCGGCCGCAGACTGACGATCCAAAGTCCGATGCCCAGGAGGAACGACACCATCGCTGCGATGATCTGGCTCCGGGTCATCGACGAGGCAAAGCAACCCAGAGCCATGTAGACCGAACCGATCAGCATCACCCCCAGGAAGGCCCCTGCGGTGGACCCCGGATCCAGGAGTCCCACCTCACCGGTCACCTGCCTCAGGATCAACAACACCCCGAACAGCGGAAGCCAGACCAATCCGAAGAACAGCATCGACCCCGTGTATTTCGCCAACACCACCTGCCAGTCGCCGACGGGTGTCGTCATCAGCGCCTCATAGGTCCCGGAGGACTTCTCCGCCGCAAACGTCCTCATCGTGATCACCGGGGACACCACGAGGAGGATCACCCAGAAGTAGGCGCTCTGGTAGAACAGCTCGGTCACCGGGGAGTCGGTCGGCCGGTCGGACAGCTTCGTGACGAGGTCCACAATCGAGATGCCTGTGAGGAGGGCCGTGGCCGCCATCACAACCCAGCCAGTGAGCGCATTGAAGGCTCCCGCAAGCTCCCGCCGGACCAGCGCCATGAAGACCCTCATGGCTCATCCCTCCTGCCGCGGGTCAGATGGACGAAGATGTCCTCGAGCGTGTGCCGGCTCCGGGTCAGTTCCCGGAGCCGCCACCGACGCTGACCCACGATGTCGAAGACCACCGGCCGGAGGTCGACCCCATCCCGCGGGGTCAGAGCCACCCTGTGGAATCCGCCGTCCAGGGGGCTGAGATCGAACCGTTCGAGATCCTGAAGATCTTGGAACGCATCCCGGAGCTCCTGTGTCGGTGCCGCGATCTCGGCCACGACTTGCCCGTCCAGACCGAGATTGCGCTCAAGATTGGCCGGCGTGTCCACCGCCAGGATCTCGCCCCGGTTCAGGATCAGCACCCTCGAACACGTCATCTCGACCTCGCTCAGGATGTGGGTCGAGAGCAGGACGGTGTGACGCCGGCCCAGCTCCTGAATCAGTGCCCTCACGGATCGGATCTGGTGCGGATCAAGACCGATGGTGGGCTCGTCGAGGATGATGAGGTCGGGTTCATGGATGAGCGCATCGGCGAGCCCCACCCGTTGGCGGTACCCCTTCGAGAGCTGTCCGATGATGCGCTTCTGGACGTCGGTGAGCCCGCATTGCTGGAGAACGGTGTCCACGCGTTCCCGGCTTCGCCCCCAGCCCATCCCTTTCAATCGGGCGCGGAACTTCAGGTACTCGCGCACCCGCATGTCGAGATGGAGAGGGTTGTTCTCCGGCATGTAGCCGATCCGGCGACGGACCTCGTCGGGCTCATGGAAGACATCATATCCTGCCACGCGTGCCGTCCCGCTGGTGGCGGGCATGAAGGCCGACAGAATGCGCATCGTGGTGGATTTGCCCGCACCGTTCGGCCCAAGGAAGCCCACGACCTCCCCACGCCCCACGGTGAACGAGATGCCGCTGACCGCGGTGCGTCCGGGATAGCGCTTGGTGAGTTCCCTCACCTCGATCATCGGCGCGGCTTCCATGACGTGCTGGCGAGCCTACGTGGACCGGACGGGTGTCCAAGGAGAAGTTGAGTCTTGCCCCTTTCTTCCCTGCCCTGATCAACGCACCACCACCTCGGCCTCGCCCTCGGTCCGATACACCACCAGACCGCGCCGCTCCCCCCAGACCAGACCAAGCTTCAGGCTCTCCCCGGTCGCCTTCGCGAAGACCTGACGCGCGAAGGCCACCAACGAATCCATCCGCGCGCCATCCACGGCGGACAGCAGCATGCCCACCCGGATGTCCGCCCGGGCGGCCGGACCCGCCTTGTCGACCGACTCCACTAGAAAACCGCCGGGCTCCGCGGCCTTCAGCCGGAGACCCAGACGTTTCCAGAGGAGATCGTTGTTGAAGAACACCCGCTCATCGATCAGCCGGAGGCGCAGCATCCGGACCTCACCCTTCCGGGAGACCTTGAGCACGACATCGCGATCGGCCTTGGCCTGGACCAGTTCCCGGTTGAAGTCGATCAGGCTGTTCACGGCCTTGCCGTCGACCTGAAGGATGGCGTCGCCCACCCTGAGTCCTCCCTGGGCGGCGGGGCTCCGGGGTTGGACCCCCTCGACCAGGAGTGGGCGATTGAGACCGCTGAGCTGCGCCCCGAACCAGAAGCCCCCGACGGTGACCCCGCTGAGGGTCTCGGCGAGGGCCGCGCTGATCTGCTTTACCGGGATGGCAAACCCGATGCCCTGGCTGTAGGAGGGATTGAGCACGGCCACATTGAGGCCGATGAGTTCTCCTCGGAGGTTGATCAGGGGGCCCCCGGAGTTCCCAGGATTGATCGAGGCGTCCGTCTGCAGCCAATCCGCGATGTCGAGCGACTCGCCCAAGGCCACCTCGGAGGGCGCTCGGCGCGATTTCGAGCTGAGGATGCCCCGGGATACCGAGGCCCCAAGGTTGAACGGATTGCCCAGCGCGACGACCGTCTCCCCAAGGAGGAGATCGTCATCCCGGGCGAAGGTGACGGTCGGGAACTTCCGGGGCGTCTTGGGTCGCAGCCTCAGGACCGCAACGTCCTTGGCCTTGGAGAGAACCACCCGTTCCGCCGGGATCGGATCCTCCTCCTCGGCGAACTTCACCCAGATGTCGTCGGCATCGGCGACAACATGGGTGTTGGTGAGCACGTAGCCATCCTCGTTCACCACAACGCCTGATCCCCGGCTGTAGGTCGCCTCGGGTTTGCGCTGGTATCCGTAGTATTGACGCCAGAGTCCCTCGTAGGGGTGTTCCCGCTCAACCCAGGTCCGGGTGGCGATGTTGACCACGCTCGGCATCACCCGTTCCACGGCCACCACCGTCGCATCCCGGCGGGGATCCAAGGCCAGAGCGGCAGGCTCAGCGCACGACGGGAGGCCGACGCAGTGGAGGAATACCCAGCCCTTGAGCACCAGCCTCTGGAGAAAACCCGGTCTGTTCATGTGAAGGTGTTCCTGTGGACGCATGCCTCCGGTAGCTCGTTCAATCGGATCAAACCCGGAAGCGGCCGGCGAGTTGCAACGGTAGATTCGGCGACGCGAAGACGGCATCCCTGGAACGCCTTATCGTGGAGTTGGGACCGAAGCCGTCCACCCCCTAAATCTGGTGTCCCCCGGTTCTTGTCCGGGACACCGCCGGTTGGGCAAGGAGGAGGGGTGAAGACACCAATACCCACTCCTGCCGGGAACCCGGCTTCCGATGAACCGATCCACGCTGTGGCCGCCGGAACTCAATCCTTACCCCCTCCGGAACGGTGGATGCAGCAGCTCTGGAGGCATCAGCGCCTTCGTCGCAGCACCCTCTGCCTGACCCAGGGGCAACCCCTCCGGGTTCTGCATCCTGGGTTCTGGAACCGCGAGGCCGGTCCGGATTTCCGACGGGCCATCATCCAGATCGGCGATGCGCCTCCCCGCACTGGCGACATCGAGGTGGACCGGCACCCCACCGCCTGGTTCCAGCATGGTCACGCCCGCAACCCCGCCTACCGGAACGTTGTGCTGCACGTGGTCTGGAACACGGCAGCCTCCCATCCGGAACTGCCGACACTGGCACTCGAACCCCACCTCGAAGGCCGGCTTTCCGAGCTGGTTCCCTGGCTCGACACTGGATCCCTCCTGGCGATTCCCCCTGGAACCCTCGGTCGCTGCTACCCCTCGCTTCAAGGACTCCCACACGAGTCGCTCGCGGAGCTCCTGACAGCGTCGGCCAGGAAACGCCTCGAGCAGAAGACCCAGTTTCATAGGATCCGGTCCCGGCTGACAGACCGGGATCAGTCGCTCTGGGAATCCCTGTTCACGGCACTGGGCTTCCAGCACAACCGCTGGCCACTCCAGCACCTGGCGGAGATCGTCGCGGAGGAGGCCTGCGGTGACCCCAGGACCTGGGAGGCCCGGTTGTTCGGGCTTTCTGGACTTCTCCCCGTCGATCCCCCTTCGACCGTGGAGGCGGTCCGACTGTTCCGGGATCTCTGGGACACCTGGTGGCGCGAACGGGCTCGGTGGTCCGACGCCATTCTCCCCCGACAGGTCTGGCGGTTCACCGGCGTCCGACCCGCGAACCATCCCCAGCGTCGCCTGGCGCTCGCCGCCCGGTGGCGGGCGGAGGGTGGCCTTCCGGAACGTCTGAGGACCTGGTTGGACCAGTGTGCCTCGGAGGACCGTCCGCCCGGGGTTCTGCTTCGGAAGACCCTCGAGGCGAACCTTCCGACGGACTCGTTCTGGAACAGGCACTGGACCCTGAGGTCGGAAAGCCAGCCCCTGCATCTTCCGTGGCTTGGTGAGTCCCGGACGACCGACATCGCGATGAACGCCGTCCTGCCCTGGCTTCGCGCCCAGGCCGAGGCCGCGGAGGACATGCACGCTGTGCGTCGGATCGAGGCCCTCTATTTCCAATGGCCCACTGGACAGGACAACGGTCGACTCCGCCAGATCCGGCAACGGTTGTTCTCCCTGACCCGACCCCGCCTGCCCCAGGGAGCCGCGATCCAGCAGGGACTGCTCCAGATCGCCGAGGAGTTCTGCGAACCCGGCGGTTCCCTATGCAAGTCCTGCCTATTCCCGGAACTCATCCCTCCGTCCTAGAATCGCGTCCGCCAGATCGAACCGGCTGCACAGCGGCCCCGACCCGCCATTCCCTAACGGACAAACTCCGCATGGAGTCCGGCATACACACCGCCCGAGGCCACCAGCTGATCGTGGGTTCCCCGTTCTACGATCCGGCCATGATCGAGGACGAGGATGAGATCCGCATGCCGCACCGTGCTGAGTCGATGGGCGATCACAAAGCTGGTCCGGCGCTGGAAAAGGGTGAACAGCGCCCGCTGGATGACGGATTCGATCCCCGGATCCACCGCGCTCGTGGCCTCGTCGAGGATCAGGATCCGCGGATCCGCGACCATGGCCCGGGTGATCGTGATCAGCTGCCGCTCACCGGCGCTCAGGTTGCCACCGCGCTCCCGCACCTCCGTCGCATATCCTCTTGGAAGCCTCTCAATGATCTCGTGGGTCCCCAGCCTCCGGGCTGCCTGAATCACCTCCTCATCCGTCGCCTCTGGACGGCCGAACTTCAGATTGTCGAGGACCGTCCCGGTGAACAGAAAGCTTTCCTGGGTGACGATGCCGATCTGACGGTGCAATGAGCCCAGCGTGTGGAACGCCGTATCCTGTCCATCCACAAGAATCCGTCCCTCCAGGGGTTCGTAGAACCGGGCGAGGACACTGATGATGCTGGTCTTTCCAGAACCCGTCGGCCCCACGAGGGCGACCATCTGCCCCGGATGGATCTCGAAATCGATGCCATCAAGAACCCAGACCTCCCTCGGGGTGGTGTCGTAACGGAATCGGACCCGCTCAAAGACCACCCTTCCCTCAAGCCGTCGAAGGTCCACCGCCATGGGTCGATCGCGAACCTGGGGTTCGGTGTCGAGTAGGCCGAAGATCCGCTCGGCACTGGCCGCAGCCGACAGGGCCGCATTGTAGAGGTCGCCCATGACCTGGATCGGGCCGAAGAACAGTCCCAGGTACAGGACGAATGCCGCCAATTGCCCCACGGTCAGAAGGCCTTCCATGACGCGCCATCCTCCATACCCTAGGACGACCGCGGTCGCTCCACCCGCCAGGAGGTTCACCAGCGGCATGTAGGTGTGGAAGACCCTCGCCGAGGCCACCCACCGGTCGGTGAACTCCCCTTGCATGCGGTTGAACCGACGCAGGTTCTCGTCTTCCCGGCCGAAGGCCTGAACCACACGGACCCCCGTGATGTTCTCCGCCATCGCAGCGGTGATCCGCGACTGGGTGCCCCGAAGTCGCCGATGGGCGTCGCGTCCCCGGTGATGGAACCAGAGCGTCAGCCAGACCAGGGGCGGGAGAACGATTCCCACGGCAAGGAACAACCGGAGATCGTAGCGAATCAGCAGGATCACAACCCCGACCAAGGTGATCAGGCTCGACAACGCCTGGGACGTACCCCAGGTCAGCACCCGATCCAACGCGTCCACATCGGAATCCGCCCGGGCAATGATCCGCCCCTGATGGGTGCGGTCGAAATAGTTCAACGAGAGACGCTGGATGTGCTCGAAGACCGCGAGGCGGAGATCGTTCATGGCTCCCTGCCCGATGGTGATCGAGGAGCGGACCTGCCAGACGGACAGAGCCCAGCCTGCGAGCAGGTTGACGAGATAGATGGCACTCACCACACCCACCCCGCGGAAGGCATCGTCGAAAGCCTCCCGGCCGCGCATCAAGGCCGGCTCGAGGTAGCGGTCGATCCCGACCTGGACAAGCTTCGGGCCCAGCAGGGTTGAGCCCGTGGCCAGCACCGTCAGGAAAAGATTCGCGACGAACAGTCGGCGATGAGGGTGGGTATAGCCGAAGAGACGGCGGAAGACCGACCCCTTCATCGGTGCCTGCGCGAACTCCTCGTCGAGTGCGATGTCGTCATGGGTCGTCATCAGCGCCCTCCGTCCCCGGCTTGTCCGCCGAACAGGGACCGGTACAGATCATGGGATTGGAGGAGAACCTCATGGGTGCCAAGCCCGACCATGCGACCCCGATCGAGCACCAGGATGCGGTCGGCCCGACGGACCGTGGCGAGCCGATGCGCCACCATCAGGGTCGTCCGCCCCCGGCAGAGCACGCCCAGGGCGTCCTGGATCTCATGCTCCGTGCGCGGATCCACGGCGCTGGTGGCGTCATCGAGCAGCACGATCCGCGGATCCACCAGAAGCGCCCGGGCGATCGCCAGACGCTGTCGCTGCCCGCCACTGAGGGAAACACCCCGCTCACCGATGACGGTATCGTAGCCCTCGGCAAGCTCGCGGATGAACCCATTGGCCCCGGCAGCCCGGGCGGCCCGTTCGATGTCCTCACGGGCGGCATCAGGACGCCCGAAGGCGATGTTGTCGGCAACGGACGCACTGAACAGAAAGGTCTCCTGGAAGACGATCGCCACGTTCCTCCGCAAGGCAGCCGGATCCAGTTGGCGGACATCGACACCATCGACAAGGAGCCTTCCCAGTGTCGGCCAATGGAACCCGGGCACCAGCGAGAGGAGAGTCGTCTTGCCCGCACCGGTGGGACCCACGATCGCCAGCGTCTCTCCCGGCTCGATCGTCAGGGTGATTTCCTCCACCGCGGCGATTGGACTGCGTGGATTTCCCGACAGCCCAACATCGGAGGCGGCGGGCTTCTCGGATTCCACCCGCAACGAGGGGGTCGAGCTGTAGTCGAATCCGACTCCTTCGAAGCGGATTCCGCCGCGGAACGGGCCCCCAACCGGGTGGCATCGAGTGGCTCCGGGGGACGCGTCCTGAAGGATCTCGCAGATCCGTTGGGCGGCCGAGCTGGCGTTCTGGAGGATGCTGGTGATCTGCCCGATGATTCCGATGCGGCCGCCAAGGCCGAGCAGGTAGAAGACCACCTTCACCAGATCCCCGAGCGGAATCTCACCCCGGACAACCTGCTGGCCCCCGACCCACAAAACCAACGGCAGACCCAGACCGAACAGAAACTGGGCGAACGGGACACGGGCGGCCCAGTAGTTGACCGTCTCCGCCACCTCCCGGAGGAATTCCTCCCGCTTCCCGCGGAACTTCTCGATCTCGGCCGACTCCCGGGCGAACGCCTTCACGACCCGGACCCCGGCGATGTTCTCCTGGATCACAGTACTCATCGCCCCGTGGCGATCGTGCACGCGCCGCCACCGAGGCTGGAGCCGGATGGCGAAGTATCCCATCGCCACGACGGTCGGGAGCATGGAACCGAGCGCGATGAATCCGAGGGGCGCACTGACAAGGAAGACCAGCACCAGGGTTCCCAGCAGACCTGCCAGGACGTCGACGCTGAAGAGGAGACACACAAACAGGAACTCCTGGAGCCGACCGACATCCGTCACGGCCCTGGAGATGAGCTCTCCCGTGCGGGCGTTGTCATGCCACGCAAAGCTTTTCCGCTGGAGGCCGTCGTACACCGCCGCGCGGATGTCCCCCAGTGTGGTGATGGCGGTACGATTGCGGATGGGACCAAGAATGAGTCCAACCAGGGTCCGCAGGAGGACCAGGCCAGAAAAGACCACCACGGACCAGGCCAAGGGGTAGTTCTGTGCGGCGACAGGATCCTGGAGCCGGGTGATGGCATTGCCCAGGAACTGCGGGAGGATCAGTTCGATGCCGATGTTGACCAGCAGCAGCGAGACCGAGAGCGCCACCCATCCGGGCCGGCGTCCGAGAAAGGCCACGACCGTCCAAAGCGCCCGGGGGGCGCTGGGGACAGCTGCTGAGGCGGGTGGGGGTTGGGCAGGCATCAGGCTCTGGACAGGATCCGAGATCCTCCAAAGGAGCGGCCGAAGCTGTCATCCACCCCGATCCCGGCAAGCGGAAGTCGACCCGGCAGCGGCACACCACCCTTCCCTCGGGACACGCTCATCGGGAACGGTTCCAAACGAAGACTCTGACTCGTCGCTCATCCCCGGAATCACCAGTTCCGTGAGACGGGCCACCAAAACGGGGTAGGCATGGAGGTTAAAATACCGGAGGTGGTTTTGTGATCGAGGATCAGTCACAGGGACGTTGTAGTCTGGCTTCGCGCCGACGATCCGAAGGGGACTGGCTGCCCGCTCGATCCGGGAATAGGCTCCCGACATGGGTGATGTCTCACGTCGGGACCTTTTCCGAATCTTCGGCCGCCGGGTGCAGCCGGCTCCCAGGCCGGTCGCGGAACCCGACCCCCTTCGGGTTGCCCTCGTGTCGGGACGCCACTGCCTGGCTCTGACCTCCCGATGCTCGGTCTGCATCGAGCAGTGCCCCATCCCCGGCGCCATGCAGTGGGATGCTGGACTGCCCATGGTGAACCCCGACATCTGCAATGGCTGCCGGATCTGCCAGCAGGTCTGTCCCGCCCCCACCAACGCCGTCCGCATGCTGCCCCGCCCCCCGGGCAGCAATCAGTCGTGGCAGGAATCCCCAGACTGACCCGCCATGGCCGGAGCGCAGCCACGGGGGGGTGGATTACACGGCATGCGATCGCGTGCGCCAGTAGAACTCCTCCTGGACCTCCCTGATCTCGATGAAACGCCCCGTCTTACCCAATGCCGCAAGCATCCGTTCGACGACAGGCAGGTCGTCGTCGAACCGCCACGACAAGGACTCGGCGTGCCGCTTGCGTGCATGACCGGTGACCTCCCCGAGCCCATCGAAGACACCCTCTGTGGCGTCCCATGCAGTGCGAGCCTCTCTCTCGGTTCGACACACCGTCTGATAGAAGTATGGCATGTCAGGCTGCGGTTTCTCGGAGATGAACGAGGTTGCCCTCGGGGTCACAGACGTTGCGCACCTTCATGCCGGGCCCCGGCCACACAGGACCCCAAATGCGCCCCCCTGTCCCCTCCACCACGGCCTCCGCGACGGCAAGATTTTCGACGGTGAAGAACGGCTTGATGGCCTGATTCTCCCGGGGCACGGGCGGAACCCCGATGACAATGCCCTCGGCAACCTGACGGGGAATGGCGTAGACATGAGCTGGACGTCCGGCGACTGGAGAACCCGATGCTCCGGGTCGGAGTGGACCACACGCGCACCCAACACCCGCTCATAGAATGCCGAGACCAACGCAAGGTCCTTTGCGTAGAGAAGAACACCGGTTCTGGCAGGGCCTGACATGGATTCCTTGGAAGATCTGGGAATCAGGGTGTCACCCGTCGCTCCAACTCCACAACCACTCGCTCAAGGCTGCCCCGGAGAATGATGCGGTCGGAACCGCCGCCACGCTTCCGCTGGATGAGATATTGCTGGCCTGCCTGGGCCTCGAACTGCAGCAGCGGGAACTCCACCTCCCCCAGGCGCCCCGAAATCACCCGGACCGTGGTTGGACCCGGCGGAATCCGGAACCGCTCTCGGAACCGCCAGAAGCTCGTCGGCTGGCCATTGATATGGGGCGGCTATACATCCTCACCCACCAACACCGCATCAACTGAGACCACCCGAACATTGCGGAATTGGTTTGGGTAGGCGCAGCCAGCCAGGAGGGCAGCGGCCACCACGAAAAGGGTCATGGAACCGAGGGCGTTCATGTCACTGTGATCCAACCTCGAAATCGATGAGCCGGTCCAGACCGTCCAGGAAGATGTACGTCTGCACGTCGAGGGTCGACGTTTGCCCCACCGCCACCGCGCGCTGCGCCTTCTGGGCAATGACCCGCTGCCACGACGATGCATGGGTCGGTGCCCGACCCACCCAGCAGGGACTCTCCCGTCTTGTCATCCGGATCCGACACCCGAGCGTGGACTCCACCACGCTTCGCGGCGCATTCGTCGCCAGCAGCGCCCGCATGGCCGCATTGCGCTCCCCGATGCCACAACCCACCGCCACAAGCACCAGGAGAATCCATGCGGGCCGGCGCATGAACGCCAGGAACACTCGGGGACCTCTCACCTTCACGGCTCCGTTTCACCCGTTGGGAACTGCTGACAACGTCATTCCAGCAGGCCAACGAATCGGCCCGGGATGGGCGGCTGGGATCCGGTTTGCATCGAAGGGCCGTTATGCGAGCGTTGGAAGCATGCATCGGGATCCAGATGACGAGTGGCAGGAATGGTTCCGGCTTTCGCCTCTGGAGCGATGGGACGAGAGCATGAAACTGTGGGCGCAGTATCTCGCCCAGGGAGGCAGCCTTGATCCGGAACCAGATTCACAAAGTCCTTTCGACTTTCCAGAGCTGCGGGGTTCACGCCCTGTTGATGGGCGGTCAGGCCTGCGTGTTCTACGGCGCGGCGGAGTTTAGCCGAGACACCGATTTTGCGATTGCTACCGACCCTCAAAACATGGGTCGGATCGATACCGCCCTGGCCGAACTGAAGGCTACCGTCATCGCTGTGCCCCCATTTTCCAGGGACCATCTCCAACGGGGGCATGCCATCCACTTCCGCTGCCACCATCCCGAAGCCGCGGGGCTCCGGGTGGACATCATGTCCAGGATGAGGGGGGTGGCCCCTTTCCCAGAGCTTTGGCAACGAAGAACGACCCTCAACGGTGCCGAGGGAACGATCTACGAACTGATGGCCCTATCCGACCTCGTCCTCGCCAAGAAGACCCAGCGGGACAAGGACTGGCCAATGATCCGTCGGTTGATTGAGGCAGACCATGCAGCCTGCGAAGGTGAACCCGTCCTCGAACAATCCCGATTCTGGCTGAGGGAATGCCGGACACCGGAGCTGCTGATCGATCTGGTGCGGCAATTTCCCGAAGTGGCAAAGGATCTTGCAGCTGGAGTGCGGCCCCTTCTTTGGGCGGCACTGGATGGCGACGTGACGACGATCGAGGCGGCCTTGGCAGAGGAGGAGTGGATGGAGCGGGTTGCTGACCGGATCTACTGGAATCCCCTGAGGAGGGAACTCGAGCAGATGCGCCACGCCTCAAGACCGAATTAAAGGAGGGTCACACGTGACATCCGGGATGGAATCCCAGACCGGCACGGATCGGGCCATTGCGATGGTTTGGGTAGATGGATCAGTCCTTAGCCAGAAATGTCTGTGGCAAATCCTTCGCGACGTCCTGATCTTTTTCTCCTCCGTATGCTGACTTTAAGAGCGCTGGTACTGGTCGGATTCCTCGCCGTTCTCTCCGGCCTCCTTACATCCCTCGCCCAGACCACCAATGGTCTGATCGCCGACTACCGGTTCGATGGCTGGATCACCAACCGAACCGGTCTTCCGACACCCGGACTCGTGAGCCAGGCCGCGGTGTTCGGGCCCGATCGGTCCGGGGCCACTCATCAGGCCCTCGACCTGCAGAGGCGCGACTTCATTGGATCCGCCTCGGTGGACTACCTTAAAAATCGGCGTTCCTGGACCTGGTCTGCCTAGATCCGCCCCAGGGTGCTGACCACGACGACGCCTGCGGCCATCTATTCCGAGGGCAACGACGGAATCAGCGTCCTCATCGGGGAGTACCAGGGGAGCCTCATCGTTTCAGTCTGGAGCGAGTCGTATTCGGGAAGCTGGGGAACCGTGCAGTCTCCGGCTCTGTTGAAGACCAACGAGTGGACGCATGTCGCGGTCGTTCTCAAGGTGCCCGAGGGTGCCGTCACCGGCACCGCGACCCTCTTCAAGGACGGTCAGCCCGTGACGACAGGACCGATGCCCTACCTCAAGATCTCGGACAGCCGGGCCAAGATCCATCAGTTCGCATTCGGCATGAACATCGGCGCCTTCTTCGGTGGACAATCCGGTTCCCCCTACGCCTATCGAGGAGGGCTGGACCAGCTCCAGATCTTCGACCGAGCCCTGGCCGACCAGGAAATCCTTGGGCTGGCCGGAAAGACCAACACCCTGGTCATCCAGCCCGCAGTGGAGCTGCTGTTCGCGACCGAACCGGGTCTCAAATACCGCCTCCAGTGGAGCGAGGACCTCACCGGCTGGAGCAACCATGGTGATGTGATCCTCGGAACCGGCGAGACCCATTCGACCTTCGCCTCGACACGGGAGGAGACCCACCGCTACCGGCGGCTGGTGATTGCGCCGTGAGGTCCCAATGGCGTTACCCTGGGCTGCTATGCGGAACTCCCGTAGAAGCGGCAGCCACAGAGGTTGCTACGCCATTTTCCGGGATCTGTGATCCGTACGGCCAGCTCTCGCCATGGGATTGATTCTCATTTCCGTATGCCCTCGTGAGTCAATTCCTCCACGTTTCTGCTTCCGCTCCCTCCCTCAACGAGGCTCTCTCCGAGCCCGGTCATAATGTTCCGCGCTCACATCGAGTTCCGGCGTGTATTCCAGATTCCTCGAGCTGCTCGGGTTGAGGTGGTAGTCCAGTAGGGTGACCGTGGGCGGGGCCCCTCTCGGGAACGGACTGACCCTCAACTCGATTCGAGCATGGACGGTACCGTTTCGGCTTCTCAGGAAAAACCGTCCTTCGAAGCCTTCCCGCCAGGCCGGATCCTCGGCCGCCTGCTGGAATCGGATTTCAGGCAGGTAACCCACATCGGGAGCCCGGAAGGGAAACTCCTCCTCATGCGCCACCAAGCCGCCCTCTACCCCTGAGAGGACCACAGCCCAGTCGAACCGCCGTCGACCCTCGACCAACCGCTCGGGGCCATGATGGACCACGACCCGAAGATCGCCGCCCACTGCCACCGTGCGTTGCCCCACAAGATCGATGACCATCTCCCCGGTCGCGGACGTCATCGGGAACTTCAAAGTCTCGCGGTGGATTAGAGGCTCCGCCGGACCCCTTCTTCGGAGGCGCAACACCTCAGGCTGGTCCGGGTTTGGTCGGTGGAACCGTGGATCCCACGGCTCGCCATAGTTGAGGATGCGATGGGCTTCCCGGGTGCTGTGGAATCCCTCGCGACTCGCCCGGACGGTCAGCACGGCTCCTTCCTTTCCTTCGAGGCGGACCCGGCCCGATCCATCGGAGGTCATGGTTGTCGAGGAATGCCCAGCCGGTGAGAGGTCGGTCCAGGTCATCTCGACCCGGGCATCCGCAACCGGTTGACCGAGCTCATCCAGCACGAGTCCCCAGAACGCGATAGGACGCCGCCATCGCCACTCGGGATCACGTCGGAGAGCCTCGAGCGCCTCCTCGGCGATGGGATCCGTTTGGCCGACTCCCGGCTTGGATCCGATGGATTCCGGGACCGGACCTGTCGACTCCACCGAACCTGACGCCGCTTCTGCCTGAGCCGACCGCGACACCGTTGGCCGGTTGGCCGACCCAGGACCGTGGGCGATGCGCCACACAAGGACACCTGAGACGACCAGAGCCCCGGACAGACCCGAGATGAGAAGACCGCGGATGTTCTTCATAGGCGTTCGAGATCCTGGGTCATGCGGGAGATGATCGGCCATGCCATGGGAAGGCTTCGCGCAAATGCCGCACTGTGGTCGTCCCGCGTGGCGCCGACGGCAAACGGGGCGGCGGCCAGATCAACGCCGCTGCCTGGGTGCAGTAGGCCGCGGGCTCTCGGTTCGGTACCCAGAGCCCGGGAACGGGAACGGGCAATGAATGCGAGGATTTCATGGGCCCGGATCACAGGACGCAGCATGCGATGCGGATTCGATTGCAGCGCATATCGGGGTCTTAGATCCACAGGAGCAGCGGGAGCGGTGGCGATCCAGGCATACCTGCGGAAATCCGACAGTCCGGGCCAGTGCGGTTTCTGCATTAGCTGGTTTTCGACCCAGTTTGCCGTGACGCCCAGCACACGTCCCGTCTGCAGGGCAAAATCCGCCTCGTTGAAATAGTTGATCAGACGCGTGTCCACCGCACCCAGCATCCCACGGTAACCGCCGTCGGACTCGAACCGGTCGGGGGTGGCCAACCCTTCGGGTGCCCTGAAGTCGGTCACGGCCAGGGACATCCAGTCCAGGTGGCGGCCAGGATCCACCACACTGGCCGGCACCGCCGTCTGGAGCATCAGGCTATTCTCGACCACAGCCCCCGAGCGCAACGCCGAGACGGCCACCATGCCCCCCTGGCTATGGGCGATCAGGTTGCACCGATATCCGGCCGGAAGACCGGCAAGGAGGATCCTCAATGCCGCGCCGTACTCGAGGGCGCGATGCTCGCCGACGTTGAATGAATCCGAGAGGGTGGGTTCCTCCAGCATCGTGGTCGGCCAGCGGAAGGCACAGAACCGTCCCTTGTAGCCCGAATGCCACAGCCGTTTGAACAGCGTGTCGCTCAACCCGGACGACTCGCTGTCGGATAGATTCCACCCATGGATGAAGACGGTTGCCAGCGGGTCCTCCTCCGGATCGACCTGATGCCCCAGCTGGGGCAGCCATGGAGCCAGACCCATGGCGAGCGCCGGTGGCTGGGTCTCGGCATAGCGAAACGGGGGATCAAAGGCATCGACCGGACCTCCCTGTCCTCGCGAATACATCTCCTGGACATCGAGAAGACGCAGATGCAGGGGCGCCGACTCGCAAACCACCCGTCCGTTGAAGAGCAGGAGGGCCACCAGCTCGCCCTGACCGGTTGAGACCCCCTCGAAGACCAGATGACGTCTCGACCCCTGCCTCCGATCCGCGGCCATCTGTCGTGCCGGGAGCACCAGGCGTCGACCCGGCTTGAGCAGCGGATCCCCCGATGTCTCATCGGGGATCGCTTGGTCGTTGCCTGCCACCGTCAGACCCGCCTGTTCCCTTGCTCCGTCGAGCGTCTCCAGATACTGCCGTCCCCCGGTCTTCCAGGAACCCGCCGAGAACAGGTGGATCGCCGGCTGCCCCGAATGGATCCGTCGCCACTCGAGGGCGAGGCGGAATCCGGGCATTGCCCAGAGATCCTCCATCCCATCCAACGCGATCCACAGCCGCGCCAGATCCTCGACATCCCGCACCCCTTGGATTCGGGCTCCGACATGATCCGGTGTTCGGACAGGGATCTGTTCCTGATCACCCACGTCGCTGTCGTTGTTGATCCAGAAGCGGTACGGCGTCCGGAGGGACGTCGCATCCGTGGTGTTGAACCGGACCATGCCATCCCGATCCGCATCGACTCCCAATCGTGGTGCCGGGGGAACCCGGAGTGTCGCGGTCCGGTTGAATGTCGTGGCATCCGCCGTCCTCGACCGACCCAGCAGCGCCGGGGATCCCTCCAGCACCATGAATCCTGGAGGGCCCGAGCGGACTGGGAGAACCTCGGCATCGTAGAGCTGTCCCACGGCCGTTGGGCCGTACTCCTCGGGTGGCAGGAGTTGGATCAGGTGGGTCGAACCCGGTTTCACGAGGACAAGCCGTTCGAGAAGCCCCGCGGAACCCGAGCTGGTCGTGGCCGTCTTCTCCGTCAGCTCAAGGCCGCCCACCCGCATCCCGGGGGCGTGACATCGATAGCATCCCTCACCCCTCTCTCGGAATGAACCCAAGGTCCTCAGGCGGATCGGGACCCAATCCACCCCCACATCAATACGCGAGGCATCCTGGGTCGACGGATCCAGGCCAAAGAGGCCCTCGAGAAAGTCATTCAGCCCGTCGCCATCCGGATCCGCCGACTCCGGATCGGTGCCCCGCAGGAACTCCTCCCGATCCCCGAGTCCATCGCGATCCGCATCGCCGACGTGGTGGCTGATTTCAAACGGATCCAATCCTCGCGGGATCTCGAAATCATCCGGCAGGTGGTCGCCATCCACATCCACGGGCGGCCTCGACGCATCGTTGGAATCCGAGACCCGAACCGCGACATAGGGCCGCTGCTGGCTGGCTCCAGGCAGGCAGGCCCCGGCCTGCTTCTGATCGAAGACGAGCGCGAGATGCCGTGGTGGGGTCGTCGCCACGGAATCCCGTCGTGGCGTGATCCCGATCGTGATCTCCCCACCCGGCATTCCAGGAACCCACGATGGGATCGTCGCCAAGAGACCCTCTCCACCCGGGAAAACGGTTGCCCCCGTGACACTGCAGTCGGCGAGGCGGAGATCCCCCTTTGCGGTCAGCTGGACAACGGTTCCACCCGGGGTCGGTCCCTGGGCCCGGAGGCGCACCGACCATGTTCCCCCTTCCACGACGTGCGACGCGGAGGCGCTCAATGTCACGACGTTTGCGGGATCAATGAAGCGCACCGGCTGGACGATCGGCAGGACCCCGTTGGGATCGATGACCACAGTGGCCGCCGGGACATCCGTGACAGGATGCACCGCCCTAAGCCCGACAGTCCGCTTTGAGACACCGCGGGGGAAGGTTAGGACGGTGCTGGGCTGTCCATCGACCAGCAACACGTAGCTCCCGCCAGCCCAGGCAGGCACCGATTTGAAGTCCTGCCAGACCGATTGCCAGCGACGCCTGCCGAGGACCTCGATCGGTACCGTTAGCGGTTGGCTGGTCCGTCCCAACCGGGTCACCTCGATCAGGGCCGTGGCGCCAAGTCCCGGGGAGGCGGTCGAGGCGAGGGTGCGTCCCACGAGACGGTTCGGGGCGGGGTCCTCGATCCGGAGGGTGGCTTCCGACGCCGGTCCGATCTGGTAGTCGATCGACCCCGTCAGCACCACGGTCACCGTCTCCTGGGACTCGAGGTCCGAATCCGCATGGGGCGTGACCACGATCGACTCTTCAGACCGACCTGCTGGGATGAGGACTTCTCCAGGCAGGGCCGTGTAGTCCGGCCTGGATTCGGTCGAGACTCCCTGTGCGGTGCCACCGACCCGGTAGAAGACCCGAAGCGGTTCGGAGAGATCGCCGGTGCGGGTGAACCGGAAGATGCCGGGGTTCGGTGGCGTGGCGCCCTCGACCGCCTCGGGATCCGGTGCGGTCACGGTCACGACGCTTGGAATCGAGTTGAGAAGGCTGACGCTGACGATGGCCCCCTGGGGATCGACTCGATAGGCGACCGATCCTTCGGCCGTCAGGGTGACCTGAAGGGGTCCGTTGGTAAGGCCAGGATGGATCGGCACCACGGGGACGCGGATCGAGTTCTGTCCTGCGGGGATTTCATGGACCGGCGCGATGGCCTGGAAATCCCGTCCAGACGCGGCGGACCCGGAGACCCTGAGGATCACCTTCAGGGGACTCTCGAGCCGCCCGTCACGCCGGATCTCGACCTCGGCCAGATCCAACGCCTTCCAGAGGCACCGTCGTGCCGTGCCATCGACCACTGAGAGTCGGACCACGGGGAGATCGGAATCGAGGAGGCGGATCTGAGCGCTGCCGACGCCGATGGCATGATCCGCGGATCGTTCGACATGGAGCCGGATCTCCTCGTCCGGTTCATCCAGACCATCGGCGATGGGCCAGACGGGTACCCGGACCTCCGCGGCGCCCGGGGGAAAGGTGGTGCGATTCGGGATCCAACGGTAATCGCCACCATTGGCCGCCGATCCCCGAAGCTCGATGAAGACCTCCAGGGCCTGGTCCAGGGGCGGTGTGCGCCGCAGTACAAATGCCCCGGCGCCGCCGCGTTCCGGCATCGCCAATGAGGTCGCGGCGACACTCACAGTCGGGACGCCACCATCCTCTCCATGCCGCCCGATTCCAGAGGCACCCACCCAGAGTGCGGATCGGTCGACACTCTCCATCAGGGAGTCCCAATCCCGACCTGCGGCCGAGTGGGCCGGATCCGGGTCGTCACCCCCGGAACTCCTGGGCATCTCCGACGAGAGCTCCACGCGGTAGAAGCGGACCGGGTCGGGGTCCGTGGACTCATTGATCCGGAACGGCTGACCGGGACCTCCGATGGATCCGATCTCCTTCCATGGACCCTCCGGACTCGGAGCAGTGAAGAGTCGATGCGCTGTTCCCTGTGCCACGCCCTCCAGCCAGAGCTGTTGGCGGAGGGTGTCCGCTCTGAGGCGGGGAGAGATCAGGTCAACCCGTCCGGTTCCGACCGGTCGGGTTGCGGGGATTCCGGAATCGTTCGCCGGGGAATCCGACGAGGTCGCCTCGAGGCCGAGAAGACCGGCGAGGACCAGTGTGGTGAGACGAAGCGGATGGGATCTGGGTTTCCAATGCATGCCTGCATCGGATCACCTTCCGGGGCCGGTCCACCATCGCCAGATCTAGCGAGGGATGCGGGCTTGACGCCCTGGCCAACGCTATCGAGCGGAGGCCCGATACCAGTCGCCACGGAGCCAGTCGGCCAGGATTCCGATCTTCTCGACATCGAGCTGACCGGTCTCGGCAAACGCGGGCATGCGGTCGTTGCGCTTGCCATAGAACCGCGTGTGGGCGGGGTTGCTGATGATGGCGACTAGCCACTCGCGGGAACCCCAGCCGGTCAGATCCGGTGCGGTCGCATCCTCATCGGGTTTCCGGAACTGATGGCAGTCGGTGCAGTTGACCGACTCGCGGGCCAGGGTCCGCCCCTCCTCGATCAGCGCCCTGTCACGGACATCGAGTTCGGCCTGCACCGGCAGCGCAGCCTCGGCGCTCACGGCGAGAATGACCTTGGCGAGGTCGGCACGCTTGGCCTCGGAATACCTGGCGACCTTCTGCTGGACGAAGCGGACCATCTTGCCGTCCTTGAACTTGGTGCCGCCGAAGTAGTGGGCGGCCGCGACCTTGTCGGGATCGAGCAGGCCCGCCAGCCATTCGCGGGAACCAAAGCCCTTGAGATCCGGGGCGCTGGCAGCCTCCTGGAGGGTGTTTCCCAGACCGTCGTGCCCGCCGAACCGATGGCATCCTGCGCAGTGCTGTGCGAAGAGCCGGGGCCCCTGCGTGAGCGGATCACGGCGCAGCAGCAACGCCGCGCCCCCCTCCGGAATGCCGGTCGGGGACCTGGCCAGCTCGACGGCGCGTTCCGAGTCGCGATGGGCCTTCTCGACGGCTTTGCGGTATTCCGGATCCCGGGCGTCCTGGAGCTTCGCCTCGAAGGTCAGGAACAGCGCTCCCACCAGGATGGCTCCGACGAACCCAAGATTGAACCGGTGGCCGAGCTTCCACTGCCCCAGGATGGGCATGAGGGCCATCACGCCCAGGACCCCCGACGGGATGATGATGGCGCCCCAGACCTCGGTGCCCCCGGGGAAGTACTTGAGGAACTGGAACAGGAAGAGGAAGTACCACTCGGGCCGGGCTGCGGAATAGGGCTCACTCGGATCGGCCGGAGCCGAAAGCTCGGCGCCACGGAAGTACAAGGTGAGCGACACCGCGGTGAGGACCACCGCAAGGGCGGCGACGGCGTCCATCAGGACCTGGTCGGGCCAGAAGTTCGCATCCGGCTTCCGGAAGGGTTTCTTGGCTGTGATGCCGTGGCGTCGGAACAGGGCGATGTGACCGGCGACCAGGACGACGATCGCCCCGGGCAGGATGCCGGCATGCAGGGCGAAGAAGCGGGTGAGGGTGAGGTTGCCGTAGTCGGATCCACCGACGATGAGTCGTTCGATCTGGGATCCGAACACCGGTGTGATGGCGGCGATGTTGGTCGCGACCTTCGTGGCCCAGTACCCCTTCTGATCCCACGGCAGCAGGTATCCGGTCAGGGCCAATCCGAGCGTCACCATCAGAAGGGCGAGACCGAACCAGAAATTCACCTCCCGGGGCGCCTTGTAGGCCCCATCGATCAGCACCTGCATCAGGTGGAGCGCCAGCAGCACCACCATGAGCTGTGCGGTGTAGTGGTGCAGACCCCGGAGAAACCAGCCGCCGGCCATCTCATTCTGGATATAGAAGACGGATTCCCAGGCGGACTTCGCCCCGGGGCTGTAGGCGGCCCAGAGCACGAGGCCGGTGATGAACTGGATCGCGAGGCAGAAGGTCAGGGCGCTGCCCCAGACGTAGCGCCAGCGGGCGCCTCCCGGAATCTTCTCCAACAGGGCCTCCTGGGCCAGGTGCCGGATTCCGGTCCTGGAATCCAGCCAATCCCACAATGATTTCATGCGGTCGGAATCTTCTCCCGATGCCCTGCCTGGAAGTTCTGGAACCGAACCCAGACCTCGTTGCCACGGATCTCCACCGCCAGGGTGTCCATGGGACGGGGGCTGGGGCTCTTGGGATCGTTGATGCTGCCGTCGGCCGCGAAGGAACTGTTGTGGCAGGGACAGAAGAATTCGTTCTTCACCGGGCGGTATTCGACGAAACAGCCGGCATGGGGGCAGATCGACTGGAATGCGGTGATGTCACCCTTGGCCGACCGGGACAGGTAGATGGCCCCGACCGGTACGTTGGGGTTCTTCGTCCAGGCATCCTGCCTTTCGGCGATGACCGTGAACTTTCGGGGCACCCCATCGGCTGGGAGGGACTCGAGTCCCGTGATACGGCTGAACGCCGCCAGCGTGGTCGACTTGCCAGAATTCAGTGGGTCGAGCCACACGAGGAGGCCGGAGGCCACGGGCACCAAGGTTGCAGCGCCACCAATGGCCACAGCGGCTGCCTCCTTGATGAAACATCGACGCGGTTGGGCGTCGGGCGTGGATTCGGACGACATCGTTCGGAACAAACACCAGCTTCGGCAAAAGGGCGAGCGGGGAATTTTTTGTCGGGAGCCATCCCGGTGTGTTGGGGAATTCCGAGGGTTTCGACGCTCACGCTTGGCGTTGGGGCTCTTCATCCGGTTTACTGTGGACGTGCGTTCCACGGCGGAAACCCAGTCGTCCCAACCTCAAGACCTCGTGCTGCAGGTCGCCGACATCTTTTCGCCCACAGGACTCTTCTCCAAGGCACGGAACTTCGAGTTCCGTCCACAGCAGCAGCGCATGGCCATGGCCGTTGCCCGATGCCTGGCCGACAGGCGCCATCTTCTGGTCGAGGCCGGAACCGGGGTCGGCAAGAGCTTCGGCTACCTGGTCCCCGCCATCCTCCACGCCGTCGCCCAGAAGAAGAAGGCGATCGTCTGTACCCACACGATCAACCTCCAGGAGCAGCTGGTGGAGAAGGATCTGCCACTCCTCCAGAAGGTCCTGCCGGTCGAGTTCAGCTTCGCAATGCTCAAGGGCAGGTCGAACTACCTCTGCACCCGACGCCTCCGGAAGGCCCGACAACAGGCCGCTTCCCTGTTCACGTCTTCGGAACAGGTGGAGCTGGAACGGCTGTGGGCATGGTCCCAGGAGACGAACGACGGTTCCCTGAGCGATCTGTCAGAGGCACCTGATCCGAAAGTCTGGGAGAGCGTCTGCTCCGAACGGGGTCTTTGCGCCCCCAAGAAATGCGGCTACGCCAGCGATCTTGCCGAGCAGAAACACGTCTGCTTCTTCCAGCGGGCCCGACAACGAATCCTTTCGGCCGACGTCCTGGTTCTGAACCACACCCTGTTCTTCACGCTGCTGAACGGCATCGACGAGGACCGCCCCGGAGAAGGCCTTCTTTTCAAGAACGACTTCGTGATCTTCGACGAGGCTCACACGGTCGAGCAGGTGGCCGCGCGCCACGTCGGACTGAGCGTCGGAAGCGGCGCTCTGAAGTACGCCCTCCACCGGCTCTACAATCCCAAGACCCAGAAGGGACTTCTCACCACACTGCGCCAAGGGCCGGCCGTTCAGGAGGTCAACATGGCCCTGGAACAGAGCGAGACCTTCTTCGAACAGGTCGAGGCCGCCTGCGAGGCCATCGCCGATGCAGGTCAGCCTTCATCGTCCAAGGGAGAACACCGGTCCTGGAGTGAACTCCGGATCCGTCGTCCCGAGCTGGTTGCCAACACCCTGTCCCTGAATCTGACCCGAGTCCGCGACCAGATCAGTACCCTCATCCAAGGGGTCGACGACAAGGAGACGGCCGAGGAACTCACCGAATGCAACGGAAGGCTCCTCGAGATCCGGGATGCACTGAAGTCATTCCTCGACCAGGACGTCGAGGGTCACGTGTATTGGGTCGAGCGGACCGGCAAGACGCAGCGCAACCTCTCACTTAATGCCGCCCCGGTGGATGTCGCCGCCTACCTGCGACAACGGCTGTTCGGTTCCGAGACGAGCATCATCCTCACCAGCGCAACGCTCGGGGTGAAGTCGCCCCCGAATGCCAGCCGACCCGAGGATCGGGCACCGTGCACCACACTGAGACTGGAGGTCCACAACCCGGCCCTTGACTACGTCTCCCACCGCGTCGGTGGCGAGAACGCCCTTAAGCTCCAGGTCGGATCCCCCTTCGACTACGCCACCCAGATGAAGGTGCTCGTGCCGCGCCAGATCCCCGAGTGGAAGGAGCCCGGTTACCAGGACGCGCTGGTCAACTGGATCGAACACTTCATCCGTGAGACCCACGGCAAGGCGTTCGTGCTCTTCACGAGCTTCCGCCTGATGCACGAGGTGGCGGACCGGATGGAAGGCTTCTTCTCGGAGCTCGGGCTCGAGGTCTATGTGCAGGGCACCGGCATGCCTCGCTCCGTCATGCTCGAGAAGTTTCGGGAGAACGTGGACTCGGTGCTGTTCGGTACCGACTCCTTCTGGCAGGGCGTGGATGTTCCAGGCGAGGCCCTGAGCAACGTGATCCTCACCCGCCTGCCCTTCGCCGTGCCGGATCACCCGCTGATCGAGGCGCGGATCGAGCGGATCGAGGCGGCGGGCGGGAACTCCTTCGCAGACTTCAGCCTCCCCGAAGCGATCCTGAAGTTCCGTCAGGGGGTGGGCCGTCTGATCCGCACCGGAACCGACCGGGGAATCGTCGTGATTCTCGACAACCGGATCCTCGCCAAACGCTATGGCCGGCAGTTCCTCGACGCCCTGCCACAGTGTCCGCTGGAAATCGTCTAAGAGAGCCTCATGCAAGGAAAGCGCGTCATGGCATGACAACCATGAACGGTCGGAATGGGGCCGACAGCTGCGATCGTGGTGAGATAGTTCTCTCTCCCTGCTTGACTTCACCATTATCCCCGGTTTTCTCCCACCATCCCTTGGGGAGGAGCCTGATGGCCTTGCGCCATCCAATTGAAGCCTGTCGCATGTTCGAGGCAGAATCGTTCCTCCTAGGATTTCAAACGCCATGAAGCTCAAGCGCTCCCATCGTTCCTCAGGATTTACTCTCATCGAACTGCTCGTGGTCATCGCGATCATCGCGATTCTCGCAGGCATGCTTCTTCCGGCCCTCGGCAAGGCCAAGACAAAGGCAGCAGGCATCTTCTGCATGAACAACGGGAGCCAAATGATCAAGGCGATGCAGCTGTACGCGCTGGACCACAACGACTACCTCCCACCGAATCCCGACGATGGCAACACGTCGCCGGGAAAGAACTGGTGCCCAGGACAGGCTGGTCAGGGAGGTGGCGAGGAGTTCAATCCTGACATACTGAAGGATCCGACCAAATCCCTGCTGGCCCAGTTCCTCGGGTTTTCCGAAAAGCCCTTCAAATGCCCAGCTGACCGCCGGGTCGGGAGATACGCGGGCACCAATCCGAGCCTGCGAGGTACCAAGGTTCCTGCGGCGCGCTCCTTCGCCATGTCCCAGGCGGTTGGGACTAACCCATACAAGCCCGGATGTCGGACGGCCGTCGATGGACCCTGGCTGGACGGATCCCACGGTCACACCGTGAATTCAAAGTGGTTCTGCTACGGGAAGCTGGGTGATTTCAACCTGCCTGGGGCGGCCAACACATTGGTTTTCGTGGACGAGGATCACCGTTCCCTGAATGACGGTGGCTTCGCGGTCATGGGCCCTCCGCTGACGGGCAAGACCTGGGACAACACTCCTGAGCAGATGATCGACTGGCCCGGCTACTACCATAATGGAGCGGCAGGATTTGCATTCGCGGATGGCCACTCGGAAATCAAAAAGTGGAACGACAACCGCACCAAGGTCGGCGTGAACGTTTCCCGCCAGAGCCAGAAGGGAAACCGGGACATCCGTTGGCTGTCCGAACGCACTTCCGCCCCAGTTCGCTGACCCGCCCTTTATCTGGCCAGTATCGCCAGCTGCGGATCCCGTGCGGCGTGGAGGATTCTAACCGGCTCTTGTTGGAGGTGGGACTCGCGCTTGTCACGGCTGGGTATAGACGGGAGTTCTCGGCGCTCCACAACCCGGAGATCTCATAGATCGGTGCAGAGATTCCGCGTTGAATATTACTTGGGTCACACCCCTCATCCTCAGCCCTGTTTTGTCCCCGCTGCTCGGGTCTCTCAACCGATGAATTCTTCCGCGGAGCTGGTCGTGACCTGCCCCCAATGCCGCAATCGCGGCAAATGGTTCTCGGCCGGATGGGGTCCCTTCTGCAGCGAACGCTGCAAGCTGATCGACCTCGGGGCCTGGTTCAACGAGGAGCAGCGGATCTCCCGGGAACTGCGTCCCGGGGACTTTGGGGAGTTCGAGGATCTTCCGCCGGGAATGAACTTGGACCGACCGGAGTGACCTAGAGGCCAACGCGGCTCGTGCGGATCGACATGCTGGGACGTACTGGGTGACCCTGCCGGCCTGTGGATTTAGATGTGATCATCGTGGGCGGAGGTGCTGCCGGATTGTTCTGTGCCCGGACCGCCGGGCTGCGGGGACGAAAGGTGGTCGTCCTCGAACACAACCCTCGGCTCGGGAACAAGATTCTCATCTCCGGCGGTGGACGCTGCAACTTCACCAACGTTGGCGCCACTGCGGTCAACTACGTCACCTCGGGCAGCCCAAACTTCGTGAAGTCGGCCCTCGCCCGGTACACGCCCGCCGAGTTCCTTGCCCTCGTGGAGCGCCACGGAATCCAGTGGCATGAGAAGAAGCTCGGACAGCTCTTCTGCGATCAGAGCTCCAAGCAGATCCTGCAACTCCTCGAGGACGAATGCGCCGAAGCCGAAGTCCAGATCCGTCTCAACTGCCGGATCCACTCGGTTCAACGCCATGAAGCCCCTGAGGGCACCCCGGGGGTACCGACCTGGACCCTTCAGACTAGTCTAGGGGAATTCCGATCCTCCTCACTGGTCATGGCCAGCGGAGGGCTCTCGTTCCCCAAACTGGGCACAACACCCCTCGGCTACGATGTGGCCCGCCAGTTCGGGCTGCGGGTGGTGGAACCCCGACCCGGGCTCGTACCCCTGACCTGGACTTCGGCAGACCTCGAGCTGTTCGGCGCCCTCAGCGGGCTCGCGGTTGATTCGACTGTGACGCTCCCGGGGGATGCGCCCCGTTTCCGGGAGAACGTCCTGTTCACCCATCGGGGATTGAGCGGCCCAGCCATCCTACAGATCTCAAGCCACCGTCGACCGGACGAATCGATCCGGATCAACCTGATTCCGGATTCCCCTGCCCTCCCACTTCTCGAATCGGAACGTCGGAGCGGGAGGGATCTCAAGGCCATCCTGCGCGGCCGTCTTCCAGAGCGGCTCGCGACCGCATGGATCCAGCGTCATGGCACCTCACGCCCCTTGGCGCAGGTCGCCCAGCGGGATCTGGAGGCCATGGCCCGAGCACTGGAGTCGTGGGAGGTCCAGCCCGCCGGCGATGAAGGCTATGCCAAGGCCGAGGTGACGCTCGGCGGGGTGGACACCGCCGAACTCTCCTCCAAGACGCTCGAGAGTCGGAAGGTCCCACGTCTCCACTTCATCGGTGAGGTCGTGGATGTCACCGGCTGGTTGGGCGGCTACAATTTCCAGTGGGCATGGTCGAGCGGCCACGCGGCAGGAAGCGCCCTCTGAGGCGTTACCGGATTTAGGGCTTCGGGATCACCCGGTAGAACCGGACCTCGGAGTCGACGGTCCCGAGCGGCACCACGGTCCCGGAGCCGGAGGGAGTGACGTCG